>WNGH01002887.1_pt1 | contig 16369 bp, 19 predicted proteins | sample 5400631 | NCBI WGS metagenome assembly WNGH01 (sample SAMN13153373, study PRJNA577476) | soil metagenome | isolation source: 115 cm soil or saprolite under Garry oak tree replicate 1 | place: USA:California | collected 2016-06-15
CTCGCCGATCAGGCCAAGATCTTCGAGGAGTTCCAGCAGGCCGACAGCTCGATCACGCGCACGAAAGGCGGCACCGGTCTCGGCCTGTCGATCGCCAAGCGCATCATCGAGATGCACGGCGGGCGGATCTGGGTGGAATCCGAGCCGGGCAAGGGATCGACGTTCGCTTTCACGCTGCCGGTGCGGGTCGAAGCGCAAGTGGGGCAACCGTGAGCCAGCGCATCCTGGTGATCGAGGATCAGGAAGACAATCGGCAAATCCTGCGGGATTTGCTCACGAGCGCCGATTTCGAGGTCATTGAAGCCGCGGACGGGGAAGCGGGGCTTGCGGCGGCGGCGAAGTGCCGGCCGGACCTCATTCTCATGGACATCCAGCTCCCGGTGCTCGACGGCTACGAGGCCACGCGTCGCCTCAAGGCCGACGCCGCGCTGCGTGCGATCCCGGTCATCGCCGTCACCTCCCATTCGTTGAGCGGGGATGCCGACAAGGCCCGCGCGGCGGGTTGCGACGCCTATATTTCCAAGCCCTACAGCCCCCGTCAGCTCCTGGCGAAAGTCCGTGAGTACTTGTCTCCGATCGCGCCGACGAGGTGATCGAATGAGGGCGGAAGTTCATCTCGCTCTCTTGGCGGGGCGGTTGTCTGCCCGCTCCCGCGCCTGATGCCGCTGCCGCATCCGTCCTGGCACGACAGCATTGGCTCGAGCGCAATCCGTGGCTCGCGGCCGAGCTCGTCCCCGTGCCGCGCGCCGAGGTGCGGCAGCTGCCGGATGGGTGAGGGCGGATGCGGTGCGTTGCGGCATTGACCGAGCGGGCGAGGGTCCTATGTTGGCCTGCGCGATCGGTGCGGGCGGCGGCCGAGGAGAGGAGAAGCGCGATGCCGGCAGCCAAGGCGGCGGTGCTGGAGCGGCTTTCCGCGGTGAAGTCGCCCGACGGCACGCCGCTGCCTGCGACCGGGACGCTCTCGGACATCGTGGTCAGCGACGGAAAAGTGTTCTTCTCGATCAGCGTCGACGCCGCACTCGTCCAGCGCTGGGAGGGCGTGCGCAAGGCGGCGGAGGATGCGGTGCGCGGCTTGCCGGGCGTGACTTCGGCGATGGTGGCGCTCACCGCGGAACGAGCCGCCGGTCGCGGCCCGGCCGCGGCTGCGCCTGCGACCCGCGGGCGCGCTGGTGCACAGACCCGTTCGGCCCAAGCACCGGAAGGCGTCAACGCCATCATTGCGGTTGCGTCCGGCAAAGGCGGCGTCGGCAAGTCGACCACCGCGGTCAATCTGGCGCTGGGTTTGAGCGGCATCGGATTGAAGGTCGGCATGCTGGACGCCGACATCTACGGCCCGTCCGTCCCCAAGCTATTGGCCATCCGCGGGCGCCCGCAGGTGATCGAGGGCACGCGGCTCAGGCCGATGACCGGCTACGGGCTTGAGGTCATGTCGATCGGTTTTCTGGTCGAGGAAGAGACCCCGATGATCTGGCGCGGCCCGATGGTGATGTCGGCGCTCACCCAGATGCTGCGCGAGGTCGAATGGGGCGAGCTCGACGTGATGGTGGTCGACATGCCGCCGGGCACCGGCGACGCGCAGCTCACGATGGCCCAGCAGGTGCCGCTGGCGGGCGCCATCATCGTTTCCACCCCGCAGGACTTGGCGCTCATCGACGCGCGCCGGGGCATCGCCATGTTCCGGCGCGTCAACGTGCCGGTGCTCGGCATCGTGGAGAACATGAGCTATTTCCTGTGCCCGCACTGCGGCGGGCGCTCCGACGTGTTCGGCCACGGCGGCGCGCGGCGCGAGGCGCAGCGCCTCGAGGTGCCGTTCCTGGGCGAGGTGCCGCTCGATCTGGCGATCCGAGAGACTTCCGACGCCGGCCGGCCGCTGGTCGTGAGCGAGCCCAATGGGCCGCAAGCCGCGGTCTACCGGGACATTGCGAAAAACGTCTGGACCGAGCTCGGCAAGACGCGCGGCTCGGATCGTGCCGCCCCGCGCATCGTCATCGAGGCGTAGAAAGCTATCCCCCCGTCACGCTCATGTGCCGGGCGAGCGCCGGGCGGCGGTGGCGGCGATCGATGACGAAATCGTGCCCCTTGGGCTTGCGCGAAATGGCTTCGTCGATGGCTGCGTGAAGCGCCTCATCGCTCTCCGAGGCGCGCAGCGGGGTGCGCAGATCGGCGGCATCCTCCTGCCCGAGGCACATATAGAGCGTGCCGGTACAAGTGACCCGGACGCGGTTGCAGGACTCGCAGAAATTATGCGTGAGCGGGGTGATGAAGCCGAGCCGGCCGCCGGTCTCTTTCACGCCCACGTAGCGCGCCGGACCGCCGGTGCGGTAGTCGATATCCTCGAGCGCGTAGCGTTCGGAAAGCCTCGCCCGCACCATCGAGAGCGGCAGATATTGCTCGAGCCGGCCCTCGCCGATGTCGCCGAGCGGCATCACCTCGATCAGCGTCAGGTCCATGCCGCGGCCGTGCGCCCAGGCCACCAGGTCGCCGAGCTCGTCCTCGTTGACGCCTTTGAGCGCCACGGCGTTGATCTTGACGGCGATTCCGGCAGCGCGGGCGGCGGCGATACCGTCGAGCACCTGTTGGACCTCGCCCCAGCGGGTGATTGCCCGGAATTTTTCCGGATCGAGCGTGTCGAGCGAGACATTGATGCGCTTGACGCCGTGCGCGGCGAGCTCGCCGGCAAATTTGGGCAGTTGCGAGCCGTTGGTGGTCAAGGTGAGCTCGCCGAGCGCGCCGGAGGCGAGATGGCGGGAGAGCGAGGCGAACAGCGTCATGATCCCGCGCCGCACCAGCGGCTCGCCGCCGGTGAGGCGGATCTTTCTCACGCCCCTGGCGATGAAGGCGCTGCACAGCCGATCGAGCTCCTCCAGCGTGAGCAGATCGCGCTTGGGCAGGAAGGTCATGTTCTCGGCCATGCAATAGACGCAGCGGAAGTCGCACCGGTCCGTGACCGAGACGCGCAGATAGCTGATGCCGCGTCCGAACGGATCGATCAGCGGGGCGTGCGCCGGCGAGAAACCCGCAAAATCCATGCCTGTCTCCTCGGCCCGCGGGCAGCCGGCCACCGACCGCCGCCCCTTGAGCCTTTCAGGATCGCGTTGAATATGCCATGCGACCGCTGGGAAAGCGACCGGGCGTCGCAAGCACCTTGCCGCAGGACCCTGCCATGACCTGGCCGACCGAAATCAGGCTTCCCAAGGACCGCAGGGGTCTCGCGGTCAGCTTCGATACCGGCGAGCAGTTCCTGCTGCCGGCCGAATACCTGCGCGTCAAGAGCCCGAGCGCCGAGGTCCAGGGCCATTCGCCGCATGAGCGCAAAACCGTACCCGGCAAGAGATATGTGGAAATTCTCGAGGTGCAACCGGTCGGCAATTATGCCGTGCGGCTCACCTTCGACGACATGCATTCGACCGGGATCTACAGCTGGGACTATCTGCACGAGCTGGGTCGCAATCAGCAGCGCTATTGGCAGGAATATCTCGACGAGCTCGCCGCACGGGGAATGTCGCGCGAGCCCCCCGCGCGGCAAAGCTGAAGCGCGGGTGCGCGCCCTGGCGCAGCCGCTTCGGCAACCCGAACCGCCGCGGCTTGTCGTCCGGTTACGCGGCAGCCCCGCTCGGGGCGGCTCGTCGCGCCGTCGCGAGCAGGACGCGAACGAGCCGATGCCCGCCGAACAACACGCACGTCCAGAAGAGATCGCCGCTCAAGGTGTTTTGGAAGAACGGCAGCGCGGCCACGTAGCAGGTGCTCAGCCCGGCGAAGTCGTGGGTGTACATCGTGTCGAACGCCCAGACGGCGAAATTCGTCGAAACGAAGAAAACGACCGATGACGACACGGCGAGGCAAAGCAGCGCGATCGGAGACGGCGACCGGCCGGCACAGAGCGCCATTCCCGCGGGCAGCGCGATCGCCGCGTAAACCACGGCCATCACCCGCCAGTCGTAAAATCCCAGAACGGAATCGCTGAGCGCCATCGCGATCAGCGGCACCGCGAACGACAAGATGCGAACGCGGAACACGGCGGCCGCAAACAGCGCGCTCGCCGCGAGCGGCGTGAAATTGGGCGCGTGCGGCACCAGGCGCGCAACCACATCCAGGCCGATCAGTCCAGCGGCGAGCAGGACGTCAGGCACAATCGTGGAAGCGCGCCACATCCCCATCCGCGACATCGACTTCATTTTCCACCTCCTGCGAAGCGCCAAAACACCGTGTCCAGAGCCTGGACCTCGAACACCGCGAAGCTGCGGTCGGCATAGGTCGTGTTCACCCAATATTGCCAGTTCTTCGCGCCGGATCCCCCGCCCTGGTTCTGAAGGTCGTCGATCTTGGTCAGGAATGCCGATGCGCCACTGCCGGTGTACGCAAACGTGATCCCGTGCGGGTGCGCCTGCGCGCGATTCAGGACGTCGAGAACCGTATTGCCCTTCGACCAGGCAAGTCCATCGAATATTTTTGTCATCCCGTCGCCGTAGTCGACGATCAGGCGCACCGTTTGCGCAGGCCCCTGGGCGGCGGTCCGCACCACGAAGCCTCCGGTAAAGACCAGCATCGCCGCTAGCAATCCAAGAAAGATGCGGCGATCGACCGCTTTGCAGCTTGCCCCGGTTTTCATGATGAAGATGCTCTCGCCTGGATCGCGGCTGCAAGCTCGACCGGCCTCACGAACTCGGTCCGCAAGCCGCACAAGCTTGGCCGACGGCTCTCGAACGTCGCGGCTCCGGCCCCGCTTCCCTAACGCGATCCGCCATATTTCTTGACCGCAGCTTCGATGCTCGGCCCGGCCTTCGCCAGATCTTCAGGCCGCATTGCCGGCAGAAACTCCACCTTGGCATTGGCGGCGAGAAACCACGGTTCAGCGAGCGCCGGAATCTGTGATGCGTCCGTTATGTCGACGACCAGGATGCCGCCGCGCTTGCCATCTTCCGCCATGAAATACGCCGCTTCCGGTTTGACGTCCGCGAGGATCGATTGCACGGTCGAGGCGAGCGTGCCCTTCCGCGCGAGTGCATTGCCTGCTTCGACGTCCCAGGAAATCTTCATGATGAATCGCATGGTGCCCCTCTCACAGGATTGTCCCCTCCGCTGCGGCCGGCTGGCGGCGCGGGATCGGACATTACGCGGCATCGGATTTCTGCTCAAGCGCGGGCCTCCAACCGCGGAGCGTCTCCGCCATTCGGCTTCGATCCCTGCCGCTTTCGATGTTCCGAAGCTTCCCTGGGAGAGAAGCGTGCGCACCGCCGGGGAGATTTTTAGGTTGCTCAAATCGGCACCAACAATCGGCGGCTGTCGAATCGGCGGCATGCGGCTTGCCGCTGCGCGACCGCCCCGGCTCCGGGCCCGCGCGGCGCGATCCTTGCCCGTCGCTGCCCCGAAGTTTTCGCCGCCGATTTCCGCGCCACTGATCGGTGAGTTCCGACCGATCCGATAGCATGCCGCGCCTTGGCTGGTCTTCAAGCCGGGTCGGGTGTAAGCTTGCCACGCGCCAGAGATTGAGAAATCGAAACGGAAGCGGCGCCTTCTGATCACTGATTTGCGGGCACGGATTCCGGAAAAGGAGCGCCCATGGCATTCAGGCCGAATTACCGTCAGCAGCGTGCGGAACGCGATCGCCAGGCGCGCGCCAAACAGGCGGAAAAGCTCAAGAAGCTGCACGAGAAATCCGAGCAGCGCAAAGCCGAGCGGGATCGCGAGACGGCTCCTCCGGAAGCGGAGCAGGAGCCATAGCGATTCGAGCGCGAGAGCTGTTGAAGCGAGTCGACGGCTGCTTGCCGGACCCGCCCTGAAGCCGAGCCCGGCATGCGGCTCGGCTCGCGTGCTCGAACGAGCAAACTGAAAGTCCGTGATGGATTTCGATTATACGGCGGCTGCGGAACTTTTCATCGCGAAGCGCTCGGGCGGGCCGCGGGGGCCGCTCGGATATCGGCGGTTCGCATCGGCCGCCGAGGCCATTCGCTTTGCCGTCGAGGAGCTTCCGGGCGCGCGCATGCTCGGCGCCTTCATGCAGGTGGGCGATCTGCGGTTCGATGCCGAGGGTATTCGCTCGCTCTATCATCATCACGATTATCCGCTGCAACGCGCCGAGCATTCGCCGGCGGTCGGCGACTTGACTCCGAAACCGGTCCGGCGCTAGGGACGGGCACAACCAAGTTTTCGGCCTGCCTTGCCACGCTCCCCTCGAGGGTTGCGCTCTCAAGTCACCCCCGAACTCGGATGTCCGTCGGGTGAATGCCGGCGGGAGCAAGTGTGCAACAGATGGAGGCCGGTCATGGCCACGGGTACCGTGAAGTTTTTCAACGTGCAAAAGGGGTTCGGTTTCATCCAGCCGGATGACGGATCCCGCGACGTGTTCGTGCATATCAGCGCCGTCGAGCGCGCCGGGCTGGGCACGCTGGTGCAAGGCCAGCAGGTCAGCTACGATGTGGTGACCGAGCGCGGCAAGCAAGCGGCCGGCAATCTTCGCTCAGCGTGAGGTTAGGCGCGCGTTGCGATCGAGGGAACGCCCGGCATGGCCGGGCGTTTTCGCGTTGGAGCCGCACGACCAGGTATTTGGCGTGCCGCCGCCGTCCCTGGGAACGCGACGCGTTGCATCTTCGGCGCCGGATCGCGGGGCACCGATGTGACCGATCCTAAATTCCGAATTGGCGAGCAGGTGGAGCTCTTGCCCAGCCTGTCCGAGCGATTCGCGGCGACCGGGATCTAGGAGGTGGTTCGTCAGCAGCTCGGCTGTCGCATCAAGAGTGCACGGGAACCCCACGAGAGGGTCGTGAGAGAGAGCCAGCTGCGGCGATCCTGATCGCGCGAGACGGAACAGATGGACCAAGCGTCCCCGGGCTCGCTTCCGGCACGGCCGTGAAGCTCGTTCGGCGCTGTCGGGATCAGACGCAACGTTGGAACGACGTCATCTGTTTTTCCCTGGCCGAATCAGCCCCTTGGCGGCGGCTCCTGGCTGATATTGATCAACGAACTCATGGTCGCGAGGGGCCGCATGCCTGCAGGTTCGGGGGTGCTGCGCGTCGGGATGACGTGCCGGTCGATGGTGCCTCGCAAAGTAATCGCCAGATCTTTGTGAAATACCTCGTCTGAGAAGTACCAAGAGTGAGACGTGAGCAGAAAATCTTCGGTACCTTGGCTCTTCTCGTACTTGGACCAAAAATAATACGAGCAATCGACGTTCACGGCCTTTTGCGGCGCATCGAGCGGCAGGCCGACGCGGCCGACCCGCGGCGCGAGGCCGATGCGTTTCACATTCGAAATCTGGAGGACCTCGTCGTAGGCGTTGGAATAATTGGTAAGGCGATAACAATGGCGGTAGGTGCTTTCGGTCTCGGGATCATCCGCTGAGAACGAAATTGACGATACGTCGCCGGCGATCAGGACCAGTTGGCCCGCGGTCCACGGCGTGGCGGTGACCTGACCATCATCGGCGTGATCGAAAGCTTCGCGGACCACAAATGCACCCGTTGAATGTCCAAGCACGTGGACCCGAATGTTGCAAGGCTGGTCCTGGGCTTGGACGAAAGGCTTGATTCCCCCGCTGACCAGGCGGACGGCCGTTATCCTTGCGTTGTCGCGGTCCTCGAGATAGCCCAGCGCGGAATGGCCCGACGGCCAATCGAAGCTGACCACGGGACAGGAAAAGTTGTTGGCCGTCAGCCCTGCTTGGATGCGACGGTGACGCGAGTCGACCTCTTCAACCGTATTGTTGTAACCGTGCACGAAGAACAACAGATCGCCAGCCGGACCCTTTTTGGGGTCCGTAGGAGATGGAGGAAATAATGCGATGATCTCCTTGATCCATTGCGACATCCCGATTTGATGGTTCGGCGCCGGCACTTCTGCGTCGGGCACGCGCAAGTAGCGCGTTGGTCCCAGCTCAGGCTTATCGGTAAACCTGCCGGCTTGTACCTTGCGGACGCTGATCCAGTATTTCATCGTACCCTCCCCATGAGCAGCGCCTATTCAGGCAGTGTTTCGAGACGAGTGCAATTCTATTTGCAGGTGGGATCGGCCGCGGCTGGCGACGACGTTGGCGTCAGCCGCGCGTTGGCGAATGAACTGCGGTGAAATGTCGAATGCCGAGGATGGGCTGGTGGGCGCTGTAGGGATTGAACCTACGACCTCTCCCGTGTGAAGGGAACGCTCTCCCGCTGAGCTAAGCGCCCTCCGCCGCCATCTGGCGGAGCTCCTGCGACTGCACCGACATTGCCACAACAGGCAGCAGGAAGTGCGCAGGATTTAAGAGAGGCCACGAAGAGGTGTCAACCGCTGCGCCGAGTGCAGTTTCCGGCGCCGGTCGCTATCGGCCGCTCGTGCCCGGAGCCGCCGTTGCGGGTTTTGCGGCGGGCTTCGCCGCCGGCTTCTTCTTGGCGCCCGGCGCCGGACCGAGCTGGGCGAATACCGGGTTCGGCGTGAATTTGACCGACGCTTTCTCCTGGTCCGGCTGAACCTGTACCGCAACGGTCTGCGGCGCAAAGCCCTCGCGCGCGAAGGTCACGGAGAAGCCGCCGCCGGTCGGCACCTCCAGCGTGCACGGCGTTTGGCAGCTTCCGCCGGCCGAGGTCTTCGCCTCCGCCCCTTGCGGCTCGGAGTCGAGATCGATGCTGGCGGTGGCGGGCATCGCCGGCGCGCCGCCGAACAGCCCGAATCCCGCGCCCCTCGGCCAGCCGCTGCAGGCGCCGAGCAGCAGCGCCAATCCCGCAAACGCGAGTGCTTGCGCTTTGCTCATTTCTCCTCCTGGAGGGCAGCCGCCGGGCGGCGCGACGATGCTGAGTTCCACGCAGGTATCGCCACGCTAGGAATGAAATGTGTCAGCGGGGCGGCCGCAACAGCTCGCTTACGGCCGCCGGCAGATCGTCGAACCGGCTGATGATCCGGTCCGGCGCGAGCAGCGCGACCGGCGTCTCGGTATAGCCGAAATCGACCGCGACCACCGGAATTGCCGCCTCGCGCGCCATGCGGATGTCGGTCACCGAGTCGCCGACCATCAGCGCAAGTTCCATCCTGCCGCCGGCCCGTGCCACGGTCCGTCGCAGCACTTCCGGATCGGGCTTTTGCAGACCGAAGGTATCCTGGCCGCAGATGGCGCTGAAACGCCCGGCAAGCCCGAGCGCTTCGAGCAGCCGCACGGCGAGAAACTCCAGCTTGTTCGTGCACACCGCCAGCCGGCATCCCGCCGCGGCAAGCGCATCCAGCGCCGGCTCCAATCCCGGGAACGGTCGCGAGCAGTCGGCGATGTGAGCGGCATAATGTCGGATATAGCCGGCGTACAGACGCTCCAATTCACGATCGGAAATCTTGACGCTTTCCCGCGCGAGCGCATGCTCGATCAGCTGCCGCGCTCCGCCCCCGATCATGTTGCGCAGCTCGTTGCCGGGGGGCGGCAGCCCTTCGCGCGCGAACAGAGCATTGAGCGTCGCGATCAGATCCGGAGCGGTATCGACGAGCGTTCCGTCGAGATCGAAGACGATGGTGGGCACGGCCATGTGTTGGAATCGCAGCAATGGAGGCGATCACGAGGCACGAAACGGCTCGGAATTCAAGGCCGTTCCTTGCGCTTTGGCCGGTTCGTGAGTCATGGCGTGTGCCTGGACTCCGGCGTTGAGCCGCGGCACGCCCGTGTTTTGCACTAGGCGCGGCCTGCGAACGGGGCTAGTAAGGCGCGCTTCACGATCGGCCAGGATCCGCGTCGCGCTCCCGCCATGAACTCGGAAGATTACAAGCGCCAAGCCGCCGCCGCGGCGCTCGAATTCGTCGAGCCCGGCATGCGCCTCGGGCTGGGCACCGGCTCGACCGCCAAACACTTCGTCGAGCTGCTGGCGGATCGCGTGCGCGCCGGGCTCGACGTCGTCGGGGTGGCGACCTCCGAGGCCACCCGCACCGACGCCGAGCGGCTGGGGCTGCCGCTGACGACCCTCGACGAGACGCCCGAACTCGACCTCACGATCGACGGTGCCGACGAGATCGCTCCGGACCTGACGTTGATCAAGGGGGGAGGCGGCGCGCTGCTCCACGAGAAGATCGTGGCGGCGGCCTCCTCGCGAATGATCGTGATCGCCGATGAGTCGAAATGGGTGGCTCTGTTGGGGCGGTTCCCGCTGCCCGTCGAAGTGGTGTCGTTCGGGCTTGCGGCAACCCGACGTGCGATCGAGAGCGCCGCGGCGGGAGCCGGCGCGCCCGGGCCCATCAGCTTGCGGCGGACCCGGGACGGCCATGCTTTCGTCACGGAGGCCGGTCACCTCATTCTCGACGCGGCGCTGACGCGGATCATCGAGCCGCCATTGCTCGCCGACCGGCTTGCGGAGATTCCCGGCGTCGTCGAGCATGGTTTGTTCATCGGGCTGGCCAAGACCGCGATCATCGCCGGCCCGGACGGCGTGCGCATCGTCGAGCGGCCGTAACTTGAGCACTGCAGGGGAGGACCGAGTTCATGATGGCACCTAAGCTTGCCCGCGGCGCGCGTGCCGCGGCCGTCGTCTTCACCATGGCGATGTTCACCGGGCTTGCGTCGGCAGAAGAGCCTACGCCCGCCGCCGTCGCGGTTGCCAAGGAGCTCATCGTGCTCAAAGGATCGACGCAGCTCTGGGACGCGGTCGTCCCCGGCGTCATCGAGCAGGTCAAAGCCGTGTTCATGCAAACCAATCCCGCGCTTGGCAAGGAGCTGAACGACGTTGCGGCGCAGTTGCGAACCGAGTATGCCCCGCGCGCATCGCAGCTGGTCGATCAGGTCGCGCAGCTGTACGCGAGGACGTTCACCGAGCAGGAGCTCAAGGACGCGCTGACCTTCTATAAGTCGCCGCTGGGCAGGAAGATCGTCAACGAGGAGCCGAAAGTTCTCGACGACGGTTTCCGCCGCATCCAACAATGGGCCAACAAGTTTTCCGAGGAGGTGATGAGCAAAATGCGCGCGGAGATGAAGAAGAAGGGTTACGATCTCTAGCCCTGCGGCGGAGCGAAGCAGCGTGGAGATGCGATGAGCGACGACGTCGATCTGGTCGTGATCGGAGCCGGCTCCGGCGGGGTACGCGCCGCTCGCGTTGCCGCCGAGCACGGCGCCAAGGTGATGATCGCCGAGGAATATCGCGTCGGCGGCACCTGCGTCATTCGCGGTTGCGTGCCGAAAAAGCTCCTCGCCTACGCCTCGCGATTCTCCCGCGAATTCGCCGACGCCGCCGGCTACGGCTGGACCGTGTCGCCGCCGCGCTTCGACTGGCCCGGCCTGATCGCCAACAAGGATCGCGAGATTGCCCGGCTCGAAGCGGCGTATATCGCCGATCTGCAAGATGCCGGGGTGACGATCGTCAAGAGCCGCGTCGTGCTGGAGGACGCGCACAAGCTGCGCCTGGTCGCCACCAGCGCCGCGGTCCGCGCCCATTACGTCCTGGTCGCGACCGGAGCCCGGCCGGGCAACGGCACGATCCCGGGAATCGAGCACGTCATCTCCTCGAACGAGGCGTTTCATCTGCCGGAATTCCCCTCCCGCATTCTCATCCAGGGCGGCGGCTACATCGCGGTGGAGTTCGCCTGCATCTTCGCGGGGCTCGGCGCGCAGGTCACCCTCGTCTATCGCGGCGAGAACATCCTGCGCGGCTTCGACGACGATGTGCGCTCCCACCTGCGTGCCGAGATGGAGAAAGGCGGCATTCGCATCCTGACGGGCCGCACCGTCGCCGCGGTGGAAAAGACCGCGACCGGCGTGCGCTCGAAGCTCAGCGACGGGCAGGCGATCGAGACCGACCGCGTCATGTTCGCGCTCGGACGGCGCCCCAATGTGGCGGAGTTCGGTCTGGGGGCTGCGGGCGTCGAGCTTGCGGAAAACGGCGGCATCGCCGTCGACCCGTATTCCCGGACCTCGGCGTCGAACGTCTACGCGGTCGGCGACGTCACCAACCGGGTGAACCTGACCCCGGTCGCGATCCGCGAGGGGCAGGCGTTTGCCGACACCGTGTTCGGCAGTCGCCCGACGGCGGTCGACCATGCCCATGTGCCGACCGCGGTGTTTTCCGAGCCAGAAGTCGGCGTGATCGGCATGACCGAGGCCATGGCGCGGGCGCGGCTCGCGGCCGTGGATGTCTACCGCGCGAGCTTCCGTCCGCTGAAGGCGACGCTCTCCGGGCGCGACACCCGCATGCTGATGAAGCTCGTGGTCGACGGCTCGACCGACCGCGTGGTCGGTTGCCACATCGTGGGTCCGGACGCGGCCGAGCTCATTCAGCTGGTCGGCGTGGCGGTGACCATGAAGGCGCGGAAGGCCGATTTCGACGCCACCATGGCGGTGCATCCGACCGCGGCGGAGGAACTCGTCACGATGCGCAAGCCCGTGGCGCGCTATAGGCGGGAGGCGGCCGAGTAGGTAATCCCGCCGAAGCCAGCCTGCGAGCCTCGTTAGACGCGAGCCCGGTCGGGCGTGTATAACCCCGGCCGCTCCCTGGGCGGAACGCCCGCGGATGCTCGCATGGAAAATGGCGGAGGTGATCATGCCCCAGCGCTGGGCCCCCGACAGCTGGCGGAGCCGGCCGGCCAAGCAGCTTCCGGAGTACCCCGACCCGGCGGCGCTCGCCCGGGTCGAACGCCAGCTCGCGACCTTTCCGCCGCTGGTGTTCGCCGGCGAGGCGCGCAGCCTCAAGCGGGCGCTGGGCCGGGTCGCGGCCGGAAACGCTTTCCTGCTGCAGGGCGGCGATTGCGCGGAAAGCTTCGCCGAGCACGGCGCCGACAACATCCGCGACTTCTTCCGGGTGTTTCTGCAGATGGCGGTCGTGCTCACCTATGCGGCGGCTTCGCCGGTCGTGAAGGTCGGCCGCATTGCCGGCGAGTTCGCCAAGCCGCGCTCCTCGCCGACCGAGACGCGAGACGGCAAGGAGCTGCCGAGCTATCGCGGCGACATCATCAACGACATCGAGTTCACGGCGGAAGCGCGCACCCCCGATCCGCACCGGCAGCTCGAGGCCTACCGCCAGTGCGCGGCGACCCTCAATCTGCTGCGCGCCTTCGCCCAGGGCGGCTACGCCAATCTCGGCAGCGTGCATCAATGGATGCTGGGCTCGATCAAGGACAGCCCGCAGTCGCGGCGCTATCTCGAGCTCGCCAACCGCATCTCCGAGGCGCTCGGCTTCATGCGCGCCTGCGGGCTCGATCTGGAGAGCCATCCGGAGCTGAAAACCACGGATTTCTACACCAGCCACGAAGGACTGCTGCTGCCCTACGAGCAGGCGCTCACCCGCGTCGATTCCACTTCCGGCGATTGGTACTGCACCTCGGGGCATCTCTTGTGGATCGGCGACCGTACCCGGCAGGCGGACGGCGCGCATGTCGAGTTCTGCCGCGGCATCAAGAACCCGCTCGGCTTGAAATGCGGGCCCTCGCTCAAGCCCGAGGAGCTCATCCGGCTGATCGACATCCTCAATCCCGACAACGAGCCGGGGCGGTTGACGCTGATCTGCCGGTTCGGCGCCGAGAAGGTCGGCGAGCACCTGCCCGCGCTGCTGCGTGCGGTCAAGCGCGAGGGCAAGGTCGTGGTGTGGTCATGCGATCCCATGCACGGCAACACCATCATTTCCGCCTCCGGCTACAAGACCCGTCCGTTCGATCTCATTCTTCAGGAAGTGAAGAGCTTCTTTGCCGCGCATGCGGCCGAGGGCACCTATGCGGGCGGCGTGCACCTGGAGATGACCGGCCAGGACGTGACCGAATGCACCGGCGGCGCGCGGGCGATCACCGACGCCGAGCTCAACGACCGCTATCACACGTTCTGCGACCCGCGGCTCAATGCCGAGCAGTCGATCGACCTCGCATTCCTGCTCGCCGAGTTGCTGAAAACCGAGCGCACGGCGCAGCACAAGCCGCTGCCCGCCGCCGCGGCGCTGTGAGCCCCTGAGGATCCAACGCGGAAGCGTCGTTCCGAGCGAAAATCGCTCGGAATCTGCGATTTTTTTGCCCTTGTTCATAAAAGTTTTGAAGCCGTATCAATGGCTTAAGTCATTTCAATTCGCCAAAATGCATCTTCTACGCTCACAACGATTTCTTCGCAATCTGTATTACGTGGATTGCGACTGCGCGGGTGCCGGGTCCCGCGAATGCCGGCCGATTTGCGCAGTCCCGACGGCGCGCGTACATCAGGCCATGAATGCCCGCTCGTCCGACCGCCTCACGATTGCGCTGGCGCAGCTCGATCCGACCGTAGGCGACGTGACCGGCTGCCTGGAGAAGGCCCGGCAGGCCCGCGCCGCGGCGGCGCGCGCGGGCGCCGACGTCGTGATGTTTTCCGAACTCTTCATCGGCGGTTATCCGCCCGAAGACCTCGTGCTCAAGCCGGCGTTTCAGGCCGCGTGCCGTTCCGCCGTCGAGATTCTCGCGCGCGAGACCGCCGACAACGGGCCGGCGCTGCTGATCGGCGCGCCGTGGATGGAGGAGGGGAAGCTCTACAACGCCTATCTCCTGCTCGGCGGCGGCAGCATTTTGGCGAAGCGCTTCAAGGTCGATCTGCCGAACTACGGCGTGTTCGACGAGAAACGCGTGTTCACGCCGGGCCCCATGCCGGGCCCCATCGTGCTCGACGGCGTGCGGATCGGCATTCCCGTCTGCGAGGATATCTGGGGCGCCGACATCGTCGAATGCATCGCGGAGACCGGCGGGGAAATCCTGCTGGTGCCGAACGGTTCGCCCTATTGGCGCGACAAGACCGAGGCTCGCCTCAACCTCGCGGTTTCGCGGGTAACGGAGAGCGGCCTGCCGCTCGTCTATCTCAACCAGGTCGGCGGGCAGGACGAGCTGGTGTTCGACGGCGCCTCCTTCGTGCTCAACGCCGACCGCACGCTCGCCGCGCAGCTTCCGGCGTTTCGCGAGAGTTTGGCGATCACGCACTGGCGGCGTGCAAACGACGGTTGGCGCTGTGTCGAAGGACCGGTCGAGGCGATCGAGGAGGGGGAGGAGGCCGATTACGCCGCCTGCGTGCTCGGGTTGCGCGATTACGTCGAGAAGAACCGGTTTCCTGGTGTCGTCCTCGGGCTTTCCGGCGGCATCGATTCCGCGCTTTGCGCGGCGATCGCCGTCGATGCGCTGGGACCGGAGCGCGTGCGCTGCGTCATGCTGCCCTATCGCTTCACCTCGCAGCAGTCGCTCGATGCCGCCGCCGCGGTCGCCGAGCGGCTCGGCGTCGGCTGCGAAATCGTTGCGATCGAGCCGGCGGTGGCAGGGCTCGAGCGCGCGCTTGCCTTCCTGTTTGCCGGAAAACCGCGCGACGAAGCGGAGGAAAATCTGCAGTCGCGCGCGCGCGGCGCCATCCTGATGGCCATCTCCAACAAATTCGGGCTCATGGTGGTGACGACCGGAAACAAATCGGAAATGTCGACGGGCTACGCCACGCTCTACGGCGACATGAACGGCGGCTTCAATCCGATCAAGGACCTGTACAAGACCGAGGTCTATCGGCTGGCGCGCTTGCGCAATTCCTGGAAGCCCGCAGGCGCGCTCGGCCCCGCCGGACCCGTGATCCCGCAGGATGTGCTCGACCGGGCCCCGAGCGCCGAGCTGCGCGCGGACCAGCGCGACGAGGACACGCTGCCGCCCTACGATGTGCTCGATCCGATCCTCGAGCGGCTGGTCGAGCGCGAGGAGCCGGTCTCCGCGATCGTCGCCGCCGGCTTCGATCGCGAGACGGTCCTCAAGGTCGAGCGCATGCTGCATCTCGCCGAGTACAAGCGCCGCCAGGCCGCGCCCGGCGTGAAGGTCACGCTCAAGAATTTCGGCCGCGACCGCCGCTATCCGATCACCAACGCGTTCCGCGATCCGGGCGCGCCTTTGGCTGCCCCCTCGGGCTCGCAGCGCGAGCCGCAGATCGCGACCAAGAGTGCGGCGCGCGATCGGTGAAACGGGGACCTATCAATTGGCTCCGGTCACCTCTCCCCTTGCTTGAGGTTCGCAATATCGGGGTAGCGGTCGCCAACAAGCGTTGTCTCCGTCGCGAAACCCGGCTTGCGGAAGCCGGTAAACGCCTGTTCTAGCCCGATGTAGTAATCGTCCAGCGGCATTTGGCAGCTGGGGAGATTGGTGAAGACGATGAATGCGGTGGCATCAGCGGCTACGTTGCCGGGCTGCGCTTCTACCGCACGGATGGAAGCGGACGGAGGCTCTCGAGGAATTCCCTATTCGGCGACAGGCGGTACAAGTTTTCCAACCGCTGTCTCTAGCTTCTTTGTGCAGCGCAGGAGGTCGGCGAGCAGCTTTTCGTCGATATCCACTCGGCCTTCGTACTCCGCCAGGTTTCGCTCGTTGTGAGCCTTGAGGAAGATTTGTATGTCGGCGTTATCTGTACCGAGGGTGTGAATGAGCGTCTGGAAAACGGTGATCCTGTCCTCGGATCGATATCCTTGCTGACGAA
>WNGH01010074.1_pt1 | contig 16365 bp, 13 predicted proteins | sample 5400631 | NCBI WGS metagenome assembly WNGH01 (sample SAMN13153373, study PRJNA577476) | soil metagenome | isolation source: 115 cm soil or saprolite under Garry oak tree replicate 1 | place: USA:California | collected 2016-06-15
GCTAGTGTCCCGATTCCGAAGTTCGTAAGCATTTGCGGCGCGCTCGTACGAACTTCGGAATCGATAAGGACACTAGCAACTCTATCCTTGTAGTGCCGCTTCTGAACCCGAAGTTCGCATCCGAGCGCTCCGCAAACTTGTGCGAACTTCGGGTTCGCGGCACTAGCACAAGACGGGGCGGTGGGCCCCTCGCTGGGCGAGGTTGCAAATGAAGTCACGATCGAGGTTACGATGCTCGGCGCAAGTGGGCGAGCAGCCCCACCCCGGGATAGCCGTCCGCCGGTTCGATGCTGAATTTGCGCTGGTAATTGCGTACGGCAATGGTCGTGGCGTTGCCGATGCGGCCATCGGCGCCGCCGGTGTCAAAGCCAAGCACGGTGAGCCGGCGCTGGATTTCCTCGATCTCGGCAAGCGTCGGCGCCGGCTCGCTGCCGGGAAACCGTTGAACGAAAGGCGGCCGGCCGACACAGCGATCGCCCAGATAGACGAGACCAAGCGCGTAACTCATCGCCGGATTGTAGCTACGCGCAGCGAAGAAATTCTGGCCCAGCAGGAAAGCAGGACCACCGGCGATCGGGACCCAGGCGCGCGCCGTGGCGTTTGGCTGCGGGTAGGGCTCGCCGTCGGCGCGGACAATTCCGAGCGCCTGCCAAGCGGCGTAAGTTCGTGAAGCTTTGCCGCTGATCGGGTGCGGCATGCGCACTTCATAGCCCCAATGCTCGCCGCGGCGATAATTGCCGCGCTCGACGAAATAGTGCGCGGTTGTCGCGAGCGCGTCGTCCGGCGGACCGTACGGGGAAATCTTGCCGTCGCCATTATAGTCGATGCCCATATGCAGCCAGACTTCCGGCATCCATTGCGTGTGACCCATGGCGCCAGCCCAGGAGCCGATCATTTGTTCGGGCGTGCTCATGCCGCGCTGAACGATCATGAGCGCGTTGATCAATTCGCTTTCCCAATAGCTGCGGCGGCGCGGCTCGGCCCAAGCGAGCGTCGCGAGCGAGGGAATGACGGGGCGCATATGGTTCTTTTCTACGACTGGATCGCCGAACGCGGACTCGATGCCCCAAACGCCGAGCATGAACGAAGGCTCGACGCCGATATCGCGCTGAATGCGCGAAAATAGCGGCGCGTATTCTGTGGCCCTTGCCTTGCCGGCGGTGACCTTCCATTCGGTGGTGGCGCGATTGAGATATTGCCAGAGCTGCTGGTTGAATTCCGGCTGATTATGGATAGCCGTGAGCCCGGTCATGTCGGGCTGTACGCCGCGCATCGCCCGCGTATAGGTCTCGTCGCTGATGCCGCGCGCCACGGCCTTGCTGCGGAATGCGGTGACCCACTGGTCGAAGCCGATATCGGCGCGCGCGGCATACGGGCCGAACAGGCTTGCAACGCTGCCGGCTACCCCAACCAGCATGGCGCGTCGCGTCGGACGGGGAGTGGTTTCTGTACTGATGACGGTTTTAGTTCTCACAGCCACACCATGGACGAGGCCCGGCTGTCGCATTCATTTGTGGCGCCGATAAGGGGCAAGATTTCGAGCCAGGACTTCGAGCCAGGACTTCGAGCCAGGACTTCGAGCCAGGACTTCGGCCTGAGAGGGTCCTACTGGTGCGCGGCCTGGATGCGATCAGGCGTCCCCAGTTTTGCGATCAGGCCGTCCAGGCTGTTGGCAAAACTATCGACGTCGAAGTTGAGCGGATCATCGTGACCGTTGGCAATCTCGGCATCAATCGCGGCATGAAACGCCGGAATGAGCCATCGTTCAGCGCGCACGCTGGCGATCGCATAGAGCAGCGCCAGGCGATCATATTGCGCCGACGTGAAAGCTGGATCGGGCGATCGCGCATCGTTGCGCCGGCCGCGACCAGGCGCGCTGCGGCGCGGCTGAACCATTTCATTGTGCAGGAACAATCCTTTCAGCGCACCGCCAAATTCCGCCGCTTGCTCGAATTTCGTTTCCCGCCACGGAATCGAATAGTCATGAGCAAGAAGCAGTTCACCGGTGCGGCTGATGACGACGTGCGCTTTGCCCCAGCCGTCGTGACACTCAAAATTCCGCAAATCGTTGAGCTTGCCGCCGCCATCGATGTCTTCGGGAAAGGAGCGGCGGCCGAAATTGGGCCCGCTGGTATCGTGGATCACGAAGTAGCGCGCCATCGGCGCTTCAAGTTGATTGTCGTGGGCGCGCGACACCGGCAGCCAGAGAAAATCGCCGAACTCACCCTCGAGGCTCAGTGTAGCGAGATAATCGCTCAGTACGGCGCGCGATGGCAGTCCGGTCGTTTGTCCGATACGCCCGGCGAGCGCAGACGGCAGGCTTGGCAAGGGCGGCACTAGGTTTCGCGTGCTATCCATGCCGCGCATTAAACACATCGCTTGTTGCACCGGAGTGCCGGCGAAACTCAATATCTCGGAATCGAACGAACAGGCGCCCATGCTTTTGATGAAAAACGGCGCGCGGAAATGATCCGGTTTGCAGCCGGCGAATACGGCATCAAGCGGCGCGAGCAACATCGGGCCGGCGAGCGCCGCCGCGAACAGATAGTCGTGAATTTTGCTCGACATGCGCAGGCGTCAAATCCCGAATTTCGAGATTCGCTACTATCGCGATCAATTCCTGTCATGCCAACCCGCGAAGTGGCTTTTTTGATCCGCGTCCGCCGCGCGATGAACAAATATTCAGATAAAAATCGGAAAAACTGTGAACAGTGAACAAAATTCAATCTTTTGCCCGTTCGACATAGCTGCCGTCCGCCGTCATCACGACAATCTTGGTCCCCGTCGTGACAAAAGGCGGCACCATTGTGCGCACGCCATTCGACAGCAGCGCCGGCTTGTAGGAAGACGACGCGGTCTGTCCCTTTACCGTCGGCTCGGTCTCGACCACTTCCAGCACGGCTTTGGGCGGCAGTTCGATGGCGACTGCCACGCCTTCGTGCAGGCTGATGGTCACCTCCATCTCCGGCTGCAAATAGGACGCTTGGTCACCGATAATATCGGGCGGCACAGCCACCTGGTCGTAGCTTTCCATATTCATGAAATGAAAGCCGTCGCTGTCTTGATACATGAATTGATGCTTGCGGTCCTCGACGAAGGCGCGCTCGACCGGGTCGGTCGTCTTGTAACGCAGCGACACCTTTACCCCGTCGCTGATGCGGCGGACATCGAGCTGGGTCACGGGCGTGCCCTTGCCGGGATGAATGCTCTCGGCGGCCATGACGACCCCGAGTTTGCCGTCGATTTCGACGATATTGCCTTTGCGCAACGAACTGGCGATGACTCTCACGGCTTCCTCAACATCAATGGCTTTCAGATTGGCTTTCGGATTGGCTTTCGGATTCTTGGCGCACCATACTGATCTTGAGCCTGACCGCTAGCTATTTCTGTTGTCACCGCCGGACAAGGACATGCCACACAAAGACATGCCACACAAAGACATGCCGCACCAAGAGATGCCGCGCGTTTCGCCGTCCTCCTCGCGCTTTTGGGCGCCCCACATCCATGCCGACCGGCGGCCGATTCTTTTGGCGCGCGGCCGCATCGTGGCGGCGCTGCGCACCTGGTTCGCCGGTCGCGACTTCGTCGAGATTGAGACTGGAACCCTGCGGATCTCGCCGGGCAATGAGACCCATCTGCACGCCTTCGGCACGGCGCTCGTGACGACGGACGGCAGGACGGCGCCACTTTATCTGCGGACGTCCCCGGAATTTGCCTGCAAGAAGCTGTTGGCGGCCGGCGAGCGGCGCATCGTCGAATTCGCCAAAGTGTTTCGCAATCGCGAGCGCACGCCGCTGCATCATCCCGAATTCACGCTCCTGGAATGGTACCGCGCCGGAGAACCTTACGGCGTGCCGATGGACGACTGCGTCGCGATTTTGCGTGAGGCCGCGCGGGCCGCGGCGGTCGGGCAGTTTACTTACCGCGGTCGGTCGAGCGATCCGTTCGCCGCGCCTGAGCGGCTCACGGTCGCGGAAGCCTTCGCGCGCTTTGCCGGCATCGATCTTTTGGCGACGCTAAAAAGTGACGCGGCGGACCGCGAGCATTTTGCACGCGCGGCGCAAACTGCCGGCATCCGCATCGCCGATGACGATCGCTGGGCCGATATCTTCAGCCGCGTATTGGTGGAGCGGATCGAGCCCAATCTCGGCATCGGCCGGGCGACGATCCTCGATCAATACCCGGCGGTGCTGTCGGCCCTGGCAAAGCCAGCGCGCGATCCGCGCGTCGCCGAACGCTTCGAGCTTTATGTCTGCGGCATCGAACTCGCCAACGGCTTTGGCGAACTGACCGACGCTGCCGAGCAGCGCCGGCGACTCGAGCAGGAAATGGCTGAGAAGGAGCGGCGCTACGGCGAGCACTATCCACTCGACGAAGATTTTCTCGCCGCGCTGGTCCAAATGCCCGAAGCATCGGGCGTCGCGCTCGGCCTCGACCGGCTGGTCATGCTGGCGACCGGCGCGCCGCGGATCGATCAGGTGCTCTGGACACCGCTCGACGATCCGTCGCAGTAGAAAGCGCATCGCTTTGACGCCATGACACGTAAGGTGTCAGGCGAAAAGCAATCGGAGAAAATGAGGTTCGGCATGCCGGCAAGAAACAAAACCCTGCGTAGCGCATCCGAACTTGTCGAAGCGCAAGTCATAAAGCCGGAGCGGCTTGCCGCGTTGCAAAATGTCGCGGCGCGTTATGCGGTGGCGATCACGCCGGCGCTTGCCGATTTGATCGACACGGCGAACCCGCACGATCCGATTGCGCGGCAATTTGTTCCGGACGAGCGCGAGCTCGAAACGCACGCACAAGAAAACGGCGATCCGATCGGCGACGAGGCGCACAGCCCAGTTGCCGGCGTGGTTCATCGCTATCCCGATCGCGTCCTTCTGAAACTGGTCAATGCCTGCGCGGTCTATTGCCGTTTCTGCTTCCGCCGCGAGATGATCGGGCCGGGGCGGGGAGCTCTAACCGGCGCAGCGCTTACAACGGCGCTCGATTACATCGCCCGCACGCCGCAGATCTGGGAAGTGATCTTGACCGGTGGCGATCCGCTGTTACTGCCGCCGCGCCGTCTGAAAGATGTGATGACGCGACTTGCCGCGATCGATCATGTGAAAGTCATTCGCATTCACACGCGCGTTCCGATCGCAGCGCCGGAGCGAGTGACTGCGGCATCGGTGCGGGCGCTGCGCACCGGCAAAGCGACTTTTCTGGTCTTGCACGCCAATCACGCCCACGAACTTGGCGAGAAGGCGCGCGCCGCGTGCGCCCGCGTGATCGACGCCGGCATACCTATGCTCTCCCAGTCAGTTCTGCTGCGCGGCGTCAATGACGACGTCGGCACGCTCGGCGCTTTGATGCGCGCTTTGGTCGAATGCCGGATCAAACCGTATTACCTGCACCATGCCGATCTGGCTCCCGGCACCGCGCATTTTCGCACGTCAATTGGCGAAGGCCAGGAAATCATGCGCGCGTTGCGCGGGCGCTATTCGGGCCTATGCCAGCCGCAATATGTGCTCGACATTCCCGGCGGCCACGGCAAATCGCCGATCGGGCCCAACTATCTGAGCCCCGATCGGACAGAGATCACCGATTTCAAAGGCACGCGGCACGCCTATGCGGCGCGCTGATCAGCTTCACGCGAAGCGAAGAACACCGCGGTCTCGAATTGGTAGCCGCAGTCTTGGCAAGACCACGTGTGCCGCACGCAGCGCTCGTTCAAATATTCAGACCAGTCGGGCGCGAGCAGCCACTCGCCGCATTGCGGACAATGGTTCTTGCTGTAGGTCGCCAAGCGCGTCCGCGCCGCCGTCTCGGCATGCAGAGCCATGATTCTTTCCTCCCTGAACCACACCCTCTGCCCATCGATAAAGGTAGAATCATTCCGTGGCAGCGGCAAGACAGATTTGCGTCGGCACGATGAGCGCTTCGCGGAGAATGTGGGTAACGATCCAACGCTTGTTTGAAATTGTGCGGTGCGTCAGCGGCGATTTGATCGGATGTGATGTGCCGGTTGCGTCCATTGCTGATATAAGTGCTGAACGCCAGTCGATTTAAAGTCGATTCAAACAGAGGAGCAATGTTTATGAAATTAATGCTGTCGGCAGTTACCCTTATCGCCGCGAGCGCTGCGCTCGGCACGCCTGCACATGCGCAAAATTATCCGTGGTGCGCGCTGTATAACGGCGGCGGCGCGGGCGGCGGGACGAATTGCGGCTTTGTCAGTTTTGCGCAGTGCATGACAACAGCGAGGGGCCTCGGCGGATTTTGCGTCGTGAATACACAATACCAGCCGCCGCCGGGTCCGCGTCCGCAACGGCGCTATCCGTACTAAAGCTCAGCCGCTGAGAGCGCGCGCGCGAGCAGGGGATCGTTCATGAGACTTTTGCTATTCGTCTTGGGAGTTTGCGTAAGCCTCGTGGGCACCGGACAACGTGCCGAGGCCCAAAACTATCCTTGGTGTGCGGACTACGGCGCCAACGGCGCCGGAGGCACGAATTGCGGGTTCACAACGCTTCGACAATGCCTGGATACAGTGAGCGGGATAGGCGGTTTTTGCGAACGAAACACCCAATACTCACCGCCGCCGGGTCCGCGCTCGCAACGGCGCCATCCATACTGAACTTAGCCGGGCGCCAGCGGAGGTGCGGCGAGCTGCAAAGTTTCCGCGCCCGGGGCCACGTTTAGGACGACGCCGCACCACCTGCAGTCGAAAGCTTGCAATACGCCCTGCGCGCACACATCGGGAGCAGGGCGGGCAAAGTGCATCGGCAAACCGCAGAACGGGCAGTGCGGATGCGGGGCATCGGCGTCCATGCGCCGAGCCATAGGCTTAGATGGTTAATCGATGGTAAATGCGACGTATTCGGTCATGTTAGTGCGGCCGCAAGGGTGTGCGGCCTAACCGCTCTCCACTTCCGAAGAGCGTTACTGCGATTACTTTATCTTTCTCTGGTGCGACAGTTTTTTCGAAGAGCCTTCCGGCGCAGCCTGCATCCCGGGCGGCGATTGACCCCGGAGAACTCGAGGCCGGTGCACCGCCGGTGCCGGTATCGATAGGAGATGGAATGTCCCGCTCATGGAACGGTCGTCAGCGCACCAGCGCCACGTTTGGCGCAGCTTGTTGGCTGACTTTGCAACGGGCCGAATAAATACCCGCAGGGCAGGGTTAGTAGTTCAGAGTCTTGGCCGATGGAGGTAGCTATGAGGATTTTACTGCTCTTGTTGGCAGCTTATGTCGCTGCTGTTGCAGTAGGCACGCGTGCCGAGGCGCAAATCTATCCTTGGTGCGCGTATTACAGTGGTGGGGGCGTCGGCCGCGGCACAAATTGCGGCTTTATAACATTTCAACAATGCATGGAGACCGCGCGCGGCCTCGGCAGCCTTTGCCAGCCAAATACACAATACCAGCCGCCACCCGGGCCGCATCCACCGAGTAAGTTGCGAGGGCGCTATCCATATTGAGTGGCTTGTTGAGTGGCTTGCGCGTCAATTGCCCGACGACGACCAAGCTTTGCGTAGTAGCGCTCTGGCAGTTCGGCGAGGTTTACCGCAATCCGCCCCACGTTGCGTGGATGCCTTCGAATGGTCTAGCAAGTCCGCTATGGAGCGCCTTTTCGGGCCTAGCTTCGGAGATGTCTGGCTTCTGTTTTGAGCCAATTTCAGAGAGAAAGAAAGTCGAACTACTTCGTGAGGATCGGCTTCGCGGCGGGGTTGGGGCGCCGCTCACCGCTGATCGGCGATCACCTTGCCATCGTTGGGCAGAGATTCCGGCGTCACCAGCTCGACGGTACCGCCAAGCTTTGTTACCGTTCGAAGGGTGGCGGTCACCGCGTCGCGAATCGCTTCGCGGGATGTAGTGCATTCCACCTTCAGCGTCATGACGTCGACCTCGCCCACGCGAGTGACCACAAGTCGGAGCCTTCCGAGCTCCGGATGACGTTTGCCGATCTCAGCAATCTGCTCAGGGCGGACAAACATGCCCTTGACCTTGGTGGTCTGGTCAGAACGCCCGAGCCAGCCCCTGATCCGCAGGTTGGTGCGACCGCACGGGCTACTGCTTGGCAGGATAGCGGTGAGGTCGCCAAGGGCGAGCCTGATCCAGGGACTATGCGGATCAAGCGTGGTGACGACGACCTCCCCGACTTCGCCGTCGGCAACAGGATCGCCGGTCCCGGGCCTCACCACCTCGAGGATGATGCCCTCGTTGACGACCAAGCCCTCGCGTGCTGGCGTCTCGTAGGCAACAAGGCCCAAGTCGGCGGTGCCATAGTACTGGTATGCGTCGATACCACGGGATTTCACCTCGCCTTGCAGCGACATCGGAAACGCTGCACCGCTGACCAATGCACGCTTGAGCGATGACGTGTCGCGGTTCGCCTTCGCACCGCCGTCGAGTAGAATCTTCAGAAAATCTGGCGTGCCGCAGTAGTCGATCGGTCGATAGCCTTCAATCAATTCGTATTGCTGATCAAGGTTGCCCGGCCCCGCCGGGATCACTGCACAGCCGAGCGCACGGGCCGCGCTATCGAAAATGAAGCCGCCGGGCGTCAGGTGATAACTGAATGTGTTGATGACGATGTCGCTCTTGCGGAATCCGGCGGCAAAGAGCGAGCGTGCGCTGCGCCAGACGTCGTGCTCCGTGCCCTCCGGCTCGAAGATTGGCCCCGACGAAATGAACAATCGCGCGAATGATCGTGCCTGCTGCGGCACGAAACCGCCGAACGGCGGGTTGGCCTTGTGCAAGGCCGGCAGGTCGGATTTTTGCAAGACCGGCAGACGCGCCAGCGCGGCCCGGTTGGTAATGGCGGCGGGATCGATTCCTCTGAGCCGCTCTGCATAAGCCGGAGCCGCCATCGCCGCGCGCAGCACGCCGGGCAGGCGCGTGAACAGGTCGGCCTCGCGCTCAGTCGGATCACGCGTTTCCAGGGAGTCGTAGAACTCGTTCATCAATTCCTTTACGTCCTCGTTATCGCGCAATTCGTCGGCAGTGCCGTCTAGCACGACCTTGCCCTGCTCCATGACGTAGCCGTAGCTCGCAACCGAAAGTGCGGCTCGCGCATTCTGCTCGACCAGAAGAATTGTGACCCCGAGATCGCGGTTGATGCGCTTGATGATGCCAAATACCTCCTTCACCAGCAGGGGTGACAAGCCCATCGACGGCTCGTCCATCAAGATCATCTTTGGCCGCGCCATCAATGCGCGGCCGATTGCCAGCATCTGCTGCTCGCCGCCGGAGAGATATCCAGCGCGTCCAGTGCGCTCCTTCAGCCGCGGGAAGTACGCAAAAACCATGTCGATGTCAGCGGCGATCTCGTTGTCGCGGCGCGTGAAGGCGCCGAGCCGCAGATTCTCAAGCGGGGTCATGTCACTGACGATGCGGCGCCCCTCCATCACCTGGAAGATGCCGTGCCGGACGATGCGGTCAGGATCGAGGCCATCGATGCGCTCGCCACGAAACATGATCTCGCCGCGGATGACTTCGCCATCCTCGGTCTTGAGCAGTCCAGAGATCGCCTTCAACGTTGTCGACTTGCCGGCGCCGTTGGCGCCGAGCAGCGCCACGATCTCGCCCATGGGCACTTCGAGGCTCAAGCCCCGCAACACCATAATGACCTTGTCGTAGACGACGTCGACGTTGCGCACCGCGAGCAGCGGGCTCGATGCGGCAGCGGTCACAGTGCGGAGACCGGCTGGCTGAGGTTTTTGCGTCAGATTGTCGCTCAATTGGCGATGGTGACCTCCCTTGTAGAGGAGAAGTTGGTGTGCGCAAACCAACTGGGTGGGGAATCACTTTGCGCGACCCCACCCTCCGATCCTTCCCTTTTCAGGCCTTTGCCAGGGGAAGGAGATTTTCTTGCTACCACCCGAGCCATCCCGGCTTGCGCGGCAGGTCTATGGTCTTCACCTTCTCGAGCTTGATCGTGCCGTTCTTGACAAGATCATTCAGCGGCGCGTCGGTCGCACCGGCAACTTTCATGCGGTAGATTTCGACCCGCGTCGTCGGACGATGATCGGTCTCGGTCCAGTTTGCAGGATTACATACACCGTCCATGCCGGCCGGGACCCAATCTTTTTTGTGATAAAAACCCTTGACCACGTTGGGCCCGGTAGCGCCGCCATTCTTCGCCGCCCACTCAACCGCTTCCCTCATATAGAGCGCCGTGCAGACAGCGGCGACATAGTGTACCGGGCGATAGACGGTGCCGGACGGGTCGGACATTTTCGAAATCTCCATAACCGTCTTCATGCCTGGCGCATCGATGCCCCAAGCCACTGCCGTGCGGAGCGGAAATACGACGCCGTTGGCCGCATCACCCGCAGCCTTGGCGGCGTTCTCGTCCATGCCCCAGACGTTGCCCATGAACTGCACGTCGACGCCGGCGGCTTTGCAAGCCTTGAGCACCGAGATGTTGGAGCCCGCGGTGTTGCCGAGATACGCGTAATTCGCGCCGGAGCTCTTCAGCGTCAGACACTGCGCGCTGTAGTCGCCCGGTGTAAGCGCAAACTGGATGGCCGGCAGCACCTCAAACCCGAGTTCCTTGGCAAGCGTCTCGCCAGCCTCCTTCGGCGCATTGGGATAGGGATGGTTGGCGCCCATATGGACGTATTTCGGCTGGCCGGTCTTGCCTTTCGCCTTCCAGTCCTCGGCCGCCCACGTCAACATGCCGCGAAGCGCATCCGAATAGCTCGGGCTATAGAAGAAATTATACGGCGCCGGCTTCGCCTTGCCGCTGGCGCCGGTCGGATCGGTCAGGGCGCCGGCATAGGAGGCCGAAAGATAAGGAATCTGGTCCTGTACCAGAAAGCCAGTCAGCGCTTCGGTGTCGGCGGTGCCCCAGCCAACAACCGCGGCGACCTTGTTGTCACCGGCCGACCACTTTTTGTACTGCGCAACCGCGCGTGGCACCTGATAACCGTAATCGACGGTGTCGACCGTGACCGGCTTTCCGTTGATGCCGCCATTCTTATTGATCCAAGCGAACGTGTCGGCGATGCCCTGACCGAACGGCGTACCGACGTCAGAGGTTGCCCCGGTGTAATCGGCCAGATGACCGAGCGTGATTTGCTGCGCCTGTGCAGGGCAATAAGCTCCCGCCAGTAGCACCGCGACAGCGGCGCTTATCAGTCTGTTGGTCATGACGCTTGTTCCTCCATTTAAGTCCAATTGCCCCTCATCAATGCGAAAACGGATAGAGCTTCCAGTAGGTCTTGATCTGACGCCAGCGATGGGCGAGTCCATCGGGCTCGAACATCAGGAATATGATTATGATGAAACCGATCGCGACCTCGCGCAAGAAGGCAATATTATTCTTTAGTGTGAGAACCTGATCGATCGCGCTGCCGCGCAGCATAGCGCTCAGCCATTCCATGGACTCCGGCAGCAGCACCATAAACGCCGCTCCCATCAGCGTGCCCATCACGGAGCCGAGGCCCCCGATGATGACCATGGCGAGGAAGATGATCGACCGATCGACGCCAAAGCCTTCATTCGAAACCACCTGATTATAGTGCGCATAAAGCGCGCCAGCGACGCCAGCAAAGAACGCGGCAATGCCGAACGACAGCGTGCGGTATTTGGTCAGGTTGATGCCCATGATCTCTGCGGACAGATAGTGATCACGGATTGCAACCAAAGCGCGTCCGTCACGGGTGCGCGCCAAATTGGTCACAAGGACGAATGACACAACCATGTAGACCAGGACAACGTAGAAATAGTTGCGGTCGCCCTGAACCACGTAACCGAAGATCGAATATGGTTCGGCAATCGCCGGCACACTGCCGCCGGTGAACCATTCTGCGCGTGAGAAGAAGTCGAGTAGAATGTATTGGGCCGCGAGCGTCGCAATCGCGAGATAAAGGCCCTTGAGCCGCGCGGCCGGCAGGCCAAAGATCAAACCGACAAGCGCGGTCACCACGCCGGACAGTGGAATCGCGAAAAAAACCGGGATCGGCAGCTTGTTCGACAGATACGCCGATGTGAATGCGCCGAGGCCGAAGAACGCCGCGTGGCCGATCGAAATCTGCCCGGTAAAGCCGACCAGCACGTTGAGGCCCAGCGCAGCGATAGCCGATATCCCGATCTGGATCAGAATACTCAGCCAGTACTGGCTGAGAAAGAACGGAGCGAGGGCAGCCAAACCAATTCCGAAAATGGCCATGTTCCGACTCGTCACGGTCGGAAAGATCGTCGTGTCGGCCGCGTAGCTGGTGCGGAAATCGCCGGCGGGGATCAGAGTTTGGGTGGCCATATCAACCGGATCTCCATCAGATTCTTTCGATGTCTTCCGTGCCGAACAGGCCGTAGGGTTTGATCATCAGAACGATGATCAACACGTAAAACGGCGCGATCTCATAGAGATTGCCCCAGTGCAGATATTCGGCATCGACAAAATGGGAGATGTTTTCCAACAGGCCGATAATGATGCCGCCGAGCACGGCGCCACCAATGCTGTCGAGGCCACCAAGAATCACCGCTGGGAATACCTTGATGCCGTAGGCGGACAACCCTGCCGATACGCCGTTGACGATGGCAACGACCACTCCGGCGACGGTCGAGACGGTCGCCGAGATTGCCCACGCCACCGCGAAAACATTCTTCACGGAGATACCGAGCGACTGCGCCACCTGCTGGTTAAAAGCTGTTGCGCGCATTGCAAGCCCGTATTTCGAGACGCTGAAGAACCAGGCCATCCCCGCGATCATCGCGATCGAAACTGCCAAGCTCATCAAGTAGACGGTTTGGATCTGGATACCCACCAGCGTTATCGCGCTTGCGGCAAACACCTGCGGGAATGGTTGCAGGTTGACGCCGAAGATCCACTTCGTCGCCGCCTGGAAGATCGTCGAGAGCGCGATCGTCACCATGATGACGGAAATGATCGGCTCACCGATCATCGGCCTCAAGACCACCACCTGAACCGCGACGCCGAACGCGAACATGAAGACGAGCGCAATCGGCATGCCGAGCCAGAACGGCAGCTGATTTTTCGTTAGCAGCCACCAGCAAACCCACGCTCCGATCAGCAACAGGTCGCCTTGCGCGAAATTGACCACCTGCGTCGCCTTGTAGATCAGCACAAAGGACATCGCGACGACACCGTACAGGGTGCCGACGACGAGGCCATTGACTAAAAGCTGAATCAGAAGCTGCATGTTGACGGTCATTCCGCCGCCTCTGCTTGGATTGTCGTCGGAACCCGGCGCAAATCGACTACCGCCAGCGTCGTGCGAATGCGCTGGGTGGTGCCGTCCTGGAAGCGGATCACGGTATCGACTGGGATCTGGGCCCTGTCCGCGTAGATATTATTGATAATGTCGGCGTATTTCTCATTGATCACGCCGCGACGCACCTTTCGCGTGCGTGTCAGCTCGCCGTCGTCGGCGTCCAGCTCCTTGTACAGCAGCAGGAGTTTCGAGATTCGCTGTGCCGACGGCAACGTTGCGTTGACGGCCTCAACCTCCTTCCGCAGCAGCGCGTAGACCTCCGGTCGGGAGGCAAGGTCGGTATAGGTAGTGAACGAGATCCGATTCTTCTCGGCCCATTTCGAAATGATCGAGTAGCGAATGCAGATCATCGCCGCGAGATAATCGCGGCCGCCGCCCAGCACGACGGCTTCGGCGACGAATGGTGAGAACTTCAGTTTGTTCTCGAGGAATTGTGGCGAGAATCGGTCCCCGCGCGCCGTCGCTGCCAGATCCTTGATGCGGTCAATCACAACAAGCTGCCCGGCCTTGTTGAAATAGCCTGCATCGCCCGACTTCAGCCAGCCGTCGCGTATGTCAGCCTGGGAGGCTTCGGCGTTCTTGTAATAGCCGAGGAACATATTGGGATGCTTCACAACGATTTCGCCGACGCCGTTAGCGTCGGGCTCATCGATGCGGATTTGGATGTCGTCGGCCATCGCGACCCCTGTGGTCTCAGGGTCGACCCTATCAGCGGGGTGGAGCGTGTAAGCCCCCAAGAGTTCGGTCTGACCGTACAGCGTGCGCAACGGCACGCCCATGACGCGAAAAAAGCGGAAGGTGTCGGGACCAAGCGCCGCGCCGCCGGTTGCCGCGGAGCGAAGACGCGTAAAGCCCAGGCGGTCGCGCAGCGCGTGGAACAGCAAGCGCTCGGCGATGATCGAGCGACGGCCACGATCGAGCGCTGCCAAGCCAACCTTCATGCTGATCCCAAAGAGCCATTGCTTGAAGACGGAAGCATCCATGACGCGCGCACGCACGCCGGCGGCGATCGCTTCCCACACTCGCGGCGCGAACAATACGAAGGTAGGCGCGATTTCGCGAAAATCGCTCATCATAGTGTCGGCGTGCTCGACGAAGTTGATCTTCATACGGCACAGCAGGCCTTTGCCCATGGCGTAGACCTGTTCCATGATCCATGGCAGCGGCAGCACCGAGACATACTCGTCGGCCGGCCCCTTTGGATCGAAGGCGAGATAAGCGGCGCAGTGACGCAAAAGGCGGCCTGCCGCCAGCATCGCGAGTTTGGGTTGCGCAGTAGTCCCTGATGTCGTGCACAGGATCGCCACGACATCGCCGCTGGTCGCATCGACCAGCTTGTCATACGCGTCCGGCTCCCGCGTCGCGCGGGCGCGGCCCTTCGCAGCGAGATCATCGGCAAAAATCAGGCGCGCATCATCATATTTGCGCATCCCGCGCGGATCGGAATAGACGATATGGCGAACGTGCGGGATGCGATCGCCGAGCCCAAGCAGCTTGTCGACCTGCTCTTCGTCCTCTGCGAAAACGAGCTTCGCTTCACTATAGGTGAGCAGGTAGGAGACCTCCTCATCGAGGGCATCACGATAGACGCCGAGACTCATCGCACCGATAGCATGAGCGGCTATCTCTACAGCCGCCCAGTCGGGACGGTTATCGCCGATTATGGCAATGACATCGCTTGCTCCCAGTCCAAACTCGACGAGGCCTAGCGTGAAGTCGCGCACGCGCACTTGATAATCGTTCCAGGTAAATTCGCGCCACAGGCCGAGGTCTTTTTCGCGCAGCGCCACGTCGCCGCCATGCTCATTCGCGTTTAGGCGAAGCAGCTTCGGAAAGGTATCGGCCCGTGCGACGCGACCCGCGTAGTCCATCATCAAGCGATCTCCGCCGGCCGCGGTGGCGGTTCGTCAGGATCGATCAATACCTCGTCCTCTTCGCCGAGATACGCGCGCTTGACATGCGGGTCCGCGAGCACCGCCGTCGGGTGGCCCTCGGCAATCTTGCGGCCGAAATCAAGCACGAGCACCCGGTGAGAGATGTCCATGACGACGCCCATGTCATGCTCGATCATCATCACCGTCATGCCGAATTCCTCGTTGAGGTCGACGATATATCGGGCCATGTCCTCCTTCTCTTCGAAATTCATCCCGGCCATCGGCTCGTCGAGCAGGATCAATTTCGGCTCTAGCGCCATCGCTCGCGCCAGCTCAACGCGTTTACGCAAGCCATAGGAGAGGGTGCCCGCCGTCGCCTTGCGCACCGCCTGCAAGTCAAGGAAATCGATAATCTCCTCGACCTTGCGTCGGTGTGCGAGTTCCTCGCTGCGCGCCGGAGTAAGCCAGTAGAGCGGGCCGGTGATGAAATTGTTCTTCAGCAGGTGGTGGCGGCCGACCATGATATTGTCGAGCACACTCATGTGGTGGAACAGCGCGAGGTTCTGGAAGGTCCGTCCGATACCGAGCGCGGCGCGCGCGTTCGGCTTCAGCCCGGCGATATCGCGACCGCAGTAGAGTAAGCGGCCTTCAGTCGGGGTGTAACGGCCGGAGATGCAGTTGACGATCGAGGTCTTGCCCGCGCCGTTCGGTCCAATAATGGAGAACAGCTCGCCGTCATTTACGGTGAAGCTAACGTCGGTCAGCGCGCGAATTCCGCCAAAACGCAGCGAGACTGCGCGTACTTCCAACGCGCGTTCCACACCTTCCTCCCGTCACGCCCGGCGCCTATCGCTCTTATCTAGCACAGCCAGGCGATGTCCGTTTCCTCGTGACGATTTCAATCGCGAACGGATCGCCATTGTGCGGCGCTCTTCGCATTCGCTCTCCGATGCAGCACGCAACGTCGCCGGCGCCGTCGCGCGATTATCGCCGCGGTCCGTCGCAATACGCGTTGGAGAAAACTTGGAGAAACAGCACAGCGGTAATGGCGACCTTGGTCTAAGTCATTGAGATCATTGGCGCGCCCTACGGGAATCGAACCCGTGTTTCCGCCGTGAAAGGGCGATGTCCTGGACCGCTAGACGAAGGGCGCACTGAAACGGCGGAGGCCGCCAGCTTTTGTTTGAGCATGATCTTTTTCCGAAAACCGGTACCCCACTTTTCGGGATCATGCTTAAGCGCGCGACATATAAAGAGCTTTGGCAGGTCG
>WNGH01014558.1_pt1 | contig 16357 bp, 15 predicted proteins | sample 5400631 | NCBI WGS metagenome assembly WNGH01 (sample SAMN13153373, study PRJNA577476) | soil metagenome | isolation source: 115 cm soil or saprolite under Garry oak tree replicate 1 | place: USA:California | collected 2016-06-15
TCCCGAGCACCGTGGAGCTTCCGCCGCTGCGGCATCACATCGAGGACCTGCACGAACTCGTGCCGTTCCTCCTGGCACGACTCAACCTGCAGGGCAGGCTGACCTGCTCGCCCGAGGCTATGCAGTTGCTGCTGCGGTCGAACTGGCCAGGCAACACCGAGCAGCTCTGGCAGGTGCTGCGGCGGGTGGCGCAGCACCGGCGCAGCGGCTCGATCCGCCCGAACGACCTGCCGCCGGAATGCTGGACGGTGAGCAGGCGGCTGCTCAGCCCGCTGGAGTCGATGGAGCGCGACGCCATCGTGCAGAGCTTGCTTGACTACGAGGGCAACAAGGTAAAGGCGGCCGAATCGCTGGGGATGTCCCGGGCGACGATCTACCGCAAGATTCACGAATACGGCATCGTCACCCCCGCGAGCTGATCACCCCCCGGCCCGGCCCGCAGACGCCGGGCCGTAGGCGCCGGCTGGCGAGCGCACGGGCGCCGGGCTGACGGGTCCCGGCCGGGGCCGGGCTGCAGGCCCAGGCCGGCCGAGCCGCTCTCCTTGCGGCCACCTCTCCATCGCCTTCTGGCCACTTCACGGCCGCCAGGAACTGCTCGCCTACTCAAATTGAGACTAGCCGCGCGGCAGCCGAGAGGTACAGATGTGACATAGCCCACACCAGTTGGTGGGGGTCCCTTGGGCTCGCGCGAGCCCTCGGCGAAAAGAGGATCGATGACCGCGCTCGATGCATCTGACGGGTCGGCCGGAGCCGGCACGCATACCGAGGAAGTCGCTGCGGCTCAGGCAGCAACGGTCGGACCACTGGCCGGCGATCCTGCCATGCTGGGACTCCCCAGCTTCATCGCGGGCTCGGTGGTGCTTGGCCTGGCACTGGTCGGCGTAGTGCCAGCCGGTGCTGTCGGTGCCGCCCTGCCGATCATCCTTGCGGCCACCGCGGCCGGTTTGTTCATAGCGACGATCTGGAGTGCAGCAATCGGCCAGAGTGCGGTGGCCTGCATCTTCGGCATCTTCGCCGGCTTCTGGCTAAGTTATGCGGTATTCCTGCTCGGGCTCTTCCACAACTGGCTCGCCATCGCCACTGGCGCGGCAGTATCCAGCCAGGAGCTGTTCCTGACCAGCTGGCTGGTCATCATAGTGATGCTCACACTGGCAACTCTGCGGCTGCCGCTGGCCTTCACCGTGGTGTTCGCGCTCATCGATCTCGCGCTGCTGCTGCTGCTGATCGCTACCGCGAATGCGTCCACCGGCCTGGTGAAAACGGCAGGCTACGTGGTCCTGCTGTTCGCCGCCGTCGGCGTCTACTTGTTCTTCAGCTCAGCCTCGGTAGCTACCGGCGGCAAGGCGCTGCCGCTGGGCAAGCCAGTCCTGGGGGGCTGAGTGGCGCGGAGCTGAGCACCCCGGGCGGAGCGGCCCGGGCGGAGCGGCCCGGGCGGAGCGGCCCGGGCGGAGCGGCCCGGGCGGAGCAGCGCCAGGCCATCCACCAGGCCATCGGCAAGGCGGGTCGCTTCGGGCTGGATGGCGGCGCCGGCCGTACGATGACCGGGTGGAACCGGGCCGGTCCGAACTGCCAGCCGATCAGCAGTTCGGCGATCCCACCCGGCGTACCTATCTTGCCGCGGAACGGACGCTCCTCGCCTGGTGGCGGACCGGCCTCGCGACCACCGCCGTCGCCCTGGCCGTCGGACGGCTGCTGCCCGCGGTAGCCAAGGTGCCCAGAACGCCCTACCTCTGGCTGGGCGCGGGCTTCGGGATCCTGGCGCTGACGATGATCGTCTTCGGCGCGCTGCGGCAGCGCGCCGTCGACCGCGCGCTAGCCCAGGGCGGTTTCGCGAACCTGCACCAGGCCGTGGTGCTGCTCGTGACGGCATTCATGGCCATCTTGACCATTGCCGTGATCGTGCTTCTCTTCGCGGACACCTGATCTTCGCGGACACCTGATCTTCGCGGGCACTGACCTTCGCGGGCACTGACCTTCGCGGGCACTGACCTTCGCGGGCACTGACCTTCGCGGGCACTCGCGGACACCTGACCTTCGCGGACACCTGACCTTCGCGGACACTGACCTTCGCGGACACTTGACCGCCCGGCGCCGGCCGACCGGCCGTCAGCAGCGAAAAGCGGAACGCAGGGGCAGGAGACCGGCGCGATAGTTTCCGTTACCTCGCCGTCGGCGCTGCCGTCGTTCAGCGGGCTGCTGTGGCGGGACATCATTTCTGTATTCGGCTGAATCTAACGGCCAACTTGTGCTGCGCTGTATACATCGGGCCGGGTTTGTCCGCTTGCTTGGTTCGTGGGGGTTTGGGATGCCTGAGGAGAGACGGGATCCGCCATCGCGCCCGGCGGCGCCTGGCGGCAGGCTGCGGGCTGCACGCAGGCGGCCGGGCGCGGACACTCCAGGTTCCGGCCGTCCCGAAGATTCCCGCGAATCGGTGCCTTCATCCTCATGGAATGCCTTTGAGCCCGCGTCGGAGCCCGCATCCGGCTCCCTGGATAGCACGGCAACCGCCGCACCGGCGGTGGCCGGACGGCCGGATTCCGGGGCCACCGAGCCAGGGCCGGGAGCTGGCCAGGGACCGGGCTCCACGCCGGGGCCGCTGCCCAGGCGGGTGCCGAGGAGCGCAGCCGGGCCGCGAGTCATTCCCGCGCGCGGATTCCGGGGCCCGGGTCAGCCCGTCCGCCTGCCCAGGGCCGTTCCGGAGCCCGGCGTCCGGAGCCGGGGCGCGTTCGAGCCCGTGCGAACGGGCCCGGCGGCCGATCTCGACGCTGGCCCGGCAGCCGGCCGCGGGACGGACCGCAGCGGGACAAGCGGCAACCCAGCAAACGGCAACGGGACAGGCGGCAGCGCAACAAGCGGCAGCGCAACAAGCGGCAGCGCAACAAGCGGCAGCGGGACAGAGCACGCACGCTGGCCGAGGGCAATTCCCGGCCCCGGCGCGAAGAACCGCGCCGCCGCGGAGCGAGCGCGCAGGCCGCAGGCGGTTACCGGCCCCGGTGCGAAGAACCGCGCCGCCGCGGAACAAGCGCACCCGCCGCAGGCGGTCCCTGGCACCAGCACCACCGGCCGTGGCACGACGCAGCAGCCACGCAAACGCAGGGCGATTCCGTACCCCGGCGGGCTGGACCGGGCCGACGTCGAGCAGGCACGCAGGCCCAGGGCGGTTCCCGACGCGCCCGGCGCCAGCCCCAAGGACCGCGGCGCCGAGGAGCACGATCGGCAGCCCGGAACCGCTCCCGACCGTGCCGGGCCAGACCGCGACGCATTCGAGCCATCGGCTAAGGCCGATTCGGCGCGCGGACGCGCCCACCTGGCCCCGGCCCCGGCTCCGGCGAGCCCGCCCGACCAGGACTCAGCCGCCAACGCCCCGACGCGTCGCGAGTACCCGCATCTCGCGCCGGCTCCGGAGCGGCCGGCCGTTACCCGGAAACCCGCCGAGCCATCCTGGGCGGCGGTGCTGGGCAACACCGCGCGGCTATGGGCGCAGCGGCGGGCAGACCGCCGCGGACCGCCCGCCAGGCACCCCCGGCGGACGGTCGCCGTGATCATCGTGATCGTGATCATGGCCGCCGCGGGCGGACTGGCACTGGTAACGTCCGGGCACGGCAAGACGGGCCCGGACGCCGAAGTGCCAGGCTCCGCCGTAAATTCCGGCGGGGCCGCGATCACATCGGCGGTGGCCATCCGCGGCCGGGTCGCCAGCTGGGTCGCGCACCAGGTCAGTCGCAACGTGACCGTGGCCTGTGATCCGGTGATGTGCGCCGCGCTGCACTCGCGTGGATTCCCGGCCGCAAACCTGGTGCCGATCCTGCCAGCCAAGTCCGACCCGCTCGGTGCCGAGCTCCTGGTGGCAACGGCAGCGCTGCGAAACCAGTTCGGCACCCTGCTGGCAAGGGTGTACGCGCCGCAGGTGATCGCGACCTTCGGTACCGGGCAGGCCAGGATAGATATCCGCACCATCCCGCCTGACGGGTCGGCGGCCTTCCGCCGCCGGCTCGGGCCGGCCAGGCGGGCCGTCAGGAAGCAGGGAGCCCAGCTCCTCGGCAACAAGCACATCACTGCGTCGGCGCAGGCCAGGGCAGCGCTGGCCGGCGGCCACGTCGACACGCGGCTGCTGGCCACCCTCGCGGCACTCGCGGCCAGGCATTCCGTCCAGATAATCGCGTTCGGCGACGCCAACCCGGGCGCCGGACCCGCGATTCCGCTCCGCGCGGCCGACCTCGGCGGGACGGACCGGGCGTCCGGCCTCAGCGCCGCTGCCTACCAGCGCTGGCTAGTTGGCTTCCTGCGCGCGCAGCGGGCTGAGTACCGGGCTAACTCCATCACGGTTCTGCGGGCTCCCAGCGGATTTGTGGTGCGCATCCAGTTCGCCGCCCCCAGCGAGGTCGCCGGGCCGGGCGGGTGATCGCGCCTACAGCCAGTCCCTGCGCTTGAAAACGACGTAGAGCGCGATCGCGGCGATGAGCATGATGGCGACGGAAACACCCACCCCGGCTGGCGACCGTAGTCCGGGTAGGGCACATTCATCCCGTAGAAGCCGGTCACGAACGTGGGCACCGCGACAATCGCCGCCCAGCTGGTCACCTTCTTGGTGATGATGTTCATCCGGTTGCCCTGGATGGTCAGGTTCGTCTCCAGGATCGTCGTGACCAGGTCACGCAGGCTCTCCGTCCATTCGGTGGCGCGCAGCACGTGATCGTAGACGTCCTGGTAGTACGGCTGCATCGGGTCGTTGAGCAGATGCAGGTCACGGCGCATCAGGGCATTGACGACCTCGCGCATGGGCAATACCACCCGGCGCAGCAGGACCAGGCTCTTGCGCAGCTGGAAGCTGCGCCGCTGCACGTCACGATCCGCCGAATCGTCGGAGAAAAGCTGATCCTCAAGAACCTCGATCGCGTCATCGAGGCCTCGCACCGCGGCGAAATGGCCGTCCACGATGTGGTCGAGCAGCCCGTGCAGCAGGTAGCCGACGCCGAACTTGGCCAGGTCGGGATTCGCGTCCCAGTAGGCGAGCACGGCGCCGATGTCGAATCGGTCGTCCTTGCGGACGGTGACCAATGCGCGCTTGGTGATGAAGGCGGCGAGCTCGCTGGTGTCCAGCTCGCCGGTATCAGCGTCCAGGCGTACCCCGTATGCCGCCAGGAACAGGTAACCGTTGTAGCGATCCAGCTTCGGGCGCTCATGGTCATGCACCGCGTCCTCAATGGCCACCGGGTGCAGGCCGAACTCGGCGCTCAGCACCTCGAGGTCCGCGCGGTCCGGATCGCGGAGATCCAGCCAGACCACGGCCGACTCATCCCGCAGGTACTCGCTGATTTCCTCGACCGGGAAGCCCTCATGCTCCAGCACCCCGTGCCGGTAGAGCCTGGTGCGGGCCTGGCACTTGGTCGGCGTGGATGCACAGAGCGCGGATGCGGCCATCTTGTCGGGGTGCCGGCCGCCGAAGCCGGGCGGCTCGTCGACGGCGCCGATGGCTGGCGAGTCCGGCTGCGGCGCGGTCATTGGTCTCCTGACATCGGCGGGTACCCTCAGCCTGCTTCCTACCAGGCCGGAGCGGGTGATGCCAGCACAGCCCGGGGCAAGATGGCGCACACTGTACGCATGACGGCCTACGTCCTGGTAGACATCGACGTGACGGACCCGGCGCGGTACGAGGACTACAAGTCCCTGGCGGCGGCGTCCATCGAGCAGTACGGCGGCCGGTACGTCGTTCGCGGCGGCAAGGTGGAAGTACTCGAGGGGCCCTGGCCGACGAGCCGGTTCGTGATGCTCGAATTCGCCGACGGAGATGCCGCCCGGCGCTGGTACAACTCGCCGGAATACGCCACGGCAAAGACGATCCGGCAGGAAGCCGCGGACGCCAGAATGATGCTTGTCGAGTCGTGACGGCCGGAATAGCGTCGAGGGCCGCGGCCGGGGCGGCCGGGAGAGTTGCGTCCGGGATTACCGCGTAGCCCAGCTGGCCGTCGCGGCTAGCTGCCCGGCGAACTCATGCAGGCGGGCGAGGTGCGGGAAATGCCCGCTGCCCGGCCATACCTCGATCGTGGCCGCAGGCAGGTGCTGGCCGAGCCACTGCCGGTAGCCGGGCGGCGGCTCGTCACCGGCGATGTAGAGATAGGGCACGTCGGCGGTCCGCAGCGCCGCGATGCTGTCGCGCATCATGGCGGTGAGCTCCGCAACTGGCCGGTCAAGGATCTGCTGCCAGTAGCCGAGCACGACCTGCTGGTCTGGCCGGCAGGTCGACCGGACCAGTTCTGCCGCGGCTGGCGACAAGAGCTCGGTGTGGAAGCTGTCGTAGAACATCTGCCAGACGGCCGGGAACTCCGGGCCACGCAGACGGCCGGCCAGCGACTGCCGCGGCGCCGCCCGACCAGGGTCATTTCTGCACACTATTTCGCCGGCCGGCGATCCGGCAGCCCGCCCGGGAGGTATCAGCGCAGCCGCGAGATGCCGGCCGGCCGCCGGCCGGACGTCGTCGACCTCGTCCGGGAGCTTGCTCAGCTGGCGATCGGCAACCACCGCGAACTCGGCGAGGCCGCCCCAGGCCGAGCTCAGCCCGGTGCATGCCATCTGGCCGCAGAGGTGCTACAGCCCGCGCTGGCAGTTGTGACAGTGGCCGCAGGTGATCAGCGGCGTGACCGACACCCGGTCACCTGCGCGCAGGCCGGCCAGGTACTCGTGCAGGTCCGTTCAGTAGAGCTGCACGCTACGCTGAGCGCATGAGCGAGGAAGTTCAGGCGAACCCGGTCGGATCGCAGCCCTCGCTCGACCTCGGCGCCAGGCTGCGAGCGCAGCGGCTGAGCACCGGGCTCTCGCTCCGCGAGATGGCCCGCAGGCTCAAGCGGTCACCCAGCGCGATCTCGCAGTTCGAGACGGGCAAGGCCCGGCCATCGGTGAACACGTTGTTCGAGATGGTGGAGTTGCTCGGTACCTCCATCGACTCGCTGCTCGGGGCCGAGGAGGTAGGCAGCGAGGCCGCCGTGGCGGTCACCGGCGCGGGCAACTTCGGCGCGGCCGGAATTGGCGCCGGACGGGCGGGCGGAGGCGGGCACGGCCCTGCCGGGCGCGATGCCGCCGGGCGCGATCTCGCCGGGCGCGGCCGGGACGGGCCGGGTGCCGACCAGCGCGATGCCGACCAGCGCGATGCCGACGGCGCCGGCCAGCGCGGCGCCGACGGTGCCGGCGGGCCGGCGGCCGGGCTCGCCGACCTCGGGGCCGGCCTGCTCGACATGCCGAACCGGGTCATCCTCGAGCGTGCCGCCGACCACCCGTGCATCGAACTGGAGAACACGGTGCAGTGGACCAGGCTGAGCCGGTCCATGTCCGGCGTCGAGTTCCTGCTCGTGACGTACCCGCCGGGCGCCTGGTCCTCCGGGGCGGACGGCAGGTTCATGCGGCACGCAGGCCACGAGTTCGCCTACTTGCTCAACGGGCTGCTGACGGTGGAGATCAGCTTCGACAACCAGCTGGACAGCTATGAGGTCCGCGCCGGCGATTCGATCACGTTCCCGGCCGCGATGGCGCACCGGCTTGGCAACCGCAGCACCGAGCCCGCCACCGCCATCTGGTGCATCTTCGCGGCGGGCGGCAGCGGCGTGCACAAGAACGGCGTCCGGGTCAGCCCGGCGGACGGCGCCGCGGCGGTGCCTGGCGACCCGCCGGCGATGCCGCCCGAAGGCCGGGCGGTGCCCGGCGACCTGCCGCCGATGCCGCCCGGAGGCCGGCGCTGACCCCGGGACGTCCATGGCATCCGCCACGGGCGGCAGGCTGCGGCCATGCACCGGACCGGCGCCAACGAATCCGTTCAGTCTTTCTTGACGCTTTTCTTGAGTGGCGATTGGCTAGGCTGGCTCCGGTAGCCGTGTGCGGAAACGAGGTAGCTGCGATGACAAGCGCGCTGGAAACCTGCGGCTGTGCCGCGGGCGGTGCCCGGTGACCGCCGTCGACGCCGACGCCAGCGTCATCGGCGCGGAGGAACTGCTCAGCCTCTACGAGCAGATGGCGGTGATCCGCCGGACCGAGAAGGCGGCGCACGACCTGTTCCTGGCCGGCCTGGTGAAGGGCACCACTCACCTGGCGGCCGGCCACGAGGCGGTCGCGGTCGGCGCGAGCGCCGCGCTGCGGCCGGACGACTACGTGTTCGCGACCTACCGCGGTCATCATCACGCGATGGCCCGCGGTGCCACGCCGGCCGAATGCCTGGCTGAGCTGATGAGCAAGGGCACCGGGCTGTGCAAGGCCAAGGGCGGCTCGATGCACCTCACCAAGGCGTCGGCCGGGATGCTCGGGTCCTATGCGATCGTCGGCGCGCACCTGCCGATGGCGGCCGGGGCGGCGTGGTCAGCGCGGCTGCGTGGCTCCGGCCAGGTCGCCGTCGCGTTCTTCGGCGATGGCGCGACCAACATCGGGGCGTTTCACGAAGCGCTCAACCTCGCCGCGGTCTGGGCCCTGCCCGTGCTGTTCATCTGCGAGAACAACCTCTACATGGAGTACACGCCGATCAGCGAGGTGACCGCGGTGCCGAACCCGGCGGCCGGGCGGGCGCCTAGCTACGGGATCCCGGCCGAGGTGATCGACGGCAACGACGTGGTGGTGGTCAAGGACGCGGTCGCGGCGGCCGCCGAGCTGGCCAGGTCCGGTGGCGGGCCGACCGTGATCGAGGCGCTGACCTACCGGCATTTCGGGCACAGCCGCACCGACCCCGGGAGCTACCGGCCAGCCGCCGAGGTCGAGGACTGGCTGCGCCGGGATCCGCTGGAGCTGGCCAGGGCCCGCCTGCAGGCGCTCGGCATTCCGGCTGAGCCGGTTGCGCTGGCCGACCAGCGGGCCGAGCAGACCGTCGCCGATGCGGTGGCCACGGCGAAGGCGGCCCCGGGGCCGAATCCCGATGACGCGCTCACCGACGTCTGGGCGGACGGAGGCTCGGCATGGCGGACGTGACGGACGTGACAGGCGTGACGGACGTGATCACTTATAGGGAGGCGGTCGCCGAGGGCATCGCCAGGGAGCTGCGCCGCGACCCGTCGGTGGTCTGCCTGGGCGAGGACATCGGCGCCGCGGGGGGCGTGTTCAAGACCACCTCCGGGCTGTTCGCCGAGTTCGGCCGGGAGCGGGTGTGGGACACCCCGATCTCCGAGCAGGCCATCCTCGGCGTGGCGATGGGCGCCGCGATGACCGGCATGCGCCCGGTCGCCGAGATCATGTTCTCCGACTTCTTCGCCTGCTGCTGGGATTACCTGGCCAACGAGATACCGAAGATGCGGTACATGACCGGCGGCCAGGTCACCGTCCCGCTGGTGGTGCGCACCGCGAACGGCGGCGGGCTCGGCTTCGGCGCCCAGCACTCGCAGGCGGTCGAGAACTGGACGCTGGGCCGTGATCCGGCCGGGCACCGACGTGAGCCTGGTCGCGCTGGCCGCCACGGTGCCGATGGCGCTGGCCGCGGCCGACCAGCTCGCTACCGGCGGCGTCTCGGCCGAGGTGATCGACCTGCGCTGCCTGGTGCCGCTGGACATGGAATGCGTGCTTGAGTCGGTCGGGCGGACGTCACGGCTTGTCATCGTGGAGGAGAACCCGTACCAGGGCGGCTGGGGCGGCACGGTCGTCTCGATCGTCGCCGACGAAGGGTTCGAGCTGCTCGACGCCCCGATCAGGCGGGTCGCCGCGGCCTGCGTGCCGCTGCCCTTCGCCGACGCGCTTGAGCAGCTGGTCATCCCGACGACGGAGGCGGTCACCGCGGCGGCCCGCTCGCTCGTCGCCTACTGACGATCGTCGCCTACTAACGAGCCCGGTTACTGCGCGGCTACGGTTCGCCGCAAACCCGGCGCCTGGCCGTGCGGACCTGATAGAGCAGACTCTACGGAAATCCTGCGTCAGCCGGCCGGCCAGGCCAGGACGCTCTTCCGCAGCGGGCCCTGGCGGACGAGAATAATTCAGGTGATCGTGGTCATTACTCTCAGTCGCACGGTTGGTCCCGCGATTGCAGCACGACCACAGATCAGGAGGTGCCGTGACGCCGAGCACCAGCGTGCCGATGCAGGGCGCGCCAGCGGGACCGGCCGTTAACGGCACCCCGGACGAGCAGTCCCCGGCGCGGCCCGGAGATCCGGAAACGCTGCTGCTCGTCGAGGACGACCCCGAGGATGCCGTCCTGGTCGAGGAACTGCTGGCGGACAGCGGCCTGCGGGCGACGCTGTCCTGGGCCCGCTCGCTCACCGAGGCGAAGGAACTGCTTGACGGCGGCGGGCCGCGCGGCTGCATCCTGCTCGACCTGCATCTGCCCGACGCCCGCGGGCTTGAGGTGGTCATGCAGATGCTGGCCGCCGCGCCGGGAACACCGGTGGTCGTCCTGACCGGGCTGGCCGAGGAGAGCGCCGGGCTTGCCGCGGTCGCGGCTGGTGCCCAGGATTACCTGATCAAGGGACAGTCCGCGCCGGACGTCTTCAGCCGCGCGATCCGCTATGCCGTCCAGCGCAAGCACGCCGAGCGGGCCTCGGCGGCCTTGCAGCTGAGTGCGCTGCGGGCGGAGGAGAACGCCCGGCTGGAACGCGGCCTGCTGCCGACCCCGCTGGTGCACACCGCCGACTTCGAGGTGGCGGCCAGATACCGGCCTGGCCGGGCGCAGGCACTGCTCGGCGGCGACTTCTACGACGTCGTCGAGACGCCCGACGGGACCGTGCACGCGGTGATCGGCGACGTGTCCGGGCATGGCGCGGCGGCCGCGGCGACCGGCGTCTGCCTGCGGGTCGCGTGGCGGTCGCTGATCCTGGCCGGCACGACGGGGCCGACGATGATCGGGTTGCTAGAGCAGATGCTCGTCGCCGAGCGGGAGAGCGAGAACGCGTTCGCCACGCTGACGCTGCTCACGTTCGTGCCGGACCGCCGCCGGGTGCAGATCCTGCGCGCAGGGCACCCTGGACTACTGCTCCGCACGGACGGCCGGGTCGACTTCATCGAGGGCCAGGCGGGGCCGGCCCTTGGCCTCGCGGCCGGCGTCGCCTGGCGCACCGAAGAGCTGTTGCTGCCGGCCGGCGCCGGCCTGGTGCTGTTCACCGACGGGCTGTTCGAAGGGCGGGTCGGGCCGGGCAGCGAGCGGCTCGGCGAGGACGGCCTGGTGGCCATGGCCCGTGAGCTGGCCGGCCTGCCGGCCGCCGCGTTCCTCGATGCCCTCATCGAGCGGACCGAAGCAGCGGCCAGCCGCTACGGCGGCCTGGCCGACGATATCGCCGTCCTCCACCTGAGCTGGAAGGCGGCCTTATGACGGCTGGCAGGCTGCGCTCTGGCCGCCGCCCGGACCGCGGCAAATCCGCGGCTACGGCATCAGCGGCGACGTGCGCTTTCTGGCCCCGTACACGAGCGGGCTCTCGGCTGAGGCCGGCGCCGCCGCGCAGTTGCGCACGCTAATCGGCCGCAAGCAGCCGATGGCGGCCGACCTGGCCGACCTTGAGCAGGCAGCACGCGGCTGGCGGCAGGCCTACGCGATACCCCTGATAGCCCTCGCCAGGCACGGCCCGCTGAGCGGCAAGGACCGCACGCTGCTGGACCAGGGCAAGCAGTCCTTCGACCACCTGCGGACCCTGTTCGCCGTGCAGAACTCCCACCTCGCCGCGGCCGGTGCCAGGGACCGTGCCGCGCTGCAGCGGTTCAACACCGTTCAGGACTGGGCCTTCGCGGCCATCCTGGTGGCGTTCCTGCTGGCCGCTGCCGCAGTGACGCAGCTGCTGCATCAGACGGTCGTCCGGCCGCTGGCCCGGCTGGGGGCGGCCTCCCGCCGGGTGGTGGGCGGCGAATTCGGCCACCGGATCGAGGCCACCGGCCCGGCGGACCTGCGGGCGGTCGCGACCGACGTCGAGGAAATGCGCAGCGGCCTGGTCGCGGCGCTGGCAGACCTTGACGCGCAGGCACGCGAGCTGCGCCGGTCCAACGCCGAACTCGAGCAGTTCGCCTATGTTGCCTCGCACGACCTGCAGGAACCACTGCGCAAGGTTGCCTCGTTCTGCCAGTTGCTGGAGAAGCGGTACGGCGACAGGCTGGACGACCGGGGCCACCAGTACATCGGCTTTGCCGTGGACGGCGCGAAGCGGCTGCAGACTCTGATCAACGACCTGCTGACCTTCTCCCGGGTCGGGCGGCCGGGCGTTGTGATGGCGCCGGTGCCGCTCGACCAGCCGCTTGATGCCGCGATCGCAGCACTCGGCACCGCCATCGAGGAGACTGGCACCGTCATCAAGCGCCCCGGCCAGCTGCCGACGGTGTCCGGCGACGCCACCCTGCTGGCGGTGCTATGGCAGAACCTGATCAGCAACGCGGTCAAGTTCCGCGCCGACGACCGTGCGCCGGTCGTGCGCATCAACGCCGCCGAGGAGCCGACCGGCACCTGGCAGTTCACCGTCGCCGACAACGGCATCGGGATCGCGCCGGAGTTCGCCGAGAAGGTCTTCGTCATCTTCCAGCGCCTGCACGTGCGCGAGGCGTACCCCGGCACCGGGATCGGCCTCGCGCTGTGCAAGCGGATCATTGAATACCACGGCGGCGACATCAGCCTCGACACCGGCTACGCGGGCGGGACCCGCATCTGCTTTACCTTGCCCCGCGTCAGCCCCGATGGCACCGATGGTGCTGTTGCCGCTGGTTATGGGGGTGCCGCTGACGCTGGCACTGGTGACGCCGCGGCGCCGGGCCAGCCAGGCGGCAATGCCGCTAAGAGCGCGGGAAAGGCCGACAATGCTGACAGCGCTGAAGGGATTCCCGCATGAACATCCCCTTGCAGCCCGTCGAAGTCCTGCTTATCGAGGATGACCCCGGCGATGAGCTGATGACCCGCGAGGCATTCGAGGAGAACAAGATCGGCAACACGCTGCACGTCGCACGTGACGGGGAGGAGGCGCTGGACTTCCTGTACCGCAGGGGCGCCCACGCCGATGCCCCGAGCATCGACCTGATCTTGCTCGACCTCAACCTGCCGAAGTACGACGGCCGGCAGGTTCTCGAGCAGATCAAGTCCGATCCCGACCTCACCCACGTGCCGGTGGTGATCCTGACCACGTCCTCGTCCGAGGAGGACATCCTGCGCAGCTACAAGCTGCACGCCAACGCCTACGTGACCAAGCCCGTCGACGTTAACCAGTTCATCTCCGCCGTCCGGCAGATCGACGACTTCTTCCTGTCCGTAGTGCGCCTGCCCCGCTCGTAACCGCCCGCTCGTAACCGCCCGCTCGTAACCGCCCGCCCGGACGCCGAGACGCCCGGACGCAGTCGGCTGGCGTACTTGGCGCGATGCGGAGACCCTGGAGGCCGCTGTGCCGGAACGATTCACCAGCGTCGTCGATGCCCACGTCGTGCTCCGTCGCGATGGGAAGATCCTGCTCGTTCGCAGGGCCGGGAATGTCTATGCCAGCGGCCAGTTCTGCCTGCCTAGCGGCCATCTCGAACAGGGCGAGAGCATCCTTGACGCGGCGATCCGGGAGACCAAGGAAGAAGTCGGCATCCTGCTGGATCCCGTACGGTTACGCCTGGTTCTGTCCATCCATCAGCGGAACCGTGACAAGAAGCACACTCGCCTCGGGTTCGTCTTCGAACCCGAGGAGTGGAGTGGTGAACCCGCCAGATGCGAACCCGCCAAATGCGCCGAACTTCTCTGGGCGAATCCCGACAACCTGCCGACCGACACCGTGGATTACACCGCTGCCGCGCTCCGCGCGATCCAGCGAGGCACCACCTTCGCCCTCAACGGGTGGTGACTCAGGGCCACTCCGATCGCGACCTAGCGGTCTGCCGCCCGCAGCACAAGGTGCCGAATGCCGAGATCGTCGAACGAGTCAAGGAGGTGAGCACGCTCCTGACCCTCGATGAGTTCCTGGATCGCAAACCCGCCCAGCGCGCTGTAGGCAGCGTGGCCTGGCAGGTAGTGATAGTGAACGATCTACGACAGCGGTGACTCGCTTGGTTCGCGATCTTGCCCAAGGAAATTTTCAAACACTTTTTCTAGCTGGGAGCCTGGCGAGCGCAGTTTTGTCGGTAGCTCTCGATAGCGTCAGCGAAGAAGATACGTCCAGCAGTGAGCAGCCGGGAGGAGGGCCGATGGCAGAAGAACCAGCCGAGCCTCCGGTGCCACCGGGCGGGCCTCCCCCGGCAGGAGCCTCCGGCCATCCCAACGCAGTCGGCGCGACCGCTCGGCCTGCCGCTGCAGAGACGCTGGCGGCGGGGTTCACCCATCGAGACGCCGAGCAGGGCGCGCGGGGGTTCGCAGCCGGCGGGCCGCTCGATGCAATGGAGCCCGGCCAGGTTCTCGCCGGGTTCGCCGCCGGTGCCGTCGACGACGGCCTAGGCGGCCTCAGCGACGATGAGCTTATCGGGCTCATGTGCGCCGCGCGGCGGATGTCATCATGGTCGGCCAGCATCGAGCTGGGCGCGGTGAGCCAGCTTGGCGCCCGCCGCGCCGCGCATGCTGCCGCGACCGGTAACCGGCGGCAGGCTGATCATGTCGCCGACGAAGTCGCCGTCGCGTTAACCCTGACGTGCCGGGCCGCGGACCGGCTGGTCAGCCTCGCCGCTGGTGTCACCCGCCTGCCTGCGGTCGCTGCCGCACTGGCGGCCGGCCGGATCGACGTCCCGAAAGCCGTCGTCTTCTGTGATGAGCTCGCCGGGCTTGGCGATGTGGCCGCCGCCGCGATCGCTGCGGTCGCCATCCGCGACGCCGTTTCCCTCACTACCGGGGAACTGCGCCAGGTCCTGCACCGTGCCGTCCTCGCGCACGACCCCGAGGCGGCGAAGAGGCGGCGGGAGAAGGCCCAGAAGGATGCCCGTGTCGAGGCCTGGGCCGAGAGCCGCGGCACGGCGGCGCTGGCCGGCCGTGACATGCCGCCTGCCGATGTCCTGGCCGCGGACAAGAGAATCGACGCCATCGCCCGGGAACTGAAAGCCGCCGGAGCCGAGGGCACCCTGGAGCAGCTACGCGCCAAGGTGTTCATCGCCCTGCTAACCAGCCGGCCGCTTTACACCCTCCTCCCCGGCAACAACCCATCGGCCGATAGCTCAGCCGACGACGGTACCGACTCCCGCCCAGCGGACGGCTGCGAAGGAGCCAGCGCGGGCTCCGGAAGCACCGCGAGCGCCGCGGGCTCCGGAAGCACCGTGGGCACTGCGGGAGGCGGAAGCACCGCGGGCACCGCCGACGCTGCGGGCACCGCGGGCACTGCGGGAGGCGAAGGCGGGGACTCCCCCGCCCAGGACGATGACAACGGTGACGACAGCGACGACGTCGACGGCGGCGGGGGCGGGGGTTGCCGCCGTCCCGGGCCAGGAACCGGGCCGCGCGGCGGGGCGCCGGGAACTGCCTGGCCGACCGGGCCAGGGTTCGCGGCCGGGCTGACCGGGTCCGTCAACCTCACCATTCCCCTCGCCACCTGGCTTGGCCTTTCCGGCCAGCCCGGTGAAGCCGCCGGGCACGGCCCTCTCGACGCCGTGATTGCCCGCGACCTCGCCGCAGCCATCGCCGCCCGCCCCGGAAATAGCTGGTGCCTCACCATCACTGGGCCTGACGGCCGCGCCACCGGGCACGGCTGCGCCCGAACCGGCCCGCCCGCCAGCACCGGGTCGCCAGGCCAGCGCGCCGGGACCGGCCGCAATCCCGGCGCCGGACCCGGACCACCCGCGAGCACCGGGCCATCCGCCAGCACCGGGCCACCAGGCACCGGCCCACCAGGCCAGCGCGCCGGAGCAGGCCACAACGCCGGCGCCAGACCCGGGCCGTCCGGCTGTGATCCCGGCGCTTGGCTGGCCGGGATCAAGATCCGCTGGCTGGAAACCGGAGCCTGCGGCCACGCCAGGGAGACCGTCGCCTACCAGCCATCACCCGTGCTGCGGCACCTGGTGAAGACGAGAGATCGGACGTGCTCGTTTCCGGGCTGCCGGTGGGCAGCCCGAAGGTGTGACGACGACCACACAATGCCGTTTGACCAGGGCGGGCGTACCTGCGAGTGCAACCTTGCGCCCCTCTGCAGACGCCATCACGCGGCCAAGCAGGCTCCCGGCTGGCATCTCCGGCAATCCCAGCCCGGCCACCTCATCTGGGCCCTGCCCAGCGGCAGAACCAGAACCGTCACCCCTCGCACTTACGCCGCCTAGCGCCCGAGCCTGGCCAGTCCGGCCGTCACCTGATCGTGCACTGCTGCATCCTGATCGGCGAGGCGGAACGACCAACAAACGCGGGAACGATCTACCGACACTGGGACCGACCGACAGACGCTGGGACGGCCAGCGGACGCGGGAACGGCCAGCGGACGCGGGAACGGCCAGCGGACGCCGGGACGGCCAGCGGACGCCGGGACGGCCAGCGGACGCCGGGACGGCCAGCGGA
>WNGH01009235.1_pt1 | contig 16350 bp, 15 predicted proteins | sample 5400631 | NCBI WGS metagenome assembly WNGH01 (sample SAMN13153373, study PRJNA577476) | soil metagenome | isolation source: 115 cm soil or saprolite under Garry oak tree replicate 1 | place: USA:California | collected 2016-06-15
AGTGGCAGGCCGCATAGCCGACCGAGAGCAGGATCGGCTTGTGGCTGCGCTTCGCCTCTGCCAGCGCCTCCGGTCCCCAGGCCCACCAGTCGACGGGATTGAACTTGTGCTGCAGAAGGTATGGGCTGCTTTCCCGCGCCAGCCGATTTTCAGGGTGCGTTTGGACGGCGGTCATCGGGGTCTTTCTCGAAAGGGCTCCCACCAGCATAACGTCCCAGGGCGCATCGCGGCGCATCGCGAAACCGAAAACCCTGAACCGACTGGTCATTGGAATGAATATGGATTCATTTCTTGACACATGAGCCGCTTGGGATGAGCAGCCACGATACCATTTTCGCGCTTTCCTCGGGGCCGCCTCCGGCGGCCATCGCGGTGATCCGGATCTCGGGCCCCAACGCTCGATTCGGCCTCGAAACGTTGATTCGCAGGCTTCCGGCGCCGCGCCGGGCATCGCTCGCCAAGCTTTTCGACCCAACGACCGGCGCGGTGCTCGACGAGGGCTTGGCGCTATGGTTCCCGGGTCCGCGCAGCGAGACTGGCGAAGATATGGTCGAGCTGCACCTGCATGGCGGCCGCGCGGTCATTGCGGCGACGCTTGCGGCGCTCGGGCGCATCGACGGCTTGCGTCCGGCCGGGCCGGGCGAATTCACCCGGCGCGCCTTGGAAAACGGCCGCATGGATCTCACCGCGGTCGAAGGCCTCGCCGACCTGATCTTTGCCGAGACGGAAGCGCAGCGCCGGCAAGCGATGCACCAGCTGCAGGGCGCGCTCGGCGAGCGCGTCGAGGATTGGCGCAAACGCCTGATCGACAGCATGGCCATGGTGGAGGCGCGCATCGATTTCTCCGACGAGGCCGACGTGCCGGAAGATCTGCTCGGGCCCGCGCTCGCCACCGCCCAAGCCCTGCGCGAGGAAATCCTCGGTGCGCTCGCCGATGATCATCGCGGCGAGCGTTTGCGCGACGGGCTTACCATCGCGATCGCCGGCCCGCCCAATGCCGGCAAATCGAGCCTGCTCAACCGCATTGCGCGACGCGAAGCGGCGATCGTCTCGCCCTATCCGGGCACGACCCGCGACGTGATCGAGGTGCACCTCGATCTTGACGGCTATCCGGCGACCTTGCTCGATACCGCGGGCATTCGCGAGCCCGAGCATCCGGTCGAGCAGGAGGGGGTGCGCCGCGCGCTGGCGAGGGCGCACGCGGCGGACCTCGTGCTGTGGGTGGTGGATGCCAGTCTCGAGGACGAGGCTGCGCAGCCGCCAGCTGACCGGGGCGGCAGCACTGTCTGGGTGGTGCGCAACAAGCTCGATCTGCTGAGGGCCGGATCGAAACCCGGCGCGGATTTGGATCCCTCGGGGCGGCGCGCATTTGCGATCTCGGCGCAAACCGGCGCGGGGCTCGACACGCTCGTTGCCGCGCTGGCCGAGCATGCCGCCCAAGTGTTCGTCCTGGGTGAACCCAGCATCGTCACGCGGGCGCGACACCGCGGGGCGCTGACTGAAACCGTCGAGGCGCTGGGCCGCGCGATCGAGGAGGGGTCGCGCGGAAAAGAGGATCTGGTCGCGGAGGAGCTCCGGCTGGCCGCACGCCGACTCGGACGCATCACCGGCAGGGTCGATGTCGAGGATATCCTCGACGTGATCTTCCGCGACTTCTGCATCGGGAAGTAGGTGTTTCACGTGAAACAGGAATCTGCGGTCGATTCGGCGCCGTGACGATGGTCATGGGCCCGCGGCTCCGCCGCATGGGCTCCCTACCTCCCCGGAGGGGAGGCATAGGCGGCCTTCGGCCGCCGTTTGAACAACGCCAATGCAAAGCATCGGCTATGGAGCCGCAAAGCGGCAGCTCGCGAAATGGCTCGCTGCCGACCCTCCCCTCCGGGGAGGGAAAAGGGCGCGCGTTTTGACGCTGCGCCGGCCCTTCGCTACATCTGCGCGGCGAGAGCATCGGCGATGGAAGAGAATTTCGACGTCATCGTGATCGGCGGCGGCCACGCGGGCTGCGAAGCCGCAGCCGCGGCGGCGCGCGTGGGCGCCCGCACCGCGCTCCTGACCCACCGGTTCGCGACCATCGGCGCGATGTCGTGCAACCCCGCGATCGGAGGGCTCGGCAAAGGCCACCTGGTGCGCGAGATCGATGCGCTCGACGGCCTGATGGGCCGCGTAGCCGATCACGGCGGGATCCAGTTCCGCGTGCTCAACCGCCGCAAGGGCCCGGCGGTGCGCGGGCCGCGCGCCCAGGCTGACCGCAAGCTTTACGCCGCAGCGATGCAGCAAGCGATCCGCGAAACCGAGAGGCTCGAAGTGCTCGAGGGCGAGGCGGACGACCTGGTTCTCGCGGAGGGCCGCATCGCGGCGGTGCGACTCACGGACGGGCGCGTGTTCACGGCGGGCGCGGTCGTATTGACCACCGGCACCTTCCTGCGCGGCCTCATTCACATCGGCGAGCGCCAGACGCCCGCGGGGCGGGTGGGCGAGGCGCCGGCAATCGGCCTTGCACGCACGCTCGAGCATCTCGGCTTCGCGCTCGGCCGCCTGAAGACCGGGACGCCGCCGCGGCTCGACGGGCGCACGATCGAATGGTCCGGGCTCGAAATGCAGCCCGGAGACGAGCCCCCCGAGCCGTTTTCGGTACTCACCGAACGCATCGAAAACCCGCAGATTTGCTGCGGAATCACGCGGACCAACGCGGCGACCCACGAGATCATCCGCGCCAATGTACACCGCTCGCCGATGTATTCGGGCCAGATCCGCAGCCGCGGTCCGCGCTATTGTCCGTCGATCGAGGACAAGATCGTCCGCTTCGGCGAGCGCGACGGACATCAGATTTTTCTCGAGCCCGAGGGCCTGGACGATCCGACGATCTATCCCAACGGAATCTCGACGTCGCTGCCGGAAGAAGTGCAGCGGCAGTTGCTGGCGACGATTCCCGGGCTCGAGCGCGCGCAGATGATGCGGCCCGGCTACGCCATCGAATACGACCATGTCGATCCGAGAGAGCTTGAGCCCACGCTGGAGACCAAGCGCGTCGTGGGCCTGTTCCTGGCCGGCCAGATCAACGGCACGACCGGGTACGAGGAAGCGGCGGGGCAGGGCCTGGTCGCCGGGCTCAATGCGGCTGCGCGCGCCGGCGGCGCCGCCGGCGCTTCGATCGTGTTCGATCGCGCCGACGCGTATCTGGGCGTGATGATCGACGATCTCGTCACCCGCGGCGTGAGCGAGCCGTATCGGATGTTCACGTCGCGCGCGGAATATCGATTGACGCTGCGGGCCGACAATGCCGACCAGCGCCTGACCGCTGCGGGCATTCGCATCGGTTGTGTGGGCGGCGCGCGCGCCTCCAAGCACCGCGCCAAAACGGCGGCGCTGTCCCAGGCTCGTGCCATGGCACAATCCCTGTCGCTCAAGCCCAGAGAGGCCGAGCGGCATGGCATCCCGACGAACAAGGACGGCCAGGCGCGGACCGCGTTCGAGCTCCTGTCCTACCCGCACATCGGCTTTGCCGACATCGCCCGCGCGTGGCCGCAGTTCGCGCGCCTCGAGCCGAAGATCGCGGAGCAGCTGGAGATCGACGCCAAATACGCGGTCTATCTGGGGCGCCAAGCGGCCGATGTCGCCGCCTACCGACGCGACGAAAGTTTGGAACTGCCGGACGCGCTCGACTATTGCGACGTGCCCGGCCTGTCGCATGAGGTGCGGCAGAAGCTGCAATCGATTCGGCCCCGTACGATCGGTCAGGCAAGCCGAATCGATGGGATCACGCCGGCGGCGTTGACCTTGCTGGCCGCCCGCGTGAGACGCAGGCATGCCCGGCGCGCGACCGCCGCGCATTGATGGCGAGGATCAAAATCCCCGTCGCAGCAGGGGCATAGCCACTGGCTTGTCTGCCGCATCGCCGCGATGGCGGCAAGCCGGCCAGCGCAGTTGACGCATCGATGTCGCCCCGTCGCGCGCGCGATCCAAAGACCCTCGATCTGTCCGAGGACCGCGCACGCGCGCTCGCGATGAATCCTGTTTCACGTGAAACGGCGCAACGCCTCGATCGATTTGTCGAGCTGCTGTTGAAATGGCAGCGCGTCAGCAATCTGATTGCCGATTCCAGCGTGGGTCACGTGTGGACGCGACACATAGCCGATTCGCTGCAGCTCATCGCGCTGGCGCCGGACGCCCGCACCTGGGTCGACCTCGGTTCCGGCGCCGGGTTTCCCGGCCTGGTGCTGGCATGCGCGCTTGCGGACACGGCCGGCGCCATGGTGCATCTCATCGAGAGCAATGCAAAGAAGGCCGGCTTCCTGCGCGAAGCCGCGCGGGTCACCCAGGCGGCAGCGACCGTACACCACGGCCGCGCCGAGGATCTCATCCCGGCGTGGCAGCATCCGGTCGACGTGGTGACCGCCCGGGCGCTGGCTCCCCTCTCCATTCTGGTCGGATTGGCCGCCCCGATGGTAAAAAAGGGTGCAAAAGCCCTGTTCCTGAAGGGACAAGATGTAGAGGCAGAATTGACCGAGGCGACTAAATATTGGAACATCGAGACAGTAATTGTGCCCAGCCGTACCGATTCCAGAGGCCGCATCGTCGAGATCCGCGCAGTGACGGCGCGCAACGAGCGATTGCATTGAGAGATTTGCCATGATGCAGACAGGCCCCCGGATCCTCGCCCTCGCCAACCAGAAAGGGGGGGTGGGCAAAACGACGACCGCGATCAATCTCGGAACCGCGCTGGCCGCGATCGGGGAGCGGGTGCTCATCATCGATCTCGATCCGCAGGGCAATGCCTCGACCGGGCTCGGCATCGACCGCAAGATCAGGTTGCGCTCGACCTACGACGTGCTGATCGGATCGACGCCGCTACGGGGCGCCATTTTGGAAACCGCGGTGCCGCGGCTGCACATCGCGCCCTCGACCCTGGACCTCTCGGGCATCGAGCTCGAAATTGCGCAGGAACGCGATCGCGCGTTCCGGTTGCGCAATGCCATTACGACTCTGGGTAGCGAGCCCGATCCGGCGTTCAGCTACGTGCTGGTGGATTGTCCGCCGTCGCTCAATCTGCTCACGGTCAACGCGATGGCGGCGGCCAATGCGATCCTGGTGCCGCTGCAATGCGAATTCTTCGCGCTCGAAGGCCTTTCCCAGCTGCTCAAGACCGTCGAGCAGGTCAGGACGACGCTCAACCCCGGCCTCACGATCCACGGCATCGTGCTGACCATGTACGACGCGCGCAACAACCTGTCCGGCCAGGTCGTGGCCGACGTGCGGCAGTTCATGGGCGAAAAAGTCTATCAAACCATCATTCCCCGCAACGTGCGGGTTTCGGAGGCGCCGTCCTACGGCAAGCCGGTGCTGCTCTACGATCTCAAGTGCGTCGGCAGCCAGGCCTACTTGCGGCTTGCCTCGGAGATCATCCAGCGGGAAAAGATTCTGCGCGCAGCGTGATTCGGTGTGAAACGCGGCTCTTGTCATGGCCGGGCTTGTCCCGGCCGTCCACGCGGCCTTCTAGCTGATCCGCGGACGCTTGGCGCAAGGTCGGGCATGACGATTCGGCTGATTGACGGGAGGCGGCGATGGCGGAGGAAGCGGCGAGATCGCGATTGGGGCGCGGCCTCGCGGCGCTGATCGGCGACGTCGGCGAGGAGACCGCGGCGGTCGAGCGCGCGCGCGGCCAGCGGCGTGTGCCGGTCGAGTTCCTGCGGCCCAATCCGCGCAATCCGCGGCAATCCTATTCGGAGGTCGAGCTCGACGAGCTCGCGGCATCGATCCGCGCGCGCGGCATCATCCAGCCGATCGTGGCGCGCACGTTGCGCGGCTCCGCGGACCATTACGAGATCATCGCCGGCGAGCGGCGCTGGCGCGCCGCGCAGCGCGCCGGCATGCACGACGTGCCGATTGTTCTCTTCGAGGCCAGCGATCGCGAGGCGCTCGAGCTCGCGATCGTCGAGAACGTGCAGCGCACCGATCTCAACCCGCTGGAAGAGGCGATGGGGTATCAGGCGCTCGAGGAATTCGGCCACAACCAGGACGACATTGCGCGGCTGATCGGCAAGAGCCGCAGCCACGTCGCCAACACGCTGCGCCTGCTCAAGCTGCCGGACGCGGTGAAGATCTATCTGCGGGAAGGCAAGATTTCCGCCGGCCACGCCCGCGCGCTATTGGGCCAGCCGGACCCGGAGAAAATGGCCCGGGTCATCGTCGAGCAGGGCCTCAACGTGCGCGCCGTCGAGGCGATCGCGCAAGAACGCGCCGGCGCCGCCGGCAGGACGGCAAAACGCCGGCCCAGAGCCGAAAAGGACGCCGACACCCTGGCGCTCGAAAAACGATTATCCGACGCGCTCGGGCTCAACGTCAGTGTCGAGCATCGCGGGAAGGGCGGCGAGCTGAAAATCCGCTATCGCAGCCTCGAGCAGCTCGACGAAGTGGTCCGCCGGCTGGAGCGCGGCTGAGCGAGCGCTCGGCAACGGACAGGAAAGTCAGTCAGTGCATCCTCCGCCGCGCCGCCTGCGCGATGCCGAGCAGGGCGCGGCTCACGAGCGGATCGGACAGCGCCGCCGCGGATCCGGTCAGTTGCCGGATCTGGAGCCCGGCCTCTGCAAGCTGCGCCATGGTCTGCTCGAGCCGCGCCGCGGTCCAGTTTTTCAGCGCCGCTTCGACCGCCGGCACGCGGCGGAACTGGGCTTTCGGCGTAATGCGATCGACCGCCTCCGTCATCGGCGTCCCGGACTCGACCGCGAGGCGCGCCCGGTGCAGCTGGCTCAATTGGATGAGCGCGGCCGAGACGATCCGGCCCGGTGCGATGCCGGAGGATCGCGCGCGGGCAAATTCCTTTTCCACCTCGGCGGGTTTCCCGGCGAACGTCGCGTCGACCACGCCGTCGAGTGCCAGCGCGGCTGCGTCGGCGACGACCGCCAGCACGTCCGCGAGCTCGACCCGCGCCTTGCCGCGGGCGTAGAGCGCGAGCTTGCGGATTTCGCTCAACGATGCGCGGCGATCGCCGCCGATGAGCGACGCCAGGGCGGCGCGCGCATCGGGCGCAATCGTCAGTCCGGCGGCGCGCATCTCGTCGTCGATGAGGCGCGCAAGCTCGCGCTCGCCGTCGGCATAGCACGGGATCGTCGCGACGTTGCGCGCCCGCTCGCACAAAGTGCGCAAGGCCGCGCCGCGCCGCAGATCGGAGGCCTCGATCACGACCCGGCAATCGGCCAGGGACGTGGCGATGAGCATCTCGACCGCCCGGACGAAATCGCGCCCGCCGGCCTTCACCCAGATCGCCCGCTTGCCGCCGAACAACGGGATCGTGCCGGCTTCATCGAGCAGCCGGGCGGGGTCCGCCGCAAGCTCGTCGCCTTCGAGCCGAACCAGGCGAAACGGGTCGCTCAGATCTTCGACGGTGGCGCGCAAAATCGCCTGGACCCGCTCCGAGACGAGGCCGGCATCGGGTCCGAATACCAGCGCAATCGGTTGGGTTGGATTGGGCTCGGCAAGGTAGGCTTCGATTGCGACTCGATTCAGCGCGACCATGCGGCCCTGCGCTCAGGTCCCGGCGACGAGATAGGACGCGAGCCGCGAGCGGATCTGGTCGGCGATGACCTTTGCGGCGCGGTCCTCCGCGTCGCGTCGCGCGCGAGAACTGGCGAAGCGCTGCTGCTGCCCGGGAACATCGGAACTCACCCGGGCAAACGCCGTGGCGTTGACCACGGGCCTGCCGGTCGCGAGCTCGGTCAGCGTGTATTTCACGTCGATGCCGGTGACCTCCGCCTCGGTCCGGCCGGTCTGCGGGTCGACGATGAGCGCGGAGCGCGAGGTGGTCATCTTGATATTGAGACGATGGGTGGGGGCGATGCTGCCCTCGCCGCCGGTCAAGTCGAACAGCAGGGCGTTGCGCAACTCGACGGCGATGCGGGCGTCGTTGCTACCCCGGGCGGCATCGACCTGCTGCACGTCGACGGCCGCCAGCGCATTGCCGAGCGTCGGGGCGCCGCTCAGCGGCGGCTGGCCGTACAGCGGCTGAAAGCACGCCGCCAACAGCCCGGCGCTGCCGAGGGCCAGGGCCGAGCGAAGCAGGCGGCCGAGCGCCGCCCTATGGTCAGGCCACCACATTGACGATTCTCTGCGGTACAACGATGACTTTTTTAGGGGTTTTTCCGGCGAGCGCCCGCCGCACCGCCTCGAGCTCGAGCACCGCGGCCTCGATGTCGGGCTGGCCGGCGTCCCGGGCCACCGTGACGTCGGCGCGCTTTTTGCCGTTGACCTGCACCGGTAGCGTCACGGTGTCCTCGATCAGCAGCGTCTTGTCGAGCGTGGGCCAGGGTTCCTCGGCAACCAACGACGTGTGGCCCAGCCCCGCCCAGCATTCCTCGGCGAGGTGCGGCATCATCGGCGCAAATAGTTTCACCAGCATATCGCCGGCTTCGCGAAGCGCAGCTTGTTCCGCGGCGGTGGCGCCGCCCCGGCCGGCCGCGTCGCGGACGGCCATTTCCAGCAGATTTGCCTGCGAATACATGAACGCGACCGCGGTATTGAAGCGCAAGTCCTCGATCGCCCGGGTGACCTTGTCGAGGGTCTTGTGCGCGTCCCGGCGGATCTCCAGCGCAGCCGGGCGATCCTTGCCCGGGCGAGCCTCCGCGACCGTGATCTCGGCGATGTCGTTGACGAGCCGCCACAGGCGTTGCGCGAAGCGGCCGGCGCCCTGCACCCCCTCCTCGGTCCAGATCACGTCGCGCTCCGGCGGCGAATCCGACAGCATGAACCAGCGTGCCGTATCGGCCCCGAACGTGCCCATGATATCGTCCGGGTCCACCGTATTGCGCTTGGACTTCGACATCTTCTCGATCGGGCCGATCTCCACCGGCTCGCCCGTGGCGGCGAGCACCGCGTAGCGACGATCGCCGTCGACCTTGATCTCGACTTCGGCAGGCTCCGCATGGGTCCCGTCCGCCGTGCGATAGGTCTCGTGGACGACCATGCCCTGGGTGAACAGGCCGGCGAACGGCTCGTCGAGCCCGATATGGCCGGTCGCCCGCATCGCCCGGGTGAAGAAGCGGCTGTAGAGCAAGTGCAAAATCGCGTGCTCGATCCCGCCGATATATTGGTCGACCGGCATCCAGGTATCGACCACCTCGCGGTTGGTGGGCGCGGTTTCGATCCAGGGATCGGTGAAGCGCGCGAAATACCACGACGAATCCACGAACGTATCCATCGTGTCGGTCTCGCGCCGCGCCGGCCCGCCGCACGACGGGCAGCGGACATGTTTCCAGGTCGGATGGCGGTCGAGCGGATTGCCGGGCCGGTCGAAATCGACGTCCTCGGGAAGTTTCACCGGAAGATCGCGATCCGGCACCGGGAGATGCCCCAGTCGCGCAGCCGATATCGCACTTGCCGCTCGCCGACGGGACGGTCGTCTCTGCGCTCGCGTTCGAGTCGGCGCGCCACCTCCTCTTTCGCCTCGGCTACCCGCATTCCGTCGAGAAAACACGAGTTGATCATGAAGCCGTCGCCCTCGTAAGCGGTATCGGTGATCCGGAAGGCGGCCGGGTCCTGGCCGTCCGGGCAAACGACGGGAATCACCGGAAGCCGATATTTGTTGACGAAATCGAGGTCGCGCTGGTCGTGCGCGGGGCAGCCGAAGATCGCGCCGGTGCCGTACTCCATCAGGATGAAATTGGCGACATAGACCGGAAGCTTCCGGGCCGGCTCGAACGGATGGATCGCCCGGATGCCGGTGTCGAACCCGAGCTTTTCCGCGGTCTCGATCAGCGCCTCGGCGGTGCCGGTGCGCCTGGTTTCGGCGATGAAGCTTTTGAGCGCTGGATTGCTCTTCGCCGCCGCGGCCGCGAGCGGATGCTCGGGCGAAATGGCCATGAAGGTCGCGCCGAACAAGGTGTCATGGCGCGTGGTGAAGATCTCCAGCTCCTGCTCGCGGTTCGGCGTCGTTTCCGGATCGAGCGCGAAGCGAATGCGCAATCCTTCCGAGCGGCCGATCCAATTCTGCTGCATCAATCGCACTTTTTCCGGCCAGCGCTCGAGCCGGTCGAGCGCGGCCAACAGATCGTCCGAGAAGGCCGTGATCTTGAAGAACCATTGCGTGAGCTCGCGCTGCTCCACCGGCGCGCCCGAGCGCCAGCCGCGGCCGTCGATGACCTGCTCGTTGGCCAGCACGGTCTGATCGACCGGATCCCAATTGACCTTCGACTGCTTGCGCTCCACCAGGCCCGCGCGCAGGAAGTCCAAAAACATCTTCTGCTGATGTTTGTAGTAGCCGGGATCGCAGGTCGCGAGCTCGCGGGTCCAGTCGAGCGACAGCCCCATCGATTTGAGCTGCGAGCGCATGGCCTCGATGTTGGCGTAGGTCCATTGCCGCGGGTGCACCTTGTTGGCTATAGTTGCGCACGTGCCCCATGTGGATGCGGCCCGACGGGTACGGAAACATTTCCAGCACGTAGTATTTGGGACGCGGATCCCCGTTGGGGGTGCGGAAAATGCCCCGCTCTTCCCATATCTTCTGCCAGCGCGGCTCGGCCTCGCGGGCGTTGTAGCGCTCCGTGGTCATCGGCCTGGTTAAGTTCCGGCGGTCGCGAAAAATCGTCCGGACTAGGCCACGAAAGCCGGCATGGGGTCAACCGGGCGAGCGCGCAAGCGCAAGCGCCGCAGGCTCCGTCAGGAGGCCAGCGTGCCCGGGTCCGCGCCGGACCAATTGATGAAATTGCAACCATCCGCGATCAAAATGCACCGATGGGGGTTGAAAACCCATGAGCGATGCCCGCGACCCTCTCTATTTAGATCATGCGCACCCCGCGGTCACGGCGCTTGCGGCCGTGCGCCGCGACATCGCGGCGGCTTGCCGAAGGGCTTCGCGCGATCCGTCCGCGGTGACGCTCGTCGCCATCACCAAGACGTTTGCGGCCGAGGTGATCGAGCCCGTCATCGCCGCGGGCCAAAGAATATTCGGAGAAAACCGCGTGCAGGAGGCCAAAGCCAAATGGCCGCGGCTGAAACAGCGCGATCCCGATCTCGAGCTGCATCTGGTCGGGCCGCTGCAATCGAACAAGGCAAAGGAGGCGGTGGCGCTGTTCGATTGCATCCACACGGTCGACCGGCCCTCGCTGTGCGCGGCGCTCGCCAAGGAGATCGCCCAGCAGGGACGGCGGCCGCGCCTCATGGTTCAGGTCAACACCGGAGCCGAGCCGCAGAAGGCCGGCGTCCTGCCCGAGGCGGCCGACGATTTCGTCCGGCGCTGCCGCGGCGAGTACGGGCTCGCGGTCGAGGGATTGATGTGCATCCCGCCGCTCGAGGAGCCGCCGGCGCCGCATTTCGCCTTGCTGGCAAAGATCGCCGCCCGCAACGGGCTTGCGCTGTTGTCCATGGGCATGAGCGCCGATTTTGCCCTCGCCATCGAATTCGGGGCGACCCACGTCCGGGTCGGTACAGCGATCTTCGGCGCGCGCGACAAACAAGGGTAAGCACCCGGTGCAATCCGCCAGCGTCACCCGATCACGATCCGCGTGCCGGGGCCCAGCCGGACGAGAAGCCGGCGAAAGCTCTCCGGTGCGAGCGCGACGCAGCCCGCCGTGGGGCGAAACCCGGGCCTGGCCAAATGCAGAAAGACGGCGCTGCCGCGGCCGGCAACGCGCGGACGCGCGTTGTGATCGAGCTCGACGAGGAAATCATAGAGATGATCGTCGCGCCACAGCCGGTCGCCTGCCGCGTCGGCGGCCAGCCGGGTCGGCCGATTGTAGCGGCGGTCGCTCGGATTCTCGCACCAAGCGTCGGCCTCGCCGATGCGGCGGACGGGGAGAAGCGTGCGCGGGCGGCACGCGCGGTCCCGGCGCCACCACAGGCGGACAAGGCGAAACGAGCCGCACGGGGTCGCGCCATCGCCTTCGCGCTTGTTCGCGCGGATCCCCGCGGAGCCGAGCGCCACCGGCAACCGCAGATCGCGAATCTGCCGCAATGTGGTCCTCCTCCGCAGCGTTTCGCCTTCGAAAACCCGTTTGGGTCGCATGGATTTCTCCGGCCCGTCGGAACAGCGCCGCCGTGCTTGCTCTTTTTCGCGCGATCGGTCTACTTCGAGCCTATCGTCGGTCGTCCGGCCGGCGATCAGTGCGCGGGGCGACATCATGGCCAATTCCCGCAGAATTCTCGTCGTGGACGATGATGCCGACATGCGCGAAGCGCTGGTCGAGCAATTGGGGTTGCACGAGGAGTTCGAAGCCGTTGCGGTCGATACCGGCACCAAGGCCGTGCAATCCGCCAAGGCGGGCGAGATCGACCTCGTCATCATGGACGTCGGACTGCCCGACATCGACGGCCGCGAGGCGGTGCGCATGTTGCGCAAGAACGGCTTCAAAGCCCCGGTCATCATGCTGACCGGACACGATACCGATTCCGATACGATCCTGGGCTTGGAATCCGGCGCCAACGATTACGTCACCAAGCCGTTTCGCTTCGCCGTGCTGCTCGCGCGCATTCGCGCCCAGCTCCGGCAGCATGAAGCCAGCGAGGACGCGGTCTTCACCATCGGCCCGTACACGTTCCGGCCCAGCTCCAAGCTCCTGGTCAACCCCAAGGGCAACAAAGTGCGCCTGACCGAAAAGGAGACCGCGATCCTGCGCTATCTCTATCGCGCCGGGCGGCGTCCGATCTCGCGCGAGATCCTGTTGCAGGAGGTGTGGGGCTATAATTCCGGCGTCACCACCCATACGCTCGAGACCCACATCTACCGGCTGCGCCAGAAGGTGGAGAGGGACGCTTCCAATCCCTCGATCCTGGTGACGGAAGCGGGCGGCTACAAGCTGCTTCCGTGATGGCCGCATGAGCATCGAGGACGATATCCGGTTCTTCGAGCAGGTTTCGACCCTGGCGCTGCTGGGCCGCGAGCCCTTGCGCATCCTGGCGATCGGTGCGGAGAGCCGCTACGTCCACGGCGGCGACATCCTGTTCCGCACCGGCGAGAGCGCCGATGCGGCTTACGTGGTGCAGGAGGGCTCGTTCCGGCTCGCATCGGAGCAGAAGGGCGAGGCGGGCGTGACGGTCGGGCCCGGCGCGCTGATCGGGGAGATGGCGCTGCTCACCGAGACCAAGCGGCCGGCGACCGCAACCGCATGCGAGCCGTCCACCGTGATGCGCATTCCGCGCACGCTGTTTCTCAAGATGCTGGAAGGCTATCCGGACGCGGCAGGGCGCCTGCGCGATAGCCTGTTGGCGCGCACCGAGCAGGCGACCCGCGACATGCGCAAGTTGCGCGGCAAGCTCGGCGGCACCGAAGGCGGCAAGTGACGGCCGGAGGCCGTCATCCCGGGACGCGAGCGCAGCGAGCGTACCCGGGATCCATGACCACGGTCCTGGCGATGTTTCGCAACCCGGTGTTCATCGGTTCCGGGTTCGCCGCGGAGCCTGCCCCGGACTTGATCCGGGGCGGCGCCCCGGAATGACGGCGCTCATATGACAATCACAACTCGAGCGTCGCCACCACCGGAACGTGGTCCGAGGGCCGCCGCCAGGCCCGCGCCTGCTTGGCGACCGTCATGGCGGATACCCGGTCGCCGAGCTCCGGCTTGACCCAGATGTGATCGAGGCGACGGCCCTTGTCGGCGCCGGCCCAATCGGGCGAGCGATAGCTCCACCAAGTATAGAGCTTGGTGGGCTCGGGGATGAAGCCGCGCATCACGTCGATCCAGCTCCCCGCGGCCTGGACCGCGGTGAGTTTCTCGCACTCGATCGGCGTGTGGGAGACGACGTCGAGCAGCCGCTTGTGACTCCACACGTCGTGCTCGAGCGGCGCCACGTTGAGGTCGCCCACCAGGATGGCGCGCGGATGCGGCGCGGCAGCGAGCTCCGCGCAGACGCGCATCTCGTCGAGAAACGCCAGCTTGTGGGCGAATTTGGCGTTGATCCCGGGATCGGGCTCGTCGCCGCCCGCCGGCACGTAAAAATTATGGATCGCGAGAGGGTCGCGCAGGCCGGCGCGTTCGCCCAGAACCGCCGCGATGTGCCGGCAATCGCTTCTCTCGCAGAAGATCCGCATGCTGGTTTGGTCGAACGGCAGCCGGGAAAGCACGGCGACCCCGTGATAGCCCTTTTGGCCGTTGAGGGCCGAATGCACGTAGCCCAATCGGGCGAATCGTTTCAGCGGAAATTTCTGGTCCGGACATTTGGTCTCCTGCAGGCACAGCACGTCCGGGCGAAACGCCTTGACGAATCTCGCCACCTGATCGATGCGCAGCCGCACCGAATTGATGTTCCAGGTCGCAATCGAGATTCGCATGGGAAAATCGGTGTCGATCCTTCGCGCTACCGCCATTCGCGGCCGTGGCGGCGGTCGCGGCCTACTGCAATACCCGCTCGTAATTGATCGTGAACAGGCTCGGGTCGGGCCGCCTGCTACTGTCAAGATTGTAGAGCGCGACCGTGGTGTCGTAGCCCTGCGGATCGGTGATCGTCCATTGCCGCAGCCGGAAGTCCTTCGCGCCGAACATCAGCATCAGCCGGTGGGTGCCGCCGATCACGTGCCGCTCCTCGATGACCAGGCTCACGAACAGATCGTCGGCATAGACCGCGACCAGGTTGGCATCCCGGAGCAGATCGATGCGGTCGGCGAGCAGGAACCGCAGCGGCGTCTGCGACAGCGGATAGAAATCCTGGGTGGCGAGCTTGCGGTCGCGGACCACCAGCGACTGTCCGTCGGAGATCAGCTCGACCGGGCTCGGCGGGTCGTATTCGAACCGGACGCGGCCGGGTTTTTGCATGTAGAACTGGCCCTCGGTGCGGCTGCCGTCGGGACCGACCTGGACGAAATCGCCGACGAGGCTTTGCACGCTGGTCAGATAGGCGTTGACGCGATCGATGATGGAACGCTGCTTCGCGTCGAACGGGACGCCGTTGGGACCGACCACTACGGCTGGCCCCGGCTTGTCGCCCGTGATCGCCGGCGCCGCGGGCGTCGCCACGACCTGGGCGGTGACGACGGGGGCCGGCTTCCGGGGCGGCGCGACCGCGCTTGCGGGCGGCCGCGCCGGGACTTCCGCGCCGGGAATCGCCGCCGGCGGCCGGGGCGCGCTGTCGGTTGCGGCGGCAAGCCCGGTCTTGGGCAGCGGCGCGGGGCGCGGCAGCGGCACATTGTCGGCGCCCGCCGCGCCCATGAAACCCATCAGCGCCACGCCGATCCCCAGCGCGAGGCTTGCTTTGCGCATACGAATTCTCCGCGCCAGGGCGTCCGCCCCGCGCCGATTGCGGTAGCGGCCGCATGTGGCGATTTCGCGACTCGATGCGGCCCCGGCGCCCGTTTTTCAATAGCGGCCGTCGTTGCCTTCGCCAACCAGGATTTCGCGCTTCCCCGCGTGATTGGCCGCGCCGACCACGCCCTCTTCCTCCATCCGCTCCATGATCGAGGCGGCGCGATTGTAGCCGATTTGCAGCCGGCGCTGAATATAGCTCGTCGAGGCCTTGCGGTCGCGCAGCACGATTTGCACCGCCTGTTGATAAAGGTCGTTGGCCTCGCCGCCCATGGCGGTCGCATCGAACACGGCGCCGTCTTCCTCCTCGAGCTCGTCCGCCGTCACCGCGTCGAGATAGTGCGGCGCGCCTTGGCTCTTGAGGTGACGAACGACCTTTTCGACCTCCTCGTCCGACACGAACGGGCCGTGGACGCGGCTGATGCGGCCGCCGCCTGCCATGTAGAGCATGTCGCCCTGGCCGAGCAATTGCTCGGCGCCCTGCTCGCCCAGAATGGTGCGGCTGTCGATCTTCGAGGTCACCTGGAAGGAGATCCGGGTGGGGAAATTCGCCTTGATGGTGCCGGTGATGACGTCGACGGAAGGCCGCTGCGTGGCCAGGATCACATGGATCCCGGCGGCGCGCGCCATCTGCGCCAGGCGCTGGATCGCACCCTCGATGTCCTTGCCGGCGACCATCATCAGGTCGGCCATCTCGTCGACGATCACCACCACATAGGGCAGCGGATCGAGCTCGAGGTTCTCCTTCTCGTAAATGGCGTCGCCGCTCTCGCGGTCGTATCCGGTGTGCACGGTGCGGGTCAGCGTCTCGCCGCGGGCGAGCGCCTCGGCGACGCGGGCGTTGTAGCCCTCGATGTTGCGGACGCCGAGCTTCGAGATCTTCTTGTAGCGTTCCTCCATCTCGCGCACCGCCCATTTGAGCGCGACTACCGCCTTCTTGGGATCGGTCACGACCGGCGTGAGCAGATGCGGGATGCCGTCATAGACCGAAAGCTCCAGCATTTTCGGATCGACCATGATCAGCTTGCATTCTTCCGGGCGCAGCCGATAGACGAGGCTCAGAATCATGGTGTTGATGGCGACCGATTTGCCCGAGCCGGTGGTGCCGGCGATCAAGAGATGCGGCATG
>WNGH01003925.1_pt1 | contig 16345 bp, 14 predicted proteins | sample 5400631 | NCBI WGS metagenome assembly WNGH01 (sample SAMN13153373, study PRJNA577476) | soil metagenome | isolation source: 115 cm soil or saprolite under Garry oak tree replicate 1 | place: USA:California | collected 2016-06-15
TGGACCGCAGCGCCGCCTACGCGGTCCGCTGGGTGGCCAAGAACGTGGTCGCCGCCGGCCTCGCCGACCGCTGCGAGGCGCAGGTCGCCTACGCCATCGGCAAGGCCAAGCCGGTCGGCCTGTTCGTCGAGTGCTTCGGTACCGAGAAGGTGCCCGTCACCCGGATCCAGGACGCCGTCCTCGAAGTCTTCGACCTGCGCCCGGCGGCCATCGTCAAGGCCCTGGACCTGCTCCGGCCGATCTACGCCCAGACCGCCGCGTTCGGGCACTTCGGCCGGGAGGAGCCCGACTTCTCCTGGGAGCGGACCGACCGGGTCGACGAGCTCCGCCGCGCCGCCGGCATCTGACCCGCCCGGCCGGGCGGCTGGGTACCGGGGCTAACCGGCCGGGCGCGGGGCTGCGGCGGGGTCGGGCGGGTCTGGTAGGACAGGAGCGTGGCAGGGGATCAGCGGCAGGCGGGGTCGCCGGGGACCGCCGCGCCGGCGCGGCGGGCAGGCAGGCCGGGGCGGGCCCGGGCGCCGCGGCGGCGGTCACCGGCCGCGCAGACCGCGGCGGCGGAACTGCCGGTCGCCCGCGTGCTGGTGGATGTGCCGCTGGCACATCTGGACCGGCCCTTCGACTACCTGGTGCCGGAACGGCTGGCGGAGGCCGCGGTGCCCGGGTGCCGGGTCCGGGTGCGGTTCGCGGGCCGGGCGGCCGTCAGCGAGCATCAGGGCCGGCTGGCGGCGCTGGAGCGGGTCGTCTCGCCGGAGCCGGTGCTCACCCCGGAGATCGCGGCGCTGGCCCGGGAGGTGGCGGACCGGTATGCGGGCACGATGGCGGATGTGCTCCGGTTGGCGATCCCGCCGCGGCACGCGGCGGCAGAAGCGGCGGCGCGGCCGGATCCAGGAGGGCGGCCGGATCCGGGAGGCGGGCCGGGCGGACCGGGGGCGGGGACGGCGCGGCCAGTGCCTCCTGAGCGGCCCGGGGCGGGCCCGTGGGGGCGCTACCCGGCCGGGGCGGCGTTCCTGGCCGCTGTGGCGGGCCGGCGGGCGCCGCGGGCCGTCTGGACCGCCCTGCCAGGGCAGGACTGGCCGGAGGAGATCGCGCGCGCCGCGGGGACCGCCGCGGCCACCGGGCAGGGCGCGCTCGTCGTGGTCCCGGACGCGCGGGACCTGGGCCTGGTCGACGCCGCGCTGGCCCGGGTCCTCGGGCCGGGGCGGCACGTCAGCCTCGCCGCCGGGCTCGGACCGGCCGAAAGGTACCGCCGGTGGCTGGCGGTGTCCCGCGGCGAGATCCGCGTGGTGGCCGGCACGCGGGCCGCGATGTTCGCCCCCGTCGCCGGGCTCGGCCTCGTCGTGGTCTGGGACGACGGCGACGACCTGCACGCCGAGCCGCGCGCCCCGTATCCGCACGCCAGGGAGGTGCTCGCGCTGCGGGCGCACCGGGCCCGCGCCGCCGCCCTCATCGGCGGTTTCGCCCGCACCGCCGAGGCGACCAGCCTGGTCGCGAGCGGCTGGGCACGCGACATGGCGGCGCCCCGGGAGGTAGTGCGCCGGTTCGCCCCGGACGTCCGGCCGGCCGGGGACGATGCCGAGCTCGCCAGGGACGAGGCGGCCAGGTCCGCCCGGATGCCGAGCCTCGCGCTGCGCACCGCCCGCGCCGCCCTGGACCGGGGGCCGGTGCTTGTCCAGGTGCCCCGGCGCGGCTACCTGACCGCCGTGGCCTGCGAGCGGTGCCGTGCCGCGGCCCGGTGCGCCAGCTGCGGCGGGCCGCTCGCGGTGGAAGCCAGCGGCGCCGCGGCCCGGTGCCGCTGGTGTGGCCGTGACGACGCGGACTGGCGGTGCCCGGCCTGCGGCCACGACAAGGTGCGCGCCGTCGTCACGGGGTTCCGGCGCACCGCCGAGGAACTCGCCCGGGCCTTTCCCGGCACGCCGGTCGTGGTCTCCGGCGGCGCCGCCACGCTGGCCTCGGTGCCGCGCCGGCCCGCGCTGGTGGTCGCCACGCCCGGGGCCGAGCCCCAGGTGGCCGGGGGGTACGCGGCGGCGGTGCTGCTGGACGGCTGGGTGCTGCTCGGCCGCCCCAGCCTGGCCGCGGCGCAGGAGGCGCTGCGCCGGTGGATGAACGCCGCGGCGCTCGTCGTTCCCCGCGGGGCGGGCGGCACGGTGGTCCTGGTGGCCGAGGCGGCGCTGCCGGTCGCGCAGGCGCTGATCCGCTGGGATCCGGTCACCCACGCCGAACGGGAACTGGCCGAACGGGAGGCGCTCGGTTTCCCGCCCGCGGTGCGGATGGCCGCCGTGACCGGCTCCGCCGAGTCGGTGGCCGGGTTCCTCGCCGGCACCGAGCTGCCGGCCCAGGCCGAGGTGATCGGCACGGTGCCGGCCGGCCCGGACAAGGTCCGGGCGCTGATCAGGATTCCCCGGCCCGGCGGGCTGGCCCTGGCGGCCGCGCTGCGGCAGGCCCAGGCGGCGCGCACCGCACGCAAGGAGGCGGGCCAGGTCCGGATCCAGCTCGACCCGGCCGACCTGATCTGAGTCGGCCATCCGGCCGCCGAGCGGCCCCGATGCCCGGCGAGCCCCCGGTGCTGCGAGCGCACCCGACACTCTCACCCGCCCGACGTCGTAGGGTGCTGGGGTGGCCACGTCACGACGGAACGCGCGCACCGAGCGCGGCGCATCCGCGCCGCCCGCAGCTACCGGCGACGGCGCAACCGGCGGTACCGGCTCTCCGGCCGCGGGTCAGGCAGGGGGCGGGCCAGCCAGCGGCGGCCCAGGGCCGGGCACAGGGAGCCGGGGCCGCCCGCCCAAGCTGCCACCGGTCAGGCTCGCGCCCCGGGAGGAACTGGCCGCTGCGGCACGGGTGGCGCCGCTGCTGCGCGCCGCCCGGCTGGTCGGCTGCTGGGCCGCGGCGGGCCAGCAGCCAGGGACCGCTGACGGGCTCTCGCCCGTCCCCGCGGCCGCGGCCATGACCGAACTGGAGCTCACCCCCGCCGAACTCGACGTGGCGTGGCGGGTAGCCGCCGGCACGGGCATGGTGGCGGTGCCGGCCGGCCAGGCCGCCCCCGGGCCCCGGGTCGACGTGCTGGCCAGCGGCGACGCCGGTGACGTGCTCACCATGTGGGAGGACGCGCTCAGCGTGATGCTCCGCGCGGAAGACCTCGACGGCATGGCCACCGCGCTGTACACCGTCGGCGGCCCGGTGAAGATGGACGCGCTGTTCGAGGCGTACATGGCGGCGGCCGGCAGCCGGGACCGGGCGGGGCGGCCCGCCCGGCCGGGCGAGGACCTGGCCGCCGGCCTGTCCTCGGCCCTGGAGACCCTGGCCGACCTCGGCGTGGTGGAACTGGGCACCGACGACAGCGCGGGCGGGCTGACCGTCACCCTGTCGCGGCTCGGGGTCTGGGGGATGCACCGGCACCTGCGCGCCCAGGGCTGGCACGTGCCGGTCCTTGGCGGCGCCGCCAAGGACGGTGCCGCCGCCCTGCTCACCACGCTGGCCAGCTGCGACGCGGAAGACGGGGAGGCGGAAATCGCCATCTGGCTGGCCGCGCGTGCCCCGGTGCAGGCGGCGCGGGAACTGATCGACGCGGCCCGGCGCGGGACGCCCGGCCTGCGCGGCGCCGGCTTCGCCGTGCTCGACCGCGTCGGCGACCAGGCCGTCCCGGCGGTACGGGCCGCGCTCGAGGATCCCGTGCTGCGCGCCCACGCCGCGGTGTGGCTGCACGAGCACGGCGAAGAGGCCGAACTGGGCCCGGGCGAACGGGCCTGGCTGCTCGTGGACCTCGGGGCCGGGCTGCTGGAGGAGGCCGACCCCAGGGATGTGGTCGTGGAACTGCTCCCCGACCTCCCGCCGAAGGCCCAGGCCGACATGGTGGCCGGGCTGTGGGAGGTGGACCACCCGGCGGTGACCGACCTGCTCACCGCGCTCAGCGAGCACCACCCGGACCCGGCGGTGGCCCGGGCCGCGCGCAAGGCCGCGTTCAAGGCGCGCTCGCCCTCACCTGGGGCGCGCGGCAAGCGCCCGTAACCTGCCGGACCCCCTAGACTTGACCCGCCGAGCCGGACGGGGCCAGGGCCGGCCCGCGGCTCCCCCCGGCAACCCACCCGAAGGGACGGTGCGCCATCAGCATCAAGCCGATCCGGCTGTTCAGCGATCCGGTGCTGCGCACCCCGGCCGATCCGGTGAAGGTGTTCGACGCGGAGCTCCGCAGGCTGGTCAAGGACCTCACGGAAACCATGCTGGACGCGCCGGGCGTGGGCCTGGCCGCGCCCCAGATCGGGGTGAGCCTGCGCGTGTTCACTTTCCACGTCGACGACCAGCTCGGTCACCTGATCAACCCGTCGCTGAGCCTGTCCGGCGAGGAGGAGACCGACGACGAGGGCTGCCTGTCCTTCCCCGGCCTGGTCTACCCCACCAGGCGTGCCTACGGCGTGGTCGCCAAGGGCTTCAACATGCACGGGGAGCCGGTCACGCTGGAGGGAACCGGGCAGCTCGCGCGGTGTGTCCAGCACGAGACCGACCACCTGGACGGCGTGCTGTTCATCGACCGGCTGGACCCGGCGGCGCGCAAGCTGGCGATGAAGGAGATCCGCGAGTCCGACTGGTGGGGGGACGCCGTGCCCAAGGTGAAGATCTCCCCGCACCCGACCTGGGGCAAGGCGCTCTGAGCGGGGCCATGCGCCTGGTTTTCGCTGGCACCCCGCAGACGGCGGTGCCCTCGCTGGAGGAACTGCTGCGGTCCAAGCACGAGGTCGTGGCGGTGCTCACCCGCCCCGACGCGCCCGCCGGGCGGGGCCGGCACGTTGGGCCCAGCCCCGTCGCCGAGTGCGCCGCCAGCGCGGGCATCGAGGTGCTCAAGCCCGCCTCGCCGCGCGATCCGGCCTTCCTGGACCGGCTGCGGGCACTCGCGCCCGACTGCTGCCCGGTCACCGCGTACGGCGCCCTGATCCCGCGGGCGGCGCTTGAGGTACCCGCGCACGGCTGGGTGAACCTGCACTTCTCGCTGCTGCCCGCGTGGCGGGGCGCCGCGCCGGTGCCGCACGCCATCTGGCACGGCGACGACATGACCGGGGCCACCACGTTCCGGCTCGTGGCCGAACTGGACGCCGGGCCGGTGTACGGGGTGATGACGGAGCCGATCGGGCCCGAGGACACCGCCGGTGACCTGCTGGCCCGGCTCGCCATCGCCGGGGCGGGCCTGCTGGCCCAGACCCTGGACGGCATCGAGTCCGGTGGCCTGCGCGCCGAGCCGCAGCCTGCCGAGGGCATCAGCTACGCGCCCAAGCTGACCACCGGCGACGCGCGGGTGCGCTGGGACCACCCGGCGCTCGCCGTCGGGCGGCAGATCCGCGCCTGCACTCCTGCCCCCGGAGCCTGGACCATGCTGGGGGACGCCAGGCTGAAGCTCTGGCCGGTGCGGGACCCCGCCGGGGACCCCGAAGGGGAGCCGCTGCGGCCCGGGGAACTGCGGGTCACCAGGTCCGGCGTGCTGGTCGGCACCGCCACCCACCCGGTGGAACTCGGCGACGTCCAGCCGGGCGGCAAGCGGAGAATGCCCGCCACCGAATGGGCACGGGGGCTGCGGGCCGGCCAGGGGCGGCCCGATGGCGGGCAGCCCGGCGCCGGGGCACCTGCTAACGGGGCACCTGCTACCGGGGCACCTGCTACCGGGGCACCTGCTACCGGGGCACCTGCCGCGGCCGGCCCCGGCGCCGCGAGCCTGGTCCTGCACTGACATGTCCGCCCGCCGTCCCGCCGCGCCCGCCCGCCGTCCCGCCAGGCCGGCCCGCCGCACCGCGCCGACCCCGGCCCGTGAGGTCGCGCTGGCCGTGCTGCGCGCGGTCACCGACCGGGACGCCTACGCCAACCTGCTGCTCCCGGCCCTGCTGGCCGAGCGCGGGCTGCACGGCCGCGAAGCGGCGCTCGCCACCGAACTGGCCTACGGAACGCTCCGAGGCCGCGGCAGCTACGACGCCGTGCTCGCCGCGTGCAGCACCCGCGCGCTCGCCGACATCGACCCCCCGCTGCTTGACGTGCTCCGGCTCGGCGCCCACCAGTTGCTGGCGACCAGGATCGGCCCGCACGCCGCGGTGGCCACGTCGGTCGCGCTGGCCCGGTCCGAGGCCGGTGCGGGCGCGGCGGGCTTCGCCAACGCGGTGCTCCGCCGGGTCGCGACCCGCGACCTGGACTCCTGGATCGCCGCGGTCGCGCCGGACCGCGTGGTCAACCCGGTCGGCTACCTCGCGGTCAAGACCAGCCACCCGGGCTGGATCGTCGCCGCGTTCAGCGAAGCGCTGGGCGAGGAACCGGTCACCGGGCTGCCGCTGACCGAGGCCGCCCTCGCCGCGAACAACACGCGCCCCCTGGTCACCCTGTGCGCGATCCCCGGCCTGACGGACCCTGCCGATCTCACCGCCCGGGGCGGCCGGGCCGCCCGGTGGTCCCCGTTCGGCGTGTACCTGGACGGCGGCGACCCGGCCGGCATCCCCGAGGTGGCGCGGGGCCGCGCGGCCGTGCAGGACGAGGCCAGCCAGCTCGCCGCGCTCGCGCTGGCTCGCGCGGACCTGGGCACCGCGGGCCCGGGCACCACGGGCAGCGGCGCAACAGGCAGCGGAGCCGCGGAGGCGGCCGGCGGTGGCCGCTGGCTCGACCTGTGCGCCGGGCCCGGGGGGAAGGCGCGGCTGCTCGCCGGGCTGGCGGCGGGCCGCGGTGCCCGCCTGCTCGCCGCCGACGTCAGGGAGCACCGGGCCGCGCTGGTGCGCGGCGCCACGGGCCCGGCCGCCGCCGCGGTGATCGTGGCCGACGGCACCCGGCCCGCGTGGTGGCCCGGCTCGTTCGACCGGGTGATCGCCGATGTGCCCTGCTCCGGCCTCGGGGCCCTGCGGCGGCGCCCGGACGCACGCTGGCGCAAGACGCCCGCCGACGTGGTGGCGCTCGGCTCGCTGCAGCGCTCCCTGCTCCGCACCGCGATCAACGCCGCCAGGCCCGGCGGGGTGATCGCCTACGTCACCTGCTCACCGCACGTCGCCGAGTCCCGTGCGGTGGTCGGCGAGGTCACCGCCGCCCGCGACGACGTCCTCGTGCTCGATGCCCCCGCCCTGCTGAGCGAGGTGCCGGACCTGGCCTGCCCCGGGCCGGGCGGGCGGTACGCGCAGTTCTGGCCGCACCTGCACGGCACCGACGCCATCTTCCTGGCCCTGCTGCGTCGGTGCTAGCCCAGGGGGGCGACCCCCTGGAACCCCCGATGGCTCAAGGCCCCGTTCCTTCGTCACGGGGCCTTGGCCCTGTCGGCTGAGGTCTGGGGCCCGGGTGGCTTGCGGCCCCGTTCGTTCGTCACGGGGCCTTGGCCCTGTCGGCTGAGGTCTGGGGCCCGGGTGGCTTGCGGCCCCGTTCCTTTCCTCACGGAGCCTTGGCCCTGCCGGCTGAGGTCTGGGTGGCCGGTGGCTTGCGGCCCCGTGCCTTTGCCGCGGGGCCTTCCCTTATTTGGTCAGGGCGCGGCTGGGGGTCCGGCCCAGGCGCGACGTGCCGATATCGGCGCGCTGGCCCTTGGCGTACCCGTTGCCGTAACCGGTGCCGCTGTAGGTCACCCGGGACGTGCGGGTGACCGGGTAGGCCTGCCGCAGGGTGCGCTCGATGATCTCGGTCCGGTCCGCGAGCACCAGGGCGGCCGTGGCCCCGTTGCCGGCCGGCACGTCCGCGGCGCGCGTGGCGGCCGCCTGCTCGGCCGCGCGGACCCTGGCCACCACGGCGGTCGCGAACCCCAGCAGCCAGCTCCGGCGCCAGGCCCGGGTGCTCCGCGCCCAGGCCGGCGGCTCGGCGGCCGACAGGCCCTGCCACATCTGCAGCAGCAGCGACGTGTACAGGACGTCGGTTCGCTCGATGTCGGAGGCGAACCCGAACAGGTGAATCCGCGATCCCGGGCCGGTGCGGGGCAGGATGACGCACTGGCAGCGCAGCGCGGCCGCCAGCCCGCACAACAGGTGCGCCTGGACCCGGGCCCACGGGTTCCCGATGTCGATGACCCGGTCGGCCGGGCGGTCGGTCTCCGGCCGCGCCGCCGCGAGCAGCGCCCGGTCGATGCCGTACTTCGCCATCAGCTCCGCGGCCTTGGCGGTCAGCGCCTGCGCCTCGGCCTGCGTCACCCCGTCCGCCTCGGCCTTGACCAGCAGCTTGCGAACCCGGTCGAGCAGCGCGTCCGGCCTCTCGGAGTTCACTGACTGCTCCTCCTGGTCCCCGGGAGATCTGTCGGATACACGACCGAAGGCTAGCCGTCGGCGGCGACACTCTCGCCGCGCCCACGGGGCGCACCAGAACCCTACCGGGGGAGCCCGGTACCACCCAGGGCGCCACCCGCGCGGGGCCCGTCCCGGCGTCTAGACTCGGCGTCATGGCCGTCCAGATGGCGCCCAGCATCCTGGCCGCCGACTTCGCCAGGCTCGCCGACGAGGCGGCGGCGGTCGCCGGAGTGGCCGACTGGCTGCACGTGGACGTCATGGACAACCACTTCGTGCCGAACCTCACCATCGGGCTGCCCGTGGTCGAGTCGCTGCTCAAGCACACCGAGCTGCCGCTGGACTGCCACCTGATGATCGCCGAGCCGGACCGTTGGGCCGCCGGGTACGCCGAGGCGGGGGCCCGCAACGTCACCGTGCACGCCGAGGCGCTCCGGGCCCCGACCCGCACCCTGCGGCTGATCCGGGCCGCGGGCGCCCGCGCCGGGCTCGCGGTCAACCCCGCCACGCCCGTGGAGCCCTATGAGGACCTGCTGCCCGAACTCGACATGCTGCTGCTGATGACCATCGAGCCGGGATTCGGCGGCCAGGACTTCCTTGACATCGTGCTGCCCAAGCTGCGCCGGGCGCGGGCGCTCGTGCAGCGGCACGGCGCATCGGTGTGGCTGCAGGTGGACGGCGGGGTGGGCGAGGATACCATCGCCCGGTGCGCGGAGGCCGGGGCAGACGTGTTCGTGGCGGGCACGGCGGTCTACGGGGCGGACAACCCCGCGGCCGCCGTCGAGGCGCTGCGGCGCCGCGCGGAACAGGCCACCGCCGGCGCCCCCTGGCACTACTGATCCCGGCGCCGGGGACGCCCGCGGGCGGCGGCCACAGGAAACGGGGCGGCGGCTTGTCGATTCCGGGGCAGGCCGCTCGTCGGGATAGATGGCAGACCATCTAGGACCGGAAGGATGATCAGCATGGCCGAATACATGATCCTCATCTTCGAGGACGAGAGCGGATACGCCACCGCCACCGAGGATGTGCTCCGGCAGGTGATGGAGGCGCACAACCGGTTCTCCGAGCAGGTCGCCGAGAAGGGCGGCAAGGTCGTCGAGGGCCGGGCCCTGCAGCCGACCGCCACCGCCACCACGATCCGCGGGGACGTGGTGACCGACGGCCCGTTCATCGAGACCAAGGAGGCGATCGGCGGTTACTACCTGGTCGAGGCCCGTGACCTCGACCACGCGCTGGAGATCGGGAAGCTGTGCCCGGCCTTGTTCGGCGGCGTCGAGGTGCGGCCGATCATGGTCTTCGGCTGAGGTGACCGGATCCCCCCGGCCCGGGCCCGGCGCCGAGGGCGGTGCCGGGCCCGGGCCGGGCGAGGTATCCGCCGCGATCGCGGACGCGCACCGTCGCGAATGGGCCTTCGTGCTCGCCGCGACGGCGCGCGTGGCGGGCGATTTCGACCTGGCCGAGGAGTGCGTCCAGGACGCCTACGCCGCCGCGCTCACCGCCTGGACCCGGCAGGGCGTGCCACGCAACCCGGGCGCCTGGCTCACCACCGCGGCCCGCCGCCGCGCGATCGACGCGAAACGCCGGGACCGGGTGCTGCGCGCCAAACTGCCGCTGCTGATCGAGCCGGATCCGCCGGTCGCGGCGTCCGCGCCGCCCGGCCCCGGCCAGCCGGAGGGGGATGAGGACCAGGTGATCCCCGACGATAGGCTCCGGCTGATCTTCACCTGCTGCCACCCGGCGCTGGCCAGGGAGGCGCAGGTGGCGCTGACCCTGCGGCTGGTGTGCGGGCTGACCACGGTCGAGATCGCGCAGGCGTTCCTGGTGCCGGAGCCGACCATGGCCGCCCGGGTGACCCGCGCCAAGAAGAAGATCTCCGCGGCACGGATCGCCTACCGGGTCCCGGCGCCCGCCGAACTGCCCGACCGGCTGGACGCGGTGCTCACCGTCGTGCACCTGCTCTACACCACCGGGCACACCGCCCCCGGCGGCGAGAACCTGGTGCGGGCCGACCTGGTCGACCGGGCGATCGGGCTGGCGCGGATGCTCCGCGCCCTGATGCCCGACGAGCGGGAGGCGGCCGGCCTGCTCGCGCTCATCCTGCTGACCGACGCCCGCCGGGCCACCCGGGCCGACGCACACGGCCGGCTGCTGCTGCTCGAGGCGCAGGACCGGTCCCGGTGGGACCGCGCGGTGATCGCCGAGGGCACCGCGCTGGTCCCGTGGGCACTGCGCGGCGGGCGGCCGGGCCGGTTCGCGCTGCAGGCCGCGATCGCGGCGCTGCACGCCGAGGCGCCCAGCTACGCCCGGACCGACTGGCCGCAGATCGTCGCGCTCTACGACGCGCTGCTGCGGGTCTGGAGTTCTCCGGTGGTGGCGCTCAACCGCGCGGTCGCGGTGGCCATGGCGCAGGGCCCGGCGGCGGGGCTGGCCCAGATCGGGGAACTGGAGGCGGACGGGCGGCTGGACGCCTACCGCTACCTGCCCGCCGCCAAGGCGGACCTGCTGCGCCGCCTGGGCCGGTGGGAGGCCGCGGCACAGGCCTACCGGGACGCCCTGGCCCTGACCGACAACGCCGCCGAGCGCGAGTTCCTCGCCCGCCGCCTCAGCGAGGTGACCGAGGCGCCTGCCTGAGCCGCCGGCGGCGCCGGCATTGTCTATCCTCGACGCGGTCCGTGAGCCCCGCCGGCGGCGGCCGGGGCCCGCGGCACATCCAGCCAGCTTCCCCGGCCATGTGAGGTGCCAGCGGCGGGCCAGGCGGCCCGGCTGACCCCCGCCCGGTCAGGGCGGAATAGCCGCCGTGGCACACTGGTTACCGAAGTGACAGCGTGCTCCGGGGTCGGTGAAACTCCGAGCCGGCGGTGACAGTCCGCGACCCGGCCCAGGCCCAGTGCCTGGACGGTTGACCCGGTGGAATCCCGGGACCGACGGTGAAAGCCCGGATGGGAGGCAGCACGCTCGCGGTGTGGCGTTGCGGGCTAGCGCCAGGCCGCGCTGGCGCGTTCGCGCGTACCCCGGAGCCGGCAAGAGGACGGCCCGGAGGAGGCAAGGCGCGGATGTTCACCGGAATCGTGGAAGAACTCGGCGAGGTCGTATCCGTCGAGCATCTCGACGGTGCGGCCCGGATCACCGTGCGCGGACCGCGGGTCACCGCCGACGCGCGGCCCGGCGACTCCATCGCCGTCAACGGCACCTGCTTGACCGTCACCGGCCTGTCCGGCGGCGACTTCACCGCCGACGTCATGGCCGAGACGCTGCACCGCACCGGCCTGGGTGACCTGGCCCCCGGCTCGCCGGTCAACCTGGAGCGCTCGCTGCGGGTCGGCGACCGCCTCGGCGGTCACCTGGTGCAGGGCCACGTGGACGGGGTGGGCACGGTCGTCTCCCGGGTCCCCGGCGAGCGCTGGGACGTGGTCCGGATCACCGTCCCGCCCGGCCTCGCCCGCTACCTGGTGGAGAAGGGCTCGATCGCGGTGGACGGCGTCAGCCTCACCGTGTCCGCCCTCGGCGGCGGCTCCGCGGATCCGCCCTGGTTCGAGGTGAGCCTCATCCCGGCCACGCTGGCGGCGACCACCCTGGGCCGGGTCCAGCCGGGCGGCGGCGTCAACCTGGAGGCCGATGTGATCGGCAAGTACGTGGAGCGGATGCTGCACGGCGAGGCCACGGCGGTGCGGTCATGACCGCGGCGCAGCCGCGGGCCCCCGTCGCCCTGGACAGCGTGGAGCGGGCCGTCGCCGACATCGCGGCCGGCCGCGCGGTCGTGGTGGTAGACGACGCGAACCGGGAGAACGAGGGGGACATCGTCTTCGCGGCCAGCAAGGCCACGCCGGAGCTGATGGCGTTCACGATCAGGTACGCCCGCGGCCTGATCTGCGCGCCGATGCTGGGCGAGGACCTGGACCGGCTGCGGCTGCCGCCGATGACCAGCGACAACCAGGAGCACATGGGCACCGCGTTCGCGATCAGCGTCGATGCCCGCGACGGCATCACCACCGGCATCTCCGCCGCGGACCGGGCCAGGACCGTGCGGGTGCTGGTGGACTCCGCGACCGAGCCCTACGAGATCGTCCGTCCCGGGCATATCTTCCCGCTGCGGTACGCCGAAGGCGGGGTGCTCCGCCGTGCCGGGCACACCGAGGCGGCGGTGGACCTGGCCAGGCTGGCCGGGCTCACCCCGGCGGGCGTGGTGGCCGAGATCTTCAACGACGACGGCACCATGGCCAGGCTGCCCGAGCTGCGCGCGTTCGCGGACCGGCACGGCCTGGCGATGATCACCATCGCCCAGCTCATCGAGTTCCGGCGGCACTCCGAGCGGCAGGTCCGCCGGGTGGTGGAGACCCGGCTGCCCAACGCGCACGGCGAATGGCGGGCGCTGGGCTACCTGGACTCGGTCGACGGCACCGAGCACATCGCGCTGGTGTTCGGCGACCTGGGCGAGGGAACCGGCGTCCTGGCCCGGGTGCACTCCGAATGCCTGACCGGGGACGTGCTCGGCTCCCGGCGCTGCGACTGCGGCGCGCAGCTTGACGCCGCCATGGCGGCCGTCGCGGCGGAGGGCCGCGGCGTGGTCTGCTACCTGCGCGGCCACGAGGGCCGCGGCATCGGCCTGCTCAGCAAGCTGCGCGCCTACCTGCTGCAGGACGGCGGCGCGGACACCGTGGACGCCAACCTGGAACTCGGCCTGCCCGCCGACGCCAGGGACTACTCCATCGGCGCGCAGATACTCGCCGACCTCGGCGTCCGCTCGGTGCGGCTGCTCACCAACAACCCGGCGAAGGTGGCCGGGCTGGCCGCCTGCGGGATCGAGGTGACCGGCATGGTCCCGCTCCCGGTCGAGCCGACCAGGGAAAACCTGCGCTACCTCACCGCCAAGCGGGACCGCCTCGGTCACCGGATCGACGGGCTGTCCGGCCCGGACGGCGAGGCTCACGCCGGCCACGCCACCGGGCTCGCGGAGGCGCGGTGAGCGGGGCCGGGCGGCCCGGCGACACCACGGTCGACGCGGCCGGGCTCAGCCTGGCCATCGCGGCGACCCGGTGGCACGCGGAGATCACCGACACCCTGGTGCACCGCGCCGTGGCCGCGGCGCACGCCTGCGGGATCGGCGAGCCGCTGGTCGTCCGGGTGGCCGGGGCGGTGGAGCTGCCCGTGGTGGCGGCCGAACTCGCCGCCGCCCACGACGCCGTGGCCTGCCTCGGCGCGGTGATCCGCGGCGGGACCCCGCACTTCGAGTACGTCTGCGACGCGGTGACCGCCGGGCTGACCAGGGTCGCCCTCGACGCCAGAACCCCGGTGGGCAACGGGGTACTGACCTGTGACACGCTGGAGCAGGCCCGGGACCGGTGCGGGCTGGACGGCAGCCATGAGGACAAGGGCTGGGAGGCGGTCGTGGCGGCACTCGACACCGCGCTTGTGCTGCGCTTGGTGCGCGAGGCCGCGCGTTCCGGCCAGCCACGACATTGACCCGCGGGCGGTGTACGGTACCCCGGGTCGTCGTATGGCAATGAAAGGCTTTTTCCTTGCTTTCCCTGGTCCTGCCCAAGGGCTCGCTCGAGCGGGCCACCCTTGACCTGTTCGATGCCGCGGACCTGACCGTCCGCCGCTCCTCCGACCGCGACTACCACGCGTCCATCGACGACCCGCGGGTCGAGCGGGTCCGGTTCCTGCGGCCCCAGGAGATCCCGTCCTACCTGGAGCGCGGGCTGTTCGACCTCGGCATCACCGGCCGGGACTGGATCGCCGAGACCGGCGCCGGCCTGGTCTCGCTCTGCGAGCTGAGGTACTCCAAGGCGACCGCCAACCCGGTGCGGGTGGTGCTCGCCGTGCCGGAGTCCTCGCCCTGGCGGTCGGTGTCCGACCTGCCCGAGGGCATCCGGATCTCCACCGAGCTTCCGGCGCTGACCAGCAGGTACCTGGAAGCGCACGGGATCAGCGCCATGGTGGTGCCCTCCTACGGGGCGACCGAGGCCAAGGTCCCCGACATCGTGGACGCGATCGTGGACCTCACCGAGACCGGGTCCTCGCTGCGCCGCAACGGCCTGCGGATCCTGGACACCCTGCTCACCAGCTACACCGAGCTGGTCGCGAATATCGACGCGTACGGCGACCCGGACAAGCGTGCCGCGATGGAGGACATCGAGCTGCTGCTCCGCGGCGCCATCGAGGCCCGGGGCAACGTGCTGCTCAAGCTGAACGTGGCCGCGGCCGAGCTGGAGGTGGTGACGAAGATGCTGCCCGCGCTGTCCTCGCCGACCATCACCACGCTGGCCCGCGGCGACATGAACGCGGTGGAGACCGTGGTGCCCAAGCACAGCGTGAACACCCTGATCCCGGCGCTGAAGGCGGCCGGGGCACGGGACATCCTGGAGATCCCGATTTCCAAGATCGTCCAGTAGCGCTGCTGGCCCAGGGGGGCGACCCCCTGGAACCCCCGCTGGCCTCAGGCCCCGTTCCTTCGTCACGGGCCTGGGCCCCGCTGGCCCAGGGGGGCGACCCCCTGGAACCCCCGCGCTGGCCCAGGGGGGCGACCCCCTGGAACCCCCGCTGGCCTCAGGCCCCGTTCCTTCGTCACGGGCCTGGGCCCCGCTGGCCCAGGGGGGCGACCCCCTGGAACCCTCGCTGGCCTCAGGCCCTGTGGTCCGGTCGTGGTGCGACGTACTGTTGGGGCAGGGCTACCGGGGCTGCCCGGCATAACCGCTGGCCGGAACCTGTTAGGACCAGCAGGCGAGTTTCGTGGAGGGATGCTGGCGTGCGCGACATCCTGGGCCAGATCGAGAAGTGGTGGGACGCCGGGGAGACGTTCGGCCTCGCCACGGTCGTGCGGACGTTTCACAGCGCGCCACGCGAGCCGGGTGCCGCGCTGGCCGTGTCCGCGGGCGGGGAAGTCACCGGCAGCGTGTCCGGCGGGTGCGTCGAGGGCGCGGTCTACGAGCTGGCACAGCAGGTGGTGCAGAGCGGGGAACCGGTGCTGCAGCGCTACGGCGTCAGCGACGACACCGCGCTGTCCGTGGGGCTCACCTGCGGCGGCATCATCGACATCTTCGTCGAGCCGGTCAGCAAGGCGCGCTATCCGCGGCTCGGTGAGGTGGCCGCCGCGATCAGGGCCGGCCGGCCCGTGGCCGTCGCCACCGTGATCGCCGGCCCGGGCGTGGCCGGGGCGCGCCGGGTCATTTCCGGGAGCGCGGAGGACGGCACGCTGGCCGCCGGGGAGCGCCTCGACCAGGCCGTGGACGACGACGCGCGCGGGATGCTGGCCCAGGGGCTGACCGGCGTGCGGCACTATGGCGAGCACGGCGAGCGGCGCCTGGACGAGCTGTCGGTGTTCGTCCAGTCGTTCGCGCCGCCGCCGCGGATGCTCGTCTTCGGCGCCATCGACTTCGCGGCCGCCGTCGCCCGCGCCGGGAAGTTCCTCGGCTACCACGTCACCGTGTGCGACGCCCGGCCGGTGTTCGCGACCCGCGCCAGGTTCCCCGACGCCGACGAGGTCGTCGTGCAGTGGCCGCACCGGTACCTGGCCAGCACGCCGGTGGACGAGCGGACGGTGATCTGCGTGCTCACCCACGACCCCAAGTTCGACGTGCCGGTGCTCGAGGTCGCGCTGCGCACCCCGGCCGGCTACATCGGGGCCATGGGCAGCAGGCGGACCCACGAGGACCGGCTCGCCCGGCTCCGCGAGGCCGGCCTCGACGACGCGGAACTCGCCAGGCTCCGGTCCCCGATCGGGCTGGACCTCGGCGCCCGGACGCCGGAGGAGACCGCGGTCTCGGTGGCCGCCGAGCTGATCCAGCTCCGCTGGGGCGGATCCGGCCGCCCGCTCACCGACACCGCCGGCCGCATCCACCACAGCTGACCGGGGCGGCGGGCGCCCCCCGGGCCGGCTGGGGCCAAGGCCCAGTGACGAAGGAACGGGGCCTTGAGCCAGCGGGGGGCTCCGGGGGTCGTCCCCCGGGCCAGCAGGGCCCAGACCCAGTGACGAAGGAACGGGGCCTGAGGCCAGCGGGGGTTCCAGGGGGTCGCCCCCCTGGGCCAGCAGCGCCCCGTAGGCTGGCCGACTGTGGGCAACCGGGTGGCTGGCGTGCTGCTCGCGGCGGGCCAGGGGACGCGGCTGGGCACGCCCAAGGCGCTGGTCGAACTGGGCG
>WNGH01002904.1_pt1 | contig 16329 bp, 16 predicted proteins | sample 5400631 | NCBI WGS metagenome assembly WNGH01 (sample SAMN13153373, study PRJNA577476) | soil metagenome | isolation source: 115 cm soil or saprolite under Garry oak tree replicate 1 | place: USA:California | collected 2016-06-15
ATCCCCCAGACGCGATCGGTTTCCTGGTTCTTGCTCGTGACGACGATCACGGGGATGTGCTTGGTCGCCTCGTCGCGCGTAATGGCACGCGTCGCCTGGAAGCCATTGGTACCCGGCATGACCACATCCATCAGGATGAGATCGGGCTTCTCCGACTTCGACTTGGTGATTGCCTCATCGCCGTTCTCCGCCGTCACGACCTGGTACCCCTGCTTGGACAGCGTTTCCATGAAAAACTGCCGGTCGGTCGGCGAATCATCCACGATCAAGATCTTCTTTACGGCCATAGCAATCTCCTCAAGTACGAACGGGCGCGTGCGCGCCTATGGTTTTCAAAAGACTATCCTTGGTAAATGGCTTGGTCAGATATTCGTCCGAGCCCACCATTCGGCCGCGCGCCCGATCAAACAGGCCGTCCTTGGAAGACAGCATGATCACGGGCGTGGTGGCGAAGTGTGTGTTTTTCTTGATCAATGCGCAGGTCTGATACCCGTCCAGGCGAGGCATCATGATGTCCACGAAGATGATGTCGGGCTGATGGTCGGTGATCTTGGCGAGCGCGTCGAAACCGTCTTCGGCGAGGATCACCTTGCAACCGGCTTGAACCAGGAAAATCTCCGCGCTGCGGCGAATAGTGTTCGAATCGTCGATCACCATCACTTTGACGCCGGCAAGATTCGCGGTTTCGCTCACGACCTTCACCCCCGTGTTTCTCGTATTCCGACGGTTTCGTCGGCTCTCTTGAGCGGTGGCTCGACTCCACCTCGTGCATCTTTCTACACTATACAACCAAATCCAGTCAAAACAAAGCCTTGTGCTGCGTATTTCAGAAGCGCTATCAGGATCGCTATCTCGCCCGATCGCTACTCATTGGATGTTCCAGCGGGTGTAGCAGGGAGCGTGCCTGAACTCAAAGTTCGATCATCTCGAAGTCCTCCTTCCGGGCGCCGCATTCGGGACAAGTCCAGTTCATCGGGACATCCTCCCAACGCGTCCCGGGCGGGACTCCCTCCTCGGGGAGGCCCTCTTCTTCGTCATAAACGAAGCCGCAGATCAAACACATCCAGGTTTTGAAATCTTGCTTTTCCGTCATTAGGTTGGGATGGGTTACAATGAACCGGCCCGCATCATAACCTGAGCGACGAGCCGCCTGCCAGCCACCGCCGGTTCTTCGCTGCCCATGTCCTCCTCTACCCTTCCCCCTATTGTGCTTGCGTTTTCCGCTGCAGATCCGACCGGTGGTGCGGGAGTGCAAGCGGATCTGCTGACGCTCGCCTCGATGGGTTGTCACCCGCTCTCCGTAATTACGGCAATCACTGTCCAAGACACGGCCGGCGTCGAGAATTTACAGGCGGTCGATTCAGAGTGGGTGGTGGACCAAGCGCGCCTAGTGCTCGAGGATATGCCGGTCGCCGCATTCAAGGTCGGAATGGTCGGCAGCATCGAGAACATCGCAGCGATCGCCGAGGTCGTGTCCGACTATCCTGACGTGCCGCTTGTCTTCGATCCGGTACTTGCCTCCGGGCGTGGCGACGAACTTGCGACCGAGGATATGATTTCGGCGATGTGCGAGCTGCTTCTGCCCCAGACCACAATTCTCACCCCCAACAGCCGCGAAGCTCGGCGCCTCGTTCAGGGCGACGGCGAGGACGACGATGAGCTTGCCCTCCCCGGCGCTGCGGAGAAGCTGCTAGGCCTGGGCTGCGAGTATGTGCTCATTACCGGCACGCACGAGAACACCCCGCAAGTCGTGAACACGCTCTACGGTCCAGAAGGGGTGGTGCGCTCGGACAGTTGGGAAAGATTGCCGGGAAGTTATCACGGATCGGGTTGCACGCTTGCCGCAGCGATCGCGGCGACGCTCGCCAATGGCCTCGAGCTGCCCGAGGCGGTGCGCGAAGCCCAGGAATACACGTGGCAAACGCTCAACGCGGGGTTTCGTCCAGGCATGGGTCAATACATACCGGACCGGTTTTTCTGGGCGCGGGAAATGGATGAGCCAGGCACAGGCAAAGCCTGAGCACTGGGTGGTTTCACATGCGGGATTTCGCGGTCTGTATGCCGTGACACCCGATGAGCCCGACATCGGGTTGCTCACTCGCCAGGTGAGCATGGCACTTGCCGGCGGAGCACGCATCGTGCAGTACCGCAATAAATCCGCGAGTGCCGCGCTGCGCCGCGAGCAGGGCGCGGCGCTGCTTGCACTGTGTCGCGAAGCGCGCATTCCGCTCATCGTCAACGACGACCTGGATCTGGCTACAGGGATCGGCGCGGACGGCCTGCACCTTGGCCGCGAGGACGTTTCGATCGCGGCTGCGCGCGCGCAGCTGGGTAAAGACAGGCTGCTCGGGGCTTCCTGCTACGACAGACTTGAACTCGCTATCGCTGCGCGACAAGCCGGTGCCGATTATGTCGCCTTCGGCAGCGCCTTCCCTTCGGCAACCAAGCCCGGAGCAACGCGTGCGCCGCTTTCGCTCTATCGCGAGGCGAGGGTGCGTCTGGATTCCCCTATCGTCGCGATCGGAGGCATCACCACAGAAAACGCGCCTGCCGTGATCGAAGCAGGGGCCGACGCTGTCGCGGTGATCAGCGCGCTGTTCGACGCGCCCGACATCGAGGCGGCCGCGCGCATCTTCAGTCGCCTTTTCGACGAGAAGAACCCGTGAGCAAGAACGAATCGCTGTTTGCTCGTGCACAGAAAACCCTCCCCGGGGGGGTCAATTCCCCGGTGCGTGCGTTTCGCGCCGTCGGCGGTACGCCCCCCTTCATAGTACGCGGCGAAGGCAGCCGTATTTGGGACGCTGACGGTCGCGAATACCTCGATTACGTCGGCTCCTGGGGACCGCTCGTTCTTGGACACGCGGACCGGGACGTCGTCGCCGCAGTGCGGGAGGCGGCGGGCCGCGGCCTTTCCTTCGGCGCCCCGACCGAGGCCGAAACCGAGATAGCCGAGCAGCTCGCGCGTTTCGTCCCGGGGCTTGAATTGGTGCGACTAGTCAGCTCCGGAACTGAAGCGACCATGTCGGCGCTGCGGCTCGCGCGCGGATTCACAGGACGGCCCTGCATCGTCAAATTCGAGGGCTGCTACCACGGCCATGCAGACAGCCTGCTCGTCAAGGCCGGTTCGGGCGCGCTCACCCTGGGCAATCCGAGTTCGAGCGGGGTAACGGCCGAGACCGCAGCGCAGACGCTCGTTCTGGACTACAACGATGCGGCAGGGCTTGACGCTGCGTTTCACGAGCTCGGCGATTCGATCGCCTGCGTCATCGTCGAGCCGGTCGCCGGGAACATGAACCTGATTGCGCCGCTGCCCGGGTTTCTACCGCGCATACGGGAGCTTTGCACACGGTACGGGGCCGTTCTCATTTTTGATGAAGTGATGACGGGCTTTCGCGTCGGGCTGCAGGGCGCCCAGCAGCTCTACGGAGTGCAAGCGGACCTCGTCACGCTCGGCAAGATTATCGGCGGGGGGATGCCCCTCGGAGCATTCGGCGGCCGCCGCGACATCATGGGAAAAATCGCGCCCCTGGGGCCCGTGTACCAAGCCGGTACGCTCTCGGGCAACCCACTCGCGGTGGCTGCGGGACTTGCAACCCTCAAAAAACTCGAGGCGCCGGGCTTCTACGGGCGCCTTGCTGCGACGGCGCGAACGCTCTGCGAAGGCCTGGCTTCGGCCGCGCGCAAGCGCGGCTTAGCGTTTTCGGCGCAGTCTGTGGGAGGCATGTTCGGTCTCTATTTTCGTGCCGTGCCGCCTTCGACCTACGCCGAGGTCATGCAGTGCGACAAGGAGGCGTTCAACCGCTTCTTCCACGCCATGCTCGAGCGCGGCGTGTACCTGGCGCCGTCTGCATACGAGGCTGGCTTCGTTTCAGCTGAGCACTCTGAAGCGGACATAGAGACTACGATTGCGGCAGCAGACGCCGGGTTCCGTTCGACGTTCTAGGGCAGGCTCATGGTGCGTCCCGGGCGTTTCGCACACGTGCCGGTCACACCAGGAATAGCGTCGCCAAACCCAGGAAAATGAAAAACCCCCCGCTGTCGGTGATCGCGGTGATCAGAACCGAGGAGCCGAGCGCGGGATCGCGCCCGAGCCGGATCATCGTGAGCGGGATCAGTACTCCGGCGATCGCGGAAAGAACGAGATTCAGCGTCATCGCCGCCGTCATGACCAGACCGAGCGACACCTTCTGATACAGCCAATAGGCGATCAGGCCGAGCGCGCTGCCCCAGATAAGGCCGTTCAGGAGCGAAACGCCCAGTTCCTTTGCGAGCAATTTCTTCGCGTGTTCCCTTTGCACCTGGCCGAGCGCGATCGAGCGCACGATCATGGTGATGGTCTGATTGCCCGAATTTCCCCCGATTCCCGCGACGATGGGCATGAGCGCGGCGAGCGCCACCAGTTTCTCGATCGAGTGCTCGAAGGCGCCGATCACGCGCGAGGCGACAAAAGCGGTGACGAGATTGATCGCCAGCCACGACCAGCGGTTCTTCACGCTCGCCCAGACCGACGAAAAAACGTCCTCCTCCTCGCGCAACCCGGCCTGCGTGAGGAGCTCGCTCTCGCTCTTGCTGCGGATGAAGTCGACAACCTTGTCCACCGTCACCCGGCCGACGAGTTTGCCCTGCTCGTCCACGACGGGTGCCGAAACCAGGTCATACCGCTCGAAGGCCTTGGCGGCGTCCTGCGCCTTGTCGCCGGACTGGAGCGTGACGACGTCGCTCACCATCACCTTTGCAACATTGTGCTCAAGTTCGGAAACGATCAGTTTGGAGAGCGGCAGCACGCCCTTCAAGCGCTCGTCCCGGTCGACGACGAAGATCTGGTCGGTATGGTGCGGCAGCGCGTCGAAGCGCCGCAGATACCGCGTGACGGTCTCGATCGCGGTGTCCTCGCGCACGCTGACCACGTCGAAATCCATAAGGGCGCCGACCGCATCATCGGGGTACGACATCGCCGCGCGCAACTGCTCGCGTTCCTCGACCGGCAAGGCTTGGAAGACATCGTGGATGACCCCTTCGGGGAGGTCCGGCGCGAGGTCGGCGATTTCGTCCGCTTCCAGCTGCTCGGTCGCAGCGACCAGTTCGTCCAAATCCATGCTGCGGATGAGCGTCTCGCGCACCGCATCGGAGGCTTGAAGCAGGATTTCGCCGTCGCGCTCCGCCTTGACGAGGTTCCAGACGACGAGCCGTTCCTCCAGCGGCAGCGATTCGAGCACGTACGCGATGTCGGCCGGATGCATGGAGTCGAGCTTCGCGCGAAGTTCGGCGACGTTCTGCCGGTGCACGACAGATTCCACCAGCTCCTGCTTTGGCATTTCCTGGCGCTCCACCAGGTGCTCGGCCAGGCGGTGCTGCCGCAGGAGCTCTTGAACCTCACGCAAGTCGGCTTGGAGGTCTTCGAGCTCCTTCTTCGGGCTGAGGGTTTCGATCATGCGAGCCAGGCCCTTCGCCGTAAATTGCTCCCCGGGTTTGCCGCGGACAAAGCGCCGCGCGCGGCTGCGGCGATTCTAGCAGCCGGCTGTATCATGGCGATAGAAAAATCTCGCCCGATGACACCGAGGTGACGGCTTCAAATCGCTTTGCCGACGACGTGCGCCCCAAGGAGGTTCTCGCCTGGGCGATGTACGACTTTGCCAACTCGGGTTACACCACGGTCGTGATCACCGCCGTATTCAACGCCTATTTCGTCGCGGTGATCGCGGGCAACGTACCTTGGGCGACTTTTGCTTGGACGGCGGCGTTGTCGGCCTCGTACGCTTTAATCCTCCTGACTGGACCCCTCATTGGGGCCTACGCCGATCTGCGTGCCGCGAAAAAGCGCTTGCTCGTTCTCACCACGGCTGGTTGTGTGATCGCGACCGCCTTGCTCGCGTTCACTGGACCCGGGACTCTCGCGCTTGCGGTGGCGCTGCTGGTGTTTTCCAACTTCTGCTTCGGCTCCGGGGAAAACCTCGTCGCCGCGTTCCTGCCCGAGCTCGCCCATGGCGAATCGCTAGGGCGGGTATCGGGTTGGGGCTGGAGTCTAGGTTATCTCGGCGGCCTTTTGACTCTCGGTCTTTGCCTGGGCTACGTCACCTGGGCTCAGGCTCATGGCCAGGAACCGCAACAGTTTGTGCCGGTTACGATGCTGATCACCGCCGCAAGCTTCGCTCTAGCGAGCCTGCCGACTTTCTTGGTGCTAAAGGAGCGTTCCCGCCCGGCACCGGTCGCTGCCGGTGAAAACCTGGCGCGCGCAGCGTTTGCGCGGCTCGCGCAAACGCTGCGCCAAGCCGCACGCTATCGGGACCTCGCGCGGTTCCTGGTATGCATCGTCTTCTATCAAGCGGGAATCCAGACGGTCATCGCCCTCGCCGCGATTTACGCCGAACAGGCGCTCGGTTTCACGACGAAGGATACGATTGTCCTGATCTTGGTGGTCAACGTGACCGCCGCGGTCGGCGCGTTCGCCTTCGGAAACATCCAGGACCGACTCGGGCATGTGCGAACCATTGCTCTCACTCTTCTGCTGTGGATCGCAACGACCTTGATAGCCTGGTCCGCGTCGGAGTCCGGACTTTTCTGGGCGGCTGCCAATCTTGCAGGACTGTGTCTGGGTTCCTCGCAGTCGGCTGGCCGGGCGCTCGTTGCGTACCTAAGCCCCGCTGACAGGCGCGCCGAGTTCTTCGGACTCTGGGGGCTGGCGGTAAAGCTGTCCTCGATTCTGGGCCCAATTACCTACGGCTCAGTGACCTGGATGACCGATGGCAATCACCGTCTCGCCATGCTGGCGACCGGTGGATTCTTCGTTGCCGGCCTTCTCTTGCTGGCAGGGATCGATGCCCCTCGCGGTCGACTCGCGGCAGAACGGTCCTAGCAATTGCAGTCGTGGAAGACTAGGGGACCTGTGCGGCGGACATCTGCGCCAATATGCTCTCGCTATAGTTCGCCAAATAGGGTGAACTGCGGTTGCGGTCGTAGTAGCGCGGGCGTGGAAGCATCGCAGCGAGGCGTGCAGCTTGCTCGGGTTCAAGACCGGCTGCGTCCACTCCGAAGTAGTGGCGTGCCGCCGCTTCGGCTCCGAAGACGTTTTCGCCCCATTCCGCGACGTTCAGATAGATTTCGAAAATGCGGCGCTTGTCCATGGCGGCTTCGAGCATCGCGGCAAGAATCGCCTCCTGCCCCTTCCGCAGGAGACTGCGCTCGCCCGAAAGAAACAGGTTCTTTGCGACCTGTTGAGTAATGGTCGAGCCCCCGGCGACAAATTTCCCGCGGCGCTGGTTCTTGTCCATCGCCCGCTGGATGCCTTCCCAATCGAAGCCTTCGTGATCTACGAACTTAGCGTCCTCCGCTACGATGATGGCGCGCTTCAAGTGGATCGAAATTCGTTCGTAGTCCGTCCATTTCTGCTCGAGCGCCTTGGGCTTGTTCTGTCGCGAGGCCTCCAGGCGCGCATCCATGACTCGCGTCGTCTCAGGGTTGTGATCGACCCAGTACAGGATCTGCGCCAAAAACCAGAACTCGTAGACGGCAAAGCCGAGGACCGCCGTGCCGGCGGTATAGCAGAACGTCTTCCACAATGAGACGAGCAGCCTCATTCGGTACGCTTCCGCTAGCCCCCTTCATTTCCCAAGTTCCGAGGCGGACGGGGTTTCCTAGTCACTGAAAACCTTGTCACCGCGCGCGAAGTGCCAGGTGCGTGTGATCACCAGAATGTCGGTCTCCCTGCGAATGTCGGTGGGGAATCTGGCATAGGGCGCGGCCATCTGAACGATGCGCTGTGCGGCGGCATCGAGGATTTTGTATCCGGAGGATCGCTCGAGATCCATCGCCGCCAGCGTGCCGTCCGAATTAATCGACACGGTGAGCCTGAGGCTGCCGTAGATTCTGCCGCGCGCACTCTCGGGATAGTTGAGATTCCCGATGCGCTCGATCTTCTGGCGCCAGTCCTCGACATAGAGTGCGTAGCGAACCTCGGCGGCGCGCGTGCCCACGAAGGTCTTGCGCGGACGTTTGTTGTATTCCTCGATCTGACGCGCGATTTGCGCTTCCATCCGAGCGACTATCAAGGCACTTTCCGCGAGATCCGCTCCGGAGACCTGCGACTTCATCTCGGCCTGCGGTTCGGGCTCGGCCGATGCGATCTCCTTCCGGGACTGCGTTTGTGAGAGCAGTTGCCTTTGCCGCGCCTCCAGTTCCTGCACGCGGCGGGTCGCCTTCTTCAAGTCCGAACCGGGCTCCGTCGGCTGCAGTACGGGAAGCGGAGACCTCGCCCGACGATCGAGATCGGTATCGCCGCCACCGTCAAGGTTGGACTGGGCGTGGACCTCGGGGTGGGTCGGCTTCGAACGGGTTTTGGAGTTCACCAACACCACTTCGAGCTGTGACGGGGTGAGCCTGCGCAGGGCGTCGGGCAGCTTGAAATGGATCGAGAGCACGATCGCGTGGAGAACGATCGAGATGGATAGCGCCATCGCCAGCACGCGCGAATCGGGATCCAGCCTGGCAAGCGGCTGCGGCCACGACCACTCGAGGGCGTTAGAAACGCTCAACTTTCTGACCCCTAAAAGCTTTGAGAATCATGATATTCTAGGCCTTGTTTCGAGTTTTGTCTCACGTATGCCGTCCCGCCGAACTACTCCGTGTCCTTGCAGCGACGAAATACGCATTTGAGATCGGCTTCGATGAGGTCGATTTCAGTCAATGCGATTTCGACGCCCGTACCTGGCGCGAGTTCAGGCAGCGACGGCACTCTGGCGCAAAGCGGTAAGCCGTCGAACTTGACGAGATTTTCGCGCACCACTTCGGCCCCCACAATGCCGATCGCTTCCTGCAGCAGCCACCTGAGGCACCAGTAATGTTCCATGCGCCGCTGAAATTCGTCGTAGGAAGCGTATGTCGTTTCGAAATCATGCACCGCAGCGAGCATGATGTCCGCATTCCGCGAAAACGGCGGCGCCTGCCCGTCGAGCAGCGCGAGGAGCTGCCACTGGTTCACCAGATCCACGTACCGACGCAGGGGCGAGCTCATCCAGGCGTAGTGGCTGATTCCCAGGCCCTGGTGCGCCATGGCCGAAGTGGTCATCCTGACTTTGCCGGCCGACTGCACGCGGTAGATCGCCGCAACATCGTGATCGTCGAGCAACTTGCCCCAGGTGCGGTTTACCGCGATCATCAGCTCGGCGACCAGCCTGTCGAGCGGCGTGCCGCGGCGGCGTTCGACGATGTCGATGTGCGCATTTTCCCCGTCACCCTCGACGCGGAAGGTGTAATCGGAGCGTTCCGGTCCCGAGGAAGATTTCCCGCGCCCCCGCTCCAGCGCGACGGCAAACTTCCAGAGCGTGTTCAGTTCACGCGAATAGGCGATGTCCTCCCGCGACGTCCCGGAAAGAAACGCTGCATCAAGCTCCTCGACCGCCTGATGGCGGAGGTTCGCGGCAATGCGCACCCGCTCGATGCGGGTGTGGTGAGATTCGACCGCGAAATCGTCGGTGCGCACATCGAAATAGAGGGAACACGCCGGCCGCTCGGCGCCTTCGGTGAGGGAGAAGCGCTCGATCGTTTCGGGCGGCAGCATGGTGACCTTGCGACCCGGCATGTACACGGTCGAGAGCCGCTCGCGCGCCACGGCGTCGAGCGGCGATCCGGGTGCGAACCCGAGGGCGGGAGCAGCAATGTGAATGCCGACGCGAAAGCGGCCGTCCGCAAGAGGGGTGAGCGAGAACGCATCGTCGATTTCCGTCGTGGCCGTGTCATCCAGGCTGAATGCATCCGCTTCGGCTACTGGCAAGCCCCCGGGATCGGCAATCTCGACTTTCAAAGGGAAATCCGTTCCCTTCGGAAAGTATTCGTAGAAAAATCGGCCGAAATGGTAATCGTGGCTGGAAGGCAGCGCGCCGCAGCGCCCCATTAGCTTCGCCGGCGACAGGCCGGTCTTTGCGCAGGCCTCCTCGATCGCTTTGGCTTCCGGTCGGTTGCGATCAGGCTTGTACAGGAGCTGCTCCCGGAGCGGCAGGAATTCTTCCGGAAATTCGCCGCCCTCGAGCTGCTCAGCCCAGGTTGAAATCTGCACTTGCTGCTGCTTCTTCCTCTCGATGCCGATAAGCGCGGCGCGCAGCGTCTCGGGCGGCGCGGCCCGATACCGCCCCCTGCCCTTGCGGTAAAAGTACATCGGAGCCGAATGCAGCTTCACCAGAATACCGGCTGCCTCCACGGCTGAAGGCGCGCGGCCGCAATATTCTTGCGCGAGGTCGGCGAACCCGAATTCCTCCGTGCCGCAGCATTGCCACAGAAAATCCGCGTCGATCCCGCCCGCTAGCGACTCGGCTTGCGCGAGCAGATCCGCTGCGCTGGGCTCCGGAAACCGCAATAGCACGTCCTTCGACTTGATCTTGGCTCGCTTCCCATGCGGCGCCTCGACCTGGAGCGCGTTGTCGCTGTCGGCGAGCACCGTGGCGACCTTAAACGCACCGCTGTCTTCGTAGAGAACGTTCACGAGATGGAGCCAAACGGGAAGGAGCCGCGTCGCGCCGGTCCGATGAGTGCGATAATTATAGCGCAGCATTGCTCCCACCCACGCCGACGAAGACGCCAAGCCCTCGCCAAATGGCAAAGATCGAATCGATCGCCGTGGCAACCGTCCGAGTCCCGCTGGACAAGGTAACGAGCTTTGCCACGCGCACGGTTTCGGCGCGCGACTACGGGCTTGTCAAAGTGCGCGCCGGAGGCTTCGAGGGCATCGGATTTTGCTACGCAGGCTCTTCCGGCGGAACGCTCGTTGCGCACGCGGTAGAGCAGTTGCTTGCCCCGGGTCTGCTCGGCCGCGAAAGTCTACTCGTCGAAGGCCTTTGGCAACGCATGTTCGAGGAAACATTGCTGCACGGACGCTCAGGCAGCGTCATGCGCGCGATCTCGATCCTGGACTGCGCGCTCTGGGATCTGAATTCGCGCGCGTCGAGACTTCCGCTTTACAGGTATCTCGGCGCTGCGGTGGATGAGGCCGTGCCGGCGTACGCGAGCGGCGGCTACTACCTCCCCGGCAAGACGCCGAAAAAGCTCGGCGAGGAAATGGCGGGCTACGCGAAAGCCGGCTTTCGTGCCGTGAAGATGAAGGTGGGACGGCTCTCTCCCAAGGAGGAGGAAGCGCGCGTAAAAGCCGCGCGCGACGCGATCGGGCCCGACGTCGAGCTGATGCTGGATGCGAACAACGCCTGGCACGATTTGCCTACCGCGATGCGTTATATGAAACGCTTTGAACTCTACGACCCTTATTGGATCGAGGAGCCGTTTTTCCCCGATGACATCGACAACCATGCGCGCCTGGCGAAACTCACGCGTGTCACGGTTGCCACGGGTGAGATCGGCACTGGGCGGTGGCATTTCAAGGAGATCCTCGATAAAGGCGCCGCGCAGATCCTGCAGACGGACGCTCTGGTATGCGGCGGAGTTACCGAGTGGAGAAAAATTGCCGCTACCGCGTCAAGCTACGGCGTCACGGTTTGCCCCCACTGGTTTCACGACCTGCACGCGCAGCTTGTAGCGGCAACGCCCAACGCGCGCTACGTGGAGTTCTTCCCCGACGATCAGGTGCTCAATTTTCGGCGTCTCATCGATACGCAGCTTGTGATGAGAGACGGCATGCTGATTCTGCCGAAGGCGGCGGGCCTCGGATTTGGATTCGATGAAAGGGCCGTAGCGCGCTATGGACTCAAGGACGGAAAGCCGGCCTGGAAGGTGCTGGAGTTGAAGTAGTAGTCAATTCATTCCGGCGAATTCCAGCATCAGAGGGATTTGTTCGGGAAAGCTCGCGAGGCTGTGGTCTCCACCTTGCACCACGACCTGTTTGCACCTCTGTATTTTCTTACCGCCGCACGGTAGTCGAGCACCTCGTCTCCGGTTTCGACGAGGAGCAGGTAGCGCTCGGGCTCACTTTGATCACGAAGAGTTCAGCTCGTAGGGCTCGCCCCCATATCGCTTCAAATACTGTGCTTTGCCCGACTGCAGCGAACTGTTGAATCCGTGGAGGTAGATAATCATGCCCCGGTCGCCGGGGCCGCCCGTATTGAGAGCGAAGCGAGCAAGCGCTCATGTATTCCCCCGAATCCCCCGTTCGACATGACGAGCACCTGATCACCGGGTTGCGCCTCGGCAACGATCGCCCCGACGAGCCGCTCCAGATCGCTCTCGACGCACGCTCGATCGCCGAGCGGCGCGAGAGCAGCTGCGACATCCCAGCCGAGGTTCGCGCTAAAGCAAAAAATCCTGTCTGCCCGCTCGAGACTGAGGGGCAGGCGGTCCTTCATCAGACCGGCTTTCATGGTGCTGGAGCGCGGCTCGAGGACGGCCAAAATGCGCGCGCGTCCCACCTCGTTTCGCAGGCCTGAAATCGTCGTCGCGATGGCCGTCGGGTGGTGGGCGAAATCATCCCAAACCGCGACACCCGCAACCGTGCCCCGCAGTTCCATGCGGCGCCGGACGCCCTTGAAACCCGCGAGAGATTCGATGGCCCGCGCCGCATCGACGCCGGCAGCCTGCGCCGCGGTGATCGCCGCGAGCGCATTCTGGAGGTTGTGCTCGCCCTGAAGGTCTAAGCGCAGTACCCCAGCGACCTCGCCTCGATTGAATACTTCAAAGCGGCCCGGCCCGACTGCGCTTGCGTTCCAGCCATCGGCCACGCCAAACCGTTCCACTGGGCTCCAACAACCGCGACCTAAAACGCGGTCAATCGTCGGGTCGGCGCCATTGACTATCAGCTTGCCGGATCTGGGTATCGTTCGGACGAAGTGGTGAAATTGGGTCTCAATCGCCGCAAGATCGGTGAAGATGTCGGCATGATCAAACTCTATATTGTTCAAAACGGCGACTTTGGGCCGGTAGTGCACCATCTTGGAACGCTTATCGAAGAAGGCAGTATCGTATTCGTCGGCCTCGATCACGAAATGACTTCGTTTTCCTAGCCTTGCCGATATCCCAAAATTGACCGGAATGCCACCGATGAGAAACCCGGGGTCAAGCCCGGCATCCTCTAAAATCCACGCGAGCATGGAGGAAGTCGTTGTTTTTCCGTGTGTCCCCGCGACCCCCAGGACTTGCCTGCCGAACAGAGCATTCTCAGCCAGCCATTGAGGACCCGAAACGTAGCGCCCGCCTCGGTCTAAAATGACCTCCACGAGCGGGTTACCTCGCGATACGACATTCCCGATCACCCATAGGTCAGGGTTCAAAGCCACCTGATCGGCGCTATACCCTGCGGTCAATTCGATGCCCTCTCTCTCAAGCTGCGTGCTCATCGGCGGATAGACATTGGCGTCGCATCCGGTGACGCGGTGGCCCGCAGACTTGGCGATCGCCGCGATGCCGCCCATGAAGGTGCCGCAGATGCCGAGTATGTGGATGTGCACGGGCCGGTTGGGAAGGCGCGCCTGAGAACAAGAGAGGGCGCGCGGTGAAAAAGGGGGTGATTTTAGCCTACTTCGCCGCGTTTTCTGGCTGCGGTATCATGGCCCGATTCCCGCCTGCTTCTCTCCATGACCAAAGACAGCAAGTCCAAGCAGCAACAAATGCGCGCGCGCATTGCTGTGGCCGCCGCACGCATGATGGCCGAGGACGGTCTGGAGGATTTTGCCCTCGCCAAACGCAAAGCCGCTCGCCAACTGGGTGCGGGGGACACTCAATCGCTGCCGAAAAACGAGGAGATCGAGGCGGAGCTGCGGGCCTACCAGTCGCTCTATCAAGGCGAGGAACAGCGCGAGCGCATCCACTATTTGCGCGAGCGAGCACTCGAGGCAATGCGCTTGCTTGAGCGCTTTCGCCCCTACCTCGCCGGTGCCGTGCTAAAGGGCACGGCTGGTCGATACAGCGACATCGACTTGCAGCTATTCACTGATGACGGTAAGGCCGTGGAGCTCTTTCTCCTGAACCGCAATATCGCCTACGACATATACGACCAGCGCCACTTCGCCGGCGACCAGCTGCGCGCCGTGTCGGTACTAAAGGTCGAGTTGCAGGGGGTGCCCGTTAATCTGGCGATCTACACCTTGAATGAAGAGCGCAGCACCCTAAGGGCGACATTGGCTGGGCGACCGATCGAGCGCGCCGGGATCCAAGCAGTCACACAACTTCTCTCCCACGCTGGCAGCTAAAAGACCCGTCTCCATTCCCCCGAAGGGTCTAGCCGCAAGAAAACCGGAGGATTTGATCGCTCCGAGCGAAATAAGGGATCGCATTGAGCCAAAAATGCGTTGTGAACAGGATCGAAATATCGATATCGTTCGCATATTTGACGTTAACTACGTCGATCTTGCTTGGCTGCCTTGCGGCCCCCTGAATGCTCAACCGAGCCATCCATCGCCCGTCAAGTCTCTCGCTCTAGCCCGTCCGCCTTTCTATCCGTATGAATTTCCTCATTCGTGTTCTAACTGCGCCGAATACTGGACAATTTCCGACATCGGCCGCAAACTTCCTTTATGTCCAAGCCAAAACGCGCATTGGGCCCACGCCCGCGGACACCAAGAAGAATACTGGTCATTCACGGCCCCAATCTCGACATGCTGGGTACCCGTGAGCCTGGACTCTACGGAAAGGAATCCCTCAAGAGCATCAACGAGAAACTCAGTCGAATCGCCAAGCGCGAGGGGGTTACCCTGGAAACGTTTCAAAGCAACCACGAGGGAGCGTTGATAGAACGCGTGCATGGCGCCAGGAAGCAGGAAATTTCGTGGATCATCGTCAATCCCGGGGGACTGACTCACACCAGCGTGGCGTTACGCGACGCTTTGGCAGCAGTCGCGATTCCGTTTCTCGAGGTGCATCTGTCGAACATCTACTCCAGGGAGCCATTCCGGCGCCATTCGTACTTTTCCGACCTCGCGGTGGGTACGATCTGCGGACTAGGCGGCCAGGCGTACGAGTTCGCGCTGCAGTTCGCCTTGCACTCAAACTGAGAGCTCGTTTTCGGGGTCGCTCCCGAGCTCCGAAACCTCGCGGGAGGGGGCGTACTTGCCCGGACTGGAAGGAGGCCATCATGGATTTGCGAAAACTGAAAAAGCTGATCGACCTTGTCGAAGAGTCGGGAATCGCCGAACTGGAGGTCACGGAGGGCGAGGAGAAGGTCAAGATCGTGAAAGGTGGTTCAGGCGGAAAAGACGTCGTTGTTCTTTCCCCCTCCATTTCGGCAGCGAGCCCACCCGCAGTTCAGGCTGTACCCGTTTTAGCAGCCGCAGCGGCCTCGGCCCCGGCCTCCACCCAGGGAGAGGCTCCGACATCACTCGAAGGGCATATCGTCAAGTCGCCGATGGTTGGCACTTTCTACCGGTCGGGTTCCCCTGGCGCAAAGCCCTTCGTCGAGGTCGGAGATACGGTCAAGGCGGGACAGGCCATCTGCATCATCGAGGCGATGAAGCTGATGAACGAAATCGAGGCCGACAAGGACGGCGTCATCAAGGCGATCATGGTCGAGAATGGTCAGCCGGTCGAATACGGCGAATCCCTGATGATGATCGGCTAGCGAAGCGGGAATTGGAAGAGGGCGCGCCCCCTAGTCACCATAATCAAGGTCGCGCAAAAACCCGCTCGCTAAATCATGTTCGAGAAAATTCTGATTGCCAATCGCGGAGAGATCGCCCTGCGCATCCAGCGCGCGTGCCGTGACATGGGCATCAAAACCGTGGTAGTTCATTCCGAAGCCGACAGCGAGGCCAAGTACGTGAAGCTCGCAGACGAATCGGTTTGCATCGGACCCGCGGCATCCAGTGCGAGCTATCTCAATATTCCGGCCATCATCAGTGCCGCGGAGGTGACCGACGCCGAGGCAATTCACCCGGGTTACGGGTTTCTCGCCGAAAACCCGGACTTTGCCGAACGCGTGGACAAGAGCGGCTTCGTTTTCATCGGCCCTCAAGCGGAGACCATCCGGCTGATGGGCGACAAGGTGAACGCAAAACAAGTCATGGAGAAAGCCGGAGTGCCGTGCGTCCCCGGCTCGGATGGTCCGCTGCCCGATGCCCCCGAGGAGGCGCTCAAGATCGCGAGAAAAATAGGCTACCCGGTCATCGTAAAGTCGGCGGGCGGGGGCGGCGGCCGAGGCATGCGTGTCGTGCATACAGAAGCCGCTCTCAAGAGTGCGATAAGCGTCACGCGGGCGGAAGCCGGGGCGGCCTTCGGTAACGCCACCGTCTATCTCGAAAAGTACCTCGAGGACCCGCGACACATTGAGGTGCAGGTGCTCGCCGACGGGCACAAGAATGTGGTCCATCTCGGCGAGCGCGATTGCTCCATGCAGCGACGGCACCAGAAGATCATGGAGGAGGCCCCGGCACCCGAGCTTACGTCGAAGCAGCGCGCGCGCATCGGCGA
>WNGH01008817.1_pt1 | contig 16329 bp, 16 predicted proteins | sample 5400631 | NCBI WGS metagenome assembly WNGH01 (sample SAMN13153373, study PRJNA577476) | soil metagenome | isolation source: 115 cm soil or saprolite under Garry oak tree replicate 1 | place: USA:California | collected 2016-06-15
GGCTCTTTGGGCCGAACCTCTCGCCGGATCAAGTTGGAACGGCACTAGTTGGGGCGGCGGCGCCAAAAGCGCCGAGGAAAAAATTGGCGCACCGTCAAGACGCGTTCGCGGCGCCGTTCTGCCTCCAGATTGCGGACTCGCGCTTTCAACAGATCGTCCAGCGAGACCATCCCCACCAGCTTGCGCGAACTGTTACGTTCGACGACCGGTAGTCGTGTGAGCCCGGTCTCAGCCATCCGATAGACGACCACACGCAGTGGCTCGTCCGGATAAGCCGTTCCCGGAGTGGGCTTCGCGAATGCGCCAAGCAGGCGCTCACCAGCCGGATGTTCTTGCAGCAACCTCTCCAGGTCGCCACGAGTGAGAACGCCAGCCAGGCGCCCTTCCTCGTCCGCCACGGGATATAAACGTTGGCTGTGCCCATCCTCACTGCGGATGGACTGCGCTAGGTCTTTCAGTAGCATATCCGCGGGGAGAACGGCGATGTTGGTCTGCATGACCTCTCGAACGAACAGAATCTCCAGCGGATCAACCGCGTATTCGCGGCTTAGGTGATAGCCTCTGCGGGCAACCTTTTCGGTCAGGATGGAGCGGCGCAGCGTCAATACCGTGAACCCATGAGCGATGACGGCGGCAACCAGCAAAGGCAAGAGCACCGTAACGTCATGAGTGAGTTCCAACGCGAAGATGACTCCCGTGAAGGGCGAGCGCATCGTGCCACCCAGGATAGCGCCCATGCTGATGAGCGGCCAGAAACCCGCACCTTCATTGGGCAGCACCGTTGCCACCACCCCACCCAGCGCACCCCCCATCATCAGCAGCGGAGCGAGGACACCACCCGAAGTGCCCGAGCCGAGGGATACGGACCAGATGATCCACTTGACCGCGAGAAGGCCCAGCATCACGCGAACCGTCATGCCTCCCTGGAGGAGTGCTTCGATCGAATCGTAGCCCACACCCAGCGCCCGAGGGGAAATCCAACCCCCAATTCCGATCACCAAACCTCCGAACGCTGGCCACCACATCCAATGGATCGGCAGCTTCCCGAAAGAGTCTTCAGCGGCATAGACCGAAACAGTCAGCAGTGCCGAGAGCGCACCGGCGAGCAACCCCACCAAAACACACCCAAGAAGACCCTTGGGGCCGATAAAGATCGGGTGCGTTGGAACGGCGAAGAGGGGCCCTAACCCAATCATGTAGCGTCGCGTCACCGCTGCGGCTGCACTGGCCAGCGCCACCGGGATCAAACTTCGCGGCTTCCATTCGAAGAGCAGCAGTTCAACGGCAAGTAGAACCGCTGCGACCGGGGAAGCAAAGGTGGCCGACATGCCGCCGGCAGCCCCGGCGACGAGCAGCGTTTTACGCTCAGAACTTGTCAGGTGCATAAACTGCGCCACCATCGAGCCGAACGCGCCGCCGGTCATGATGATCGGACCTTCCGCCCCGAACGGACCGCCGGAGCCGATGGAGATAGCCGACGAAAGCGGCTTCAGGAAAGCGACGCGGGGCTCTATACGGCTGCCGCTTAGAATCGACTCAATGGCTTCGGGAATTCCATGCCCACGGATGCGCTCAGAGCCATAACGAGCCATGAAACCGATGATGAGTGCACCCACTACCGGCACAAGGATTACCGTCGCACCCAGGTGATGGCCGGCTGGAGAAACAAAAGCACTGTTCCATCGCTGATAAAAGAAAAGATTGGTAAAAAGGCCGATGAGCCGGAGCAAGGCCAGCGCCACGAAGGCGCTGAGAATGCCGATCCCGATGGCCACCAGAGAAAGCGGGATGACGCTCCACGTAGTAGTGAAGTCGCCGAGCGCGCTCGGCGCCTCCTCGTTTTCGAATCGGGACCCTTTGGTGGGCTGCGTTGAACTTACCTCATTTGGCATAACCCTGCACTTTGCGGATTGAAGCACATCCCTTCTGCCGCAGCGGATTGCATTAGCCCTGTTGGCGTATCCTGCGACTTTCTACTTCCGAGCTTCTTGGGGCACCTGGCCGGATTTCGCGCGAAGCAGAAGCGAGCACCGTCTGCAGGGCGAGCGCCAACTCAGGTGCGCTCACGCGCAGCTCGGCGATGCGATGGCGCACCAGCCGGCTCAGTAGTTTTTCTCCTCTGGGGGTTACGTACACGTACACCTGACGCCGGTCTCGCCGGGAGCGTTCGCGACGAAAAAGTCCCCGTTTCTCCATGCGGTCCACCAGCTCCACCGTGCTGTGGTGCTGGATCTGCAGCCGTTCGGCCAGGCTGCGGATGGTTGGTTCTTGCTCCGGAGGTAATCCGCGCAATGCCAGCAGGCCCACATACTGCTGCGGCTCGAGCCCCAGATCAGGAAGCGGAACTGCGCAAGGGCTTGATACTCGGCGGTGTTGGTGGAGCGGCTCATCACTTAATTATATCGTACAGCGATAAGGTCGTAAGTAAAAATTGCGCGTGTTCCTGTAGGTGAAACGGGAGCTGCCGGCGCGATTCAAAACACCTTGTCGGAATCGACCAGAATCGTTACCGGGCCGTCGTTTTCCAGCTCCACCACCATATGCGCCTGGAAAATGCCTGTTTCCACCGGAACACCCAGCGATTTCAGCCGGCCGACGTATTCTTCATAAATCCGGTTGGCTTCAGCGGGCGGCGCGGCGCGCTCGAATCCCGGGCGGCGGCCCCGGCGCACGTCGCCGTAAAGCGTGAATTGTGAAACCACCATCGCGGCGCCGCCGCTTTCGAGCAAGGAAACGTTCATCTTCCCGTCAGCATCGTCAAAAATTCTGATATTCGCGGTTTTCTCCGCCAGATGATGAGCCGCCTCGCTCAAATCGCCTTTGCCGATTCCCAGCAAGACCACCACTCCGGCGCCGGTCTCGCTCACGACGCGCCCGTCAACGCTCACGCGTGCGTGGCGAACTCGTTGGATGACGGCTCGCATGTCGTTTTCAGCCCCGCGGCTTCGGCGCGTTCCGCCTGGCACGCGCCCGCCGAGGCGCCGGCTGGCAGCGCGGACAGAAATAGCTGCTTCGCCCCGCGACGCTCCCACGCCGTATCTTCGATCCGCAACGAAAACAGGGCTTCCCCTCGCGCCCATAAGCGCGGTGTCTCTGCTGGTATTCTCCAGGCTGGCCTTCCGCATCCACAAAATTCGAGATCGAGGAACCGCGGTCCTCGATGGCATGCTGCAGAATGCGCCGAATCGCTTTCCGAAGCCGCGCGAGGTCCGCGGAATTCAGCCGCGCGGCAAGACGCGCCGGATGAATGCGAGCCTGCCATAAACTTTCGTCGGCATAAATATTTCCGATGCCTCGAAAGATGCTTTGATCGAGCAGCAAGGCTTTGATTCGCGCCCGGCGCCCTGCCAGGCGCGCGTGGAATTCACTGGCCGAAATCTCCAGCGGCTCCTTGCCGAGCCGCTCCCTGAAAGCAGCGATCTTGCCGCCCGCTACCAGCAGGATCTGCCCGAAGCGGCGAATATCCGTGTAGCGCAGTTCACGCCCGTCTTCGAGTTCAAAAAATGCGTGAGTGTGCGGCGCAACGGGATCTTCGGGCCGGCGCACGCCCAGCCATCCCGTCATCCCCAGATGTATCACCAGATTCATCTGCCCGTCGGCATTTTTCGCACCGGAGCCCGCACTCAGTTGCAGCTGGATGAATTTACCAAGGCGCTCCACCCTTTCGATGCGGCGTCCAGGAAGCAGTTCGGCGAGCGCGGCTGGGTCTTCGATGAAATCGGTTTTTCCCAGCCGGACGGACACAATGGTGTGCCCGGGCAGTACGGTTCGCAGCCCGCGCACGATGGTTTCGACTTCGGGCAACTCAGGCATGTTTACATGAAAATCGAAAAATTACGGAAGGGGTAAACCCGGAGACGCGACGATACCGGCCATGCGTAACACTTCCTGGTAATCTTCGTCGGAGACCGCAGAAATAATCAGCCGAACATTCTTCAGGAATTTCATCTTTCGCAGCGCCGGGTTTGCGCGAAGCTCCGTGAGGCTGACTTGCCGCGGCAAACGCTCCAGCGCGCGCAGATCCGCCACCAGGCTCTTTTCTTCCGGATCGTGGGGATCGGGATAGGGATCGCGTGTCACTTCCGCGAGCGCGTAAAGAGAGCGCTCCGGGGCGGCGTGATAACAGAGCACGCGATCCCCGCGCCGTACCTGCTTGAGCTGCCTCAATGCATCCGGCCGCGAGCCCGCGCCGCGCCACATCTCTTTGCCTTTAACAAACAAAGTATCCCAATGGTAGTTGTGCGGATCGACGCTGAACAACCACTGGTTGCGTTTTGATTCCGGGCGGTTGGTATGCGTAGTGGAGCTGGTCAAGGGTCTGGGCGCAAAAGCCATGCGGATCCGCCTTTGCCGCTTAAAAGCCGCCTGAATAAAGGCAGCACTATACACGCGACTATCGCGGTACGGGAGCAAAAAGTGATTTATTACTTACACTTCCGTGCACTGCCGCGCTCCTCCGGAACCGCCGGAAACAGGCGTCCAGAGGGATTACTCCTTTATTTTGTGCGAAATGCGGCGCTGAATTCCTCTACGCTGAAGGACTGGCGCGGCCTTCCGCACCCACCTAGTGCCGTTCCAACTAATTTTGACTATCCACGGCCAGCTAGATAGCCTTTGCCGGGCACCCTTTGCTTAGGCTCATCAAGTTGGAACGGCACTAGCGGGGCCGCCGCGTTTTGCCTGCGGGAATTTCCTTGTTTGGGTCCGTAGGGGACTGGGAGCCGGATTCGCGCGCGGTGGTGGTCTGGCGGGCGCGGGCCGCGAGCAGTTTATCGACGTCACCCGCGGAGAGCACAGTTTGCTTGCCGAGCAGTTGAGTCACCAGCGACACCTGCGCGAAGTGCTCCACGGTTTCCAGCCGGAAAAAAGCGCTCAGCAAGTCCTGCCCGTAGGTAACCACGCCATGATTGGCCAGCAGAATGGCGTCATGATTCCGCAGTAGCGGCTCGATCGAATCGCACAATTCCGTGGTGCCGGGCGTGCCGTAAGGCGCCAGAGGAACGCAGCCCAGGGAGGACACAGCTTCGCTGAGAATGGCTTTATCGAGCGGCACCCCGGCGGCCGCAAATCCCGTCGCAATGGGCGGGTGCGCGTGGCAGATGGCGTAAACGTCGGGCCGAAGCCGGTAGATCAGCAGATGCATGGCCAGTTCGGTGGATGGCGGGCGCGCCCCGGAAAGAGCCCGGCCCTGCATGTCGGTGACGACGAGATCGTCCGGGGTCATCATGCCTTTGCTGAGGCAGGTGGGAGTCGTGAGCACGCGCGAAGCATCCAGGCGGACGGAAATATTGCCGTCAGTCGCGGGAGCGAAATGGCGCGCGTGAATCCAGCGGCCGGCCGTACAGATTTCTCGCCGGTGCGCCTCCTCGGTTTTGGCATTGCCGGGAATGATGGCTTCGGGAAGCATCAAATTGAGTTCAGGCGTAAATACCGCGGAGCTTCAGGACAAAAGCGACGCGATCAATGGCCAGCATATAGGCCGCGATGCGATTATTCACGCCATTCGTCTCCGAATAGCGTACCACTTCGTCGAAGCTGTGCTCCATGACATCTTTGAGCCGCTCGTTGACCATGCTTTCGCGCCAAAAGAAGCCTTGGCGGTCCTGCACCCATTCGAAATAGCTGACCGTAACGCCGCCGGCATTGGCCAGGATATCCGGAATCACGAATATGCCTTTAGCGTCCAGCGCCTCGTCGGCGTACGCCGTCGTGGGGCCGTTGGCGCCTTCGCAGAGGATGCCGGCCTGAATGCGGTTCGCGTTTTCGCTGGTGATCTGATTTTCGATGGCGGCGGGCACTAAGATGTCGCAGGGCTGGAAAAGGACTTCTTGGGCTGACATGCGCGCGCCGCCATCCGGAAAATCCGGGAGCGGTTTGTGCTGTCGCACCACCCAGTCTTCGACGGCGGGAACGTCGAAGCCCTTTTCGTTGTAAAGGCCGCCGTGAATATCGGCGAGGCCAACGATTTTGTAGCCTGCGGCGTGCATCAGGGAAGCCGCGGCTGAGCCGACATTGCCGAAGCCTTGCACGATCACGCGCGTATCGGCGCGCCGCCGCCCCAGCTTGGCCACCGCCTTATCGCAGACAATCAGCAATCCTCGCCCGGTGGCGGAGTGGCGCCCCTCCGATCCGCCCATCTCCACGGGCTTTCCGGTGACTACGGCCGTGGTGGTGCGGCGGACGTGCATGGAATAAGTGTCCATGATCCAGGCCATGACCTGTTCGTTTGTGCCCAGGTCCGGCGCGGGGACGTCGCGCTCAGGGCCAAACCATTCGCTCAACTCGGCGGTGTAGCGGCGCGTGATGCGTTCGAGCTCGCCGCGGGAAAGATTGCCGGGATCGCAAATGATGCCCCCCTTGGCGCCGCCAAAAGGGATATTCACCACCGCGCACTTCCACGTCATTTCGCTGGCCAGGGCGCGGATTTCGTCTAAGGTGACGTTCGGCGCAAAGCGCACGCCGCCTTTGCACGGCCCGCGCACCAGGGAATGATGCACGCGATAGCCGATGAAGACCTGCAGGCGCCCGTTATCCAGTGTGACCGGAATGTAGACGGTGATCTCCTTATTGGGATAGCGCATGAAGCGGTAGACGCCCTCTTCGAGGCCGAGCTTCCTGGCGGCGATTTCGAAGCGCGCTTCCGCCGAAGCGTACACATTCATTTCGTCGTGAGGCGATAGGGTAGGGCTGGACATAACTACTTCTCCAGGATTGATCCGGTGCGCCAGGTCCTCCAGGAGTTTAGCTCCAGAGAAAACTATTTTAGCGCGCGAAGTCCGCAGTCCCGGATTTCAGGAAAGCGAAGCTCATCTCCCGTTTCAGGAATCCGCTTCGCAGCCGGATCCCGGGGTGACGCTCGCGCCGGAAGAGATAAAACGCTTTGGTGCCGGCCCGCGAAGAAACCGCAGTATACGAACAGGTGCCCGGCGGCGCAAGATGATCGGCGCCGCTTTTCCAATCAGGCACTATTTTTTCACGAAGTTTTCGATTAAGAGCGAAGCCAGCCGTGTGGGGTTGTGGCGCACTACTCCGTGAACTTCCAGAAGATTATCGAAGACGCATTCGAGGCCCATGCGCTGCAGCTCGGCGCGATCAATCGAGACCGGCTCGGCGCCCTGGTGTTTGTATCGCCGCAGAACTTCGGGCGCCAGGGGACGATCATTGATGACCACGCAATCAATGATCTTTCTTCCGGTGTGCTGGTGGATGGCGCGCACGTGATCCACGAGTGTGTAACCGAGGGTTTCCCCGGGCTGGGTCATCAGGTTGGCGATATAGACGCGCGTGGCGCGCGATTTTTCGATGGCTTCGGCCACCCCGGAAACCAGCAGATTGGGAATGATGCTGGTGAAAAGTGAGCCTGGCCCAAGCAAAATCAAGTCAGCCGCGGCGATTGCTTCCAGAACTTCGGGCAGGGGCTTCACTTTTCGGGGAACCAAATGGACGCGGCGAATGCGCGCTCGTGTAGCGCCGATGTGTGTCTCGCCGGCGATGACTTTGCCATTCTCCAAAGTAGCTTCGAGAGAAACCAGTTGATTCGTGGAAGGGAAGATCCGTCCGCGAATCGCCAGCACTTCGCTGCTGACGCGTACGGCGCGCGTGAAGTCGCCGGTAACATGGCTCAATGCGGTGAGGAAAAGATTGCCGAAACTATGGCCGCGCAGACCGGCGCCGGAATGGAAACGATACTGAAAAAGCCGGCCCAGCAAGGCTTCGTCCTCGGACAGAGCCACCATGCAATTGCGAAGGTCACCGGGTGGCAGGACGCTGTATTCGCGACGCAAACGCCCAGAACTGCCGCCATCATCCGTGACGGTCACTACCGCGGCAAGATCGCCGATGAGATGGTGGGAATTCCGTTGCTGGCGCGGAGCAACGTGAGTTTTCAAGCCGCGCAGCAGTGTGGAAAGTCCCGTGCCGCCGCCGATGGCGACGATCCGTACGGGCTGAACGCGCTGCAGCGCTGAACGGTTCACGTGCAGGAAACCGTCAGGTTCCAGAACCGTCGCGATCGGGGTAAAGCAGTTCCGTGAACCTGGGGTCTTCCTGGAGAAAGGCAAAGTCCTCATCGTTGCGCGCGTGATAGCGATTCTCGGGACGAAGCTGGATGGCCAGCTTCAGGTTTTCCATGGCCGATTCGGCTTCGCCCGTCAGGCAATCGAGAGCCGCCATAGCGTAGATGACATAATCGGCTTTGGGGGCCAACTTTCGCGCGCGGAGCAGGTGCTCCCTCGCCTCATCCCAGCGCCCCATATTCATCATGGCCACGCCCTGCTGATAATGTTCTTCCGGCGTGCGTGGGATGATAGGCTCGGAGCGCTGCATGCGCTGCTCGATAATGCGCAGGTGCACGCGGGCACGATCAGCGAGGTCTTTGCCGGGTCCGCTAAGTACCTTTTCAAATAGAGGTTTAGCTTTGGCGTACTTTTGCTGGTGGAAATTTTGTACGCCCTCCTCGAACGTTTTCAATTGCTGTTCGATCGCCGGATCAACGATGGAACGGGACGATTCCTTAGCCTTTAACCCCTTTTTTTTCAGAAATCTAACCTGAATTGGGGCGCTCACTCGCCTCGTTTTCCTGGCTTTTTTGGATTTTCCGGAGCGACGCATTGCGCATTTTTAGCACAGCTTTCCAAAGCGCGTCAATCCGGCCCCCACCACACGCCGACTTTGCGTGTGGTGGGGTGGAGCGTAGACGCCGGGACGCGTAGCGACAATGTCTGTGCAAGCTGAAGCAAGCCACAACTTACTGCAACACCAGGACTTGCACCGCGCTTATGGGCTCCTGCATCTTGCCTTCGTTGGCAATTGGCTACGCTCGGCGCTGCCGTCCGTTGGCCTCTCACGCTCGCTATGTTATAAATACCCTCCCGGCTGGCCCGGGGCACCGTGCCTTTCATCAATTTTCCTGCACGCGAAATCAATTGCAAGCTTGTGTATTACGGTCCCGGCTTAGGCGGGAAAACCGCTAATCTCCAATGGATTTACGACAACACCGGAGCGGGCTTGAAAGGCAAGATGATTTCGCTTGCTACGGAAACCGACCGCACGCTTTTTTTTGATTTTCTTCCGCTCGATCTCGGTACGGTTCGAGGTTTCAAGACCCGCTTGCACCTGTACACCGTGCCCGGACAGGTCTTCTATGAAGCCAGCCGCAAACTGATTTTGAAAGGCGCCGATGGAGTGGTCTTCGTCGCGGATTCGCAGGAGGAGCGGCTGGATGCCAATCTCGAAACGTTGGAGAATCTGAAAGAGCATCTCAAGGAACACAAGCTCGAGTTCGGCACAATTCCTTATGTGCTGCAGCTCAACAAGCGCGATCTCCCCCACGTCATGGCCCCGAACGCGCTTTGCAAGCACTTGCGCCTGAAAGGCGAGCCTGTCGTGGAAGCTGTGGCGGTCGAGGGAAAAGGCGTGTTCGAGACGTTGCGTGAGGTGGCCAGGTTGGTCCTCGCTGAATTGAAAAAGGGCGCCTGAATCGCGTCCGGTCGCACAGCCGGGTTGGGTGCCGCACCCTTCGGTTTCAAGGGTGCGGGTTTTGAGCTTCATGAAATCGCTGCACCTGCATCGCTGGGACGTGAGTCCGGCCGAAGCGCGGGAGATACAACTCCAGCTTCGCGAGCGCATGGAACGCGAGGATCGGATTCCCAAGGTCGAGCACGTGGCGGGCGCGGATATTGCCTTCGAGCTGCGCGGGAGGGGTTCGTGGCGCACAGGCGAGGGACGCGCGATTGCCGGGGTGATTGTTTATCGATTTCCTGAGATGGAGGAAGTCGAGCGGGCGAGCTCGATCCAGCCTTTGAGATTTCCCTATGTTCCCGGATTGCTCAGTTTCCGCGAAATTCCGGCGTTGCTGGCGGCGTTTGAATCGCTGCGAGTTTCGCCCGATTTGATTTTCTGCGATGGGCAAGGCTATGCGCATCCCCGGCGTTTCGGATTGGCTTGTCATTTGGGCGTGCTGCTGGACGTGCCCTCGATCGGAGTCGCCAAATCGCTTCTTATCGGCGAGTGCAAAGAACCAGCTCGGCGAGCCGGAACTACGGCGGCGTTGGTCGATGTGGGCACGGGCGAACAAATCGGTGCCGCGGTTCGCATGGCCAATACGGTCAAACCCGTGTACGTATCGCAGGGGCATCGCATTTCGCTCGAGCGGGCCATCGAATTCACATTGGCGGTTAACGACGGATTCCGCATTCCCCGGCCCACACGCGAGGCGGATCACTTTGTGAATCAGATTTGCCGCCAGCGCAAGGCGCTTGCCGCCGCCGCAGGCGTTTGACGAACCGGCGCGAGGGATCTCTCCGGAGCTTTTCGCGGTTAAAAAATGCACGAGCGGCGCTTTTCGCAACGCGTCCAGCACGGCGTACTAAGGTCGTCGGGCGATAAAAGCGCGTGGGAATCACGCGGCTTTTCGGATCATCGCTAGCAATGCTTACTGATGTTGTCGAGCGATAAAAGCGCGTGGGAATCACGCGGCTTTTATCGCATAAAAAAGTCCAATAAAAAAGGGAGGTGAAAACTGAGGGTTTCCACCTCCCGGGGTGGGTGGGGTGTTGCTGAGTAAAATCTGCGAACCGCCAATCCGAAACCCGTTGAAAGCTCCGGAGTACCTCTCACAACTGTGCGGTTCGTCGAATGGCCTCGGCAAAAACTTGTTTGCCGCAACCTTTATGGGTGCCGAAATATCACCGTGGGACATGTCGTGTCAAGGCTTTTTATTCGCGATTGTCAAAGCTCTTTTAAAATGTCCCCTCTCTTACCTCATTAAAAATGTCCCCTTTTTCGTTTTTGGTTTTGCTCTTTGTTGTCGTTGGCCTGGCCCGGAGCGCAGCCCTGCGCAGCCCGCAGGGCGGAGCGCTTAGGGCGAAGCGGAGGGGCCAGGCCAACGGCGGTCGCGCCGCGACGGCCGCCAGCTTCGAGGCCCGCTTCTGCATCTCGCGCCGGACAGCCTGTCGCCACGGATGCTCCGCTGGCGGTACCCACGTCGCGCACCGGGACTAAGCAGAACGCGGCCCGCTTGACACCACGAGCGCGCTAACATAAGTTTTGCGCGTATCGTTGGCAGGGCGATGTCGACTCGCAGGAGGCGCATACACGTAGTGGGAACCTGATCCTTAGGGCAGTGCTGTTCGCTTCTACCTATCGGGATCTACGCTAAGAGGTGTCCTAATGAGAAATGTGTGTAAGGGCTGCTTGGTTGGTCTCGCTGGAATGCTGTTGTTTTCCTCGGTTGCGTCGTCACAGACGCGCGAGCCGAATAAGCCTATCCGCGCGGACGAAGGGAAAACAGTGGTCGACCAACTCTCCAAAAACGGCAGCGGCGGGCCCGCTCCGCGTCAGGATATAACCGGGTCTTGGGCAGGGCCGGCGAGCCCGAAAGAGAACCCAGTGCCTCCCATGACGGTGTGGGGAGAGGAGCAGTTTCGGGCTCATAAAAGCCATTCACACTATTCGGAAGCAGAATCTAATGATCCCATGAAGTATTGCGATCCCCTGGGCTTCCCGCGCGACATGCTTTACCAAACCAGAGGAATCGCCTTCGCTCCGATGCCGGGCAGGATGATCCAGCTATCGCAGTTCAATCGAGTATGGCGGGAAATCTGGACCGATGGTCGCCAGCTTCCCAGGAATGTGGGTGGCCGCTCTGCGGATGCGCCCGATCCGCGGTGGTACGGATACTCAGTCGGACACTGGGAGGGAGAATGCGCCCGATCCGCGGTGGTACGGATACTCAGTCGGACACTGGGAGGGAGACTACGCGTTCGTGGTGGACACAGTCGGGAGTGATGACCGGAGTTGGCTAGACACCGCAGGCCATCCGCATAGCGTCGATATGCACGCCCAGGAACGCTACACGCGCTTGGATCATAACACCCTGGAAGTGGCCATCACGATTGACGATCCGAAAGCCTATACCAAGCCATTCGTGATTACCACCTCTCATTTCAAGTGGATCCCAAATCAAGAACTGCGCGAGGAGATCTGCGTCCCCTCGCTCATGCAAGAATATCTGAATGTCATTGGCGATCCTGCCGGCGATAGCACCGGCAAGTAGTCAAACATTCCAGGGGCACATAGGCTAACCGTGATTTAGGTTAGTCTTTCTGGCTGCTGGCGCTAATTCTACGTGAGTGCGTACCGTAGAATCGACGCGACGGCCTGCTATGTTTGCGCCGGAGCTACCTATGGTGAGAGTTCGGGCTCCGATTGCGGAGGTGCCATGAGAGGCAATCTTATTTGTTTGGCCCTGTTTGGGGGCCTCCTAGCGAGTTCCGGCACACTATTCGCACATCACGGGAGTGCGGCATATGCCAGCGCCGTGGTTGCCATGAAGGACGTTACGGTAACGAGATTCGCCTGGAATAATCCTCACTGCATTGTGATGTTCGACGCAAAGGATGACAAGGGCAACGTTGTACATTGGGCGGCCGAAATCGGCAGTCCGCCGGCAGTCAGTGTTCTGGGTTGGACAAAAAATTCTCTGCAGCCGGGTGACGTAGTCACGGTCTACGTTTGGCCTGCCAAATCCGGCAGGCCTGTCGGTCGTCTAAATAGGGTCGTGTTTCCCGATGGGAAAATGCTAAGGGATAGCCAACTGGGCGGGGATGGAGACAAAGAGTAAGGCACAACCCCAAGAGCAAATGCAGCTGTTAAAATGCCGGCGGAAATTGACTCTTTTGATTGGCCTCGCGTATAGTCTGCTGCGGAAGGGGCACAGGGAACTGAAAATCTCCTGTTGTGATCGAGTGAAAGGTAAATAAGGAGTGTTTCAGTTTTTTCAGCGATATGTCTAACTTCACCTCATTGATTTGCAAATGCAGTTATGCGGCCGCGGCGACTTCACTCATTATAGTACTCGCATTCTCCATATCTCCAACGACGGCGTCTGCCCAAACTGGTTCCAACAATAACTCCGACGCCAACAAAGATAAGACAGCACCCTCCGGGCCGGTTCTCCGGGATGGCTGGGGTACACCCGTAACTAACGCGTTGAAGCCTGGTGAGAAGCCCGCTCCTGCTCCGCGCCATGACATCTCGGGAACTTGGGAGCCGGCGCGTGGACCGGGAGACGGCATCCAGGCCTTCGGCCCGCGCGATATGCCGTCTGACGGCGCCCCTGGGCATGAGCCGCCCTTTACTGCATTTGGATTGGAAACGTATCGTTCCCATAAACCGTTAGAGGGCGAGGAACGCGTTCTCGAATCGCTTAGTAATGATCCAAGAAATATCTGTGACCCGATGGGCTTCCCGCGCGCCGACTTTTATCAAATCCGGCACACTCAGATCATGCAGGACGAGCAGAAAATCGTAGTCTTGTATGAGTTTGAAAAAAGATGGCGCGTGATTTGGATCGATGGGCGTGAACTCCCCAAGGAAATTCCCGAGCCGCGTTACTACGGATATTCAGTTGGCAAGTGGGTGGACGACAATACTTTGGTGGTGAATACGATCGGAACCATGCCCAGCGAAAGAGTCTGGCTCGATGAGGCAGGCCGGCCCGTCAGCGATGGCGTTCATGTGGAAGAACGATTTCATCGCATTGACCGCAACAATATGGAGTTGACGGTGACAATCGATGATCCAAAGATGTATACAAAACCCTGGGTCGCCATGAACAAATTCCCGATGCGGCTGCAAGCGCCTAATTACGACGTGGTTGAGATGATGTGCATACCATCCGAAGAGGAACAGTATTATAAAGACTACGGCGACCCTGCCAGCGGCGTCGACAGCAAACAAAGCAAGTAGTGCGAGGTAATTGGAACGTTTTCAGTCAGGTTATACGTCTTTAGAATTGCATTTACGCAATTTGGAAGGTGTTCTTAAAGGAACGGAGAATACCGTGAAAACTAAATTCCTAGTGGTTCTTGCGCTCGCTGGTTCTTTGGTCGGCTCGATTCCGTTGCTTGCGCATCACGGCAATGCTGCTTTTGATGTAGGAAAGAGAGTCACTGTAAAGGGAGCCGTCACGGACTGGGTTTGGGCCAATCCCCATTGCTGGTTGAAGTTCGACGTCAAAGACGACAAGGGTAATGTCGCCCATTGGGTCGCAGAGACCAACAACGCTCCCGATATGATCGAGCGAGGCTGGAGCAAGAACACCTTCAAGCCCGGGGATGAAGTCACCGTCACCGTGGAGCCTGTGAAGAATGGCAATCCGGTCGGTCGTGTTGTCGGAGTCGTGCTTCCGAACGGCCAAACCTTAGGTATGGCCTATCTAGAGAAGAAGTAGAAAATAGATCCGCGGTTAATTGCATTTTCGTTTACGTATTTCCTCATCTTTTCACGGCATAATGTCCGAGCGGGCCTTTGTGCGAGAGCCGGGTCGGCTCACCAGTAATAGAATAAGAGACGTCGCCGTCAGCAAAACCAAACCATAGCTGTTTGCTCATGTAGATACTCAACTGTCTCCCGTGCCAGCGCCATAAGGCGGAACGAGAAAGGAGTGGAAATGAATCGTCGATTTACACTACTGCTGCTCTCCGCAGCAGTCGGATTTGGGGTACTTCAGGTACAAAGTCAACAGCAGGGAAACTCCAGCCGTGGAGGACAGGCACCGCCCACGACCGGTGCCTATGCGAACAATCCCGACGCAGGGACGATAAAGTTTCCGCTCGCAGCAGGCGCTGGCAAGGATTCCGGCGCAATCACGAACGCGCCCCCGGGAGCTGTCAATCAGGGCACCATCGATGAGAAGACTTGGAAGTACGGTCACGCCTTCGATCCGCCGCCGAATGCAAAGATCTGGAACCCCATGAAGCTCAAGATGATGCGGGGCGAGAAGGTGACGGGCGGAACTGTTTCTGCGTCGTCCGATCCATCGACCTACTGCATGATGGCAAATGCCGGATATGACTTCATCTGGATGGAGATGCAGCACAGTCCCCGCGACTGGGAGAACGTGGCCAAAATGTGGCAGGCCTGCCCGCATGCTAAGGCGGTGCCAGGAGTGCGCGTCGCCTATGCCGATGAGCGCGAGATTCAGCATGCCATGGATGAGGGGGCGCTCGTGATAGTGGTCCCCACGGTTAGAACGGTCGAGGAAGGCAAGGCCGGAAGAGACTGGACCTATTTCCCGCCGCTTGGCAAGCGCAGCCTGGGCGCCGGGCAGGCATATTCGACTGACTTTTGGGGCAATGTTCCGGGCGGCTATCGCAATACCATCAATGACAACGTGGTTCTGATCGAGATGATCGAGACGGTCGGCGGCGCAGCACAGGCTCGCGAGATCGCGGCGATACCCGGCGTGGACGCGGTATTCGCGGCCAGTTCAGACCTCGGCAACTTTTCAGGCTACAAACAAGGCGATCCCGATTACGAGCGGCTGATCAACGTTGTGCATGATGCCGCTCTCGCGGCTGGGAAGCGGCTGTGCGGACCATTCGCTTGGCGTGATCGCCCCGATTTCACCTGTTTCCAGGCCGGCGCCGAGACTGCTGCAATCGCCCGCGGAGTGGCCGCGGAGCTTGGAGATCTGAAGGACACGCAGGGGAAACCCGAAGTCGGGCCTTACGCTCCGAAGAAGTAAATCTTTCGCCGATTTTGAGGCCGTCATAGCTCACGAGCACTCGATTTCGCCGTTGCTGGCGAGCCCCTCAGTGAACAGACGCCGTTCTCCGCGCCCAGGCTCAGAGCAGTTGAAATTCGGGTTTGCTTGACTGTACGCCAAAACAAAATTATTCTGCCCCGCACAGCGAAACCCGTTGCGCCAGCAAGTGTGCGAAGCTTCATTCCTTCCGGAGCGGTGTGCCCGTGCCGTTCGTAGGAGATGAGATACGAACATGCTATGACCATCGATATCCACGCTCACGTGATCAGCACCGATACGGTGCGTTATCCGAATGCGCCGCTTGGCGGTCGTAAATCCGACTGGTCACGAGAAAGACCCGTGAACGTCGAGCAGATGATCGCTGCCATGAATGAGGCTGGCATCGCAAAATCAGCTCTGGTGCAGGCTTCGACTTGTTACGGCCATGATAATTCGTATGTTGCCGACGCAGTAGCCGCTCACCCGGATAGGTTCGCCGGCGTTTTTTCTGTGAATGTCCTCGCGCCTGACGCTCCCGAAAAGATCCGTTACTGGGTAGGCCGGAAGCTGACCGGAATGCGTTTATTCACCGCAGGCAGCACGATGCCGAATCAGGCGGACTGGGTCGACGATCCGCGATCCTTCCCGGCCTGGGAGTGCGCGAGCGAACCCAGGCTCCCCGTATGCATGCAAATGACCGTGAAAGCGATTCCGCAGCTCATCCATATGCTGGAGCGCTTTCCGAAGGTTCCCGTTATTCTGGATCACTTGGCAAAACCAACCCTCTCGGACGGACCTCC
>WNGH01007776.1_pt1 | contig 16324 bp, 15 predicted proteins | sample 5400631 | NCBI WGS metagenome assembly WNGH01 (sample SAMN13153373, study PRJNA577476) | soil metagenome | isolation source: 115 cm soil or saprolite under Garry oak tree replicate 1 | place: USA:California | collected 2016-06-15
AGGCGCCGAAGGAGCGGAACACCTGCATGGCGCGCGGGTACGTCGGCTGCTCGATGGCGACCGCGTCGCCGGGATCCAGCAGCGTGCGCGCGATGAGGTCGAAGCCCTGCTGCGAGCCGTTGACGATCAAGATGTCCTCGGCGCGCGCCTCGAGCCCGAACCGCAGCAGGTAGGTGGCGAGATACCGCCGCAGCGGTGGATAGCCGCCGACCGGGTAGTACTGGAGCAGCGACTCGCCCTCCTCGCGCACGACTTCGTTGAGGGCGCGGCGGAAGGCGTCGGTCGGAAAGAGCCCGCTGTCCGGCATGCCACCCGCGAACGAGATCACGCCGTCGCGGACGGCGCCCGGAGCGGCGGCACGGGCGCGCTCGCCATCGCTCTCCACGATGCGCGCGCTCCGCGACAGCAGCGCCGACCAGTTCAGGGGCCGAGCCGCCGGTGGCGCCGCCGGCGCGGCCGCGCCGGCTGGCGGCCCCGCCACGAAGGTCCCCTGCCCGACGTGGGCGCGCGCCCAGCCCGCGGCGACGAGCTCTTCATACGCGAGGGCCACCGTCGCGCGGTTCACGCCGAGCGACTGCGCCAGCTCGCGCGTCGCCGGAAGCTTCACGCCCGGCGCGAGCAGGCGCGCGGTGATCAGCCGTTCCAGGTGGGCCTGGATCTGTCGCGCCAGCGGCACCGGCTTGTCGCGGTCGAGCGGGATCTGCACGCGGCCTCCTTACCAGGCCATTTTCTTCCCATAGCGGCCGTCGTCAAGTGCCAATTGGCTGGGGCCAAAACCGGCCAATCCCGGGGCGGCGGGGGAAGGGGATGCGCGGCCGGACGTATAATGGCGGCACCTCACGCACAGGAGGCCCCGATGGCCAAGGAAATGAAGGAGTTCGCCGGGCTCTACTACCGCGCAGGCGCGCTGGATCCGAAGACGATGCAGCTGGTGGCGCTGGCCGCGATGGCCGCCGCCGGCTGCACCTCCTGAGTGCCCGGACGCTTCGCGGCTGCGAAGCAAGCCGGCGCCACCGAGGACGAGATCAGCGAGACCCTGATGTACGCGATGCGCGGGCGCGCGCGCGCCGCCTGGTCCACCATCAAGTACATCCCCGACATCGAGGACAAGAACAAGGAGTGGAAGACCACGTTCGAACGCGAGCAGAAATCATAGGAGACGTCCCATGAGCGTAGGCGAGGCGCCGATCAAACAGGCCATCCAGTGGATCGACGACCAGCTGCACGACAACCCGAAGGCCGACCGGGTGAAGCTGGTGGACGAGGCGTCACGTCGCTTCGACCTCTCGCCCGCGGACGAGGACTTCCTCTTCCGCCACCTCGGCAGCAAGCCGAAGACGTAGCGCTACCGTAGCCTCACCACCGTCGCCCCGCGGCCGCCACGGTCCTCGGGCGCGTCGGCGAAGCCCGCCACCAGCGGGTGATCGCGCAGCAGCGACTGCACGATCGCCCGCTGCACGCCGATGCCGCGTCCGTGGATCAGCCGCACCTCGCGAAAGCCGCGCGCGTGCGCCGCGCGGAGGTATTCGTCGACCACGGAGGGCACGTCGCGAGGCAGGAAGGAGTGCAGGTCGAGCGCATCTTCGATCGGGAGGCGGACGGGGTCGTCGTCGCTCAGGCTACAGGCTGGGGCCGCTCATCACGTGCTGCTGCCAGTGCTGGTAGCTCAGGAGATCCTCCCCTGCAAGCTTGCACTGTCAGAACGTGGCGGCGCGCTCGAAGAAGGTCACGTCGACCACGCCGACGCTCTCGGCGCGCGCGCTCTCGGCCACCTTCTGCGTCACCATCTGGCGAACGAACGGGATCGGGATCCGTCCGAGCCGATGCAGGACTTCCTCGGTGCAGCGCACGCGCGTGCCCGGCAGCACCGGGCCCGCGGCCGCCGCCGCCGGCGCCTCGTCCACCGGATGCTCGCACGTCTCCGGCACGAGCTGCTGCAGCCGCATCGAGACGTAGTCGGTGACCCACGCCTGGATGGCGGCCTTCGTGTCGCCCGGCGCCGGCGCGTCCTCGAGGCCCGCCTTCAGCGTGCCGAGCAGCTGTTCGAGCCGTCCGAGGCGCGACTCCAGCGCCGCCAGGCGCCGATCGAGATTCGGATCCGTCATCCGCGCTCCTCCCGGCCGGTCACGCTAGCACAGGGCGTCGGGTGTGCCAATCCGTGAGGCGCTGGTACGCGTCCGCCGCGCGCAGCACGGTCGCCTCGTCGAACGGCCGTCCCACGAGCTGCATGCCGATCGGCAGCCCGCCCGTGCTGAATCCGCACGGCACCGCGCAGGCGGGGTGACCCGAGAAGTTGAACGGCCGCGTCAGGCGGATCAGCGCGCCGCGCACCTCGCTCGGCCCGTCGCCGAGCGTCGTCTGCCGCTCGTCGAGCCGCGGCGCGGTCAGCGGCGTGGCGGGCGCCAGCAGCACGTCGCGTCGCGCCAACGCCGCGTCGACCTCGTTGCGCACGAGCGCGCGCACCTGCTGGCCGCGGACGTAATGCGCGCCCGTGATGAAGGCGCCGAGCTGCAGGCGCTTGCGGACCTCGGGATCGTAGTCGGTGGGCCGCGACTTCAGCCAGCCCGTGTGATACGCGAGCGCCTCCGACGCCACCACCGCGTACGAGGCGGCTCCCACGTGCGCGACGGCGGGCAGCGCGACCTCGTCGAGGATCGCCCCGGCCTTCTCCAGCGCCTTCGCCGCGGTCTCGACGGCCGCGCGGACCTCCGGCGTCGCCGACTCGAGGAAGAACGAGCGCAGCAGCCCCACGCGCAGGCCCTTCACGTCGCCGCTGAGCGCCGCGAGATAGTCGGGCACGGGCAGCACGCTCGTCGAGGCGTCGGCCGGATCGTAGCCGGCCATCACGCGCAGCAGCAGCGCCGAGTCGGCGACGGTGCGCGTCATCGGCCCCACGTGGTCCATCGACCACGCGAGCGGCAGCACGCCGGCACGACTGACGCGGCCGTACGTCGGCTTGAGCCCGGTGATCCCGCAGAGCGAGGCGGGAATACGGATCGAGCCGCCCGTGTCCGACCCGAGCGCGGCGGGCGCCAGTCCCGCGGCGACCGCGACACCCGAGCCCGACGACGAGCCGCCCGGCATCCGCGCGGCGGCGGCGTCCCACGGATTGCGCGGGGCGCCGTGGTGCGCGTTGAGCCCTTCGGGCCCGTAGGCGAACTCCACCATGTGCAGCTTGCCCAGCACGATCGCTCCCGCCTCCTTCAACCGCCTGACGACGGTCGCATCGGCCTCGGGCACGCGGTCGGCCAGGATCTTCGAGCCGCCCGTGGTGCGCACCCCCGCGGTGTCGTAGAGATCCTTGAGGGCGACCGGAACGCCGTGCAACGCGCCGACGGGCCGGCCCGCCGCCAGCGCGCTCTCCGCGGCGCGCGCGGCGGCCAGGGCGGCCTCGTCGCACACGGTGATGTACGCGCGGAGCGTCGCGTCCAGCGCCGCGATCCGCTCCAGGTGCACGCGCACCACCTCGACCGGCGACACCTCCTTGCGCGCGATCATTCGCGCCAGGTCGGCGACCGGGGCGAACGCGAGGTCGGCGCTCACAGGATCCGGTACTGCGTGGTCGGCTCGACGGCGTCGAGCGGCAGCGTGTCGAGGGTGGCCAGGAGCCGCAGCGAGGCCTGGATCACGGGCCGCAGGGCCTCCAGCTCCTCGTCGGTCCACGTGAAGCCGGCGACGCGTGCAGCGCCGCGCAGCGTCGCGAGATCGAATACGGCGTCCATGGCGCGCAGTCTATCGCGGTATGCTGGGGATCGAAAGGCCGCGCTCGTGATCCGACGCCGCACCGTCTGGCTGATCGCCCTGATCGTCTTCGTCACGCTCGCGTCGGTGGGCGTGGCGGTCTTGTCCTTCGCTCCCGAGATCGTCCGCCACGCCGCCATCATGCGGCTGGAGAGCCTCACCCGCCGGCGCGTCACCATCGAGCGCGTCGAGCTCAACATCTTGAGCGGGCATGTCGCCGTCGTCGGCCTCCGCGTGGCCGACCGTGAGGGGCCGGGCACCCTCGCGAAGGTGGACCGGATCGAGGGCCGCATCCATCGGCGTTCCCTGTGGCGGCTGCACGTCTGGATCCAGGACCTCGCGATTGGGGGCACGGACGTCCGGCTGGTCCGGCTTCCGTCCGGGCGCCTCAACATCGCCGACCTGCTCGAGCGCCCCGCCGAGCCCCGCTCGCGCGTCGCCATCACCATCGACCGCCTCCGCATCGCGGGCAGCACCGTGTTCTTCGAGGACCGCACCCTGAAGCCGGCGCGCACGTGGGCCGTGGAGCGCATCGAAGTCGACGGGCGCGCGCTGTCCACCACGAACGCCGGCGGCCGCCTCGAGTTCAAGAGCGTCGCCGCCGGCGCGCCGCTGTACGTGCGCGTCGAGGACTTCCGGCTGGCGCCGATCCACCTGACCGCACACGTGAGCGCGGCCAACGTGGACCTCGGTCTCCTGCGGCTCTATCTCCCCGGCGACGCGGCCGTCCTGCCGGAGAGCGGCGTCATCGCCGCCGGCGTCACCGTCGTCCACGACGCCACCGAGGGTACGCGCGTCAGCGCCGGCGCGCGCGTGCGCAACGTCGCGCTCCAGCGCCGCGGCCAGGACGGCAACTTCGCGACCTCGCCCGAGATCACGGTCACCCTCAACGACCTCGCCGTCAAAGGCGGCGACTTCTCCGTCCGCCGCGCCGAGGTCGAGGGCGACCTCGCCGTCGTCGAGGCCATGTACGACCCGCCGATCCGCTACGCCTTCAGCAACACGCGGCTGGTCACCGAGGACCTCGCGTGGCCATCGCGCCGTCCGGGCCGCGTGGCCTTCACCGGCGGCCTGCCCGGCGGCGGCAGCCTCGACGTGCGCGGCACCATCGTGAGCAATCCTCTCCGGACCGACCTCAGCGTGCGCGCGCTCCGCCTGCCGGTCGACCTCGCGAACCGCTACGCGCGGCTCGCGGGGACGCTCGGCGGCGTCGCCGACGTGGACGCGCGCGTCACGGCGTCGCTCGAGAACAAGAAGATGCGGCTGGGCGTCACCGGGTCCGTGGGAGCCACGCGACTGGTCGTCGCGGATCCGGCGCGGCCGGGCGACCCGCCGATCGGCGTCGAGCGCCTCGACGCGACCCGCCTCGACTACGAGTGGCCGTCGCGCCTCACCGTCGGATTCCTGAATCTCAGAAAGCCCTGGGCCACCGTGGAGCGCGACGCCGCGGGGGCGCTCGCGCTGCGCGCCCTCTTCACGCGCCAGGCCGCTGCCGGCGAGCCCGTGCCCGCCGAGGGTACGCGGGCTGCAGACGTGAGCATCGGCGAGCTGCGCGTTCAGGACGGCGCGCTCACGCTGGTCGACGCCACGGTCACTCCGGCGGCGCGCCTCGGCGTGAGCGCGATCGGGCTCAGCGTGAAGAACGCGGGCTGGCCCGCGCGCGGCCCCGCGCAGATCGAGCTCGAGGCGACGCTGCCCGCCGGCGGCACGCTCACGGTGGCCGGCAACGGCGAGCTGGACCAGCGCGTCGTGCGCGTCAAGGTTCGCGCCAGGAACGCGGACGTCGCGCAGGCGCAGCCGTACCTGCCGTTCCGCGGCCGCGTGCGAGGTCGCCTCGAGGCCGAGCTGGACGTGCGGGGGCGCCTCGACCCCTTGGCCGTTCAGGTGCGCGGCAATCTCGGCGTGAGCGACGCCGAGCTCGTCGACGGCGACCGCCAGCTCCTGACGGTCGGACGCATCGACGCCACGGGCATCGACTACCGCGCGCCGGCGCAGATCTCGGTGGACGACGTGCGCGTGGTCAAGCCGTGGGCGCTCGTCGACCGCGACGAGCGCGGCCAGCTCTCGCTCGTCGCAGCGCTCACGGCACGGCCGCGGGTCACGGCCGCGCCGGAGCCGCCGCCGGCCGCCAGGCGCAGGCTCCGGCCGGAGGTCGCGGTCCGCCACGCGCTGTTCGAGGACGGCGGCACGAATATCGTCGACGACTCGGTCGAGCCGGCGGCGCGCTTCCAGGTCCGCGGCACGCGGCTCGAGATGCGCAATTTCACCTGGCCGGTCAAGATGCCCGCCGAGGTCGCGCTCGCCACGCCGATGCCGCGCGGCGGCCGCCTCGAGGGCCGCGGCACCTTCCAGGTCGATCCCTCGCGCATGGACGTGAGCGTGAGGCTCATGGGCGTGGCGCTCGCGCCGGCGCAGCCCTACCTGCCGGTCGGCGCCCGGGTGACCGGCAACGTCGACGGCGAGGCGCAGATCAGCGCCCGGTTCGATCCGTTCGCGCTCTCGCTGCGCGGCAGCGCCGCCGTCAACGAGCTCGGGATCGGCGACGCCAACCGCCAGCTGCTGACCGCGGACCACGCGCGCGCCGAGGGCGTGGACGTGCAGTGGCCCGGCGGCGTGCGCGTCACGCGCATGGAGATCGCGAAGCCGTGGGTGCTCTTCGAGCGCGAGACTTCGGGACGCTTTCCGCTCGTCGACCTGCTGACGCCGCGCGCGCGGGCGGCGCCGAAGCCGAGGACGAGCCGTGACCCGGGGCCGCGTGAGCCGACGGAGCCGCTGCGGTTCTCGCTCGGCACGCTCGCGCTCACCGACGGCTTCGGCCGGTTCGTGGATCACGCCACCGACCCCGACTTCGCCGAGGAGCTATCGGCGGTGAACCTCACCATGGTCGGGCTCGGCAACACACCGACCGACAAGGCGCGCACCGCGCTGCGCGCGACGCTCGGCCCGAGCGCCCCGCTCTCGATCAGCGGGGATCTCGGCACCGTCGGCGCGCCGCTGGCCGTCGACGCCGTCTTCACGCTGGGCGGTTACGCCGCGCCACGCACCAACGCCTACCTCCGGACCCTGTTCGGCTGGACGGCGCCTCAGGGCGCGATCACGCTGGCCGCGCACTACCGCATCGAGGGCGACGAGCTGGAGGCGACCAACGACGTCGGCGCCGACGGACTCGAGGTCGTCAAGCCGCGCGACTGCTGCGCGAAGCCTCCCAAGTGGCCGATCGGGCTCCCGCTCGACACCTTCGTCTCGCTCCTCAAGGACCGCCACGGCCACGTCGAGCTCTCGCTGCCGGTGCACGGCCGGCTGTCGTCGCCGCAGTTCGATCTCGGCGACGCGATCTGGAGCGCGCTGCGCGGCGCCGCCGTGAAGCTGGTCGCGCTGCCCTTCACGACCATCGGGAGGCTCTTCTTCACCGAGGACTCGCGCATCGAGGCGCTCAGCGTGAATCCCGTCACCTTCGCGCCCGGTGCCGCCACGCCGGCGGCCGGCATGGCCGAGCACCTCGACCGCCTCGGCACGTTCCTGCGCGACAGGCCGGCGATCCGGCTGCAGCTCCGGCCCGTCCTCACGCTCGCCGACGTCGAGCCGCTCAAGCGCGAGGCGCTCCGCGAGCGTCTGAGGACGCGGACCAAGGACGACAGCGACGCGGCGCTGCGCGAGCAGGCGCTGCGGGTCTTTACGCGGCGCTTCCCCAAGCGCCAGCCGCCGGCCGCGCTCGACGAGCTGCTCGCGGCGCTGGCCGCCCAGGATCGCGCGCCGGCCGCCGCGCAGGCGGCGCTCGCCCAGCGCCGGGTGCTAGCGGTGCGCGACGCGCTCGCCGCCCGCGACGTGGACGCCGGACGCCTCGCCGCCCAGACCGCCCCGCCCGCCGTCGAGGGCGAGGGCACCGGCCGCGTCGAGTTCGAGATCACGCGGTAACGCGCCGCGAGCGCGTACAATACCGCCGGATGGCCGTCTCGCTCGTCATCCTGACGGACCCGGGCGACGCCCGGACACGCCGCGAGCTGACCGTCGCGGCCGGCACCAGCATCCTCAAGGCGGCGCACGACGGGGGGGTGGATGTCACCGCCACCTGCGGCGGCCGCGGCCGCTGCACGTCCTGCCGCGTGAAGTTCGTCGAGGGCACGATCCCGCCGCCCACGATCATGGACGAGATCCAGCTCGGCGACGACCTCGTGCGCGAGGGCTATCGGCTTTCCTGTCAGTGCACGGTCACCGAGCCGATCACCGTCCAGGTGGCCCCGCCGCTCGAGGAGCGAGCGTTCCAGATCCTCGGCGCCGGTCCGGGCGTCGGCGGGCTCGGCGTGCGCATCGACGCCGGCATCGCCAAGGAGCTGGTGAAGGTCTCGCTGCCGCGCGAGGAGCACCACCAGACCTCCGACCTCGAGCAGCTCGCGGCGGCGGTCGGTGTGGCGCCCGAGAGCGTTGGGCCGAGCGTGCTGGTGGGGCTGCCGCAGGCGCTGCGCGACGATCCGGCCGGCGTCACCGTCACGACCTTCACTTCGGGCAGCACCTCGGGCGGCGCGGCCGCCGGCGCCGGGCGGACGGTCGTCGCGGTCGAGCGCGGCGACACGACGGCCATGAAATTCGGCCTCGCCATCGACGTCGGCACCACCAGCGTGGTCACCACCCTGATCGAGCTGGAGTCGGGCGAGCAGCTCGCGTCGGTGTCGAGCCTGAATCCCCAGGCGGTCTTCGGCGGCGATCTCATGTCGCGCATCGCGTTCGCTCAGTTCAACCCGATCAACCTCCGCAAGCTCCACACGCGGATCGTCGGCCTGCTGAACCAGCACGTGGCCGAGGTGTGCCGCGCGTCCGGCGTGCTGCCGAAGTGGATCTACAAGGCGGTCGTCGTCGGCAACACGTGCATGCACCATCTCCTGCTCGGCATCGATCCCTCGCACGTCGGGCTGGCGCCCTACGCGCCGGTCATGCGGCACGCGGCGGTCCTGCCCGCGCGCGAGCTGCTCCTGAAGATCGCCCCCGAGGCGCGCGTCTGCCTCCTGCCTCTCGTCGCGGGCTTCGTCGGCGCCGACGCCGTCGCGGTCGCGCTCGCCACGCGGCTGGCCGACTCGCCCGCGCTGCGCGTGGCCGTCGACATCGGCACCAACGGCGAGGTCCTGCTCGGCTCGCGCGAGCGCCTGTTCGCCTGCTCGGCCCCGGCGGGCCCCGCGCTAGAGGGCGCGCAGATCCGCCACGGTATGCGCGGCGCGCAGGGCGCCGTCGACCGGGTGACCATCGACGCCGACGTCCGTGTGCACACCATCGGCGAGACGCCCGCCCTCGGCATCTGCGGCTCCGGGCTGATCGACCTGCTGGCCGGCCTGCTCGATGCCGGCGTCATCGACTGGACTGGCCTCATCCGCGTCGAGGCGCGCGACAGCTTGCCGCCCGCGCTCCGCGACCGCGTGGCCATGCGCGGCGAGGAGCGCGTCTTCACCGTGCTGCGCCCGGGCGAAGCGGGAGCGCGCGCGGAGATCGTGCTCACCCAGGACGACGTCCGCCAGGTCCAGCTCGCCAAGGGCGCCATCGCGTCGGGCATCGCGATGCTGCTGCACGTCGCGGCGGTGCCGCTCGTGCGCGTCGAGGAGCTGATGCTGGCGGGCGGCTTCGGCAACTACCTCTCGATCGCCAGCGCGATCCGGATCGGGCTGATCCCGGCGCTGCCGCTCAGCCGGGTGCGCTACGTCGGCAACGCCGCCTCCCTGGGCGCTCAGCTCTGCCTGTTGTCCGAGGCCGAGCGCGCGCGCGCCGACGCCATCGCCTCGCGCATCGAGCACGTCTCGCTGGCGGCCCATCCCGACTTCGAGCAGATCTTCGTGGACGCCATGAACTTCCCGCGGGACTGATGGCCGCCCCGACGCTCGATGCCGCCCGCCTCACCGGCCTCAAGGTCGGCCCTACTCTGGTCACCGTCGACGCGCGCTGGCTCATGGCCTACGCGGCGGCGCTCGGCGAGACCGATCCGCGCTATTACGACACACGCGCGCATGGCGGGCCGCTGGCGCACCCCCTGTTCTCCGTCTGCTACGAGTGGCCGCTCGCGCTGGCGCTGCGCGCGAAGGCGATGGACGAGGCGATCGCCCGGCGCGGCGTGCACGCCTTCCACAACCTGGTCGTGCACCGGCCGCCGCAAGCCGGCGAGAGCCTGCGGGCGAGCGCGCGCGTGGTGGGCGCGCAGAGGCTCCGCGGGGGCACCCTCGTGATCATCCGGTTCGCGACCATGGACCGCTCCGGCGTCGCCGTCACCACCACCGATCACGGCGCCATCTACCGCGGCGTCGAGCTGCGGGGCGCCGAGGTCGCGCCGACGACGCCGCCCCCGGCCGCGACGGCGGCCACGTCCGGCGGCGTGCGCTGGGAAGCGGCGGTCGAGATCCCGCTCCTGATGGCGCATGTCTACACGGAGTGCGCGCGAATCTACAATCCGATCCACACACGCGGCGGGTCTGCCCGCGATCATCCTGCACGGTACCGCGACGCTCGCCCTGGCTGTCTCCCGCGTGGTGGCCCGCGACCTCGACGGCGACCCGGGCCGCGTACGCGGCGTCGCGGCGCGCTTCACGGGCATGGTGACGTTGCCCTCGCGCCTGACGGTCCGCGGCCACGCCGCCGACAGGCGCGGCGTCGGCTTCGACACCGTTGATCCGGCGGGTAAGTCGGTCCTGGCCGACGGGCGGGTCGCGCGATGAGCCCGAGATCATGAAGCAGATGGCGCGGCGCGAGCGGATCACGGCCGCCATCAATCGCGAGCCGGTCGACCGCGTGCCCTACGCCGTCTGGCGCCACTTCCCCGCCGTCGACCACTCGCCGGCCGGGCTGGCCCAGGCGACGCTCCGCTTCCACGACCACTACGGCTCGGACTTCCTGAAGATCACGCCGCGCGGCGGTTACTGCGTCGACGCCTGGGGTTGCGTGGAGTCGGACCAGGTGCTGCCCACGGGGCATCGACCGTGCGCGTCATGCGCGGTGAAGGCCCCGGACGACTGGAAGCGCATCCGGCCGCTCGATCCGGCCAGCGCCGAGGGGTGGGTCGAGCAGCTCGAGACGATCGTGCGCCTGGGCTTCGACCGGCGCATCGGCGACGCGCCGGTGCTGGCCACGGTCTTCTCGCCGTTGTCGATCGCGCGCAAGCTCTCGGGGGATCGCCTCGCCGCCGACTTGCGCGAGCGCCCGGACGCCGTCGCCGGTGCTGTGGACGCCATCGGCGAGACGGTGCTGCGCTTCAACGAGCTGGCGCTGCGCGAGGGCATCGGCGGCATCTTCTACTCGATCCAGGCCGCCAGCGGCAGCATCCTCGACGAGGAGATGTACGCACGCTTCGGCGAGCCCTGGGACCGCCGGGTGCTGGAGGCGCTGCGGCCGCGGTCGTTCCTGACGGTCGTCCATTGCCACGGCGACCGGCTCATGTTCGACCGGCTGGCGCGCCTGCCCGGTCACGTCTGGAACTGGGACGATCGGCAGGCCGGGCCGGCGCTCGCGGCCGGCGCCGCGCTGGTCGGGGGCGCGGTCTGCGGGGGCCTCGATCAGTGGCGAACGCTGCGTGAGGCGACCTCCGAGGCCGCGGCGGCGGAGGCGGAGGATGCGGTGAAGCAGACGCGCGGGCGGGGACTGATCGTCGCGCCGGGATGCGTGCTGATGGCCAACACGCCGGACGCGAACGTGGCGGCGGTGGTGAAGGCGCTCGGCGGCCCGCTCAAGCCGATTCCGGGCCTGAAGCCCGAGTAGGAGGCTGTCGCGAAATCGAGGAGCACCGCCGCGCAGAGGAGCGCCCGGGTTCGCCCCGGGCGCTCCGAACGTTTGGGGGGTATGGGGGGGATGGGGGGATGGGGGGCCCTTCGAGGCCCCCCATGTCACTAGGCGGCGCGGCGATGCGTCGCCGGCCGAGCCGGCTTTTGCGCTATCGTCGATGCGCGCCACCGGCCGGAGCCGCGGCGCCGCGAGGCGCGCTTCTCGCCACCGATCCACGCACGCCACCGCGCAGCCCAGCACGAGGGCGAAGGGCGCACGCTGCGAACAAGAACACGAGGCTCATACCTCGCGTCTCGGCATCTTTCGTGCCGGCAGCCGATGAGCCTGCGGACCGTATAAGAGGAGAAAGGGGGAGTGGCGCTCTGCCGTAACCGGCGAAACTTTTGGTCAGTCCGCATCACCCGCTACTTCGCGACGTTGAATCTGAAGTGGCAGATCTCGCCGTCGCGGACCACGTAGTCCTTGCCCTCCAGCCTGAGCTGGCCGCGCGACCGCAGGTCGGCGAAGGCGCCGTTGACCGCCACGAGCTCCTCGTAGCCGTTGACCTCGGCGCGGATGAAACCGCGCGCGATGTCCGAGTGGACCACCCCGGCGGCGTCCTGCGCCCGAGTGCCCTCCGGGATGGGCCACGCCCGCACCTCGTCCTCGCCGACCGTGAAGAACGAGACGAGGCCCAGCAGCGCGTAGCACTCGCGGAGCACGCGTCGGATCGCGGGCTCGGCCAGGCCGAGATCCGCCAGGAACGCCTGCTGCTCCTCACCCGTGAGGCGCGCGATCTCGGTCTCGATCACCGCGGAGACCCAGCCGACCCTGGTCCGCGGCCGCGCCGCAATCTCGGCCAGGCCGAACGTCTCCACCACCCGTTCGCCCTCGGCGATCGCCTTCTCGTCGAGGTTGACGATGTGGAAGATCGGCTTGGCGCTCAGGAAGGTGAAGCCGCGCAGGAGCTTGTCTTCGTCGCCGGTCAGCGTCTCGGCGCGCAGCGGACGCTCGGACTCCAGCGCGGCCTTGAGCCGTCCGAGGAGGTCGCGCTCCTTGAGCTCGGCCTCCTTGCGCTGCTTCTTGATGGAGGCCTCCAGCCGCTCGAGCCGCCGCTCGACCACCTCCAGGTCGGCCAGCAGCAGCTCGGTTTCGAGATCCTCGATGTCCCGCCGCGGATCGGGTGCGCCGAGCGCCTCGTCGGGGAACGCGCGCACCACGTGCAGCAGCGCGTCGGCGCTGCGGAACTCCTTGGTCTCGAGGCCCGCGCGCTCGCCCTTCGCGATGCCGGCCAGGTCCACCACCTCGAACGTCGCGTATGTCGTCTTCTTGGGGTTGAAGAGGCCGCGCAGCACGTCCACGCGCGGGTCGGGCACGCGCGCGACCCCCGTGTGCAGCTCCGCGCGGCCGGTGTCGTAGCGCGCCGTCGCGACGGAGGAGCCGGTGAGCAGGTTGAACAGCGTCGTCTTGCCGCTCTTGGGGAGACCGACGAGCCCGATCTTCATGCGTTCGATTATAGTGGAGCGTCCGTGATCGAACGCAGGGACGTCGATCTTCGCGGCGCGCTGCTCGCCCTCCTCCTGTCGCTCTTCTGGGGCGGCAATCCCGTGGCGATCAAGCTCGGGCTCGAAGACGCGCCGCCGCTGCGGCTGGCATGGATGCGCTTCGTCGTCGGCGGCATCGTGATCGCGCTCTGGGCGTGGCTCACGGGAAGGCTCGCCGGCTTCCGACTCCGGCGTGCCGAGGTGAGGCCGCTCCTCGTCGTGACGCTGCTCTTCATCGCCCAGATCGGCACGATGAACGTCGGTACGTCGCTCACGAGCGCGGCCCACTCGGCGATCGTCCTCAACCTCTACGCCGTGCACACGGTCGTGCTCTCGCACTTCCTGATCCCGGGCGATCGGCTCACGCTCCGGAAGGCGGCGGGCGTCGTCGTCGCCTACGGCGGGATCGTGGTGCTCTTCGTGCGCCAGGCGGCGGCCGGCCCGTCGAGTCTCCTCGGCGACGGCATCATGTTCGTGAGCGCGTTCGTGCTGGCCGAGCGGACCGTCTACCTGGCGCGTGTCGTCCGCTCGCTCGATCCGGTCAAGCTGCTCCTGGCGCAGGCGGCGCTCGGCTCGGCCGTGTTCATCGTGGCCTCCGCGCTCACCGAGCACGCCCCCACCGCGTGGACGCTGCGCCTGGCCGGCGCGCTCGCCTACCAGGGCGTGCTCATCGCCGGCTTCAACTTCGTCGCGAACCTCTGGCTGCTGGGCCGTTACCGTCCCTCGGGCCTCGCGGGGTTTTTTCTCACCCAGCCGATCTTCGGCGTGGCGATCGCGGCGCTCGTCACCGGCGATCGCCTGACGGGCGACCTGTTGCTCGCCTGCCTCGCCGTCGCCGTGGGCATCGGCCTCACGGCGCGTTGACGGTACAATCGGCCATGCCCACGAAGCCCGCGCACAGGCTCGAGGCGGTGCCGAATCCGCACCCCGACCGCGACTACGAGGTCGCGATGGCGGTTCCGGAGTTCACCTGTCTGTGTCCGATGACCGGCCAGCCCGACTTCGCGACGATCCGGATCCGCTACGTGCCCGACCAGCACCTGGTCGAGCTGAAGTCGCTGAAGCTCTACATGTGGTCCTATCGCGACCAGGGAGCCTTCCACGAGGACGTGACCAACCGGATCCTCAACGATCTGGTGGCCGCGATCCGCCCCCGGTGGGCCGAGGTGACCGGCGATTTCAACGTCCGCGGAGGCATCAAGACCGACGTCCGCGCGGCGTACGGCAAGCGACCCGAAATCGGCTGAATCCCGCTTCCGAATCGCAGGTTTCGTGCTATAACCCTCGGGTGCGCCCGGCCCTCATCTGGCTGCTGGTCGGCATGCTACTCGTCGGCTCGGTTCCTTTGCCCGCGTTCGCGCAGACAACCGAGGCCGACGTCTACGTCGCCCAGGCGATCCTCGACTTCGACGAGAAGAAATACCAGGACGCCATCCGCAACCTCGAGGAGGCCCTCAAGCGCGAGCCCGACCACGTGGAGGCGCTCTACTACATGGGCGTGGTCCACATGGCGCTGCGGCGACCCGAGGAGGCCGTCAAGTACCTGACCCGCGCCCAGGCCAAGGCGCCGCAGGACACGTCGGTCGCCTTCCAGCTCGGGCTGGCGTACTTCGCGCAGCAGCAGTACGACCGGGCCGAGCCGCTCTTCGAGCGCGTGTACAAGGCCGACCCCACGATCGAGGGCCTCGGCTACTACGTTGGCTTCATCCGCTACCGCAAGAAAGACTACCGGGGCGCGCTCGAGGCCTTCCGCCGCGGCCGCACGACGGACCCGCAGCTGCAGCAGCTCACGCGCTTCTACACGGGCCTCTCGCTGGCGGTGCTGGGTCTGCCCGGGCAGGCCTCGGCCGAGGTCGAGCAGGCGCTGAAGCTGGCGCCCGGCTCGCCGCTCACCGGGCCCGCCGAGCGGCTGCGCGACACGATCAAGACCGCCGCGCAGGCGGGCCGCCGGCTGAGCGCGTCGGTCAGCCTCGGCTTCCTCTACGACGACAACGTCATCGTGCGGCCGGGACCGAACTCGCACGAACCGCTCGTCCCGGTGCTGCGCGCACACAAGGAAGACTCCCACGGCGAGGCCGCCAACGCCCGGTTCGACTACACGTGGCTGCGCGGGTCGCTCTTCGGCTGGGTGCCCCGCGACGGCGACAGCTTCGAGTCGTCGTTCGGCTACTCGTTCTTCGGCACGTACTACAACGACCTGACGTCGTTCAACGTGACCGACCACCTGGTGAACGGCTCGTTCGCCTACAAGACGGCGATGTTCAACATGCCGGCCCAGTTCGGCCTCTCCTACGCGTGGGACATGCTCTATCTGCGCGAGACGGAGTTCCTGCGCCGCAACACGGCGACGCTGTCGAGCCTCCTCGTGGAGAAGGAGCCCGGCGCCTCCGACACGTTCGTGGACGCGGTCCGCAACGTGGGCCACCTGACCCAGTCGTTCTTCCGCTTCCAGAACAAGGAGTTCTTCGAGTCGAACCCGCTGCCGATCGACAACGAGTTCCGCGACGCCAACAACTACGCGATCGGCATCCTTCACCTGCTGCGCTTCGCCGGGGACAAGCACCTCGTCAAGGCCGGCTACCAGGTCGACTGGGAGGACGCGCAGGGCCGCAACTATCGCTACGTGGGCCACCGCTTGCTGGCCGGCGTCCAGTACACGCTCGACCTGCCGGCGGCGGTGCGCACGAGCTGGAACCCCGCGCCGCAGCTCCGGCTGTCCTACGACGTGGACGTCCACCTGCGCGACTACGGCAACAAGAACTCGGTGCTGCCGAGCCAGAACCCGGGCAGCAAATGGCGGCAGGACGAGGAATACAACAACACGGTCCGCGCGGAGGCGCCGTTCGACGGCCCGACGATCTTCGGCGAGGGCACGAAGATGTCGCTCGCGCTCACCTACCAGAACACGGTCGCGAACTCGAACATCGCCGTCTTCAACTACACGCGCAACGTCTACTCGCTCACGCTGACCTGGTCCTATTGATGGAGATGGGGGGCCCCGAGATGGCCCCCCATACCCCCCAACGTTCGGGAGCGCCCCGGCAAAGCCGTGGCGCTCCTCTATATTCCGGTTCTCTGTCCGACTCAGCGGACCGGGCGATCAGCAGCGTGCAAGACCGGAAATACAGGAAGTATCCGTCGTGCCCCGCTTGGGCGTGGTTGGCGGCGGCGGATTAAAGTCGGGGCTGCCGCCCGGCAGAATCGGCGCTCTCAGGATAACCGGTGGCGGCGCGACGCTCGGGCCCGCGGGCGCGGCCACGCCCGTGAACGAGCTCGCGTCCGTGATTCCGTTGTTGAGCGCGTTCTCCTTC
>WNGH01008881.1_pt1 | contig 16321 bp, 19 predicted proteins | sample 5400631 | NCBI WGS metagenome assembly WNGH01 (sample SAMN13153373, study PRJNA577476) | soil metagenome | isolation source: 115 cm soil or saprolite under Garry oak tree replicate 1 | place: USA:California | collected 2016-06-15
TTGATGATCGGCGCCGAAGGCAGCGTCGACTTCATGGGCGTCGACTCCGCGACCCAGGCCATCGCGCGCGGGCTGAAACGGGGCACGCTCGTGATCTACGAGACGACCCTGCCGGTCGGGACCACACGCCTGCGCCTCGGACCGATGCTCGAGCAGGGCTCCGGGCTCAAGGCCGGCGCCGACTTCCACCTGGCGTTCAGTCCCGAGCGGCTTTACGCCGGGCGCATCTTCCGCGACCTGCGCAGCTACCCGAAGATCGTCGGCGGCATCGACCCGGAGAGCACGGAGCGCGCGGTCGAGTTCTACCGCACCGTGCTCGACGCGGAGGTGTGGCCGGTCGAGAACGCCGAGACCGCGGAGTTCGCCAAGCTGGCGGAGACCACCTACCGCGACGTGAACATCGCGCTCGCCAACCAGCTGGCGATGTACGGCGCGGGCCACGGCGTCAACGTGCCCGAGGCGTTCAAGGCCGCGAACTCTCAGCCCTTCTCGCACATCCACCGCCCGAGCATCGGCGTCGGCGGTCACTGTATCCCGGTCTATCCGCATTTCCTGCTGCGCGACGCATCCAACGGCGAGCTGAGCCTGGTCCGCGAGAGCCGCGAGACGAACGACCGCATGGCGAAAGTTCTGATCGAGCGCCTCGAGCGAGAGCTCGGCGGCCTGCGCTCGCGGCGGGTGCTCGTGCTCGGCGCGTCTTACCGGGAGGACGTGAAGGAGCTGAGCTTCTCGACCGCGATCCCGATCGTGGACCTGCTGCACCGCGCCGGCGCGGCGGTCATGCTCCACGACCCGCTGTTCACGCCTTCGGAGCTGAGCCATCTGGAGGCGGAGGTCGTCGACCTCGACTCGAAGGAGGCCGGCGAATCAGAGGCGATCATCGTCCAGGCGTGGCACCAGGCGCTTCGCGATCTCGATTGGGCAAGGTTCAAGCGGCTGAAGGTGGTGCTAGATGGTCGCGGCTCGGTCGACCCGAAGCGAGTTCAGGACGCGGGTGTGACCTATCTGTCGACCGGGATGGAGCGGCGGCCAGGCCCATAATCTCGGGGCGATGAAGAAGGCCGCCGTGGCCCTGACCGTGATCCTGGGCTCCGCGACAACAGCCCAGGCCGACTCATCCACCACGCTCTCCGCATCGCCCGCGAGCTCGGTCGTCGGCCAGACGGTGACGTTCACGGCCAGATTCACCCACTACTGCTCGGACGGTGTCGACTCCGCCGCCTTTCTCGTCGATGGGACCGCACACAATGTCGTCTGGTCGGGAGACCCAATCGCCACGTCGACTTTTGCGATCAGCACGCTGAGGGTGGGCACGCACCACGTGACCTTCCAGTGGACCGCCTCTCAGGCCGGTACTTCCACCACGTGCCAGGGCACCGATTCGCTGAACTACATCGTCAACCCCAGGCCGGCTCCTGCGGCCACGACCTCACCGAGGCCGCCTCCGTCACCCACGCACAGCGCGGTTCCGTCGCCCTCGCCGGTCGCATCGCCGGCCAGCTCGCCCTCACCGTCGCCGGCGAGCCCCGCGCGCCTGACCGGAACCACCGTTGCCGACTCTTCAAGGTCGCCCGGGCTGCCGCTCGTGGCGGGCATTGGAGCGCTCCTGCTGCTGTTCGTGGCCGGCACGCTGATCTGGCTACGCCTTCGCCGGCGCCCAGGAGGCTGAATTTTCCTGCTCCAACCGTGACAATGTCGCCGTCTCGATGAAAAAGCTGATCCTGGTCCTGGCCGCGGCCGCTGCCATGGTTCCCGCCGCCACCGCCCTGGCGAGCACCACCTCGCTCCGCGCCTCGCCCACCAGCTCGATCGTCGGCCAGAAGGTGACTTTCACGGCCACCTTCACGTCCTCCTGTCCAGGGTCGCTGACGACCCACTACTTCACGATCGATGGGAAGGTCTACAACGGCACGTTGGCGCAGAGCGGGCAGGCAGGCACCGAGACCCTGTCAACCTCGGCGCTCGCCGCCGGCTCGCACAGCGTGACGTACTACTGGAAGGTCAACGGGACGATCTGCAGGGGAACCGCGTCGATGTCGTACACGGTCGCGCCTAAGCCTTCGCCTTCACCGAGCCCCTCGCCGTCGCCGAGCCCGGCCTGCTCCAGGTCGGCGATCAGGTCGGCGACGTCCTCGACCCCGACCGACAGCCGGATCAGCCCGTCCCCCACGCCCGCCCGCTGCCGCTCGGCCGCCGGAATCGAGGCGTGCGTCATCCGCGCGGGGTGTTCGGCCAGCGACTCGACCGCCCCCAGCGACTCGGCGAGGGCGAAGATCTTCAGGCGCTCGAGCGTCCGGAACGCGGTCGCCTCGTCCGCGACCTCGAAGCTCACCATGCCGCCGAACATGCGCATCTGCTTCGCCGCGACCGGGCGCTGAGGGTTCGAGTCGAGGCCTGGGTAGTACACGCGCTTCACGGCCCCGTGCCGGCTCAGCACCGTCGCGAGCTCCATCGCGTTCTCGCTCTGCCGCTCCACGCGAAGGGCGAGCGTCTTCACACCACGAAGCAGCAGCCAGCAGTCGAACGGCGACGGCACCGCGCCCAGCGCGTTCTGGTGAAAGCGCAGCTGCTTCTCGAGCTCGTCGTTGTTGGTCATGATCGCCCCGCCGACGACGTCGCTGTGACCGCCGATGTACTTCGTCGCGCTGTGCACCACGACATCGGCGCCGAGGTGCAGCGGCTGCTGCAGGAACGGCGTGGCGAAGGTGTTGTCGACGCACACCATCGCGCCATGGCTGTGCGCTATCTCGCTCACCGCGTCGATGTCCACGACGCGCAGCAGCGGGTTGGTCGGCGACTCCAGCCACAGCATCCGGGGCTTGCGGTCGGTCAGCGAGCCTTCGACAGCGTCCAGGTCGGAGGCGTCGATGGCGGTGAACTCGAGGCCGTAGCGCTTCAGGACCTTGTCGAACAGGCGGAACGTACCGCCGTAGACGTCCTCCATGTAGACGACGCGGTCGCCGGGGTCGAGCAGCAGCATGAGCGTCGTCTCCGCGCCCAGCCCGGACGCGAAAGCGAGGCAGTGCTTCGCGCCCTCGAGTGCGGCCAGGCACTCCTCCAGCGCGTTGCGCGTGGGGTTGCCGGTGCGGCCGTACTCGTACCCCTTGTGCTTGCCCACGCCCTGCTGGGCAAACGTGGTCGCCATGTGGATCGGCTGCACCACCGCGCCGGTCTCGGGGTCAGGCCCCTGGCCGACGTGAAGGGCTCGCGTCGAGAAGCCCCAGCTTTCCTCGGTTTCGGGCAAATCAGCCCTGGCCGCGGTGGGCGACGAACTCGAGCAGGTCGGCGCGCGTGATCACGGCCACGGGCTTGTCCGCTTCGACGACGAGCACTGCCTGCTCGCCCCGGAGCAGAGGCTCGAACGCGTCGTCGAGCGAGGAGTCGACCGCCACCTGGCTGAGCGGCGCGTCCATCGCCGCGGAGACGGCGGTGCTCACGATCGCGGGGTCGCGGTAGACGCGGTCCAGAAGCGTGCGCTCCTGCAGGGTGCCCACCACGCCCTGGCCGTTGGACTCTTCGACCACGGGCAGCTGCGAGATGCCGTAGCGCTGCATCAGGTCGATGGCCTCGCCGACGGTCTTCCCCGCCTCGACGGTAACCAGCTGCGGCACGCCCTTCGGATGCGAAGCGAGCACCTCGCGAATGCGCACGGCGCCGAGGCGCGCGAGGTATCCGTTCTGCCGCATCCACTCGTCGTTGAAGAACTTGCTCAGGTAGTTGCGGCCGGTGTCGGGGAACAGGACGACGATGACCTCCTCGGGGCCGCGCTCATGAGCAACCCTCAGCGCCGCGTGCAGTGCCATCCCGGACGAGCCGCCGACCAGGATCCCCTCCTCGCGCGCGAGCCGCCGCGCGGCGACGAACGACTCCTTGTCTGTGACCTGGACGATCTGGTCGACGATCTTGATGTCCATCGTCCCGGGCATGAAGTCCTCACCGACGCCCTCGACCTTGTAAGGAGCGATCGGGCCCGAGTACAGCGAGCCCTCGGGGTCCGCGCCGACGACGTGGACAGACGGCTTCTGCTCTTTGAGGTACCTCGCGACGCCGCTGATGGTGCCGCCCGTGCCCATGCCCGCGACGAACACATCGATCCGGCCGTCGGTCTGCTCCCAGATCTCAGGGCCGGTGGTGCGGTAATGCGCCTCGGGGTTGCGCGGGTTGAAGTACTGGTTGGGCTGGAACGCGCCGGGGATCTCTCGGGCGAGGCGGTCGGCGACCGAGTAGTAGGACTGCGGCGACTCGCGCTCCACGTTGGTCGGGCACACCACCACGTCGGCGCCGTAGGCCTTGAGGAGGCTGATCTTCTCCGCCGACATCTTGTCCGGCATGACGAAGACCATCTTGTAGCCCTTGATCGCGGCCACCATGGCAAGGCCGTGGCCCGTGTTGCCCGACGTCGGCTCGATGATGGTGCCGCCGGGCCGCAGCTTCCCGGTCCGCTCGGCCTCCTCGATCATGGTCAGGCCGATCCGGTCCTTGACGCTGCCGCCGGGGTTCAGCTCCTCGAGCTTGGCGAGGACGGTCGGCTTGACCCCGGCAGTCACCTTATGCAGGCGCACCATCGGGGTGTTCCCGACGAGGTCGAGAATCGAGTCTACGTAGCGCACCCAGGGCCGATTCTATGCCCGCGAGTGCCGGCAGATGCGGGTTTGCCGGGTCACCGGAGGCCGCGAGTGCCGGCAGTCGCGGGTAACCGGTCGGCCCGGTGCTCGGCGCCGAACCAGCGGAAGAACACCACCGCCGCGGCCACTCCGAGGGTGACCTTGCCGAACACCATCAGCACGGCGCCCGCGATCGTCTGGTCGATGACCGCGGTGTAGCCGGCGATCAAACGCGGCGCCTGCGCGTAGTAGGGGTAGAAGGTCACCCGCGAAAAGATCAGCGCCAGCGCCACGCCGTCCTGGGGCAGGGTCGCAAGCAGCATGTACACGAGCTTGGCGCCGGGGGACATCGTCCATCGCGCGTGGACCGAGGTCGCCTCGATGATCGGCCAGTAGAGAACAACGCCGCTCGCGATGAACGTCAGGTGCTCGAGCACGTGCACGGCCTCGTTGCGCAGCGTCAGGTCATAGAGGAAGGGCAGGTGCCAGCCGACCATGACAGCGGAGGCGCGACGAAGGCGAGCAGCACGTGCTGGAGCATGTGCACGCTGTCGAGGTACTGGTCGCTGATGGGGTCGATCGGCGTCTCCAGCGCGAGCCACAGCACGAAGAGGCCGAGCAGGAAGTAGACGGTGTGTTTGCGCTGCGCGTCATGCGCGCCGCGCGCGAGAAGCGCGTGGCCGAAGTAGAGGATCACCAGCCCCGCGTACACCGTCGGATCGAAGGGCCAGTAGATCATCGGCGAGCCGACACCGCGATCAGCAGAAGCGCGACGACGAGAACATGCGCCGCCGTGCACCACAGGCAGATCGCGCCCACGAGCACGATTTCGATGTAGACGAGGTACAGCACCGTCAGCAGCCCGACCGTCGACCAGATGAGCTGGATCCACCCTCGTGGCTGCGCCCAGAGAACCGCGCTCGCCCCGAACCAGACGATGCCGAGCACCGAGGTCGGGATGGAGGTGCCGGCGATCACCGCATACGGGCTCGACAGCACCGCCTCGCAGTTGACCCGCCCGGACGTCACGCACGCGGGTACCACGCCGGCGTAGTGCAGGACGGTCAGGTAGATCGAGATGGCGATCCCGGCGACGCTGATCCCGATCGCCGCCAGCTGGAGGCGTGACACTCCGCCGCTACCCGAGTTTCTTTTCGAGGTCCTGGATGGCCGGGCTGGAGCAGACCGACGCGGGCTTGTCGGAGGTCGTCTTGCAGATCGCGGCGCTGATCAGGTTGGCGGAGCCGACGATCGCCTTCGCCTGCGCCGAGTTCTGGTCCTGGAGCTCGGACGCGATCGCCTGCCAGCTCGCGCCGCCCAGCATGTCCGGCAAGTAGGTCGCGCCCGACATCGCGTACTGGTTGCCGAAGTCGACGAACGGGATGCTCCCCCCGGGGTCGTACTTGCTCCACAACTGCTGCTCCGACGCACTCGGCGTCTGCAGCGGCTGCTTGTCGCGGTCGCTCGTCTCCACCGCGCGGAAGTCGATGTAGTCGCTCGAGTAGGTCGCGCCGCGGAACGTGAACGTGGGCGTGTTCGGGTAGATGTCTGAGGACGAGGAGGTCGTGGTCTGCAGTCCGGAGAACGTTCCGAATCGGCCCAGCGCGACGATGAGCGCCCAGCGCTCGCTTGTTCGCCGTCCCCTGGCCGACGGCGTTGAACTCAGACGCGGGCAAGCCTGTGATCTGGGAGACGACCGCCGCGGTCGTGTCCTGGCTCGGAGCCTTGGGCGGGACAGGCGTCGTGTACCAGCGGACGACAAAAAATGCCGCCACCACGAGCGCGATCCCGACGACCACCGCCGCGGGCGTGACCCACACGGGCGTCCTGGACACCGGCTTGCGCATCGGCCGGCGCGCGGGGACGGTCTTTCTCGCGCTCATCCGCCCGCCGTGATCGGCTGGGCGAGGATCCAGAGGCTGGTGAACGTGTACATGACCATCAGCAACAGCATGGGGTATTGGCTGAAGAGGACGTTCTGCGCGCTCTGAAACACAGAGCCGGCGCGCAGGTGCGACAGCAGCACCGCGACCACGTGGCCGACCACGATGAGCACGATCTGCGCGTACCAGACGGTCGCCGCCTGCGCGAGGGCAAAGCTCGGCTTGAAGCCGGCCACCGCCGGGAGGAGGTGCCAGCCCTTCTGCAGCGGGTCGTTGAGCAGCGGGATCGCGTACTGCGAGTACACGACCATGTAGCTGTAGTTGTGCGCCGCGTTGTAGACGAGCGCGATGGGCACGAGCGTGAGCGCGAAGGCGGTCACGGTCGCCTTCATGTCCACCGTCCGCCGGCCGAAGAAGACGACCGCCTCCATGAACGCGACGAAAACCAGGAAGAAGGTCACCGTCAGCAGCATCAGGCCCAGCGTGCGGATGAAGAAGAAGCCGAATCCACCCATCGGCAGCCACACCGGCTCCAGGGCAACGGTGAAGTCCTGCCACGCGGGCGTGGCGATGATGCCGTCGAACGCGAGGGTGCTGAGCATCAGGATCACGAAGACGACGCGGTCCCAGCCGCTGGGCATAGGCCTCAACAGTCCTGCGCCCCACGGGCGCAAATAGACGGTCGTGATGCGCCCCTTCTCGTCGCGCTCGGCCTCGAGGGGACCGAAGCGGCCGACGATCCCGAACAGCAGCGTGAAGGCCTCACAGTGCTCGAGCCACGCGTCGCGGCCGAAGACGAGCATGCCGGCGAGCGTGATGGCCGAGTACGCGACCGCGGCGGTCGCCACCACTGAAGGCCGGTTGGCCATGCCGCTCGTCAGCTCGAGGCAGGCGAACGTGAAGTACAGGAAGGCGGCCGGCCAGACGCCCACCTCGGGCAGCGTGCGGACGGCGCGCAGCGGGACGAAGCGCGCGACGGCGTCGTAGATCGCCGCCCAGGGGTTGATCAGGTACCAGATGTTGCCGAGCAGACCCGACAGGATCACCGTCACGGCCCAGAAATAGATCCAGACCACGTACTCGGCGGGGTTGTTGAACGAGTTCGACGAACCGAAGTAGCCGCTGACGATGGCCGTCACCAGTCCGAGGACGCCGAGCACTCCGCCGATCCTGCGCGGCCACGGCGAGCGGCCGATCGCTGTCAGCGGGGGAGCGGCTCGGCGCGGATAGGAAAGCGCCTTGCCTCCAACCTGATCGCCCGCGAACAGGACCACGAGCACGAACGAGAGGAAGACGACGCCGCTGGCCGCGAAGAGGTACAGGTACAGCGGGATCTGCAGGTCGAAACGCTGGCCGAAGCCGTGGAGGTAGATGTGCGTGGCGGCAATCACGGGCTGACCGTCAGCGTTCCCAGGTGCGTGCTCGTCGACTCCCACTCGATCTCGCACGTGCACGTCTTGTCGGCCTGGAAGGTCTTGCTCACCGTCTGGCCGGCCCTGGTGGCGAAGGCGATGTCGTAGTCGTGGAGGTGGACTTCGCCGTCCTGGTCGCTCTTGAGGTTGATGGTGATGGTGTCGTTCTGGTGCGCCTGCAGCTTTTCGGGGTCGATCCCCGATGGTGAGTCGACTTTCATGGCCCTGGCCCCTGTCACCGACAGGTCGAAGGTCACGTTCTCGCCGCCCTTGTGTCCGTTGACGTAGATCAGGACACCGCCGGCCACGACGAAGACGGCGATGAGCGCGACAACGATCAGTGCGCGAGTTCTGCTCACGCGATTCCTCCTTCTTTCTTTATCTATGTGGACGTGAAGGTAGCGACGCCTTAGAAGGAGGGCGGACCTCGTCGGTAGGAGTGGATGAAGGCCTGGGCGGAGAGCACGAGGCCGCGCGCAGGCGACCACGACCTGAACGCGAAGGTCTGGACGAGCCGGCGGTACGCCGGCGCAATACGGAGCACCGCGAGCGCCGGGCGCACCTGGACCCACAGCCAGCCGACCGCCAGCGACGCCGCGACGGCCACCGGCAGCTGCCCGACCGCGCCCCACATCAGGAGCAGCGGCGCCGAGCCGGTCGGGGCGCCGCCGAGCATCGCCTCCGCCGTCTCCTGGACGGCGAACAGGGCCAGCTGCAGGGTGTAGATCGCGGCGAGCAGTCGCACGAACGACGGGGCGGGAGCTCCGTCAATGGGCCGGCGCGCCACCACCCGTGCCATGCCGACGACGAGCAGGCCCGCCAGCAGAGCCAGCGACGCCAGTCCCAGGCCGGTCTTGGCCACGGCCGGGAAGTACGCGTGGACTCCGGTGCTCTGCAGCTGCTCGGCCGCGCCTCCAAAGCGCAGCTCGTACGCCAGCAGGTGCCCCGCCTGCGATCCGAGCACCCCAACCCCGGCCGCGAGGACCCCAACGGCAGGCCTGCCGCGGCTCATGGTTCCCGATAATAGGCGGTGAAACAGGGCGGAACACCCCGCGCAGCCTGCGGAGGAGGATGGATGAAGAGATCGGTTTTGGTCATTACGGTGGCGCTCGTTCTGGGCGCATGTGGCGGCAACGGCGGCGGCGGATCGTCGAGCCCGAGCACCCTCGGCAAGGTCGACAGCATCGCCAAGCTCGTCCCGGCGGCGATGCAGAGCCAGACTCTCCAGATCGCAACCGACGCGACTTACGAGCCCAACGAGTTCGCCGACCCGACGACGGGTCAGCTCACGGGTTGGGACATCGACTTCGGGCTGGCGCTCTGCACCGTCATGGGCGTCAAGTGCCAGTTCCAGAACGTGAGCTTCGACACCATCATCACGCAGCTCAAGGCAACCAACTCGCGCTACCAGTTCAGCCTGTCCAGCTGGAGCCCGACGCAGGACCGTGAGAACAGCGGCATCGACTTCATCAGCTACTACCGCGCCGGCGAGTCGTGGATCGTGAAGGCTTCCGGCGGAGCGACCATTAACAGCGCGGCCGACCTGTGCGGCAAGTCGGTCGCCGTCGAGTCAGGGACGACCGAGGAGAGCGACGCCTACACGTTCATGGGCCAGGGGGTCGGCGGCGCGCCGATGGCGGGCAAGACCGACGGCTGCAAGACCGCGGGCAAGTCCGACATCAAGGTCCTGAGCTTCCAGAAGCAGACCGAGGCCAACTCGGCGCTGCTGTCCGGCCGCGCCGACGCCGGCTGGCTGGACCAGCCAGTGGCCGCGTACCAGGTGAAGAAGTCGAACGGCCAGTTCAAGGTGTCGGGCCAGCCCTGCAGCGTGGCTCCGTACGGCCTCGCGATCCTGAAAGGCAGCAGCCTCGAGCAGGCGCTGACCGAAGCCACCAAGTACCTGATCCAGAACGGCTTCTACAAGCAGGTGCTCGACAAGTGGGGCGTCTCCGACGGCGCCATCGGCGTCAGCGACGTCAAGCTCAACGACAACAACTCGGTGGGCGCGGTCTGCGTCAAGTCCTGACATGAGCGCCTCCGGCCCGCCTAGCACCCGGAGTGGGCGGCCGGAGGCGATCAAGGCGGTGCCCCTCCGCCACCCGTGGCGGTGGATCACCGCCGCGGTCGTGCTGGTGCTAGCCGGCTGGGCGGTCTACACCGTGGCGACCGCGCCGCTGCTCAACTGGGACACGTTCACGGCGTACCTGTTCCAGGCCCTGATCTTCGACGGCATCCGGCTAACGCTCGTGCTGACGGTGGCCGCGATGCTGATCGGGATCACTCTCGGGATCGTGCTCGCCGTGATGCGGCTTTCGCCCAACCCCGTCATGTCCGCGCTCGCCTGGTTCTACATCTGGTTCTTCCGCGGCACGCCCGTGCTGGTTCAGATCTTCTTCTGGTTCAACCTGGCGATCATCCTTCCGTACCTCGGCATCGGCCCCTTCAAGGCCAGCACCAACGTGCTGATCACGCCCGTGATGGCGGCTATCTTCGGCCTCGGTTTCAACGAAGCCGCCTACATGGCCGAGATCGTGCGTGCGGGCATCATCTCCGTCGAGCACGGCCAGACCGAGGCCGCGCAGGCGCTGGGCATGACGCGCCTGCAGGTGATGCGGCGGATTGTCCTCCCGCAGGCGATGCGCGTCATCATCCCGCCGACCGGCAACGAGACCATCTCGATGCTGAAGACCACCTCGCTCGCTTTCGTCGCGTCGGTACCCGAGCTCTTCACGCGCGTTGACCAGATCGGCAACTTCAACTTCCGCTATGTCGAGCTGCTTTTCGTCGCGAGCTTCTGGTACCTGCTCATGACCTCGGTCCTGACCGTGGGCCAGTACTATCTCGAGCGCTACTTCGCCCGCGGAGCGGCACGCGAGCTGCCGCCGACTCCGTTCCAGCGCTTCCGCCGGCTCCTGTTCACTTACCGGGTGGCGCTGCCGGTGACCGGGCGATGAGCCCGATGGTCAAGGCCGAGGCGGTGCACAAGAGCTTCGGCCGCCTCGAGGTTCTGCGCGGCATCGACCTCGAGGTCCAGCCGAAAGAGGTCATGTGCGTGATCGGTCCGTCGGGCTCCGGCAAGAGCACGTTCCTGCGCTGCATCAACCACCTGGAGAAGATCGACGCCGGCCGCCTCTACGTCGACGGCGAGCTGGTCGGCTACACGCAGCGCGGCGACAGGCTGTACGAGCTCCCCGACCACGAGGTGTGCCGGAAGCGGTCGGAGATCGGAATGGTCTTCCAGCGCTTCAACCTCTTCCCGCACATGACCGCGCTCGAGAACGTGATGGAGGCGCCGATGCACGTGAAGCGCGAGAGCCGGTCATCGGCCGAGAAGCGCGCCCGCCAGCTTCTGCAGCGCGTCGGCCTGGCCGACAAGGTCAAGGCCTACCCCAACCAGCTCTCCGGCGGCCAGCAGCAGCGCGTGGCGATCGCCCGCGCCCTGGCGATGCAGCCCAAGCTGATGCTCTTCGACGAGCCGACCTCGGCGCTCGACCCGGAGCTGGTCGGGGAGGTGCTCGACGTCATGCGCGGCCTGGCCGAGGACGGGATGACGATGATCGTCGTGACGCACGAGATGGGCTTCGCGCGCGAGGTCGGAGACACGCTGGTGTTCATGGACGAAGGCGTGATCGTCGAGGCCGGCAAACCGCGCGACGTGCTCGCCAACCCCACTCACGAGCGCACGAGACTCTTCCTGTCGAAGGTCCTCTGACGCGTCGGGTGCGCGCAGGGCGCACGTGACAGTCAGACCTGGGCGCGGGCGCTCAGCAAAGGCAGGGCGACCGCACCCAGCAGCTCGGCCCGCTCGACGAACACCGCGGCCCGCACGTCGACGATCTCCGCGGCCGCCTGCACCGCGTGCCGGCGGATCGATTCCCGCATCGCCCGCAGGAGTACGTCGCCGCCTCGGCTCAGCAGGCCGCCGACGATCACGCGCTCCGGGTTGATCAGGTTGCACAGCCCTGCCACCGCCACCCCGATCTCGCGTCCGGCGTCGGCGATCGCCCTCCGGCAGCGCAGGTCGCCTTCGGCCGCGCGCTCGACGATCTGAGCGAGAGTCAGGAGCGCGCCGTCCACCGGCCCGACGAGCTTGACGATGGCCGGCCCGGACGCGACCGTCTCCAGGCAGCCGCGGTTGCCGCAGTAGCAGAGGAGGCCGCGCTCGTCGAGGGTCGTGTGTCCGATCTCGCCGGCGGTCCCGGTCGCGCCACGGAGCAGGCGCCCGTCGATCACGATCCCGGCGCCGATGCCGGTGGCCGCTTTGATGTAAGCGAAGTTCAAGCAGTCCCGGCCGGCGCCCCAGGTGAGCTCTGCGGCGGCGCCGAGGTTGGCGTCGTTCTCGATCTCCACCGGCACGCCGAGCCTCTCCTCCATCTCCGACGCGATGCGGAGGCCGACCCAGCCGGGAAGGATCGTGGCCGATCCCGCTGTGCCGTGAGCGCGGTCGACAGGACCCGGGATGCCGATCCCGGCGGCGATCACCTTCTTGCGGTCGACGCCGGCCAGCTCCAGCACCTCGCCGAACGTCCGGGCCGCGCAGTCGAGGGCCTGCACCGCCTGGCGGTTGACGTCGAGCTCGTAGCGGCGCTCGGCCAGCACGTTGTGGCCGAGATCGGCGACCGCGACCCCGACGTGGCTGTGGCCGAAGTCGATGCCGGCGACCACGCGGCCCGGGTCGCGGAGCGCCAGCTGGATGGCCGGCCGCCCGCCCCGCCTGCGGCTCGGCGTGGCGTCGATGTCGACCACCAGGCCGGCCTCCTTGAGCTCGGTGACCAGCGTCGAGACGGTCGTCCGGGAGAGTCCCGTGGCGCGGGCGATGTCGGCCTGGCTTACCCGGCCCTGGGTCCTCAAGATCTCGACCACGCGCTGCCGGTTGCGGCCGCGAAGCCAGGCCAGAGTCCCGTCAGCGTTCTTGGCCGTCGCCACCACGCGTCATGTTGATCGCGCCCGCCGGTTTGTCAAGACTTCAAACAAAGTATTGTTGGCGACTTGACGCTCTCTTGACAAACCACAGGGCCTGAGCAATGCTTCGGGCTTCGAACCCTCTGAGTAGACCCGCTGTCGGCGCACTCTCGCCCCGGCCTGTGGCACGGGAAGAAGGCAGTGGGAACCCGTCAATTGTGTGAGGTAGTGCGCATGAAGTTGTCCCGGTTATTGCCCGCTTTCGCGGTGGTGGGCGTGATTCTCACCGCCTGCGGTGGCAACAACAACCCGAGCTCGTCCTCGAGCGCGACCGTCCCTTCGGACCTGAGCATCCAGTCGTTCACGGCGGACTTCAGCTACATGCCGAAGCTGAAGGACCTCGTCGGCGCCGGCAAGGGCAAGGTCGGAGTGATCCTTCCCGACACCACGTCGTCGGTCCGCTACGTGCAGTTCGACCAGCCGTACCTGCAGAAGGCGTTCGAGCAGGCCGGCTACAAGTCCTCTGACTTCACGATCGGCAACGCCCAGGGCCAGGAGGCCCAGGAGCTCGCGCTCGCGCAGGCCGACATCACCAACGGTGCGACCGTCCTGATCATGGACCCGCTGAACAGCACCGTCGGTTCGCAGATCCAGCAGCTGGCGCAGTCGAAGGGCGTCAAGGTGATCAGCTACGACCGGGCTACTTTCACCGGCACCAACACCTACTACGTGAGCTTTGACAACGTGCAGGTGGGCGAGCTGATCGGCAAGGGCTTCGTCCAGTGCGTCTCGGACTGGGGCATCAAGAACGCCCAGGTCTTCGAGCTGGACGGCGGCCAGAACTCGGACCCGAACGCGGTCTCGTTCGCGCAGGGCTACAACGACGCGATATGGAGCAAGAAGCAGGCTCACGTCGACGTCGGGGCGACCAACAGCCAGGGCATGAAGCTCGTCAACGAGCAGGTCGCGACCGACTGGAAGAACGACGTCGGCCAGACGATCTTCCAGCAGGCGTACACCGCCCACCCGAACATCAACGCCACGGTCGAGGCCAACGACGGTCTCGGCAACGCCGTGGTGACCGTCCTCAAGAGCAGGGGCGTCAAGGCCAAGAGCGTCCCGACCACCGGCCAGGACGCCACGCCTGACGGCATGGCCAACGTGCTGACCGACTTCCAGTGCGGCTCGGTCTACAAGGCCGTGTACCTCGAGGCGCAGGCCGCGGTTGCCCTCGCGACCGTGCTGCGCGCCAGCGCCACTCCACCGTCGGCGCTGGTCAACGGCACCACCTCTCCCCCGTCCGGCGTGTCTGGCAACCAGCAGCCGGCCATTCTTCTCGTCCCGATCTGGGTCACCAAGGCCAACATGAAGGACACGGTGATCAAGGACAACTTCGTCGACAAGACGGCTCTCTGCCAGAAGGTCACGGCCGCCGTCTGTTCGGCCGCCGGGATCTCGTAAGACGTTTCTGACGACGCCGCCGCAACTCTGCGGCGGCGTCACTTTTTATATGGGGAGATAATTTCGGAGTGGCAGTCGACGCCGCCGCCGAGCCGCTGCTGAAGGTCCGCGAGATCGACAAGCACTTCGGCCCGGTTCAGGCCCTTTATCACGTCGACCTCGACCTCCCCTCAGGCAAGGTGACCGCACTCTGCGGTGACAACGGCGCCGGCAAGTCCGTGCTCACCAAGTGCATCGCCGGGGTCTACCAACCCGACCACGGCCAGGTGTTCTTTGAAGGGCGGCCGGTCCACGTCCACAACGCGCGTGACGCGGCGCGCCTGGGCATCGAGACCGTCTACCAGGACCTCGCCCTATGCGACAACCTCGACATCGTCCAGAACATGTTCCTGGGGCGCGAGCGTCTGCGGAACCGTCTACTCGACGAAGACAACATGGAGCGGGCCGCGGCGGAGACGCTCGCCGGCCTGCGGGTCACGACCGTCAAGTCCATCCGCCAGCCGGTCGCCTCCCTGTCCGGCGGCCAGCGCCAGTCGATCGCCGTCGCCAAGGCGGTGATGTGGAACTCGAAGCTGGTGATCATGGACGAGCCGACCGCCGCCCTCGGCGTCGTCCAGACGCGAAACGTGCTCGACCTGATCAAGACCCTGCGTGACAAGGGCCTGGCCGTGATGGTCATCTCGCACAACCTCAACGACGTCTTCGAGGTCGCGGACAGGATCGCGGTCATGTACCTCGGGCGGCTGGTGGTGCAGGACGACGCGGCCAAGTTCGACAGGCAGTCGGTGGTGGACTACATGACGACAGGAGGTTCGAGCCGCGGCGGTGGCAGAGCCAAAGAGAGCTGACGTCCGGAGCGGGGGTTCAGACCTGACGGCGGTGCCGGATATCGTCGCGGAGGTTCCGCCGGAGATCGTCGCCCAGTCGCTCGAAGAGTACGTCCGCGGCTACGCCGCGCGCATACGCGCGGGAGAGAGCGGGGTCCTTCCGGTCATCGTGGCGATGGTCGCCATCATCGTCGTCTTCGGCGCGCTCAGCCCCGTCTACCTCTCGGCGGGAAACATCGTGAACCTGTTCCAGCAGAGCGCCGTGATCATGGTGCTCGCCATGGCCGAAGCGTTCGCCCTGGTTCTGGGCGAGATCGACCTCTCGATCGGCTTCGTCGGCGCGTGCGGCGCCGCCATCACCGTCCAGCTCATCCAGCCGGCAACCACGAACTGGCCGTGGCCACTTGCGGTCCTGGCCGGCCTGCTCTTCTGCGTCGTGTTCGGAGCTATCCAGGGCACGTTGATCACGCGCCTTCACCTCCCGTCGTTCATCGTCACGCTGGCCGGTTACCTCGTCGCCAACGGCCTGTTTCTGAAGATCCTTCTCTTCGGCCCGTTCTCCGGCTACCCCAACCTCTTCGGCCCCCCATCGTTTCCTGGATTGGCGCCGGCGTGGTCGTGGCGGCCCTTGGCGGGTTCATCTGGTTTTCGGATTCACGCCGTCGCAAAAGCGGTTTGGTCGCGCCGCCCGCCAGCCTCTCGCTGATCAAGATCGGCCTGATCGCTGTGGTCGCGATCGTGGTGGTGGGGATATGCAATCTGAACAGAGGGGTCCTGATCGTCCAGGAAGGTGTGCCCTGGGTCATCCCCATCGTGATCGCCGTGCTGGCGGCATGGACCGTGCTGCTCGGGCGCACGAAGTACGGCCGCTACCTGTACGCGATCGGCGGCAACCCGGAAGCGGCTCGTCGCGCCGGCATCAACCTTTCGATGGTTCGCACGACGGCGTTCATGCTGTGCTCTTTCACCGCCGGCATCGCGTTGCTGCTGTACGCGTCCTACTTGAATGGAATGTCCAACAACGTGCAGGCGGGGTATTACGTCCTCTACGCAGTCGCCGCGGCGGTCATCGGGGGCACGAGCCTCATGGGAGGCCGAGGCAAGCCGCTGCACGGCGTGCTCGGCGGGCTCGTGATCGGCGCCATCTACAACGGCATGTACTTGCTCGCGCTCTCTTTTGAGTGGCAGTACATCGTGACCGGGCTGGTGCTGCTGGCCGCGATCATCATCGA
>WNGH01003909.1_pt1 | contig 16318 bp, 16 predicted proteins | sample 5400631 | NCBI WGS metagenome assembly WNGH01 (sample SAMN13153373, study PRJNA577476) | soil metagenome | isolation source: 115 cm soil or saprolite under Garry oak tree replicate 1 | place: USA:California | collected 2016-06-15
CGTCCCCCTCACTACCATCACTAACGATCCTGTCCCCAAGGAAGAACTGGGGAATGCCACCAGCCTCTTCAACCTGATGCGCAATATCGGCGCTAGCGTGGGCATCGCCAGCGTCACCACCTTGGTAGCACGGCACCAGCAGATTCATTTCAACAATCTCGGCGCCCATGTGAACACCTATGACCCGCAATCCCGCGCCATGATCGAATCCATGCGGGCAGCCATGATGGCAGCCGGTGCTAACGCCGCCACTGCCACTCGTCAGGCCTTTGCAGCTTTGTTTGGGACGGTCCAGCGTCAGGCGAGCGTTATGGCGTTCAACGATGCTTTTCGAATGTTAATGGTGCTGTTCCTGCTGATGCTGCCGCTGATCCTGATTATGCGCAAACCCCAGAAACCAGGAGCAGCCGTCATGCATTAATGTGTGCCAGATGGGATTGGTGCAATGTGCCAAGGGTTTCTTAGGAAGGCAGATGCTTGTTCAGTGCTTTCTCGATTGTTTCTCTGGGAACGTTTCCTACAATTTGCTCACGTACCTGGCCATCCTTAAAGATGAGCAGCGTAGGTATGCCGCGGACGTTGTAGCGCTGCGGAGTGGCCGCGTTACGGTCAACATCCATCTTGCCGACTTTGACCTTGCCGCTGTAGCTCTGGGCAACCTCATCCACGATGGGCGCCAGAGCGCGGCAGGGACTGCACCACGCAGCCCAAAAGTCCACCATCACCGGCTGCTCTGATTTCAGCACGGTCTGGTCGAAGTTGGCGTCGGTTACCTCAAAAATTGCGTCGCTTGCCATTTTTCCTCCGCGAGGATGGTTGCCGCAGCTGGCCCCCCAAAATGAGAGGTTTTAGACACTGTATCACTCTCATTCGATGCCGGAGAACGACGAAAGTCGCAGCGCGGGACCTGCATCTGGAAATCTGTGGCAGAAAATAAAAGCGTCCTGTGGCTCTCCGCCACAGGACGCAGATGGCAGCCCTCCCCCAGGTACTGCCGTTTCAGCACCCGGTGATTCTAGGGATCCTGCTTTGGCGTGTAAACGTCACTAAAGTAACCATCAGTAACCACAGAGCTAGTCCCTGGAAGTCAGTTCAGGCTGACCGCCGGTAAAAAAATGCATCTCCTGCCGCCGCAGCCACGATAAAGTGCTGCCTCCCCGTGACAAACCTTGCTAAAGCTGTTACACTGTATCTGCGTTAGATATGAATCGGTTGTGAGCAGTTCTACGGTTTACCAGCCAGTACCTGCCTGCAGTACCCTCCGACTCCTTTCCAGCGTAAATCAATTTGAAAAGGAACACGTGTAACAATGGAACAAGGAACAGTAAAGTGGTTCAACGACGCTAAAGGCTATGGCTTTATCAGCCGGCAGGGCGGCGAAGATGTTTTTGTGCATTTCTCGGCCATCCAGGCGGGCGGCTTCCGCTCCCTGCAGGAAGGCCAGGCCGTTCAGTTCAATGTCGTCAAGGGACCCAAGGGCTTGCAGGCAGAGAACGTCCAACCTCTCTAATCTGAAAAGCTACGTCGAGAAGGCGGTCGCCAACGGCGATCGCCTTTTTTGTTTGTGCAGGCAAAGATAGTGCCGGGAGGGGAGTTGAACCCCCAAGGGCCGAAGCCCGGCGGATTTTGAGCCTCCCTGCCATCCTCTCACTTTAAGCCTTCGGACGAATCTTCAGCGGAACCGATGTGCCGACTATAACGTATCTCATAGCGGGGACGAGATGCGTCTGTTGTTAGACATCTTCGGGCAAACCCTACGCACGCTGTGGTCACATAAGCTGCGTTCATTCCTGACGATGTTCGGCATCGCTTGGGGCGTCGGGTCGTTATTGCTTCTGGTGGGTCTCGGGGAAGGCTTCCGATCCGGGCAGAAGAAGAACCTTTCATCCATGGGGCAAAATATCATCTGGATCTTTGGCGGAAGAATCCCGACGGTGCAGGGAAGCTACACCGCCATGCGGCCATTCAATCTCACCTACAACGACTATCTTGCCCTCAAGCGTGACGCCAAGCTCGTAAAGGACATCTCTCCGGTGCTGCAACGTACCGACATCCGGGCGGTCGGCGAAGTGACCAGCACCAATGGAGAAGTCTTCGGCATCATGCCGGAGTACAACCTGATTCGGACGATCCCCGTCGCCAGTGGCCGCTGGCTCAACCAACAAGATGAGGCCGAAGGACGGCTCGTGGTAGTGATCGGCTATGAGATGCGCAAGAACATCTTCGCAGGCCGCAATGCCCTGGGAAATACCATTCTGCTCAATGGCACACGATTCACGGTCATTGGCGTCCTCGATAAGATCGGTCGCGAGCAAAATAACGGAACCAACATCCGGTTCTTTATCCCAATCAGCGTGATGCGGAAGTTGTTTCCGTTGAGGGTACAGACAGAACCCGGTGCAATTTCATTTATCAACTATCAGCCTCCCAATAGGGCGGAGCACGATGCAGCGGTGGAAGAGGTCCATCGCATCGTAGCGCAGCGACACGGTCTTGATTGGCATGACAAAGAAGCTTTTAACGAGCAGGACACACTTGTTGCCGAACAGACGGTTGGCAAGATCTTCGACGCGATGGATTGGTTCCTCGGCGGTGTCGGTATCGTCACGCTTGCCTTGGGCGCGATCGGCATCCTGAACATCATGCTGGTCTCCGTCGCTGAACGAACCTCTGAGATCGGGCTTCGCAAGGCGCTTGGAGCAACCAACCGCAGCATCCTCACCCAGTTCTTCCTGGAGGGGGCTTTCCTCACTGTGCTGAGTGGAGGCATTGGGTTCGGCTTTGCCGCCGGATTAATGTCGCTGCTTGGTGGCTTGCCGCAGCCAGACGGGTTTGATACCCCTAAACTGGTCCCACTGTCGGCGGCGGCCGCCACTCTGGCTCTGTCTGCTGCGGGCATTGCGGCGGGACTGTATCCGGCACGCAAAGCCGCGATGCTTACGCCGGTTGAAGCGTTCAGAAGGGAATAACCATGTTTCGTGACATTCTTGAGCAGGCTTGGACTTCGCTGAGGTTCAATCGCAGAAGATCAGCGCTCACCATGCTTGGGATGGCATGGGGCATCGCCACCGTAGTCATCCTGTTGGCTTATGGCGAGGGATTCGAGCGTGCGATCTTTGCCTTTTTTCGCACCTTCGGGACGAACCTGATCATGGTGTTTCCCGGCCGGACCTCATTGCAGGCTGGCGGGACGAAAGCTGGAACCGAAGTCCGCTTCACACTCGATGACGTGGACCGCATCGCATCTCAAGTGCCGTTCGTAAAAGGCATCTCGCCCATGGTGAACATGGAGACGAATGTCCAGCAGGGCAACCGAACCATTCAGTTCCCCGTAAATGGGGTGTACCCGGTGTTTGGCCGCATACGCCGTTCGATCGTGGACGATGGCGCCTTCTTCACCGAAGAACATGACGCTTCCCACGCCCGCGTGGCAGTCATCGGGGATGGAGTGAAAGAGAAACTCTTTTCCGGCCGCCCGGCAGTCGGGGAGAGCATTCGTATCAGCGGAATAAGTTTTCTCGTCATTGGAGTGATGCGCCATAAAGTGAATGGCGGTGGGGATGAAGATGACAACAAGCAGATCTATGTTCCCTTTCACGCTATGGGCGATTTAAAAGACACCCACTACCTGAACGGCATCTCGATCGATTACGAGGGTAGCGACGACGAAAAGATCGTGAAATCCCTTCGCACCATTCTTGGCTATTACCACAACTTTAAGCCCGAGGACCGCAGAGCCATCTTTGTTTTTGACCTTGCCAAGGACATGAAGGAATTCAGCGTCATCACCACCGGACTGAAAGTACTCCTGGCATTCATCGGGACCCTCACCCTGGGGATCGGCGGCGTCGGCCTAATGAACATCATGCTGGTGTCAGTGCAGCAGCGAACACGCGAGATCGGCGTGGAAAAGGCGCTGGGCGCACGTAAGCGCCACATCTTGATGCAATTTCTTGCGGAGGCGCTGGCCATTACCTTCAGCGGTGGGATTGCCGGTGTGCTGATCGCGTATGTCGTCTCCTGGAGTGTGGGTGCCTTGACCTTGTTCAGTGCCTTCAACAAGGGCGCGGAGGACTATGACATCCGTTTGATGATAGAACCCTCCACCATCATGGTTGCTACTCTGATCCTGAGTTTGGTGGGGCTTGTGAGTGGAATGCTGCCAGCGATCCGCGCCGCCAGACTGGATCCCATCGAAGCGCTTCGATACGAATAAGCCGGTTACGCTTGGTCACCCGCCGAGCGGAGTCAGCGGCAAGCGCCCCCTGATCAAGGACACCGAGTTGTCGAAGCCTCAGCTAATTGAAGGCTGGTGCCGGGAGGGGGAGTTGAACCCCCAAGGGCCGAAGCCCGGCGGATTTTGAGTCCGCTGCGTCTGCCAGTTCCGCCATCCCGGCGCGCCCAGACAACCAGTATTACACACGCTAAAACCTTGCCGCCAGCGCGCGCAGCACCCAAAGCCCCACAATAGCTCTCAATATTTTTCCCCATGCCTGATATATTTTAAGTTTCCCGCCGGAGGTCCCAGATGCCCCGTGTAGTCCGCTGCGGCCTGATTCAGGCCCATAATCCGCTCGGCCCTGACCACAGTCTTGCCGCAATCAAGAAGGCAATGGTCCAGAAGCACCTCAAGTTGATTGAGCAGGCTGCGCGCAAAAAAGTACAGGTGCTCTGCCTTCAGGAGCTCTTTTATGGTCCTTATTTTTGCGCCGAGCAGAATCCCCGCTGGTATGAGCTCACCGAGCGCGTCCCTGATGGCCCCAGCACCAAACTGATGCAGAAAACCGCCGAACGCCATGGCATGGTGATCGTCGTTCCCGTATATGAAGAAGAGATGACCGGGCTCTACTTCAACACTGCCGCTGTCATTGATGCGGATGGCCGCTATCTGGGCAAATACCGCAAGCACCACATCCCCCATTGCCATCCCGGATTTTGGGAAAAGTTTTATTTCACTCCCGGCGACCTCGGCTATCCCGTTTTTGAAACCAAATACGCGCGCCTGGGAGTTTATATTTGTTACGACCGCCACTTTCCCGAAGGCGCCCGCATTCTCGGCCTGAACGGCGCCGAGATCGTCTTTAATCCCTCGGCCACCGTCGCCGGCTTGTCGGAATATTTGTGGGAACTGGAGCAGCCCGCGCATGCCGTCGCCAACGGCTACTTCATTGGGGCTATCAACCGCGTGGGAGAGGAAAAGCCGTGGAACATTGGCGAATTTTACGGCAAGAGTTATTTCTGCAATCCCCGCGGAAAAATCATCGCCCAGGCTAGCCGCGATAAGGATGAGGTTTTAGTCGCCGACCTCGATCTCGACATGATCTCGGAAGTGCGGCGCGTATGGCAGTTCTTTCGCGATCGCCGTCCCGAAAGCTATGGCGCTTTGACGGCACAAAGCGGCAAAGCCGCAGCCGCCGACTGAAACTGAAGCCGCCGCCATCGTATGCGACAGCAAGGGGAAAAGGAGCCTCATGAATAAAGACGAGATCATTCGCAAGCACAAACAGTACCTGTTTCCCTCCGTGAGCACGTACTTTGCCGAGCCGCTGGTCACCGATCATGGCAGCATGCAGTACCTGTGGGATGTCGAAGGCAACAAGTATCTGGATTTCTTTGGCGGCATCGTGACCATCTCCGCCGGGCATGCTAATCCGCGGATTAATTCCAAAATCAAGCAGCAGGTAGATCGCCTGCAGCACGCCTCCACCCTCTTTCCCAACGAGGCCATTGTCAGCCTGGCAGAGAAGCTCGCCCAAATCACGCCCGGAGAGATCACCAAAAGTTATTTCACTAACAGCGGCACCGAGGCCAACGAGACCGCCATCCAACTGGCGCGCGTATATACCGGCAACTATGAAGTCGTGGCCCTGCGCCATGCCTATAGTGGACGCTCCCAGTTGGCCCAGACGATGACCGGCCAGAGCACCTGGCGGCGTTCGCTGCCCCTGGGGTTTGGCGTAGTGCACGCCATGAATCCTTACTGCTACCGTTGTCCCTTGGGAAAGACCTATCCCGAATGCGGGGTTGCTTGCGCGCAGGATATCGAAGCTGTCATCCAAACCACAACCTCCGGAAAAATTGCCGCCTTTATCGCGGAACCCATTCAAGGCCTTGGCGGCTTCATCACCCCGCCCCAGGAATATTTCAAGATCGCGTTCAACATCATCAAGAATTACGGCGGCATGTTTATTGACGACGAAGTCCAGACTGCCTGGGGGCGTACCGGCAAAAAGTGGTTCGGCATCGAGCACTGGGAGGTCACGCCCGACATCATCACAGCGGCGAAGGGCCTGGCCAACGGCGCCCCCATTGGCGCCACCCTCACCCGCTCCGACATCGCCGATAGCTTCCAGGGATCACAGATTTCGACGTTTGGCGGCAATCCGGTCTCTTGCGTCGCCGCCAAAGCGACCATCGAAGTTATCGAGCAAGACCGCCTGCTCGATAACGCTTACCACGTCGGCAGCTACTTCCGTCAGGGGCTTGAGGGCCTGCAGGAAAAATATTCCCTAATCGGCGAAGTTCGCGGCATGGGACTGATGCAGGGCACCGAGCTAGTCAAAGATCGGCAGACAAAAGAACCAGCGCCTCAGGAAACCGCACAGCTCATGGAGGAGTGTCGCCGCGGCGGATTGCTCATTGGCAAAGGCGGATTGTGGGGCAATGTGGTCCGCATGTCTCCGCCGCTCAACATCAACAAGGCTGATGTGGACGAGGCCATTCGCATTCTCGATCAGGCGTTTGGCAAAATTGGCAAAGCCTCAATCGCAGCCGTACCGGTCGGGGCAAGCGCACGTTCTTAAGGAGCCAGTTTATGAGTGTATTAGCCGAACCCGCAGTGGCGCGGGCCCTGAACTTTGTCAACGGCCAGTGGGTCGAATCCCGCAGCCAGCGAATCGCGGAGCGCCGCAACCCCGCCAATTTCGATGACCTGGTCGGCGTAATTCCGCTGTCCACGCGCGAAGAGACCCGCGCCGCTGTAGCCGCTGCGGCTGCCGCCTTTCCTGCCTGGCGCGCGACACCGGCGCCAGTTCGAGGCCGGGCAATCGCTCGTGCTGCTCAGATCATGACCGAGCGCCAGCAGGAACTCGGGCGCATGCTTACCCGCGAAGAAGGCAAGACCCTCACCGAATCCAACGGCGAGATCCTGCGCTCCATCAACGTCCTCGAATTCATGGCCGGCGAAGCGCGCCGCATGGGCGGCGAGACATTGCCATCTGAGCTTCCCAAGAATTTCGCCTACACCATCAAGCAGCCGCTCGGCGTCGTCGCCTGCATCACCCCATGGAATTTTCCAGTGGCCATCCCTGTCTGGAAGATGGCGCCTGCTCTGGTGGCGGGCAACACCGTCGTTTTTAAACCTGCGACCATCACCGCGCTCACCGGAATGAAGGTCATCGAGATCTTCCAGCAGGCTGGCATTCCCGCAGGCGTTATTAACATGGTGGTTGGCGCCGGCTCAGAGGTTGGCGACGAACTCATCGCCAATCCCGCGGTCAAGGCGGTGAGTTTTACCGGGTCCAACGAGATTGGCGCCGCCTTGTACGCACAGGGCGCCAAGCGCCTCATGAAAGTACAGTGCGAGATGGGCGGTAAAAATCCGCTCGTTGTCCTTGAGGATGCCGATCTCGAGCTCGCGGTTGAGAGCACGCTTCAGGGCGCATTTGGCTCCACCGGCCAGCGCTGCACCGCCACCAGCCGCGCGATTGTGGTGGAATCCATCGCCGGCGAATTCGTCAGCCGCTTGAAAAAGCGCACCACGCAATTGAAAGTCGGCGATGGTTCCCAGGCCGGCGTCCACGTAGGCCCTTCGGTGGATGAGGCCCAATTCAAAACTGTGCTCAAATATCTCCAAATCGGCAAGGATGAAGGTGCGCAATTGGTTTGCGGAGGCGACCGCATGACCGGCGGCACTTACGACCGCGGCTACTTTATCGCACCCACCATCTTTGATCGCGTAAGGCCCAACATGCGCATCGCTCAGGAAGAAATTTTCGGGCCCGTGCTCTCCATCATCCGCGTTAAGAATTTCGATGAAGCGATCGAGGTCTCTAACGGCGTTATCTACGGGCTGAGTTCTTCCATCTATACCCAAAATGTTTCGCGCCTCTTTGAGTTTGTGGACCGCATCGAGACCGGCATTACCCACATTAATTCGCCCACCACCGGCGGCGAAGCACAGATCCCTTTCGGAGGCATGAAAGGCACCGGCATCGGCCTGCGTGAGCAGGGTCGCGTCGCCCTCGACTTCTTTACCGAATTGAAAGCTGTGTATGTCGATTACACCGGCAAGAAGCGCGAGACAAACATTTATTGAAATGCTTCGATTGGATTGAAGGAGAGGAAATGGCCGCATCTTTAGCCACGCGCCGTATTTTTCTCCCTGCGCTGCCGCTACTGATGGGTGCACTCGGCCTGTCGCAGACTGCTGATGCTCCTCAGCAAGTTACAGGCGCGGGCTCGCAGGCGATGAGCGCCAAGTATGAAGAGCTACAGTGGCAAGCCATCGTGCCGGAGTTCGGCAGTGACTCACCGCAAATCTCAGTTCTGCGTGTGGATCCTAAGAGTCACGCTACCCAACTGCTGATTCGCGTGCCCAAGAAGCTGCACGTCCCCATGCACTGGCACAGCGCCAACGAAACTCACACTGTAGTGAGGGGAACTTGGGTTTTCGAGCATGGCGGCAAGCGCGACCACCTTGGGGCCGGTGGGTTCAATTACATTCCGGCAAAGATGCATCACCAGGCATGGGCCTCTGACAACGCGCTGGTCTTCATCACTGTGGATTCCACCTGGGATGTCAACTGGGTGAGCGGTCCGCCAACTAGGGCCGACCTCGGGAAGACTCCTCCCGCGAACACAAAGTAAAAACGAGAAACTGCAAACTTCCTTATGCAACCTGCCGCGGCCAAGCGTAGCATCGAATCCAGCCCGCTCTATAACCCCGATCTCGCGCCAGCCGGCGCTTCCCGTCGCACTTGGGGCACCTACAACTACGCCGCGCTCTGGGTTTCGATGTCGGTCAATATCCTCACCTACATGCTGGCCGCCAGTCTCATCCAGGGCGGCATGGATTGGAAGCAGGCAGTCGCCACGGTATTTCTAGGCAATACCATTGTGCTTGTGCCTATGCTGCTGAATTCGCACCCGGGAACGCGCTATGGAATTCCCTTTCCGGTATTGGCGCGAGCATCGTTTGGGCTGCTGGGCGCGAATTTTGCCGCGGTGCTGCGGGCTCTTGTGGCCTGCGGATGGTTCGGCATCCAAACCTGGATCGGTGGCGAAGCCATCAACACTTTGCTGGCGACCATCTGGCCTTCATGGAGGAATTTTCATGGCGGAGTTGCCGTCTGCTTCCTCGCCTTCTGGCTGATTAATCTCGCAGTCATCCTTAAGGGCATCGAGTACATCCGTTTTTTGCAGGGATTAAGCGCGCCCATTCTGTTGGCCGTCGGCTTGCTCCTTTTGACATGGGCATACATAAAAGCAGGCGGATTTGGGCCCATGCTGGCTGCGCCTTCACGTTTTCGCGACTTGCCTGAATTCATGAAGTTCCTCATCCCTGCCCTAAACGGAACGGTGGGGTTCTGGGCAACGGTCTCGCTCAATATTCCCGACTTCACTCGCTTCGCCCGCAGCCAGCGTGAGCAGATGACGGGACAAGCGATCGCTCTGCCGGCTACTATGACTCTTTATTCATTTATCGGAGTAGCCGTGACTTCCGCCACGGTCGTGATTTACGGCACCGCCATCTGGGATCCGGTGCTACTGCTCAGCCGCTTCCATTCGCCGGTTGCGGTCGTGATCTCGCTGCTGGCGATCATCCTGGCCACGCTTAACGTCAACATCGGCGCCAATGTAGTCTCCCCGGCAAACGATTTCTCCAACCTGTGGCCCCGCCGCATCAGCTTCAAGACCGGAGGCGTAATTACCTGTTTCCTGGGTATTGCCCTCATGCCTTGGAAGCTGCTGGCCAACTACAGAACTTTTATTCTTGGCTGGCTAGGCGGATACGCAGCCTTCCTCGGCCCAGTCGCAGGAATCATGATTTGCGATTACTTCCTCATTCGCAGACGCCTGCTTTCGGTTGACGATCTCTACCTTCGCGGCGGGATTTATGAATACTCCGGCGGCTTCAATTGGCGCGCGGTAAGTGCGCTGTTCTTCGCTGCCGCGGTGGCCCTGGTGGGATTGGTGATGCCGTCGCTGCGTTTTTTGTATGACTACTCTTGGTTCGTGGGATTCGGAATCGCCTTTGTGACTTATTATGCGCTAATGCAGTCGCAGCGCCAGCCTGAAGTCGCAGTTCTCGAAGCGACTCGCTGAACTGTCATCCCCTCAGCAGTTCTTCCACATTGCACTCGGGTCTCCTGCCCCGCGCTTCCTGTAGCTGGCGCCACGTCATGGGCGGTCGGCCGCTGTCCACTTCTACCATGGTGATGCATCCCGGCACGGGACAGACCAACGCACATAGGTTGCAGCCCACACACTCCTCTTCAATCACGTGAGGGACCAGTTTCTGGCCGTTACCATGACGCAGATCATGTGCGTGGCGCCCCTGATATGAAATGCACTGGTGCGCGCCGTCTTCGCAGGCGATGTAGCACAGATTGCAGGTAATACATTTTTTAGGATCAATCTTGGCGATGATCTTGTAGTTCAGGTCGAGGTCGCTCCAGTCCACTACCCGCGGAACCGCCTGCCCGACCAGGTTCATGGCGCTATCGAGACCGTGTTCTTCCAAATAGTTTTCCATGCCCTGGATCATGTCCTCGACAATGCGGAAGCCATAATGCATGGCGGCGGTGCACACTTGTACTGAGGTTGCGCCCAGTAGCATGAACTCAACCGCGTCTGCCCAATTGGATATTCCGCCGATGCCAGAGATAGGAATGCCCACCTCCGGATGGCGTGCGACCGATGAAACCATGTGCAGCGCGATAGGTTTCACTGCCGGGCCGCAATAGCCCCCATGGCTGGACTTTCCCGCCACCGTGGGTCGCGGCGCCCAGGAGCGCAGATCCACGCTCATAATGCTGTTGAAAGTGTTGACCAGCGAAACCGCATCCGCCCCACCCTTGCGGGCCGCCGCCGCCATGTGGGCGATGTCGGTAACGTTGGGAGTGAGCTTGACAATGACCGGAGTGCGCGCCACTTCCTTCACCCAGGAAGTGATCAGTGTCGAATACTCTGGAACCTGGCCGACGGCCGCTCCCATGCCGCGCTCAGACATGCCATGCGGACAGCCGAAGTTCAACTCCAGAGCGTCGCAGCCAGTGTCTTCGGTACGCTTCACAATGTCGTGCCAGCTTTCGCGCTTGGATTCGACCATGAGTGAGGCCACCACCGTGTTGCGCGGGTAGCGGCGCTTGACTTCGGCGATCTCGCGCAGATTGTCTTCGATGGAGCGGTCGCTAATCAGCTCAATGTTGTTAAAGCCCATCACCTTTTCATTCTTCAGGTCTATGGCGCCATAGCGCGAGACTGTATTGATGATGGGTTCGCCAATGGTTTTCCACACCGCGCCGCCCCAGCCGGCATCGAAGGCGCGCATTACCTGGCCGGCCGTGTTGGTGGGCGGTCCGGAGGCCAGCCAGAATGGATTCGGCGACCGTACGCCGCAGAAGTTAATGTTAAGGTCAGGCATTAGTGCTCCTTTGCAGGCCGGTTTTCTCCAGCGCCTGGTGGATCCCGGCAGCGGCTTTTTTGCCATCCGCGACTGCGTCCACCACTTCCTGTCCGCCATTGACGCAATCCCCTCCAGCAAAATAGCGCGGATTGCCGCTCTGCATGGTCTCAGGATTTACAGCTACACATCCCGCCTTCAGTTGTATTCCGGGAATTTTTTGCAGAAACTCGACTTTGCGCTTTTGTCCCAGCGCCTTCACTACCATTTCAACCGCAAGCCGGAATTCGCTGCCGACGATGGACTCAGGACGGCGGCGCCCGGAAACATCCGGCTCTCCCAGCCGAGTTTGAATGCACTCCAGGGCTTCTACGCGGCCATTGCCGAGCACTCGCACCGGCTGGGTTTGCCACAAAAAAGTGATCGCATCTTTCTTCGCCAGCTCATATTCGTAATCGAATGCCGGCATCTCCCGCTGGCTGCGCCGATAGACCATGTAAACCTCTTCTGCGCCCAGACGGCGGGCGGCAGTCACTGCGTCAATCGCAGTATTGCCTGCGCCGATGACTGCCACCCGGCGCCCGACTTGAACCCGCTCGAAGGGCACGACCTTGGTCTGTTCGATAAACGCCAGGGCTTCATACACGCCTTCCATTTCTTCGCCTGGAATACCCAGGGCTTCGGTTGCGCCCAAACCCGCGCCAATGAATATGGCGTCATAATCCTTTTCCAGTTGGTCGAGTGTGATGTCTCGGCCCACCTCGACGCCGCTGCGTATCTCTACCCCTAAGTCGCGGATCATTTCGATCTCGCGCAGCGAATCGGCGGCGCGCATTTTATAAGCGGCGATGCCATAGGTGTTGAGCCCGCCAGGCTCTGGTTTGTTGTCGAAGATGACCGTTTCGTATCCCCGCTTGCGCAGCTCGGCGGCGCAGGAGAGGCTGGCCGGCCCTGCGCCGATGAATGCCACTCGGCGGCCATTGGCAGCGCCGGCGCGAAAGAGTGAAATGCGCCGGTCGAGCACGTAATCCACGGCGTAGCGTTGCAAGCGTCCGATGAGCACCGGACGTTTGCCTTCGTGGTTGAGCACACACGCGCCCTCACACAAAACTTCAGTAGGACAAACCCGCCCGCAGCTTTGTCCCAGAATGTTGGCGTCCAAAATTTTGCGCGCTGATCCCTTCAGATTGCCGGAAAGAATGCTGCGAATGAATCCGGGCACGTCAATGCCGGTGGGGCAGGCGGCGATGCATGGCGCGTCGAAGCAGAACAGGCAACGCGAGCCTTCTTCCAGGGCCTGCGACGGGGTGAGCGGCGGATTGATGTCCGCGAAATTCGCCTCGTACTGCTCTTTCGGCAGCTTGGGTGCAGTTTCTTTCAGCATGGTAAGTCCGGATCCGCGCGCGCTGAAAAAGAAAAGGCCACCGCCCAGAGCTTCAATCGGGGAGGGTGGCGTAGAGCGGATTCTAGCATACAATTTCCTGCTCGACCGCGCCCCAGGCGCGGCTTCCTGCCGAAGAGAGAAGAGAGAGGTCCCGTGGGCTTTGACACCTTAATCGTGAATGGGACAGTGGTCACCGCAACCGATACCTACAAATCTGACGTCGCCATCGCTGCTGGCAAGGTGATCGCTGTCGGAAGCAATTTGCCGCGCGAGAACGCCTCCAAGGTGCTGGATGCCGACGGGAAGTACGTCTTCCCCGGCGGCATTGATGTTCACACCCATCTCGATATGCCCTTTGGCGGCACGACCAGCGCCGACGATTTTGAAACCGGAACCCGCGCCGCGGCCTTTGGTGGCACCACCACCCTGATTGATTTCGCCATCCAGTACAAGGGCCAATCGCTGCGCACCGCTTTCGAGACCTGGATGCAGAAAGCCGCGCCCAAAGCGGTTTCCGACTTTGCTTTTCATTGCATCATCACCGACCTGCCCGATGCGCGACTCGAAGAAATGAACGAGCTGGTGCGCGAAGGCGTCACCAGTTTTAAGCTCTTCATGGCTTATCCCGGTGTCTTCATGCTCGACGACGCCAGCATCTTCAAGGCTCTCCGCACCACCTCCAAGAATGGCGCTCTGGTATGTATGCACGCCGAAAACGGCGGCGCCATTGACGTGATGGTGAAGCAGGCGCTGGCCGAAGGCAAGAAGGCCCCCAAGTATCATGCCCTCACTCGCCCCACCACCGCCGAGGCCGAAGCTACATCGCGCGCGATTGCGCTGGCGGAGATGGCGGGAGCGCCGCTGTACATCGTTCACCTGAGCTGCAATGACGCTCTGGAAAAAGTGCGCGAAGCCCGCGACCGCGGTCTTCCCGTGTATGCCGAGACCTGCCCCCAGTATCTTTATCTTTCCCTCGAAAACTTTGACGTCCCTGGATTTGAGGGCGCCAAGTACGTCTTCACCCCTCCTCTGCGCGAGAAATGGCACCAGGAGAAACTGTGGAATGGCTTAAAGCAAGACCATTTGCAGGTAGTTTCTACCGATCACTGTCCCTTCTGCTTCAAAGAGCAGAAAGAACTGGGACGCGATGATTTCACCAAAATCCCCAATGGCGGTCCTGGTATTGAGCACCGCATGAGCCTGGTGTTTCCAAATTATTTGGGCTCTATCCTCGCAAAGGCACAATCGCCATAGGCAGCGACGCCGACTTGGTGATCTTTGATCCCAATCGCGAACACACCATCAGCGCCAAAACCCACCACATGCGCGTGGATTACTCTATGTTTGAGGGCATCCGCGTAAAAGGTATGCCCGACGTGGTGCTCTCCCGCGGCCGCGTGCTGGTGGAGGACAATAAGTTTGTTGGCCGTGCCGGTGCAGGGAATTTTCTCAAGCGTGCTGGCTATACCGGTGTGTAGCAGCGTGGAGCGATGCCTGCTCTCGTTCTCTAGGCCGCCGTCGTCTCCCCTCCCAGTAGGGTCAAGACCTCCCCAGTGATGTAGCTGGAGTCCGCCTCCGAGGCGAAAAATACGAACGCTGGCGCAATTTCTTCCGGCTGTGCTGGACGCTCCATCGGAGGGTCCTTGCCATGCTCGCCCGCCTCCTTTGCAGGTTTATCCGCGACGTTCAATGGAGTCCATACCGGCCCCGGAGCAACGCAGTTCACCCGAATCCCGCGCTCCACCAGGTTTTGTGCCAGCGATTTGGTAAAAGTATGGATGGCGCCCTTGGTGGAGGCGTAATCCAGCAATTGCTGGCTGCCTTCGAGCCCGGTGATCGAGCCGGTGTTCACAATGGCGCTGCCCGGCTTAAGGTGCGGAAGCGCCGCTTTGGCCATGTAAAAATAGCCGTAGATGTTAGTTTTAAAAGTTTGGTCCCACTGCTCTTCAGTAATCTCTTCCAGCCTCTCCTGATGCTGCTGGAAGGCAGCGTTGTTTACCAGCACGTCCAGCCGGCCAAATTCTCGCACAGCGCGCTCCACCGCTTTTTTGCAGAATCGCGGATCGGTAACGTCCCCAGCAATGAGCAGCGCCTTTCTGCCTTCGGCCTCCACCGCTCGAAGCGTCTCTTCCGCATCGCTCTGCTCTTCCGGCAAATAGACAAGAGCCACGTCAGCGCCTTCGCGCGCATACAGCACCGCCACCGCCCGCCCAATCCCGGAATCCCCGCCTGTAATCAGCGCCACCTTGTCCTTTAGTTTTTCTGATCCGTGATAGAGCGGAGCCTGGTACTTCGGTTTAGGCTTAATTTTCGACTCCAGTCCCGGCCGTTGCTGGTGCTGCGCCGGGAAAGGAGGCTTGGGTTCCTGTTGTCTTCTCGCTTTTTTGTTAGGCGAGGGAAATATGTGCACCTTCGCCCCTGAGTGCTGTGGTTGCTGTGTTTTTTGGGGGGCGTTCCCCCGTTTGCGCATTTGCCTCTTGGCACTGCTTCTACGCGCCATGTTCTCACTCCCTGAGCGGCTGCCGCCGAGTCGATCTTTGACATCTCTGATAGATGCCGCACCCCAATGCCGGTGATGTCGCTCAGAAAACAGAGCGCAAAGCTCCAAGACCAGCAGCTTTGCTCGCCCGAATTCAGCGCAACGCCGTGCCGGGACAGGCCATCACAATTTGTAGGCGGCAATCCATGTATAAACGCCGCTGCAGCAGAACTACTTGGAGGTAACCATGGCCATTGATCCAGTTTGCGAAATGGAAGTAGATGAAAAGAAGGCGACGAAAGTCGAGTACCAGGGCAAGACCTACTACTTCTGCTCGGAACGCTGCAAGCGCGATTTTCAGGAACGTCCAGAACAGTTCGTCCGTAGCGCGGCATAACTCTGCATCGAGAGAGGTTGCCGGCACGCGAAACTGAGAGGGCATTATTTTCCCGGCAGCAGGCTGGTGATAGCGTCCTTTACGCGCTCGCCAAAACCTGCGGTCACCGACCACGGGCTGGGCTGCCGTACCACGTGCAGCCTCCCTTCTTTCTCCAGCACTTCGTAGTCGCTGCCCTGCCCTTCCCGATAAAAGCGGATGCTCACGCGCGAGCTGCCCACGCGCAGGTTTCGCAGCGTGATCTCTGGCAACCACTCGGGCAAGAACGGATCCACCATCAGCGCGTGCAGAGGGGCGTAGGGATAGAGCCCAAGCATTGATTGCAGCATGGTGAAGACCGCGGAGGCCGACCATGCCTGCGGCCAGTTGGCTCTCGGATACAAAGCTGGAAAAGGATGCAAGGAATCGCGTTGATGTCCCGTGAACAACTCA
>WNGH01004932.1_pt1 | contig 16317 bp, 10 predicted proteins | sample 5400631 | NCBI WGS metagenome assembly WNGH01 (sample SAMN13153373, study PRJNA577476) | soil metagenome | isolation source: 115 cm soil or saprolite under Garry oak tree replicate 1 | place: USA:California | collected 2016-06-15
GACGCTGCTGATCGCTGAAGTCACGGCGTACAGCCAGAAGCATCCCGGCGAGTTGCTGCTGCTCGCCGACGCGGCGCATCCCGACATCGGCGCGGCGATCGAGCGGGTGACCGATCGGCGGATCGAGTACATCGCACGCCTGCTGCGCGGGGCCGGGCTCACCCCGGCGGCTGCGCAGCGCCGGGCCACGCTCGCCTACGCCACCTACCTCGGCCATGCGCAGCTGGCGCACGCCGTCCCGTCCGTGCTGCCGCAGACCACGCGGGGCCAGCGCGCCCTTGCCACCGAGCTGGCCGAGATCGTCCTCGGCTGACCCCCGGTCGGCCGCGAAATTAGGTTGCCGCGCGGGCGTAGCGTCGACTAACCGTGAGCGTCGACGCTGGAACCGAAGACACTGTTCTGCTCACCGAACGTTCCCACCTCGACCTGGCCCGGCGCTGCCTGGACGCTATGCGTGCCAGCGCCGAGGGCATCGCGGACTACGGGGTCGACGAGCTGGCCAGCCAGAGCCTCGGCCGGCTGCGTACCCGGCGACTCGAGGCGCTGGCCGCCGACCCCGACGCGCCGCCGTTCTTCGGCCGGACCGACCGCGACAACGGCGAGACGTTCCACATCGGGCGCCGGCACGTCCGGGACGCGAGCGGCGATCCGGTCGTCATCGACTGGCGGGCGCCGATCTCGCAGGCGTTCTACCGCGCGTCTCCGTCCGAGCGGATGGGGGTGGGGCTGCGCCGGCGCTTCGGCTTCCATGACGGGCAGCTCAGCTCCTACGAGGACGAGCACCTCGACCGCGGCGAAGCACTGGGCCTGCGGTCCGACCTGCTGCGCGAGGAGATCGAGCGTCCGCGCGTCGGCCCGATGCGTGACATCGTCGCCACCATCCAGCCCGACCAGGACGATCTCGTGCGCGCCGACCTCGACACGTCGCTGTGCATCCAGGGTGCGCCGGGCACCGGCAAGACGGCGGTGGGCCTGCACCGCGCCGCTTACCTGCTCTACACCTACCCCGCACGGCTGCGCCGTTCCGGCGTGCTCGTCGTCGGGCCGAACCGGGCGTTCCTGCACTACATCGCCCAGGTGCTACCCGCGCTCGGCGAGGGAGGCATCGAGCAGGCGACGGTCGACGACCTGGTCGCGCACGTGCCGGTGACCGGCGTCGAGCCCGCCGAGGCGGCCGTGCTCAAGGGCGACGCACGCATGGCGGACGTGCTGCGGCGGGCCGTGTTCTCGCATGTGAGTCGGCCGGTCGACGACGTGGTGGCGGTGATCGGCACTCGGCGGTACCGGATCCCGGAGCACCGGCTGCGCCGGTATGTCGACGATGCACGCCGGGCCGACGTGCGCTGGTCGGTCGTGCGCGAACGGCTGCGCCAGCAGCTCGCCGAGGACGTCCGGCGGCAGCGCGAGGATGTCGGGGGAGCGCCGTCGGACGCCGAGACGGCGCGGATCGCCCGCTCGCCGGCGGTGCGCGAATTCGTCGATTCGGTTTGGCCGGCGCTGGACGCGTCGAAGCTGCTGGCCCGGCTGTACGCGGACGCCGACTTCCTGCTGCGTTGCTCGCGCACGACGCTGACCGGCGACGAGCGCGAACTGCTGGCGCGGCCGGCGAGAACGCCGCGCTGGACGCCGGCCGACGCCGTGCTGGTCGACGAGCTGGCGGCGCTCCTCGACGGTGCGCCGTCCTACGTCCACGTGGTGGTCGACGAGGCGCAGGATCTCTCGCCGATGCAGTGCCGGGCCGTGGCTCGGCGCTGCCCACTCGGGTCCGTTACCGTGCTGGGCGATCTGGCGCAGGCGACCACCCCGTGGGCGCCGGGCTCGTGGGCGGTCACGCTGGAGCATCTGGGGCACGACGGCGCGTCGATCCGTCCACTGACAGCTGGCTACCGCGTGCCGGGCGAGGTGCTCGAGGTGGCCAACCGGCTGCTGCCGCATGTGGCCGCGGACGTTCCCCCGGCGACGTCCGTACGCCAAGGTATGGATACGCTTCGCTACGCCCCTACGGCGCGCCTCGTCGAGACGGTGCGCGAGTACCTCGACATCGAGGGATCGGTCGGTGTGATCGTGCCGGACGCCCGCGCCGTGCAGATCCTGGACGAGCTTCGAGCGGCCGGCATCGAGGCTGAGCGCCTCGACGACGAGAACGATCCGCGGGTGGCGGTAGTGCCGGCAGGCTCGGCCAAGGGCCTGGAGTTCGACTCGGTCGTCCTCGTTGAACCTGCGCAGATCGTCGACGCCGAGCCGACGCGCCCCGGCGGCCTGCGCCGCCTGTACGTAACGCTGACCCGAGCTGTGTCCCGGCTGACGATCATCCACGACGAGCCGCTGCCCGCGGAGCTCAGCTGACCCGATTGCGCAACCCGCGGCGGATTCACGCCGCCGCGGGTTGCGCCATCGATCAGGCTGGGCCGAAGTAGGTCAGCACCCTGCCCATCAGGTCGGCTTGGTCAACGGCGCCGCCGTAGGCCTCGAAGGGGAACGCCAGGAACACGACCTTGTAGGCGCCTTCCGCCACGCTCAGCGCGTCCGGCGCCGAGCTGTCGTCGGTGAACGCCGGTGTCGCGGACCCGATCGGTGTGATCCGGTCCTCGAAGTTGGCGCCGAGCACCGCGTGGTTGAGCGGCACCGTTCCGATGCCGTTGGTCACCGGGTTACCGGCGACGCCGTGCACAGCAGTCGTGGCCTTGTCGTTCTGCGTCTCGCTGCCGTCCCACTGGATGTGCAGGTAGTTCTTCACGAACGCGGTCGTACCGGCTGCCTGGTCCAGGATGTCCTGGCCCGACATGAACAGCCTGCCACCACCGTCCAGGTACGTCTTCAGCGCGGCTTCGTACGGCGTGATCGGCGCCGGATACGCGTTACCCGTGAACCAGACGACGTTCTTGTACGCCGTCAGCAGCGACACCGGGATCTCCGGCTTCTCCGCCAGGTTCCAGGTGCTGAAGGTGGCGCCATTGGCGGTCAGCGCGGCCTGGTAGTACTGCTGGACGTTCGGAGCGCCGCCGTCTTCATCGACGACGAGCGTGTCGAGCGCGACCGCGATCGTCGTGATCGTGGACGTCCCCTTCACCGACGCGTCGGCGCTCGACGTTGCCGTGAGCGTCGAGCCGCTGGTCGCCCCGTCCGGGGCGTCAGCGGGCACACCTACTCGGACGCAGACGTCGAGGGTGTCGCCCGGCTGAACGGTCGGCGTCGTAGTAAACGCCGTCGTGCAGTCGGCGGCATAGGTTGTTGCGGGCCAGCCACTCGCGCTCGTCGTCGTCAGGGCATATGAGTCCGCTAGGTAACCGCCGTTGGTCAGGTGCACGGTGTACTTGGCGTCCGTGCCGACCCGTCCACCGCCGGTCTGCGAGGCCGGAGCGACCGTGAGCTTGCGGGCGGGCGCGATCGTGATCGTGTGCGGGCTACCCGTCGCGCTCGCGCCTTGATCGGACTTCACGACGACGCCGTCGTTGACGATCGACGTCACCGACGACGCGAGGTTCGGCGTGATCTTCACGGCGAACTTCACCGACACGCTGCCGCCGGCCGGGACCGTCAGGCTGTCCCACCGCACCGAGCCGCCACCGAACGTTCCGCCGCTCCCGGCAGACACGAACGACGTGAACGTCGGGATCGGTTCGTGGATCGTCACGCCGGTCGCCGCTGCGTTGCCCACGTTGCGGACGGTGATCGTGTAGTCGATCGTGCTGCCCGGGGCGTCGTAGTCGAGCTGCCACGACGACACCTTCGGCATGCCGGTGCCGAGCCGCTGCCAGGTCGAGCCACCGTTGATCGACACGAACGTGCCGACGTCGGTGCCCGCGTAGATCGTGTTGTCCGACGACGGGTCGAGCACGATCGAGTTCACCGGGACGTCGGGCAGTGAGCCGGTGACGTTCGACCAGTGCGCACCGCCGTCGGTGGTCTTGAAGACGTGCCCGGTGTTGCCCGGCGTCGCCGCACCGAATCCCGCATACGAGATGTAGGCGATGCGCCAGTTCGAACGATCCACCGCGAACTGCGTGACCGGACGCCCCGGCAGCGTCGTAGCGCCCACCCGATGCCAGGACGGGCTGCCGGACGTTACCGCGTCCGGGCTGACCGACACGACACCGTCGTCCGTGCCGACGTAGAGACCGTCACCGCCCTCGGCAAGGCCGATCGCGCTGATCAGGCAACCGCGCGCCCCGTGCGGCGCCGTGCCCGTGCAGCCCGTCGTCAGGTCGGTGCTGATCGGATCCCAGTGCACGTCACCGGCCGAGGCCGTCTCGGCGTTGTTCGTGCGGTAGACGCGGAAAGTGCCGGTGAACAGCTGGTTCGGGTTGGCCTGGTTCTGGACCTGCGGGAGGTAGAACTCGGCGCGGTCGGTCGTCTTGATACCGCCGCCGATCCTCTCGTTGCCGAAGAACGTATTCGCCTTGGAGGGGCTGTAGCGGTACGGCGAGATGCCGTTAAACGTGCCGAACACATACGCCGGCACGGTCGGGTTGACCGTGTTCGGCGTCGTCTGATCGACGATTACCTGCCCGCCGTCGCCACCTGCTTGGTCGAACCACCGGGCGTTGGCGATCGACTTGCGCATCGTGCCGTTGTCCTGCGTACCTCCCCAGTACTGGCCGGGGATGTTCGGCACGGTCGCGATACTCGTGAACTGCGTGATCCGCAGCCCGGTCGAGTGGATCAATGCGCCGGTCACCGGATTGACCTCGCCGTTGAGGTTCTCCCAGTCGACGCTCGAGAGCGGCGCGCCAGGTGCGCGTCCACCTCGGTTGAAGGACTGCCAGACTCCGCCGTCGTTGCCGATCACGACGTGCTTGGTGTCGTTCGGCTGGAACGCGAACGCGTGGAAGTCGGGGTGCAGGTCGTAGCCGACGCTCGTCCAGTTCTGGCCACCGTCCGTCGACCGGAAGATGCCGCCCGACTGCGGCGAGAAGTCGTATCCGTAGGACCCCTCGACGTAGACGATGTTCGGGTCGTTCGGGTCCGGCTTGACCTCGTTGTCGTAGAAGCATTGCGTGCCGCAGTAGTTCAGCACCTCGTCCGGGGCCTCGCCGGTGGGCAGCGGGTCCCAGTGCGCACCTTCGTCGGTCGTCTTGTAAAGGGACGCTTCGTGGTAGGCATCGCTGAGATCGAAGTAGTCAAAGCCGGTGTAGACGGTCGCGTGCGCATCGCCGGCTGGGTGCGAGATACCCAGCGAGAACCGCGTGCCGCCTTCGAGGAAGTTGCCCTTCGGCAAGTCGCCCAGGACGCTCGCCCAGTTCGCACCGCCGTCGACCGATCGGTAGATCCCGTCGCCCCAGAACGAGGCCCACAGCACGTTGAAGTTCTGCGGGTCGGCGACCAGGTCGGTGGCACCGTGGATCTCGTTGGTCGTGCCCTTCTTCAACGTCCAGTTCGCACCGCCGTCCGTCGACTCCCAGACACCGAACGGGTCCGCCGACGGGTGGGTGGTACGCCGGGCGCCGCCGCGTCCGCGCAGGGTGGAGATGTAGAGGTGGTTGGCGTTCGCCGGGTCGACCACGATGTCAGACGACGCTTGGCCGTCGAACCGATCGCCGGAGACCTGCTTCCAGGTCACGCCGCCGTCGCTCGACCGGTACACGCCGTGGCCGTAGTAACTGTCTCCGGAGAGCGCGCCCTCGCCGGTGCCGAGGTACACGATGTTGTCGTTGCTCGGCGCGATCGCCAGCGCGCCGACCGACTGCGTGTCGGTGTCGAGCGTGCGCGACGTCCAGGTCTGGGTCGCCTCGCTGTATGTCCAGACGCCACCCTGCGCGGCGCCGAGGATGATCGTGCCGTCCTTGCGAACGGCCAGTGCGCCGATGCGCCCGGAGACCGCCTCGAACGTGTTCGACGTGCGTCCCACCTGGACGATCGGGTCAGGGCCGACGCTCGTCCACGCGCCGCCGCGCGTCGCGCCCGGCTGCGTGGCGGCGCTCAGCTTGCTGGCCTGGGTGGACGCCTTGACCCGCAGCGCGGCCGCCTGCTCGATGGACAGCCCGCCGTCGTCGCCCGCGAGCAGGCGCGTCCAGCCGTACGCATCGCGCAGCTTGTCGAAGCTCTCCTCGTCCTCGCCGGTCTCCTGGTCGCCCTTCGGCGTCAGCAGCACCGGGGTGTCATCGCCGGCAGGCGCCGGGTCCGCGGTTGCGGTCGATACGTAGGAGATCAACGGGACGATCAGTGCGACAGCTGCCAGCAGGCTGAGCCGAGTTGGTTTCATGCAGGATCCCCCAAGACCGGAGGCCGCGTTACGTCGCGGCAAATGAGCGCACAGCAAACCTCGCGCAGTCTGTAGTAACGCCCATGTCCGACACAAGGCTTACGGTGCGCGTGGCACTGCCATGACAGGTGTGCACATAGGGATGCACCTCGCGTACCGCCCGTGCCCGGTGGCCTCAGCTGACGGCGGCGGCGCCCAGCCGCGGATATGGTAGGAACCCCTGAGCAAGTCTGCCGGTACGCCACCCCTGTACCAAGGACAAGCCAGAATCGCCGGGTGTGCACGGTGCGGTGACCCCGCAACCCGTGCTCTGATGCGAGGAGCGTGTGCATGTCCGTTGCACCTGCCGTACCGGGCTCTGAGGCGCGCGAGGCGCGTGACGCGCTGCACGCCGTACATCCCGAGCCCGACATGGTCCAGCTGCTGACACCGGAGGGCGCTCGCGTCGCCCATCCCGATTACCCATTGGACATCTCCGACGACGAGATCCGCTCGCTGTATCGCGACCTGGTGCTGGTCCGCCGTATCGACAGCGAGGCAATTGCCCTGCAGCGACAGGGCGAGCTCGGGTTGTGGGCGTCGCTACTGGGACAGGAAGGCGCTCAGGTGGGCGCCGGGCGCGCGCTGCGTCCGCACGACATGGCGTTCCCGACCTACCGCGAGCACGGCGTGGCTTGGTGCCGCGACGTCGACCCACTCACATTGCTTGGCCTCTACCGAGGCACCAACCTCGGCGGATGGAACCCGGCGGACAACAACTTCAACCTGTACACGATCGTCATCGGCGCGCAGACCCTGCACGCAGCCGGATACGCGATGGGCGTGGTGCGCGACGGCGCGGTCGGCACCGGCGACCCGAATCGCGACACCGCCGTCCTGGCGTTCTTCGGCGACGGCGCGTCGAGCCAGGGCGACGTGAACGAGTCCTTCGTCTGGGCCGGCGCCGACAACCTGCCGATCGTCTACTTCTGCCAGAACAACCAGTGGGCCATCTCGGCGCCGGTGGCCACGCAGACGCGTCAGCCGCTGTACCGCCGGGCCAGCGGCTTCGGCTTCCCCGGCGTCCGCATCGACGGCAACGACGTGCTCGCCTCGCTCGCGGTCACCCGCAAGGCACTCGCCGATGCGCGCAGCGGTCAGGGGCCGACCATGATCGAGGCGTTCACGTACCGGATGAACCCGCACACGACGTCGGACGACTCGACGCGTTACCGGCTCGGCGCCGAGCTCGAGACCTGGAAGCTCAAGGACCCGATCGCGCGCGTGCGTGCGTACCTGACCCGGCACGCCCAGGTGGGTCCGGAGTTCTTCGAGTCGATCGACCGCGAGTCCGAGGCGCTCGCCGAGCACATCCGCTCCGGCTGCCGGGCCTTGCCCGATCCCGCTCCGCTGTCGGTCTTCGACCACGTGCACACCGAGCTGACCGACGAACTGCGCGAGCAACGCGACGGCTTCGCCACCTACCTCGCGTCGTTCGAGGAGGTGGGCGCATGAGTCCGATCACGATGGCCAAGGCGCTGAACGACGGGCTCCGCAAGACGCTCGAGGAAGATCCCAAGGTCATCGTCATGGGCGAGGACGTCGGCAAGCTGGGCGGCGTCTTCCGGGTGACCGACGGCCTGCAGAAGGACTTCGGCGAGTCGCGCGTGTTCGACACCCCGCTTGCCGAGTCCGGAATCATCGGGACTGCAGTCGGGCTCGCGATGCGCGGGTACCGGCCGGTCTGCGAGATCCAGTTCGACGGCTTCGTCTACCCCGGCTTCGACCAGATCGTCAGTCAGGTCGCCAAGATGCACAACCGCTCGAACGGCAACCTGAAGATGCCGATCACGATCCGCATCCCGTTCGGCGGCGGGATCGGGGCGGTCGAGCATCACTCCGAGTCGCCCGAGGTGTACTTCGCACACACGGCCGGGTTGAAAGTCGTTTCGTGCTCGAACCCGTCCGACGCTTACTGGATGATCCAGCAGGCGGTGCGCGCCGACGACCCGGTGATCTTCTTCGAGCCGAAACGCAGGTACTGGACGAAGGGCGAGCTCGACCCGACGCCGTACCCCCTGCACAAGGCGCGCATCGTCCGCCCGGGCCGGGACGTCACAGTCGTCGCGTACGGGCCGATGGTGGTGACTGCCCTGGAATCGGCGGCTGCCGCGGCCGACGAAGGCCACGATCTCGAGGTCATCGACCTGCGCTCGATCTCGCCGCTCGATACCGCCACGGTCGTCGAGTCGGTGCAGCGGACGGGACGGCTGGTCGTCGTCCACGAGGCGGCGGTCAGCCACGGAGTCGGCGCCGAGATCGCCGCCCGCGTGCAGGAGAAGGCGTTCTACTCGCTCGAAGCACCCGTGCTGCGCGTCTGCGGATTCGACACGCCGTACCCGCCGAGCCGGCTCGAGGAAGACTGGCTGCCGAGCGTCGACCGGATCCTCGACGCCGTCGACCGTACGCTGGAGTACTGATGGCTGAGCTCAAACAATTCAAGATGCCGGACGTCGGCGAGGGGCTGACCGAGGGCGACATCCTGACCTGGTCGGTGAAGCCCGGCGACACGGTCGTCGTCAACCAGATCCTGGTCGAGGTCGAGACCGCCAAGGCAGCCGTCGAGCTGCCCTCTCCCTATGCCGGGGTCGTCACCGAGCTGCACGCCGCCGAGGGCGAGACGGTCGAGGTCGGCCGCCCGATCATCACGATCGATGTGGGCGCTTCGGTCCCGTCAGCGGATCCGGCGCCGGAGGCCAACGTCAGCGCAGCGGAGCCCGAAGCCGAGGTCGAAGCCGCAGCCGCAGCCGAGTCCGCCGAAGCTGCGCCGGGCGAGCGGCAGTCGGTGCTGGTCGGCTACGGGCCGCGGTCCGGGCCCGCCGGGCGTCGCCCGCGCAAGACGGCCGAGCCACCCGAGACGCCGTCGGCCAACCCCGCGTTCAACGTCGCGCCGACCCCGCCGCCTGCCGACGCGCCCGAGACCCGCCACCGGGTGCTGGCCAAGCCGCCCGTCCGCAAGCTGGCCAAGGCGCTGGGCGTCGACCTGGCAAGCGTCGCGCCGACCGGCCCGAACGGCACCGTCTCCCGCGAGGACATCGAAGCGGCCGCCAACGGCGACGCGACGCCCGTACGCACCGGTGACCGCGAGACGCGCATCCCGATCAAGGGGGTGCGCAAGCACATGGCCGCCGCCATGGTCGCCTCGGCGTTCACGGCACCGCACGTCACCGAGTTCATCACCATCGACGTCACGCCGATGATGGATCTGCGCACCCGAGTCGCCGCGCGGCCGGAGTTCAAGGACGTCAAGGTCTCGCCCCTCGTCTTCGTCGCCAAGGCGGTCATCCTCGCCGCGAAGCGAACCCCGGAGATCAACGCGTCCTGGGACGACGCCGCGGGCGAGATCGTCCTCAAGCACTACGTGAACCTGGGCATCGCCGCGGCGACCGACCGCGGTCTGGTCGTACCGAACATCAAGGACGCCGACCAGCTCACCCTCGTCGATCTTGCCCGCGCGATCGGCGAGCTGACCGACACGGCACGCGCCGGCAAGACCGCGCCGGCCGACATGAGCGGCGGGACGATCACGATCACGAACGTCGGCGTGTTCGGCATCGACACCGGCACCCCGATCCTCAACCCGGGTGAGTCGGGCATCGTCGCGTTCGGCGCGGTGCGCAGGATGCCGTGGGTCGTCGACGATGAGATCGTGCCGCGGTGGGTGACTCAGCTCGCCGTGTCGTTCGACCACCGGTTCGTCGACGGTCAGCTGGGCTCGCAGTTCCTCGCCGACGTGGCCGGCGTGCTCGCCGACCCGGGGCTGGCTCTGCTTTAAAGCAGGTTGGCCGCCCGGTAGATCGGGCGCGTCACCCGGGTCACCATGCCGTTCTCGTCCAGGAACCGCATGATCTTCTCGGCCATCCAGCGGACGGTCTGCCGGTGATGCGGGTTGGCCCGGGCGACGCGGCGCGCCGCCGTCGGATCGAGGCCGACCGATTCGTAGACCGCGGGATCGATGAGCACGCTGGCGACGATCGCCGACACGAGCGCCGCAACCAGCCGGTGATGTGCGCGCGCCAGCGGCGACAGCCGCGGCATCATCCGGCTGAGCTCCTCGCGGGCGAACCGCACGTGCCGCGCCTCCTCGACGACGTGGATGCGGTTGACCATCCGGACGAGCGGGTGGATGCCGTCGTCGTTCATCGACTCGCGCTGCAGGCGGTCGGTGATCTCCTCGGTGACGAGCACGGGCCCGAACAGCATCGGCCCCCGTGCGGTCGCCTTGTACAGCCGCGCCAGGTGGTGGACGAACCTCGGCGGCCGGTACGCCGGCACGCCCATCCGGTCGAGCGCCTTGGCGAACATGATCACGTGACGCGTCTCGTCGCCGATCTCGGTCAGCTCGTAGTGGGTACGCGGGTCGCGCGGGTCGCGGTGGTAGGCGTCGCGGACCAGCATCTGGATCAGGATCAGCTCGGTCCACAGCCCGACGCTGACGATGCTGGCCAGCTCGTGCTTGGACAGCTCGATGCGCTGCTCGGGACTCAGCTCGTCCCACAGCGGCGTGCCGTACAGCGAGACGCGCTCGAACGGCATGAACGCGAAACCCTCGGGCAGCGGAGCGTCCCAGTCGATGTCGAGCTGCGGGTCGTAAGAGTTCTTGGTGGACGAGTTGAGCAGCCGTCGCGCTGTGCCGACCCGAGCCGTCTGTGCGGTCATGGCTCTCTCCAACCAGATTCTCTGCCACAGCATGTACCCGTTACTTGGCGTACCAAGTTAGCGGGCTGCTCCAAGATCGGCAAGTCCGTCGGCGATGCAGTCGACCACGATCTCGGCGGCCGATCCGTCCGGATCGAGATCGGGGTCGTAGATGCCCACGTGCGCACCGACCGCTCCCGGCGCGAGCGCGCGCAGCAACGCGATCAATTGGGCGGGCATCAACCCGCCCGGCGACGGGCTGTCGACGGCAGGCATGACCGCCTCGTCGAGGACATCGATGTCGACGTGCAGCCAGTAGCCGTCCAGGCCGGCCCGAGCCACGACGTCCAGGATCGGCGCGGTCTGAACGCCGTCGCGGCGCACCTGCCACGCCGGCACGACCAGGCCGAGCAGCCCACGCACCTCGTCGAGGGCTTCGTCGTCGTCGCGGCATCCGACGTGCACGACGTCCGCCGGATCGAAATGGCGCGAGCCGCCGAGCAGCGATACGTCCGGCCAGTGCAGCCCGACCGCCGCCGCAAGATCCTCGCCGGCCAGGCTGGCGCACTGCGTCGAGTTGCCGGGATGACGAAAGTCGGTGTGCCCGTCGACGTGGACCAGACCGTAACGGCCCAAGCGCCGCAGCGCGAGGCCGACTCCGAGCAGCAGGCTGCAATCACCGCCCAACACGAGCGGCTGCTGGCCGGACTCGATCAGCGCACCGAGTCGGTCAGCGAGCCGAGTCGAGTAGTCGAGGATGGCGTCCTGGTTGCGCAGCCGACCGGGCAGGGCATGGTCGACATACCGCGGGCAGACCACGAGGCCCGCGTCGGCGGCGTCGAGCCGGGCGTAGAGACCGGCCGCGCGCAGCACCTCGGGCGCCTTCGCGCAGCCCGGTGTCGCCGTCGCGACGGGTGGCCGAAGGCCGAGATTGGTCGGCGCGGAAAGTAGCGAGATCGGCATGGCCGAGACAGTATGCGGTGGTTCCGACCGCCCCTCGACGCCCGCTGAACAAATCGCTGTCGTGGATGCCTGTTCGCCGTGGTGTGGTAGGTCACATGCGGGCATTAAACCGCTACTTCGATAGTTCTTTAGACAGTGTGGTTAACGAATCAAGGCTCAGCTAGCTGACTCCCTAACAGGGTCGACTAACCGCCCCGATAACCACCGTCCACGAAAGGGGCAGCACCAGATGATCACCAAGCTCAGTGACAAGATGCGCCGCCGGCGCCAGGCACTCGCCTTCGAGCGCGTCCTCAACTCGGCCTCGCCGAACATGCGCTCCGAGCTGGTCGCGATGGCGCAGCGACAGAACTACATCCGCTGACATCTCGACCGCACGAACGAGCCCGACCCGCCACCATGGGTCGGGCTCCTTGGTTTGCGGGTGGCACCACCCCGGGCGCAACGAACGCGCGTACCGTGCATCCGAGATCGCAGCACCGCACTACGCCGATGACACACCTCTGAAGAGGCAGGCCGTGCGCCATAGCAAGTCCAGCCGGGACGCTTCGCGCCCGAACGCGACGGCAGAGACGTCCGCTGGCGCGCGCGTCGCCGCGCACAGCGAGATCCTGCGCCTGATCGCCTCGCACACGCCGCTCCCGACGACCCTGCTCACGGTGTCCGAGTTGGTCGAGCGCGAGCTGCCGGGTGTGCGGGCGGCGATCCTGCTGCGCACGCCGGACGGCGAGCACCTCAGCGTGGCTGCTGCGCCGTCGCTACCGGCCCAGTTCGTCGCCGCAATCGACGGGGACGAGATCGGCCCTCACGCCGGGCCGAGCGGTCTGGCCGCCCACGAGCGACGCGTCGAGATACGCACTGACATCGCGCGCGACCCCCAATGGCCGTCGGGACGGGGGGCCGCCAAGGCGATCGGGCTGGCATCCTGCTGGGCCACGCCGTTCGTCGGCGCACATGACGAGGTACTCGGCGCGTTCGCGGTCTATCTGACCGAATCGCGCGTGCCGACCGCGGACGAGCTCACGCTACTGCGCGAGGCCGGGCACCTGGCAGCCGTCGCCGTGCAGCAAGACGCCTCGCAGCGCAGACTCCGCGAGCTCATCCGTACCGACCCGCTGACGAATCTCGCCACCCGCGAGGTGCTCACCGACCGGCTGGGCGTTGCCCGGGTCCGGGCGGCGAACACCGATCGGTACGCCGCGGTGATCGTGCTCGGCGTCGACGGCGTCTCGGCCGTCAACGAGTCCTTCGGGCACGCGGCCGGCGACGAGCTGTTGCGGCTAGTCGCCCAACGGCTGCTGATCACCGCCGGTCCGTCGGCGACCGTCGTCCGGATGTGGGGCGACGAGTTCGGCGTCCTGATCGAGAACGTGCAGAGCATCGAGGAGGCAGGGGTGGTAGCCGCGCGGCTGCTTCGCGCGCTGGCCGCGCCCTTCGATGTCGACGGCCTCGACCTGTCGGCCAGCGCGGGGCTCGGTGTGGCGATGTTCGGCGGCGACGCGGACGAATCCGACGCGCTGCGTGCGGCGGGTGCCGCCTTGGAGCGGGCCAAGACGCTAGGCCGAGGCCAGGTCGTCATCCACGATCAGAGCGCGCCCGGACGCGACGACGTGGTGGCACTCGCCCCTGCGCTACGGCACGGCATCGCGGCGCAGGAGTTCGGGCTCGCCTACCAGCCGATCATGCGTCTGGCCTCCGAACACGTCGTGCGCTATGAGGCGTTGCTGCGCTGGACGAGCGGTGATCACGAGGGCGTCCCGCCGGACACGTTTGTGCCGATGGCCGAGCGGATGGGCCTGGTCGGCGACCTGGGCCGGCACGCGCTCATGGAGGCGTTGGGCGAACTGCACCGGCACACGAGCCCGAACACGACCCCGCAGATCGGCGTCGCCGTGAATGTCAGCGCCCACCAGCTCTCCGACGATTCGCTGCCCGGCACCGTCGAGGAGGCGCTGGCAAAGTACGCCATTCCGGCCCGCAGCCTTACCTTGGAGGTGACCGAGGGAGTGCTGCTTCGCAGCGGCGGAATCGGCTGGCGCATCCTCTCGGCGCTGCGCGACCTCGGCACGCGCATCGCCATCGACGACTTCGGCACCGGCTTCGGCCAGCTCTCCTATGTGCGCCAGTTCGCCTTCGACGAGATCAAGATCGACCGTTCGTTCATCTCGGACGTCGTCGATGACGCGCGGGCGCGCGCGATCGTGACGAACATCCTCTCGCTGGCGAACGCCCTCGACGCCGAGGTCGTAGCCGAAGGCATCGAACGGACCGACCAGCGAGACATGCTCGTCGACCTGGGCTGCGAGTTCGGCCAGGGCTACCTGCTCGGAGCGCCTGGCCCGATGCGCTGAGGTCGGCTCACGCGGGCCAGCGCGACCGGTGCGACGCGAACGGCGTTGCGGCCGTCGCCCTTCGCGGCATACAGGGCGCCGTCGGCTGCGCGGAGCAAGTCGTCGAGCGTGCTGGCGCTGCTGCTCGCGTGCGCGTTCGCTGAGGCGGCGCCGATCGACGCCGTCAATCTCACATGCGCGGTGCCCCCGGTGCGTGGCTCGACGCTCACTGCGAGCGAGGCGATCCGCTGCCGGATGCGCTCGCCGACGTTTGCCGCCATTCGCGGGCCGACGCCAGGCAGGAGTGCGACGAACTCCTCGCCGCCGAACCGCCCGACGGCGTCATACCCTCGCAACTCGTCGGCTAGCGATTCGGCGACCGCCTTGAGCGCAGTGTCGCCGGCGAGATGTCCGTACATGTCGTTCACGAGTTTGAAGCGGTCCATGTCGATGACCAGCACTGTCGTGGGCGTGCCGCCCGCACGCTGCGCCCGCTCCAACTCGCGCTGGGCCAGCACGCGCCACGCGGATGCGTTGAGGAGCTCGGTCTTGGTGTCGATGGTGGCTGCCGCAACCAGCTGCTTGATCAGCGCGCGGTATTGCAGCAGGAACACCGCGGGCAGGATCATCACTGCGAACCACGGCCCGTACAACACCGATGCGGCGGTCACGGCGCCAAGGACGAGAGTCGCGAACTCGAACGCGTTGTCTGCCCAGGAACCGAGCAGCGCGGTTGGCTTCGTGACGTGGCCGCTGACCGCGAGGGCAAGACCAACCAGGCCACGATCCAGAACCATGAACAGCGCGATCGCCGTGACCACAACCGATACGGCGCCCAGTCCGGTCAGACGCATGTCATTGAGGTGGAGAGTTGCCGAGACGCCGATGCACGTCAGCACCACAGCCGCCGCGCTGTAGATGCCGCGGTAGGACTGCGCGCCATCGACATGACGCCAGGAGCGAAGCCACGCGTGCAGGTAGATCAATGCGGCAAGCGAGGCGGCCAGCCCGATCGGCAACACCATCGCGCCGGCCACGGTCCACACAGAACTCACGTCGACGTGCGACGAGTCGCCCGGAACCAACAGTCGTCGACGGAGCTCCACTTGCCTGGACGCCTCGAGGTATACGACGCTCAGTACGGCGAGCAGGCCGAACCTAAGGAGGTCGCTGGCCGTGATGGGACCGTGCCACAACGCAGCTACGCTAAATAGCACAGCAGCTGCGTCGACAAACAGGACCAGTGCAACGACGCGCACGGACGTCGACCACAACGCCCAGCGGTTAGGCACTTTGCACCCGTTTGTTCGATCGAGGCGACACGACTACCGCCACGCTCCCTCCTGGAACGTCCCCCGAATAGCTAGTGGAGAGGCTAGTCGATGGCTCTCCCGATGTCATTACCGGTCAGATCTATTCGGTCGCGGAACGTGGCCGTACCACTAGCTATCGACCGCGACCGCGTCGATCGGAGGTGATCGCCATGAACTACGGAGTCATCTGGACCTGAGCCGTCATCAAGCCCGTCACGTCAACACCCAAAGGAGGCGATTCGCATGACCTACGGCGTCATCTGGACCTGAGCCCTTTCACCAAAACCCGCCACGCCGACACCCAAAGGAGGCGATCCCCATGACCTACGGCGTCATCTGGACCTGACCATGCAAGGCCGACAATTGAGCTGTGTTCTCCGACATCGACATGAGGGGATTGACGGCCGCAGCGCGCCGACGACGGTGACGCTCGGCGTAGCGCCGCGAAGGACTGACGGCCATCCGACTTCGGAACATCAGCCACCGCAGGCAAGTTGTGCTGCCTTGTGACGACATCGATGTTTCGCGTTCGTGCACCCGAGTTGACCGGCCGCGGGGGCTGGCTGAACACGTCCGAGCCGCTGTCGCTGACACGGCTGCGCGGCAAGGTCGTGCTACTCGACTTCTGGACGTTCTGCTGCGCGAACTGCCTGCACGTGCTCGACGAGCTACGCCCGCTTGAGGAGAAATACCGCGACGTGCTCGTGGTCGTCGGCGTGCACTCACCTAAGTTCGCTCACGAGACCGAGCACGAGGCGGTGGCCGCCGCCGTCGACCGTTACGAGGTTCACCATCCCGTTCTCGACGACCCTGACCTGGACCTGTGGCAGCA
>WNGH01003161.1_pt1 | contig 16316 bp, 8 predicted proteins | sample 5400631 | NCBI WGS metagenome assembly WNGH01 (sample SAMN13153373, study PRJNA577476) | soil metagenome | isolation source: 115 cm soil or saprolite under Garry oak tree replicate 1 | place: USA:California | collected 2016-06-15
GCCGTCGTGGCCTGCGCGATGACCACCCTGTAAACATGGGCATCTTTTACCTCGACAGTGAGACAAACCGGCGCTGGGTCCTAAAATTCGATAACCCGGACACACTGGAGAGAATTGAAACTGTTTTTGTCACCGTGGAGCCTAAGGGAGGCAGCCAGGAGCCCCGCGGTAAAGCGTTTCTGGTGGCTTCGCTCCGGTCGCAGCCAAACCATCCCTAAGGCAGGTTGCAGGTAACGGGGAACGGGTGACGATGTTGAGATTCGCACTCGGGTTCTGTGACTCGTGACTGATGACTTGTGCCTCCGTGTTTCGCCTTTGTCTGTGACCTGTACCCGTGCCCCTATCTTTTTGGCACAAATCCCCGCCGCTAGCCCGTATCTGCTGGTAGTGACTCCGAAAATTAACGGGAGGATTCTGCCATGCTTCGTCGAAGTGTTGCGGCGGTGATGTTCCTGGTCTCGGTGCTGTTGAGTCCGGCTCTGCTCCCAGCTCAGTCCACGAACGCCACGATCACAGGGTTTGTGACGGATCCACAGAAGGCCCTTGTTGTGGGCGCGAAGGTTAGCGTAATTAATATGGACACGAATCTTAGATATACGTCCACGACGAACGACGAAGGAAGTTATACGGTAGCGAATCTTCCTCCCGGGAATTACAAGATCGAAGTGGAGAAGCAGGGCTTCAAGAGCATTGTTAAGCCAGATGTTGTGCTTCACGTCCAGGATGCCGTCGCGCTCAACTTCGAGATGGCGATTGGCTCGGCGTCGGAGAGCGTGACGGTCACAGGTGGAGCGCCATGAATGGCAGGAGCTTTCAAACGCTGATTCAGCTGACACCTGGCGTGGCCTTGACTGCCAACGCCGGCCGCGATAACGGCCAGTTTAGCGTGAATGGACAGCGCGCGAGTTCCAACTATTGGATGGTGGATGGTGTAAGCGCGAACATTGGAGTGGGTGCGGGCGGAACCGTGCTCAATCCCGGAAATGGAGTGGCCGGAACGCTCGGTGCATTCACTGCGTTGGGTGGCACGAACAGTTTGGTTTCGGTCGATGCTATGCAGGAATTCCGAATCCAGACATCCACCTACGCTCCCGAGTTTGGTCGCACACCGGGAGCGCAGATCTCCATTGTAACGAGGTCGGGAACGAATCAGTTCCATGGGACGCTGTTCGAGTATTTCCGGAACGATGTATTAGATGCGAACGATTGGTTCGCCGACAGCAAAGGCTTACCGAAGCCGCGCGAACGCCAGAACGATTTCGGAGGAACGTTTAGCGGGCCTATTTTAAAGGATCGCACTTTCTTTTTCTTCTCCTATGAAGGGCTTCGGCTCCGCCTGCCGCAAGTCGCGCTTACGACGGTCCCCGATCTCTTGGCGAGACAGAGCGCAATACCCGCCGTACAGCCTTTCCTGAATGCTTTCCCGATCCCCAATGGGCCGGACAACACGGTAACTGGCGTTGCACAGTTCAACGCAAGTTTTTCGAACAGTTCGACGCTCGACGCCTATAGCATTCGAGTAGACCATAAGCTGAATAAGATGCTCGCGTTATTCGTTCGGTACAATTATTCACCCTCGGATTTTGTCCAGCGAGCCGCCACCAGCGTGTCCGCGAACACAGTCCGTCCAATTTCTACCACGATGCACACTGGGACCGCAGGTGGCACGTGGACTGTATCGCCATTTACGGTGAATGACGTGCATTTCAATTACAGCAGAGTTGACAGCACAAGCCATCAGATTCTCGACAACTTTGGTGGCGCCATCCCGCTGTCTTCACTGCCGATCCCAAGCCCATTTACCAGCGAGAACGCGAACTTCTCCTTTGGCGTATTTTCGCTTTCGAATGGAAACATAGCGGAAGGCGCGCTTCCCGGGACTCTACAGCGGCAGATAAACATTGTTGACAATCTGTCGCTGCAACGGGGCCGTCACAGCCTGAAAATCGGCGTCGACTTCCGGCGTCTCTCGCCCGTCCGGAGTTTGCTCCCCTACGGACAAGTAATCTTCTTTTCTAACGTAGGGGCTGCGCAAACCGGTAGCCTCCTCTTTGCGCCCATACAATCAGGTGTCGAGGGCGGAGGTACGCTCCTGTTCCGTAACCTCGGATCTTATGTCGAGGATACGTGGCGGGTAGCTCCTAGGCTAACCTTGACGTACGGTCTACGTTGGGATGTGGACTTTGTACCATCTGCAACCCACGATCCGCGCCCTGTAGCGGTTACTGGATTTGATCTTACGAATCTCTCACAACTAGCTCTGGCGCCGTCTGGAACTCCGATTTTCAGTACTAGATATGGCAATGTCGCGCCGCGAATTGGCGTCGCCTACCAGATGAGACAGGACCCGGCCTGGGGAACGGTGGTTCGCGGGGGATTCGGCATTTTTTACGATCTTTCTTCGTCGGAGGTGGGAACCGCTTTAGCCAGCGGCGTGTATCCTTTCGGAGCCGCCAAGACCGTTATTGGCCCCGGTGCCGGAGGAACAGCCACGTTTCCCCTCACTCCCTCGGATGCAGCGCCTCCTCCGATCGCCGCAATCCCATCCAACTTAGGTCTGTTCGCCTCCGATCCTAAGCTTAACCTGCCATACACACTCCAGTGGAATGTCGCGGTCGAGCAGAGCGTGGGAAAGGACCAGACGGTATCTGCGTCCTACATTGGCGCTGTGGGACGGAGGCTTTTACAAACGGTGGTGGTGTCTCGACCGAATACGAATTTCAATAACGCTATGCTTGTTACTAATTCGGGAACCTCCGACTACCATGCGTTGCAGGTTCAAGCGAAGCGCCGGCTGTCTCAGGGTTTACAAGTCCTCGCTTCGTATACATGGTCACATTCAATCGATACGGCGTCTGCGGGTTCCTACGGCGCCGGCAGCAATTTTGGCAGTAATACCTTGGTACCGAGCATTGGTTCGAATGCGAACCGGGGTCCTTCCGATTTCGACATCCGACACGCGTTCTCTACAGGTCTGACCTATGAGATTCCATCTCCAAAAGTGAACCCTGTCGCCCACGCGACTTTAGGTGGTTGGTCTCTTGAGAGCGTCATTCAGGTGCGGTCGGCTCCGCCGGTTAACGTATTTAACTCACGGTTCTCCACACTAGCTCAGGTGTTTACACAGATTCGTCCCGATTTGGTGCCTGGGATCCCGCTCTATCTGTTTGGACCGCAATACCCCGGCGGAAAGATACTTAACAATACCCCCAATCAGGGTGGGTCCGGCTGCCTAGGTCCGTTTTGTCCTCCTCCCACAAGCGGCGGCATTCCTCTTCGGCAAGGAAATCTCGGCCGAAACGCGCTGCGTGGTTTCGGGGCGACCCAGTGGGACTTTGCTGTTCATCGCGACTTTCCAATTCACGAAACACTGAAGCTACAGTTCCGCGCTGAAATGTTTAATGTTCTAAACCATCCCAATTTCGGCCAGCCGGTCGGCAATTTGGCGACACCGTCTCAGTTCGGCCAGTCGATTCAAATGCTCAACCAGTTTCTTGCCGGCGGGCAACTCGGTGGGGGCGCCTTTAGTCCGCTCTATCAAATTGGCGGGCCTCGATCTGTTCAGTTCGCCCTGAAAATGATATTTTAACTGTATTAAATCATGCCTGAGCAATCTTTCGCGGGCGCATTGCAGAGCGTGCGACGCGGCATGGCATGGATCTCGTTCGCAGTAGTCTGCACATGTACCATCGCCGAGCAAGTAGGTCCGACAGACGCTGCCAAATCGGGTCACAAGCGCCCGGTGAGCGTAGCAGATTCAATAGCCATGACTCAGGGTCCGCAGATTGCACCGGTTGCTCATTTTTCGCCGGACGGTAAGAAGTTCGCAGTGGTTATAAGGCGCGGTAATCTACAACAGAATACCAACGAGTATTCTTTGCTCCTCTGGCGAACGGATCACCTTTCAACGTCGAGCAAGCCTGAGATCCTTCTTACCATGAGTTCTGCCTCAAATCGGGCTGCAATTGATGAGGATGTGAGCTGGCTACAAGACAATGAAACAATCGTCTTCACTGGAGAACGCACTAGCGACACCGCTCACCAAGTGTACGCATGCAATATTGGAACGCGCGTTCTCAGGGAGTTGACGAGCCACGGAGCGAATGTTCTATCCTATTCCGCTGACGCCACCGGGAGTAAGGTCGTCTTTCTGGCGGAGGAGCCAGAGAAGACAATACCGCCTCCAATTCGGCCAGGGGATGCAATCACCATAACATCCGAGTGGATCTTAGACTTGCTACTGAATCGCCAGAGCACGGTCCCTGATAATCCAAAACTTTTTGTTCAGTCTCACGGGCGAGAAACGTCGGTCACGATACCTTGGGCAATCTCCTCGTTCACGAAGGCTACTGTTTCGCCGGACGGTCGGTACCTACTTCTCACGACGAACCTCACGAACGTACCGCTGCCCTGGCGGAATTATGGAAGCGCTTCGCGTGATTACGGAAACCGACGCATTCGCGAGTGGGTGTCAAGCGCTCCGAGGCAACGATCGAATCTGCAACGGTACGGTCTTATTGAGCTTTCTGACGGTAGCAGCAGAATCTTGTTAGATAGCCCAATCGGCTGGCCAGGATCCCAGGCCGCGTGGTCTCCGGATTCACGGTCAGTCGTACTTTCAAATGTCTACCTGCCCTTTAACAGTGCCAGCGACGAAGAAAACAAATCCAGGCAAACTGAAACGTTCGTGGTCGAGGTCGCAGTACCCTCCGGAGAGTTTACAAAGATTTCGAACGAGGATTTGCGCCTACTTCAGTGGGACGCTGGATCTGGTCTCCTGGTCTTTTCGATTGGACGGAACGTGTGGAAGCCAGGCAGTGCTGTGGCTTACCGCAAAAGCGCTGGTGTTTGGACGAAGGTTGATGCCTTCATAGCTTTCCAAAGGCCGGAGATCGCGATTGAACAGAATTTAAACGTACCGCCTCGTCTGGTAGTCAGAGGAGTACCTCCCGCTGGTGATCAGGTTCTCTTAGATCTCAATCCGCAGTTCCGGACCCTTGATTTTGCTAAGGAAGAAGTTATCACTTGGAACGCTACCGACGGTCGTGAAGCTACTGGCGGCCTGTATTACCCGATAGGGTACGCGCCCGGGTTCCGATACCCGCTCGTCATTCAGACGCATGGCTTCGATTCGGGGGTATTTTGGATTGACGGCCCTTTCACCACTGCAGTCGCGGCTCAGAGCCTAGCCGGACGAGGGATTATGGTGGTGCAAGTGCGGGACACATTTGAGGACATTGGCACCCCACACGAAATAGCCACGAACGTTGCAGGATATGAGGGCTTGATCCGCTACCTGGAAGAACGGCAGCTCATCGACAGATCACGCATTGGAATCATCGGTTTCAGTCGAACAGCCCTATACGTTAAATATGCTCTCAGCCACACTAAAATCGAGTTCGCGGCAGCCTCAATAACGGACGGCTTCGACGGTGGTTATGTTCCATACATGCTGACCCTCAATTCTACAGAGAACGATAATCCGTGGGAAGCAGTAAACGGCGGTATCCCTTTTGCGAGTGGCCTTGATTCATGGATAAGTCGTTCTCCGATATTTCATGTCCGCGAAGTTCATGCCCCGGTCAGGATCGTCGCTTTGAATACGTGGTCACTGGTCGGGGAATGGGAATGGTTTGCAGCATTACGACGTTTGCACAAACCAGTGGACTTCGTCTATGTGCGGGACGGATCGCATATCCTTCAGAGGCCCTGGGACCGGATGGTCTCGCAGCAGGGCAACGTTGATTGGTTCGATTTCTGGCTGAACGATCGCGAAGACCCTGACCCCGCAAAGGCCGATCAGTACGCCCGCTGGCGCGAACTCCGCAAATTGCAAGAAGAAAACGAAAAGAAGTCGGTAGCGCCAGCCAACTGACTGCCCTTCGAGTTCCGCGTGTTATACGGCCTCGCTGCCGGAACGCTTTGACCGCTGTCGCAGAAATGTCACGCGAAACGCGGTGAATCGCAGTAAAGTGCAAATAAAAGGTGGGCAGCAAAGGAGAAGTTGACTGGCCGCTTTTCATCAGAACTTGCTGATTCTCCTCGGTCTAGCCTATCTTCCGGCAAGATTTGATTAAATAACGTCGATGGCAGTTAACCGAATGCTTCTGAAAGGGAATACCCCTGGGACAGATTTGGGACAAAAGTCTTGGTACGGGTCTAGGGGCTAAATCGCGCAGAATCAACGAGCCTAGACGACAACTAGCGTTCTCATAACCCGAAGGTCGTTGGTTCAAATCCAACCCCCGCAACCATTCTAAGAAACAGAAAACAGAAGGGGTTGCCCCATCCGGAGCAACCCTTTTTTTCGGGAAAATTGGAGCGGTATCCCAACCCGAAGGTCGTCAACGGACCCTCGCCGCCCATCTTATTGATTGACAAAGGCTTCCGGAGTCACGTGGGGAAGCCCTTCCTGCTCTTGGGACAAACTTGGGACAGAAATCAATTTTTTCTCTGCGATTTCTGCTGTTGGAGCCTGTCGGCATCGATTAAGCAGAGGGGCTGAGGTTTCAGTCGGTACCCGCAAACCACCGCATTTGTGCCACTCGCGTGCTTAAATTTTGTCAAAGTTTTTTCTTTGCAATGGGAAAAATCGCAGTATATTCGCGCTACCGTAGGCTCGGCCACCGCTCGGCCGGCGATTTGTCGTACTGATGCAGGTTGTAGGATGACACCAGACAGGCATCATCTTCGGGAGCCGTGTGGGCTGACTTACTCCCAGCTAGGTGATCTTTCCGATGATCGGGTCATGGCGCATCTTGCTGCCGGCCACGGTGACGCCGTTGCCGTCCTACTCGATCGTTACGCGCGGCTGGTTCTCAGCATCGCACTTCGAATTGTGCGCGATCACGCGGAAGCCGAAGATGTGACGCAGGAAGTTTTTCTGGACTTGTGCAGAACGGCGGCGCGATTCGACGTTTCTAAGGGTAGTACTAAGATGTGGGTCGTGCGGACGGCCTATCGTCGCAGTTTGAACCGCCGCCGCTATCTTAACGCTCGGGGAGCTCATCTCCCGGACGATGGGGAGGAACTCCTCAAGTCTCAGGCCTCGGCGGATTATCTCATCGCTCCCAAGCTTACGGCCTACGAATCGCAAAGGTTGGTTCGACAGATTCTCGGGGGCCTGGGCGCGGGTCAACGAAGAGTTTTGGAACTCGTCTTCTTCGACGGCCTCAGCATGAGGGAGGTCGCGGAAAAAACAGGCACGAGCCTCGAAAGTGTGCGACACAGATACTACCGCGGCATCAACAAACTTCGCCAACTGATGCAGGAGCCCCGCGCGCGCCAAACCGTGCCTCAGACGCAGGAGATACCCAATGCCGGAGCATGAGTACTTCAAGGAATTGACTAGCCTCGCCGCACTCGGCGAACTGTCGGCTGCCGAAGCTTCGGACTTGACATCACACCTGCGAGAGTGTGCGAGTTGTCAGGCTACGTATCTCGAGTTCATGGAACTCGCGAACCATCACTTGCCGCTTGCCGATCGGCGGCCCGCGCGTTCTTGCGTGGCTGCTAGCAAAGGGATCCGCGAGGCCGTGCTCCAGCGCGCTGCCGAGGAAGGCCTGCGAATAACGCCCGAGGCGGCGCGAGGCCGGGAGAGTTTGCGAAAACGCGTGGCCATATGGCTAGAAGATTTGCGCTGGGGAATTGTCGCCCGCGCGAGTTACCTGGGAATTTCCGCCGCGTTGCTGGGCATGGTTATCGCCACGAGCCTGGCGGTACGCTACGACGTGGCGCGAAAACGTGAAATCGAAAAATTGCGTTCTGACCTCATTCGAACGAGACAAAATGCGGCACAACTCAGGGAAGACCTGAAAGCGGCAGCGCGAGCCGATTCCCGCACGACAACGGACACAGAGCGTCTTGAGCGAGAGCTTGCCGATGCGGCTGCGCAGGCGGCGCGCCTGAATGCGCAGCATCAGCAAGACCTTGCCGCTATCCACTTGCTTGAGGTTCGAATCGAACAAGTCATGTCAGAGCGCACCACGCTGGCGCAACAAACCAATAGCGACAATGCGGAACTGGCGACTTTGCGGGGGCAGCTTGAACAGTTGCGTGACGCCACTGCGAACAAAGAAGCTCAGCTTCTCGCGTCCCAACTACAGATTACGGAGCTCTCGAATCAGCTCAAGGGGCAGGAAGCGGCTCTGGATCGGGAGCAGGAACTCCTCTCGGCGGGCCGTGACATCCGCGATGTGATGGGCGCTCGCAACCTGCATATTATCGATGTTCACGATATGGATGCACACGGGGAATCGCGTCCCTTTGGCCGGATCTTCCTCACCGAGGGAAAGCGCCTCATTTTCTACGCATATGACCTCGACACAATACGAGTGAAGAATGCTTCATTCCAGGCATGGGGACAGCGGGAGAATGGCAGCCAAGCAACGGTGAGCTTAGGTCTCCTCTACATGGATGACCAGAAGCAGTCACGCTGGGCTCTCAAGGTAGAAGATCCGAACCTGCTCACAGCCATCAATTCGGTCTTCGTAACCCTCGAACCCAGCGGCGGAACGATTAAGCCAACCGGGAAGAAGTTGATGTATGCCTACCTGCGTAATCCCATCAATCATCCTTAGCCGCCCTTAACGTAGATCTTTTTTCGTGAAATTCACAGTTGCGCGGCGCACTCGCGGTTCGCCGCGGGTATTTCTCTACAAGCGGTTCTTAGGGGGAAATGATGCGAAAGGCATTTGTGTCCATGCTTTTGGCTTCCCTGCCGGGTTTGTGCTTCGCACAGAACGAATCGGCCACGCTCTCGGGCCAAGTCACAGATCCAGCCGGTGCGGCCATAGTCGGAGCGGAAGTGGTTCTGACGAACGTCGATACCAACGTCGAACAGAGGACCAAAACGAATACCGCGGGTCTGTATGTTTTCACCGGCGTGCATCCCGGTGCGTACCGCGTCGCGGCGGGTTCTCCGGGTTTCAAGACCTTGATCAAGGAGAATCTCACTCTGCACGTGCAAGATGAAATTGGTGAGAATTTCTCGCTGAGCCTGGGCTCGGTTGCGGAAACTGTGACGGTCAACGCCAGCGATCTTCATATCAATACGACGGATGCTGCGGTCAGCACCGTTGTAGATCGGCAATTTGCTGAGAACCTGCCGATGAATGGCAGGAGTTTTCAAACGCTGATTCAGCTCACGCCTGGAGTGGTGCTGACGGTCAGCGCCCCCAACGATGGCGGACAATTCAGCATGAATGGGCAGCGGGCTAGCTCCAACTACTGGATGGTCGATGGGGTGAGTGCCAATTTCGGTGTGGCGTCGGCTGGCCCTTCCGGCAACGGGTTTTCAGGGGCACTCGGTGCCTCTAGTGCTCAAGGTGGAACAAACAGCCTCGTTTCCGTCGATGCCCTTCAGGAGTTTCGCGTTCAAACCTCCACATATGCCCCTGAATTTGGCCGTACTCCGGGAGGCCAGATCTCGATTGTGACGCGCTCGGGCACGAATAAGTTTCATGGCACGGTATTCGACTATTTCCGCAATGACGTTTTGGACGCCAAAGATTGGTTTGCCAACAATAAAGGTCTGCCAAAACCACAGGAACGCCAGAATGACTTCGGCGGGACGTTCAGTGGTCCCATTTTCAGGGATCGAACCTTCTTTTTCTTTTCGTATGAGGGACTTCGCCTTCGCTTGCCACAGGTCGCAGAGACAACCGTGCCGTCACTCACTGCGCGGCAGAACGCGATACCGGACCTACAGCCGTTTCTGAACGCCTATCCGCGGCCCGAGGCGAGCGCACCGGATATCAATGGTGCCTCGCCGTTCGACGCTAGTTTTTCGAACAGGTCCACACTCGACGCATACAGCTTGCGGATTGACCACCGAGTGAGCGACAAACTGACTCTCTTCGGGCGCTACAGTTACTCTCCGTCGGAGCTCATTCAGCGTGCATTTACTTTTTCCTTAAGCACAGTCTTCGCGTCGCGCGTCACTACCCAGACAGGGACCGTAGGCGCAACGTTCATTGTATCCCCATTTACGAGCGACGACTTCCGATTCAATTACAGCAGAGCAAATGCCCTAAGCCGCTCGTCGCTAGACAACTTCGGCGGTGCGGTGCCACTTGCGTCATTGCCCCTTCCCAGCCCCTTCACCAGTCAGGATGCGGGATTTTTCTTCGACATTTTCTCACTGGGACAAAACGGTGGTTCATTTGTCGGGGCCAACGCGCATAACCTCCAGCAACAGTTCAACATAGTCAACACCCTATCGCTGCAAAGAGGCCGGCACAGCCTGAAGTTCGGCGTTGATTATCGTCGGCTCTCGCCGCTCTTTCAGCCCTCTCAATATGTCCAAGACGTTTTTTTCTTTGATGTACCTTCCGCAGAGACAGGATCGCTCTTCTTTGACCTCATAACGTCCGCAAACAGTGCCAGACTAGGATTCCGAAACCTTGGCATCTTCGCCCAAGATACCTGGCGTGTCCAGCCACGCGTGACCCTGACTTACGGTCTCAGGTGGGATGTTGATTTCGCACCCTCTACGATCAGCGGTCCCAGCTTCCCGGCAGTGACTGGTTTCGATTTGACAGACCTCTCAAGCCTGGCTCTGGCACCTGCTGGAACTCCGCCGTTCCACACTAGGTACGGCAACTTCGCACCGAGAGTTGGTATTGCTTATCAACTCTCACAACACGCTGATTGGGAGACCGTGATTCGCGGAGGATTTGGGGTCTTTTTTGACCTTGCGACCCAAGAGGTAGGCAACTCATTTCTCGGGTCCTATCCATTTGGAGCGACGAAATTCAACTTCTTCGGCAGTTTTCCTCTAGACTCCGCGACAGCAGCGCCCCCTCCAATCACACCCGCCAGCTTAGGCCCGCCCTTTGGGATATTGGGAGCGCTCGACCCGAATCTCGAGCTGCCTTACGCGCTCGAGTGGAATGTGGCACTGGAGCAGTCCTTGGGCAAGCAGCAGACCCTTTCGGCTTCGTATATCGGTTCGGTGGGGCGAAGGCTGATTCAGACCTCCTTCGTATTTCAGCCGAACCCAAGTTTTGGACAGGCCAATCTAGTAACCAATGGAGCAACATCCGACTACAGCGCCCTTCAATTGCAGTTCCGAAGGCGAATGTCTCGCGGGCTGCAGGCCCTGGCTTCGTATACCTGGTCGCATTCGATTGATACGGCTTCTGCAGGGTCAGCATTCGGGAATGGAGCCAATGCCCTGGTTCCTGCGATTGCCACAGACTTGAATCGTGGCCCATCCGATTTTGACATTCGTCATGCGTTCTCTGTGGCAGTGACATATGAACTGCCTGGACCCAAGATTCACCGGTCTGCGAAAACAATTCTCGGAGGGTGGTCCGTCCAGAATGTGATTCAGGCCCGCTCAGCGCCGCCAGTCAATGTCTACAACTCGATCTTTTTCCAAGGCCTATCCGGTGCCCAAACGCAAGTGCGACCGGATGTGGTTGCCGGACAGCCCCTCTATCTTCATGGGTCACAGTGTGCGGTTCTTAATGGCGGACAGTGTCCTGGCGGAACTGGGCTGAATCCAAGTGCGTTCGTTGATCCTCCTACCACCCCCGCTGGTTGCATTCCGGAAGTCAACTTCCCATGCAGCCCTGCGCGCCAAGGAAACTTGGGGCGCAACGCGTTGCGCGGCTTCGGTGCCTTTCAATGGGACTTTGCAGTACATCGCACGTTCCCGATTCACGAATCGATCGCTCTTCAGTTCCGAGCTGAGATGTTCAACGTTCTGAATCACCCCAACTTTGGACAACCCCTCGGAGATCGGTTCAATCCCCAGTTCGGCCAATCTACTCAGATGTTGGGCCGGAGCCTAGGTAGTGGCAACAACTTGGGCAGCGGAGCCTTTGACCCTCTCTATCAGATCGGCGGGCCACGCTCGATCCAGTTCGCTCTGAAGCTGCAGTTTTGACATGGGTCGTAGACCTGCGTAAGAAACGGGCGACACTTGCGGGGCGGATCAAGGACAATCGAAGCCAAACGGCCCGTACCAATTGCCAGGGGTGATCCAGTTCGCCCATGTTAGGAACGTCACGTCGTCGCAACGTCGTCACGCCATTGAGAGCAGAACTGCTCAAGTTCATCTTGTGTTTGACAAGTGCTACTTGCCTAGCTGGCGGGTTTGCGAAGGTCCCGCAGCAACAGCGCCCTAAGCCGCTTGTTGACGAAACAGCACCTGACCGGTATTTGGATCACGTTAAATCAATCAGGTTGTCTTCGGGTCCGCAGTGGGTTGCAGTTAAGCTGACAGACTCTCGCTACGGCGGGAGTGAGAAGCGGACTGCTTCTACGGACGCGCGGCCGCCTAAAACCGATGGGCACCGCAAAAAATTGTCCTCGTCGGCGACGGCCCCCTGCAAGGGCCAAGCCGCCCTTGATGAAGTAGACCGAGCGGCTGTGGCCGCGGCTATGACCAAACCAGCCAATGACGAAGTGGACGTGCAGTTTTTGGCCACCCAGGGCTGTTTCGAGAGCTTCTTCGTTCAATTGAATCAGCTTGCGTCGCAGATTAAGTTTATCGACCGTAAGCTCGGCTTTGTGCATGTAGCGATCCCAAAGGCCCGACTACTTGATGCGCTCGACCTTTCTGGGGCTGACTATGCTTCAGTTTCTCTTGTCCAAACGCGTCCAGACTTTGCTCCTATAGCCGATCCGAAGCCTGCTCCATTGCCTGCCTTTACCATCTCTTTTCCCCGGGTTGCATCGGATTTGCCTCCTGGTGGACCCTACTTTCCAGCAGAAGAGGCTGGTTTGAATAGACTCTGGGAGCAGTATCCGCAAGCCAATGGTTCTGGCACACATATTGCCATTGTCGATGGGGGACTGGACCTGCTGCATCCTGCCCTACAGCGAGTCAAGAATCAGGACCAGGCACTCCTCCACAAAATCGCCGATCTCGACACGGCAAATGCTGTGGGAGATGACTCCGGCTGGGTTCGTTTTTGGGAGCCCATTCAATCTGTTGATCGAACGATTACCGCGGCCAACAAGATGTGGAAAGTTCCTGCTGATGGAATCTACAGTCTGGGAGTTTTCGCGAGGATTTTCACTGTGGGCTCGTTTGTCGATCCGGGCGCGAAGAAAGTCACCCTAACTGCCGGCGTCCTTTGGGACCGAAAACACGACCTTGTTTGGGTGGACACGGATGGCGATGGCGACTTTACGAACAACCTTGCGCTCAGTGATTATGCTAAACAGCAGGATATCGACTTCTTCGGCCGAGTGGAGGGAGACCAGGACAATCGAATTCCCTTCGGAGTCAAGATTGCCCGAGCCCAGAATGCTGTTTACATTTCTATTGGATCGGACCACGCAACGGATGTGGCCGGCACGGCCGCTGCAAATCGGCTGACAGGGGGTCTCTTTGATGGTGCGGCGCCTCAAGCCCAAATCATTGACATGCGATTTAACAGTCTGTCTACAGTTTTGCCTGCCCTGATAAAGGCAGCATCGCGACCCGATGTGGATGTGGTCAATCGCTCAGGCGGAGTCGGGGGCCCGGTCCTCATGGAGTTCGAGCGCCATGTGCTGAAGCGTTTGGTCGAACTCTATAAGAAGCCTGTGGTCTGCGTCTGCACTGTCCCGGGGACAATTAGTGTGGGTGATTATCAGAGCCCTGAGATGCTCCGGCGCAACCGGCAATTGCAGCACCCACCCTTCTTGGAATCGCTCTTTAGCCCCGTTTGGTTCACGCGGGAAGGGCTGGAGAATGGTATCGTTGCGCCTTCCGCGTCTCTGACCACCGAGTCACGGTACCAACCGCTGAGCTATCTCGGGTCAGACGGCCTACGGCACATGTCACCAGGACTATTGGCTCCCCCTGCCCCAACCGGCTACGCGATTGGAGCGAACCCTTCCCCAACAATTTCTCTGGTCAGTGGGATCATTGCTGACCTGATCGGCTTGGCGCGGCAGAAAAACGTTCGCTTTGATGCGAGGCGCCTGGCAAACGCTGTTTTCACTGGGGCATCGTTTGTCCGAGGCTTCCCGGCCAGCATTCAAGGGCATGGGCTCATTGATGCTTTAAACGCTTGGCACCAACTCGAGGCCATGTCGCGGGCCGATGACCCACGGAATCCCGTGTTGACCACCTTCGAAGTGAACCGGAACGTCGGAGGGAAGAAGACGGTCGTGTACGGATACAACGAAGAGTTTCTGACTGAGGGAGGTACGCATACTCGGGAACTTTGGGTGACTCGGCACGGCGGTTTTCCGGGCGGCCGCTACTTCCGATTGAGGCTGCGCGGAAATGATGGGACGTTTGCTTTGCTCGAGACGTGGGCCGTGCTTAACCGTGACCGTGCAACCCGCGTCCGCTTCACTGTAGGACCGACCCCTGGAATGCATGTCGCGTTTTTGCAGCTTGTGGACGCGCGAGTGGGCGTTACCATGCAGCACATTCCGCTAGAGGTGCGCACACCAGAGCGCCCTGAGGTCGTGGCTCCTGGGGAAGAACGCTACCGTGCGGAAATTCCACCCCGGAAGCGGGATATACACTTCGTTCATGTGGATGGCGGGGCGCAAGCGATGCACGTCGTGATGCAGAAAGCCAACGTTGGTTTTGAGATTCTTCCCTACCAGATGTTCTGGAATAGAGATAGAGGTGTGTTCCTGCAATTGAAGCGAAGTAGCGAACAGGCGCAGCTGCCTCTTGACCCGGCTCACCACGTGGGCCCCATGCAACGATTCGAGGCTCTGGTTAAAGATCCATCCCCAGGTATTTGGGAACTATATTGGGACAACCGCGGCGGCGCTGAGTACGAGACACCTTACGATCCTCCAGCGCCAGATGTACCGATAACAGGTACGCTGATCGTCAAGAAATACAGGGTTTCGCTATCCAAGATCAGCGCCCACACTATTGCGGCTCACAACCATCTGGCAGCGATTGACGGCCGTGTCGAATTCTTTGATGGCGCGCTCGCGACGCGGGACCTCGAAGGCACCGGAGCACGCGGCATAGCAACGGTGACGACCCAGGTTCCTCCAAAAACCGCGATGTGGCACATCGTTGTCGAGTCTCGGGCCGATCGGACGGAAGACGCAGATGTCTACATCGTGAGGTGCACCGAAGAATCGAAGTGCCTTGCCGAGCGTCAGGAGTCACTGCGTAAAGGCCGCACGACTCTATCGATCGTCAGACCGGGAGCGGGAATGTGGCGGATTGTCGTGATGCAGCGGAGGGCGGGCCCAAGAGAGACGAGTTACCGGTTGCGTGAAGCCTTGCTTACTCCCTCACGGCCTGAAGGAGTCGAAGCTCCGCCCTTCGCCCGGCATGCCAGCCGTAGCCATTCGTCAGTCTCCGTTCCCATTCAGCAATCTAACCTGAAATCAGACCATGCAATCTACGCGGCGTTTAGGATTGCTCCGATCAGTGGCGAGAAAGAGGGTGAGCTTATCGCCGTTACACCGGTGGTACGTGGTGCCCCCTGAGGGCCGAAGCAGATCCTGGCCCGGCGAGGTCCCGGCACGCTGGCGCGAGCTGCGCAAGCAGCAAGAACAGAATACTCGCCAACCCCAACAGGTTAATCCGCCTTCGGGCCACTAAGAGTCGCGACCGCGCAGGCTCATCTCTACGACATCCCGGGTACAATGGTCCATCTATTCAGCTGCCAAAGATTTTTTCTTACTTTTTCCCTCTTCGATGTTCCCTAGTAAGTGAGGGGAGTTCTCGCCGAATTTTCCCCCGGGAGCTTGGTGGACCCGAATCACCAGGGTGAACCGCCAGGCGTCGTGGACGGCCGAGAGACGACGCGCCGGACGCGAAGGTAGAAACCCTTTCGATGGAGCTTGCGCTCCAAGTGTGTCATGGCACCAGCCAAGAATGTCAACGATCACGTGAGCTTGCTCTAGAAGCATCGACGTGACTGACATGCAGAGGCCACACTCCTCGCTGGCGGGGTTTGGCTAGCGATAAGTTACAGCGGAGGTTCTTTCCTATGAACCTACCTTTTGATCATATTGAACGTATCCGAGCACTTGGCTATACGGAAGCCGAAGCCCGCTTTCTTTACATCGTAGCCGTCTACTCTGGTTATTTCACTCTGGCACAGTTCCGAACTTTTACCGGGACAAGCTACGGCAAGCGCCCCACGTGCTTTGCTCAAAAACTCACCACGAGAGGTCACGCGGTCGCGCGCGACTATCTTCGGAGAGGCTCCATCTTTCATCTTTTCTCTCGGACCGTCTATGGCCGGATCGACAAGGACAACCTCCGCAATCGCCGGCGTCACTCTTTCGAATTCATTCGCACTCGGCTGGTCCTCTTGGACTTCGTTTTGGCCAACCCGCAGCATGAGTACTTCGAGACCGAACAGGACAAAGTCAGCTTCTTC
>WNGH01002915.1_pt1 | contig 16298 bp, 20 predicted proteins | sample 5400631 | NCBI WGS metagenome assembly WNGH01 (sample SAMN13153373, study PRJNA577476) | soil metagenome | isolation source: 115 cm soil or saprolite under Garry oak tree replicate 1 | place: USA:California | collected 2016-06-15
GCTCGGCACTGCGCGGACCGGCGCTTATTTTTCGACCGCCCCTTTTATCGGGGCAGCCGCGTCTTTTGCGTTGCTCGGCGAGGCGCCGGATGCGTTTTTCTGGGTCGCAGCGGTCTTGATGGCTGTCGGCGTCGCGCTGCATCTCACCGAGCGCCACCGCCACACGCACCGGCACGAGGCGCTGACGCACACACACCCCCACACTCATGACGAGCATCACCGCCATGAGCACGATTTCGCGTGGGACGGTACCGAGCCGCACTCGCACACCCACGCGCATGATCGCCTCAGCCACAGCCATGCGCACTTCCCGGACATCCATCATCGGCACAGTCACTGACGGGTTGCGCGCGCTGGCGATCGCGTCGTTTGCGGCCGCCGCCTACGCGGCGCCCTACGTGCCGAAGGACGAGGCAACGGTGCTCGAGCGATTGCCCGTGAGGCCGGGGGATCCGGTCGCCCGCGAGCTGCGCCAGTTGCGTACCGATTTGGCCGCCAACCCGCGCGATCGGGAAACGGCGGTCCGCCTTGCCGAGCGCTATTTCGCCCTTGCCAGCTCGGAGGGGGACCCTCGCTACGTGGGCTACGCGCAGGCGGCGCTCAAACCCTGGTGGGATCTGCCTGCCCCGCCGCTGGATGTTCTCGTGACGCGCGCGATCCTCAAGCAGTACAGCCACGATTTCTCCGGCGCCATGCGGGACCTCGAAGCGGCGACGCGCGAAGACCCCAGAAACGCACGCGCCTGGTCCTGGCGCGCCGCGATCCACATGGTTCAGGCTGACTACGAAAGGGCACGGGAAGATTGCCTGGCGCTGCAGAAGCTCGAGTCCGAGCTCTACGCCGTCGGCTGCATGGCCTACCTCGACGGCACCACGGGCAAAGCCGCCGCCGCCCATCGCGCGCTCTCGGCGGCGCTTTCCAGGAATGCGGATGCACCGCCCGAAGTGAAGGTCTGGGTGCTGACGCGCCTAGCCGAGCTGGCTTTGCGACAGGGCGATGTGAAGCAAGCCGAGGAGCACTTCCGTGCGGCGTACTTCGAGCCGATCAACGACCAGTTTTTGCTCGCGGCTTACGCGGACTTTCTGCTCGACCAGGGACGCCCCGACGAAGTCATTCCGTTGCTCGTCGACTGGGTGAAGTCGGACATCTTGCTCCTTCGCCTTGCTCTTGCCGAACAGGCGCTCAAGGTGCCGAAGGCGCGAGACCACATCGAGGCGCTCCGATCCCGGTTCGACGCCGCGGCTTTGCGCGGCGACAAATTGCACCAGCAGGAGGAAGCGCGCTTCAACCTCCATCTTCTCGGCAACAAGGAAAACGCCCTCGCGCTGGCACGGGAGAATTGGAAGCTGCAGCGCGAGCCGCGCGACGCACGCATCCTGCTCGAGGCGGCGCTCGCGATGAAAGACCCGAAGGCCGCGCAGGAGGCGCTCAACTGGCTCGAGCGCTCCGGACATGAGGACCCGCTCCTGCACAGCACGGCGGAAAAGCTGAAAGCCCTCAAGCGATGAGAACGCTGCTCGCGCTGCTGCTCCTTTTTGCAGCCGCGCTCGCGCACGCGCACAAGCCGAGCGACAGTTACCTCGCGATCCGCGCAGAGGGCTCGAACCTGAGCGGGCAATGGGACATCGCCTTGCGCGACCTCGATTTCGCGATCGGCCTGGACGACAGCGGAGACGGCGATATCACCTGGGGCGAAGTGAGGGCGCATCACGCGGATATCGCAGCCTATGCTCTGGCGAGATTGAAGCTGCGCTCGAAAGGCGCCGACTGCCCCGCTCACGCGACAGAATTTCTCGTCGATGACCACAGCGACGGCGCTTATTCGGTGATGCGCTTTGCGGGCACCTGCCCTGAAGAGGTGACGACCCTCGAAATCAGCTACAGCCTCTTCGCCGACCTCGATCCGCAGCACAGGGGACTGCTGAGGCTCGAACACGGGGTGGCTACGCGGACGGCCATCTTCGGTCCGGAGCGGGCGACCCAGAGCTTCGAGCTCGCGAAGATCTCGGCACTCACCCAGTTCGTCGATTACGCGCGTGAAGGTGTATGGCATATCTGGATCGGCTTCGACCATATCCTGTTTCTGCTGTCGCTGCTCCTGCCCGCCGTGCTGGTGCTCGACGGGGGACGCTGGCAGGCAGTCGCGCGGTTTCCCCCGGCGTTCTGGGATGTGTTCAAGATCGTCACCTCGTTCACCGTGGCGCATTCGATCACGCTGAGCCTCGCGGCGCTGGGGGTGATCTCGCTGCCGTCGCGGTTGGTGGAATCGGCGATCGCGACCTCGGTCGTGCTCGCCGCCCTGAACAACGTCTTCCCCGTGGTTCACGGGCGGCGCTGGGTGGTGGCTTTCGCCTTCGGGCTGATTCACGGCTTCGGCTTCGCCAGCGTTCTGAGGGACCTCGGGCTGCCGCAGGGTGCCCTGCTCATCGCGCTCGTCGGGTTCAACCTGGGCGTGGAGGTCGGCCAGCTGGCGATCGTGAGCGCGTTCCTGCCGGTCGCGTACGCGCTGAGGGCGAGCTGGTTCTACCGGCGCCTAGTCTTCTTCGGGGGGTCCGTCGCCATCGCGGCGGTCGCGGGAATCTGGCTCGTGGAGCGGGCGTTCAACATGAAGATCATCAGCCCTTGATGAATCGCGCCTGCAACCCCATATCGGATCGACACGGAAGCCCGCAATGATCGAAATCCGAAAAAGCGAGGACCGCGGCCTTGCCGACCACGGCTGGTTGCGCTCCTACCACACCTTCTCCTTCGCCGATTACTACGATCCCGAGAACATGGGATTCGGCCATCTCCGGGTGATCAACGAGGACCGAATTCAGCCCGGTACGGGTTTCGGTACTCACGGCCACCGCGACATGGAGATCATCAGCTACGTGCTGGAAGGCGCGCTCGCGCACAAGGACAACATGGGAAACGGCTCGACCATCGTGCCGGGGGACGTGCAGCGCATGAGCGCGGGGAAGGGCGTGCTGCATAGCGAGTTCAATCACGCTCAGGACGTGACCCACTTTCTCCAGATCTGGATCGAGCCCAGCGCGACCGGCATTCCGCCGAGCTACGAGCAGAAGCATTTCGACGCGGCGTCCAAGCGCGGGCGGCTTCGGTTGGTCGCCTCGCCCGACGGGCGCGAGGGATCCGTGACGATCCACCAGGACGCCTTCGTGTACGCCGCGCTTCTGGACGGTGCGGACCGCGCCGTCCACAATCTGCAGTCCGACCGACGTGGCTACTTGCACGTGGCCCGGGGGAAGATCACAGCAAACGGGCGGCCGCTCGAAGCGGGGGACGCGCTGAAAGCCGTCGACACCGCCGAAATCGTGCTCGAAAAGGGGAAGGACGCCGAGGTCCTTCTGTTCGATCTCGCGTGAACGCACCCTAATGCGGCGCAGCGGACCCAGAATGCCGGTCGTGTTCTTCGGCCACGGCAGCCCGATGAATACGCTGGAGCGCAACCAATACACGGAGTCCTGGCAGCGCCTCGGCAACTCGATCCCGAAGCCCGAGGTTATTCTGTGCGTGTCGGCGCATTGGTATACGGAGGGGACTGCAGTGACGGCGATGAGCAAGCCGAAAACCATCCATGATTTCTACGGCTTCCCGCAGGCCCTGTTTGACGTTCAATATCCGGCGCCGGGCGATCCGCAACTCGCGTCCAGGGTGCGCGAACTGCTTGCGCCCGTGGCGGTGCGGCTGGACGAGTCATGGGGACTCGACCACGGCACTTGGTCGGTCCTGAAACACGCGTACCCCGGTGCGGACATCCCCGTCGTCCAGCTGAGCATCGACGGCACTCAGCCGCCGCAATTCCACTACGAAGCCGGCAAGCGGCTCGCGCCGTTGCGCGATGAGGGCGTGCTCGTCGCCGGCAGCGGCAACGTTGTGCACAACCTGCGCCTCATGAAGCGGGCAGGGGGTGCGCCGTTCGACTGGGCGGTGCGTTTCAACGAGAAGATTTGCGAAGCGCTCGCGTCCCGCGATCACCGGGCGCTCGTCGATTTCGAGAAGCTCGGCGAGGACGCCCGGCTGTCGGTGCCGACGCCCGAGCACTACTTGCCGCTCCTCTATGTCGCGGCAATGCAGAGGGAAGACGAGGAAATGTCCTTTGCCGTCGACGGGTACGAGCTGGGTTCGCTCAGCATGCTCACTGCGGTCGCGGGGATGCCTGGCGGCTAAGCCGCAGTACGCAGCTTCCGGTTTCGCGCGCTGCGCCGCTCGCGCATAATGCGGCGAACCCTTTCCTCCGGATTTTCGCCATGCATCTCCTCGAACAGGCTGCCGTTTTTCTTCTCACCGCGGTGATACTGGTGCCGCTGTTCCAGCGTCTGAAGCTCGGTGCGGTGCTAGGCTATCTGGGCGCCGGCATGCTGATCGGCCCCTGGGGCCTGGGCATGATCGGGGAGGTCGAATCCACGCTGCAGTTCGCCGAGTTCGGTGTGGTGCTCCTGCTTTTCCTGGTCGGCCTCGAGCTGCAACCCAGCCGCCTGTGGGTGCTGCGTCGTCCCGTGTTCGGCCTCGGCGGCACGCAGGTGCTTGCGACCGGCGCGGTACTCCTCGCCCTGGGGCTTGCGTTCGGCCTCTCGTGGCAGGCCGCGTGGGTCGCCGGTTTCGGGTTGGCGATGTCCTCCACGGCCCTCGTGCTCGCGTCGCTCGCGGAGCGCAAGCAGCTCGCCACGCGCCACGGGCGCGAGGCATTCGCGGTGCTCCTGTTCCAGGATCTCTCGGTGATCCCCCTGCTCGCGCTGCTGCCGCTCCTGAGCGATTCCGGAGTTCACGCCGCGGGCGGGTGGACTTCGGCCGCAAAGGCCTTGGCGGTCATCGCCGTGGTCGTCGCGGCAAGCCGCCTCGTGGTGCGCCCGGTGCTGAAGGCCGTCGCCAGCTACGGCGGACGAGAAGTGTTCACCGCCGCCGCCCTCCTGCTCGTGATAGGTGCTGCGCTCATCATGGAGAAAATCGGCCTGTCGGCTTCGCTCGGCGCCTTCCTCGCCGGAGTGCTCCTTGCCGACTCGGAGTTTCGCCACGAACTGGAGGCCGATATCGAGCCCTTCAAGAGTTTGCTCCTCGGACTGTTCTTCATCGCGGTGGGGATGAGCGCCGACCTCGCGCTGGTGTGGAACAGGCCGCTCACGGTGTTCGGCCTCGCCGCGGGGCTCATGATCGCGAAGTTTGTCTTGATGTACGCGATCGCGAGAATCGGTCGCGCGCCGAACGAAACCGCACAGCGCCTCGCGGTCGCGGTTTCGCAAGGCGGGGAGTTCGCCTTCGTTCTTTTCACTGCGGCGGGCTCGCTCGGCATATTCGAAGCGGGCGCTGCCGAGCTCCTCGTGGTCGTGGTCACGGTCTCGATGCTCCTCTCGCCGCCTCTATTCGAGCTGCACGAGCGGTTGCTCGGGCGCTGGATCGAGGGTCACGCGGCCCCCGAGTTCGACACGATCGCCGGGCCCGGCAACCCGGTCATCATCGCCGGGTACGGGCGTGTGGGGCAGATCGTTTCACGCATATTGCGCATGTGCGGCGTGCCGTTCACGGCGCTCGAAGTGAGCTACCAGCAGGTGGATTTCGTCAGGCGCTTCGGGAGCAAGGTGTATTACGGCGACGCATCGCGCCTGGAGTTGCTCGAGGCGGCAAAAACCGCTGAAGCCAGGCTTTTCGTGCTCGCGATCGATGATGTCGAGGCCTCGGTAAAGACCGCCGCGATCGTACGCAAGCATTTTCCGCAGGTTCCGATTCTCGCCCGCGCGCGCAACCGCGTGCATCTGTTCCGCCTTCGCGACCTCGGCGTCAAGCTCATCTGGCGTGAAACTTTTTCGGCGAGCCTGGACATGGCGCGGCACTCGCTGCTTTCCCTGGGCTTCGGCATCGCCGCCTCCGAGCGTGCCGTGAGCCTGTTCAGGCAGCACGACGAGCAAAGGCTCGAAGCGCAGTACGCGGTTCAGCACGACGAGGCGCAGCTCATCCAGACTTCCAAGGAAGCGGCCGCGCAACTGCAGGAGCTGTTCGAATCGGACGGCCTGCAGCCGCTGCCGGGATTTCCGCAGCCCGCCGCCGCGGCTGCACGGGAGGGTTGATAATCAGAGCGGTAGAATAGCTGCGTGAAGAACATCGTCATCTTGATCTCCGGCCGAGGCAGCAACATGGAGGCGATCGTGGGCGCGAGGCTCCCCGCGAAGGTTGCCGCCGTGATTAGCAACCGTGCGGACGCCCCAGGCTTGAAATTTGCCGCGCAGTCGGGCATTCCCGCGCAGGTGGTCGATGAGCGCGAGTTTTCCTCGCGTGGGGCGTTCGACGCCGCACTCGAGGCTACGATCGAACGGCATTCGCCCGACCTTGTCGCGCTCGCCGGCTTCATGCGCATCCTCGGCGGCGATTTCGCGCGGCACTACTCGGGTCGCATGGTCAACATCCATCCGTCGCTGCTGCCGGCGTTCCCCGGACTGCACACGCACCGGCGCGCCCTTCAGGAGGGCGTGAAGCTCCACGGCTGCACGGTGCACTTCGTCACGCCGCAGGTCGATCACGGCCCGATCATCGCGCAGGCGGCGGTTCCCGTGCGCGCCGGAGACACCGAAGGGACGCTCGCCGCGCGGGTGCTGCGCCAGGAACACCGTGTCTATCCGCTAGCGATACGTTGGTTCGTTGAGGGCCGGCTCGCGGTCGAAAACGGCGTCGTGCACGTTGACGGATCCGACGCCCGACAGGCACTGCTCGCCGAAGAATGATCTCGAGTCCGTTCCGCCGAGCAGGTGTCGGGGCGCTCGCTCTGTGGGCTGTCATGGTCCAGGCGGCCCCACCCGAACGCATCACGCTCACCTACGAGTTGAAACGCAACGGCACGGTTCGTGTAGACGTTTCGGAAACCCTGGAGCACGACGGCCGCACCTACGCGATCACCTCCGAAGGGAGGGGAAGGGGAATCCTGGCGCTATTCGGGATCTTGAAGCGCACGAGCCGCGGCCACATCACGCCGCAAGGGCTGCGGCCTGATGAATTCCGTGACGAGCGCCCCGGAGGCTGGGCGGTGTCGGCCAAATTCGATTGGGACGCGCGCGCGGTGACGCAGGAGAAAAACGGGAAGTCGGAAACGCTCAAGATCCCGGCGAACGCGCTGGACCCCTTGAGCCTCGCCTACAGCTTTGCGTTCGTCCCGCCCAGGGGCAAGGAATACGACGTAACGCGCGCCGACGGCCGGGGCCTCTCGCCGTTTCGCTTTGTCGTCGTCGGCAACGAAAAGCTCGCCACGCCCGCGGGCGAAATCCAGACTCTGCACGTCGCGAAAGTGCGCGACGGACCCGAGGACAAGGCGACCGACATCTGGTTCGCCGCCGAGCGCGATTTCCTGCCGGTGCGCGTGCTGGTGGTGGACACGGACGGCACAAGCTCAGACCAGGTCGTCACGCGCATCGGCAAGTGACACGCTTTTCGCGTCCGCTGCTAGATGCGTGCACGGCGGCCTTTGCGGCAGTGCTGCCGCTCGAACAACCCGCCGATGCGACGCTCTCGGGGTTTTTTCGCAGCCACCCTAAGATCGGCCGACGCGACCGCGCCATGATCGCCGATTCAGTGTACGCGGCGCTCAGGCGCCGGCGCCTACTCGATCGCGTCGCGGCGACGCAGAACCCGCGGCGTCTTGTGCTCGCGACCTGGATCGCGCTCCTCGGCGCGAACTTGCGCGAGCTGGACCCCTGGCTGGGCGGTGACGAGTCCGAATGGCTCGCCTTGGTAAAGCGCAAAGCGGCCGTGCCGCAGCCCTTCGAAGTCGAGTGCGAGCTTCCCGATTGGACGATCGAGCGCCTGAGCGCCCGCTACGATGAAAGCGCGCTGCTCGACTTGGCGCGCGGCCTGCTGCAGAACGCGCCGCTCGATCTGCGCGTGAATCCGCTGAAGATCTCGCGCGAAGCGGCGCTCGAACGCCTCGCGGCCGACGGGCTTCGCGCCGCTGCGATGCCGTACTCGCCCGATGGAATCAGGCTAAAGGAGAAGCCCGCTATCAACCGGCATGCCCTGTTTCTGGAAGGCGGCATTGAGGTGCAGGACGAAGGGAGCCAATTGCTCTGCCATCTCGTGGCGCCTAAGCGCGGCGAGATGGTTGTGGATTTCTGCGCAGGCGCAGGGGGCAAGACGCTCGCACTCGGGGCACTGATGCACTCGACGGGACGCCTCTACGCGTTCGATATCTCCCCGAAGCGGCTCGCCGGGCTGAAGCCCCGGCTTGCACGCTCGGGACTGTCCAACGTGCATCCGCAGCGGATCGAGGGCGTAAACGACGCGCGCGTGAAGCGCCTCGCCGGTAAGATCGACCGCGTGCTGGTAGACGCACCCTGCAGCGGCCTCGGGACCCTGCGGCGCAATCCCGATATGAAGTGGCGCCAGACGCCCGAGGATGTTGCGGAACTCGTGGAAAAGCAGAAATCGATTCTCGCCGCCGCCGCGCGGCTCGTGAAGCCGGGCGGGCGACTCGTCTATGCCACGTGCAGCATCCTCGAGGAAGAGAACCGCGGCGTCGTCGAGGATTTTCTGCGCAATAGCCAATTCACGCTGCGGCCGGCGGGCGACGTGCTTGAAAAAGGCGGCATCCGCCTCCAAGTAGAAGAATATCTCGAGCTCTGGCCGCACCGGCACGGCACCGACGGCTTCTTCGCCGCGGTGCTCGAGCGTACCGCATGAACCAGGAGCCAGGGTTTTCACGCACGATTATTTTCTATATATCCTGCGTGAAAATCTCACGTATTGGAACTAAATTTCCGTGGATTTACCAGCTTGCAAGGACATGAATAGGATCGGGAAATCCCTGAGTAGAACATAGGGGATAATGCCCTTGCCCTTTATCGGGATTCACGTAGAATCCGCAGAACCTTAGAGGGGAACTTGATGGAATCCAGCGTCCTTTTTTCAGGCGTTTTCGACCTGCCGTGGTGGGGCTACCTCCTTGCCGCTATCGGTCTTACCCACATCACTATCGTCAGCGTCACGGTATTCCTGCATCGCTGCCAAGCGCACCGCGCGCTCGATCTGCATCCGCTCGCGAGCCACTTCTTCCGCCTGTGGCTGTGGATGACGACCGGCATGGTGACCAAGGAGTGGGCTGCGATTCATCGCAAGCACCACGCCAAATGCGAGACCGCTGAAGACCCGCACAGCCCGCAGCAGGTCGGAATCAATCGTGTCCTATGGGGCGGCGTGTTCCTGTACGTCAAGGAATCCTACAACCGCGATACGATAACCCGCTACGGCCAGGGCACCCCTGACGACTGGGTTGAGCGCAACGTCTACTCCCGTTTCTCGATACTCGGCATCACCCTGATGGGTGCCGCCAACGTCATGCTGTTCGGCGTCGTCCCGGGCGTGCTGATCCTCATCACGCAGATCGCCTGGATCCCGTTCTGGGCGGCGGGCGTCATCAACGGGGTCGGACATTTCTGGGGATACCGCAACTGGCCGACCGAGGACGCGAGCACGAACATCGTTCCCTGGGGCATCATCATCGGCGGCGAGGAGTTGCACAACAACCACCACGCCTATGCGACCTCGGCGAAGCTTTCCAATAAGTGGTACGAGATCGACTTGGGTTGGATGTACATTTGCCTGCTCGAGGCGCTCGGCCTCGCACAGGTGAAGAAAGTGGCGCCGACGCCGCGTTTCACCGATGCGAAGCCCGCAGTGGACTCGGAGACGCTGCAGGCCGTGATCACGCACCGCTACGACGTGCTCGCGAAATACGCCAAGTCGCTCAAGCGCACCTACGCCGAGGAGCTCGGCAAGCTGCGCCGGCTCGCGCCGCACGACGCGCACGTTCTGGAGAGCCTGAAGCGCTGGCTCCACCGCGACGAAAAATCGCTGTGCGAGACCGAGCGCGCGAACCTCAAGCAGGGACTGGCGAAATCGCGCGCGCTGCACACCGTGTACTCGATGCGCGCCGAGCTCGCTTCGCTGTGGGAGCGCTCGAGCGCCTCCCGCGAGCAACTCGTTCGGCAGCTGCAGGACTGGTGTCACCGCGCCGAAGCGAGCGGCATCCGCCCCCTCGCGGAATTCTCGCACCGGCTGCGCTGCTACGCCTAGCTCGTCCTTCCCGCGCGAGCGGAAATCCAAAAAACCCGCCACCGGCGGGTTTTTTGGTTCTGCAGCGCGCCACCGTACTTCCGGGTAGCATATACGGCGCTAGTCGGTTTCGGGGGGGCTATTTACAGCAAGAAAGGAGCTATGGGATGAAGAACCTAATCGCGGTAGCTGCGTCAATGTTGATTGCTTCGCCGGCCCTGGCGCAGGTGAAGCCTTGTGAGGAGCTCAAGTCCGAGATCGAAGCGAAGATCAAGGCGAACGGGGTACCAGTCTTCACGCTGGACGTCGTTCCGAACGATCAGGTGAAGGAAGGGGAAGGCAGGGTCGTGGGAACCTGCGACGGCAGCACCCAGAAGATCGTCTACAAGCGCGGCGTTACCGACGCTCCAAGCGATATGGCCAAGGAAACCAAATCGCAGCCAAAGTAGGCGCCCTTCGCTGATTCGTTCTTGCCTTAGCCTGAGGCCAAATAAAAGCCCGCGAAAGCGGGCTTTTATTTAATCTTGGTTTCCTTGTAGATGACGTGCTTGCGCGCCCTGGGGTCGTATTTCTTGATCTCGAGCTTGTCGGGCGTGCTGCGCTTGTTCTTGGTGGTGGTGTAGAAATGGCCGGTGCCGGCCGTGGATTCGAGCTTGATTTTCTCGCGCATCGCCGCGGCTCCTGACTAGATCTCGCCGCGCTCGCGCAGCTCTTTGAGCACCGCGTCGATACCCTTCTTGTCGATGATGCGCACGCCGGCGTTGGAAGTGCGCAGCCTCACCCAGCGCTTTTCGCTCTCCACCCAGAAACGGCGGTACTGCAGGTTCGGGTAGAACCGGCGTATGGTCTTGTTGTTGGCGTGGGAAACGTGGTGTCCCACCTGGGGTTTTTTGCCCGTTACCTGGCAGACGCGCGCCATGGAAAGCTCCGCTGCGAAAACCGCGCATTATAAGGGGATAGGGCCCCTCTATCAAGCGAAAACGACGCAGCTACAAGAGGCCGCGCTCGGCGAAGGACACGGTGCGGCTTCCCGCGACGATGAAATGATCGAGCACTTGGATGTCGACGAGTGCGAGCGCGGCTTTCAGCGATCGCGTGAGGATCTCGTCGGCGTGGCTCGGCTCGGCGACGCCAGACGGATGGTTGTGCGCGAAGATCACGGCGGCGGCATTGTGCTTGAGCGCGCACTTCACGACCTCGCGCGGGTAGACGCTCGTCTGCGTAAGAGTGCCGCGGAAAAGCTCTTCGGATGAGATTACGCGGTGCTGCGCGTCAAGGAGCATTACCACGAACACCTCCTGCTCGCGTCCTGCGAGCGCGAGGCGCAGATAATCGCGCACCGCTCGCGGTGAGGACAACGCGTCCCGCGTGGACAACTCTTCCTTCAGGGCACGGCGCGCCAACTCGAGGGCTGCCTGGAGCTGCGCGAGCTTGGCGGTGCCTAGGCCCGGCGTGCCCGCAAGGCTCTCGCGTCCCGCCTCGAGAAGCGCCGAGACCGAGCCAAAACGCCCGAGCAGCTGCCGCGCGACGTCCACCGCGCTCTTGCCCTTGACGCCGGTACGAAGCAGGATTGCGAGGAGCTCCGCGTCGGCGAGCGAGGAGGCGCCGAGCGCGAGCAGCCGCTCTCGGGGACGCTCCTGCAGGGGCCAATCGGTGATCGCCATGGAATTCGCTTAAAATCCTCGTTTCGCGGTTTAACGCAGTTCGCGGATTTGAGATGACCGACGTCTCCGGAAAAAAGATTCTGCTCGGAATCACCGGCGGAATCGCCGCCTACAAGGCGGCCGAGCTGACGCGCCTTTTCATCAAGGCCGGCGCCGACGTGCGCGTCGTCATGACCGAAGCCGCCTGTCGCTTCATTACGCCCGCGACGCTGCAGGCGCTCTCCGGCCAGCCGGTGCACACGGACATGTGGGACCCGCGCGTGCCCGACAGCATGGGCCACATCGAGCTCTCGCGCGACCGGGACATCCTTGTGGTCGCGCCCGCAACGACCGATTTTCTCGCGAAGGTCGCGAACGGACTCGGCGACGACCTGCTCTCTGCCCTTTGCCTCGCGCGCCGCTGCCTGCTCATGGTCGCGCCGGCGATGAACGTGGAGATGTGGCAGAACGCGGCGACGCAGCGCAACGTCGAGCGCCTGCGCGCCGACGGCGTCGGTATCCTGGGGCCCACAGTAGGCGACCATGCCGACCGCGAGGGCGGCATGGGGCGCATGCTCGAGCCCGACGAGATCCTCTCCGAAGTCGCGGTTGCGCTCGGTCCCAAGGCTCTTTCCAAAAAAAAAGTCCTGATCACGGCGGGACCGACCTATGAGCCGATCGACACGGTGCGCGGAGTCACGAATCAGAGCTCCGGGAAAATGGGCTACGCCGTTGCGCAAGCGGCGGTAGAGGCCGGCGCGGAGGTGACGCTGGTGTCAGGCGCAACGGTGCTCGCCGCTCCGGCGGGGGTGGAGCGCGTGGACGTGCTGACCGCAAGCGAGATGCACAAGGCCGTGATGGCACGCGCCGAAAAAGCCGACGTTTTCATCTCGGTCGCCGCGGTCGCAGACTACCATCCGGTCGATCCCAAGCCGCACAAGATCAAGCGCGGCAACGGCAACCTTAAGCTCGAGCTCACGCCCAACCCCGACATCCTCGGCGAGGTCGCAGCGCTTCCGAAGGGACCGTTCTGCGTCGGATTCGCCGCAGAGACCGAAAATCTGAAGGCGAACGCGCAGGCCAAGCGCAAGAAGAAGGGAATTCCCCTGCTTGCAGCGAACCTCGCGCAGGAGACTTTCGGCAAGGACACCAACGCGCTCACGCTCTTCGACGAGGACGGGGTGCACGAGCTGCCGCTCGCGCCCAAGATCGTGCTCGCGCGCCAGTTGATCGAGCACATCGCGAAGATGCTGCCGCGGCGGTAGGCGGCTCTTCGCTTGAAGACCCTCGACGTAAAGATCCTCGACCCGCGGCTGCGCGACAGCCTCCCGCAGTACTCGAGCGCCGGCGCGGCGGGCCTCGACCTGCGCGCCTGCGTCGAAAAGGCGCTCACGCTCGCCCCGGGCGCAGCCGAGCTCATTCCCAGCGGCATTGCCATCCACCTTGCCGATCCCGGCCTCGTCGCCGTCGTGCTGCCGCGCTCCGGGCTCGGCCACAAGCACGGTATCGTGCTCGGGAATCTCGTGGGCCTCATCGACTCCGACTACCAGGGGCAGGTGATGGTTTCGCTGTGGAACCGGTCGGAAGCCGCGTTTACCATCAACCCGATGGACCGCATCGCTCAGCTCGTCATCGTGCCGGTGGTGCAGGTCAAGTTGAACGTAGTCGAGGAGTTCAAGGCGAGCGAGCGCGGCGCAGGCGGATTCGGCAGCACCGGCAAAGCCTGACACTTAACCGTTCACGGGGACCCGCGCGCGCCGCTCTGGCGCGCGTCGGCGTCGACCGTGGGGTTAGCTTCCTATTGCCTAGGTTTCCATTCAGCAGCGAGAGATTCAGCATTCTCCTTTTGTGCTGAAGACAAGCGCGACAGAAGGCGCTGTTTGTGTCCAGGCGGATCTTGCAAAGCCCAAGCGCATAACGGGTCTTGTTTGCATTGTGACGCTGACTTCTGCGCCAACAACATCCACTTCAACCCTTCGACGTCATCAGGCGGAGAGATGTGGTTGTTTGAATACAGGCTCGCGAGATTGTATTGCGATTGCATATATCCTCTCTCCGCCGCCCTCAGATAGTATGCTCGCGCCTGAGAATAGTCTTTGTCCAGCTTGCTCTTGCCGGATTCATAGGCCACTCCTGCGTTGTGACAGCCGGGCAAACTACCGAGGTCGCAAGCCTTTTTGAACCAATCCCCGGATTCGAGTAAAACCCCGAAGCGCAATGCGGCAGCGGGGTCCCCCTGTTCTGAGTCACGGAGATTTCTGGTAGCAGCAGAGTAAATCTGCTGGGCCACGGAAGAGGCCATCTCGTTGGCAATCCTATTCATTGCGCGAAGAAAATCGCTGTGAAAGAGGCCCTCGGACGTGATACTGCGATCGACGATGCTATGACTGATAGGGAAGGGTTGCCAGTAGTGCCAGCTGCGGGGCGTGCTTGGATCTTGTATCGGAATAGTTCTGAGTGAATCCAATCTTTCTTGACTCTTCCGGGCTCCACATTGCCCCCACCGCGTTGTCGCATACAACTTCGTCAAACGGTTTTCCGTGGAACACGGGCTCCAGAAATATTACGATTGCAAAATTCGTGCGCTCGGGAGGGGACAACGAGTACTTCGCTTGGGCTTCTTGATAGCGTGGAAGACTTCCGCAACCTGCAACCGTAAGTGCGAAAGCGGCGACGACGAGAATGGCGCGGCTGAATTTCACTTGGCAAACTCCTGACGTGAAATGGCTAAACGTTCGCACCAGCTAAAGTTAGGCGCAGGTCTCAAACGAAGCTCCGCTGCGAAGAACGGGAACCATGCTTCCAGAGCGAATTGCTGCGCGATCAGACAAACAAGAAATACAGGTATATTGCAGCGACCAGAAGCGCAAATGCGAGATGCATCCAGAGTCCGGTGCGGTGAGCTTCAGTCGGCTCACCCCTAGCCCGCCTCTCAGCGAGATAGCGGTCGAGTGCCTCCTTGATTAAGCCGGCCACTGTCTTATGGTCGTCCATGGTGAAAGGTCCTGGCGCCTAACGTTCCCAGTAACCGGCGCGCGCCCGCCGACCTTTGCAAAGCACCGCGCTTGAGCGCGCGTCCGCGTTGACTGGGTGGTTAGAGCGCACCGCTATTTGACGTCTTCGAGTTTGACGCCTCGGCCTGCACGGAAGCTAGCGCGAGCCTGCTCGACGCGCTGTAAAAACCGTGCGTCGTGTTCAAGCCGGTAATCGAACCAGTCGTCCTCCGATTTGAACCCGATTAGTACGCCGGCTGGTTTGCCGTGGCGGGTGATCACGACGTCCTGTGTCTCGGCTTCCCGAAGAAAGCGAGACAAGTCGTCTTTGACCTCGGAAAGGGGTACTTCCTTCATTTTGGGCTTCCGAACCGCGTTAGCCATGACTCAGCCTCCGGTTTGGGCACGATCGCCAACACCTCGACGGTCGAGCCCGAAACATCGTAGAACACACGGACCTCTTCGACGCGAAGCCTGTACTGCGGTCGTGCAATACCGCGCAATCGCTTGATTCGGCTACGGCTCGTCTTGGTTGGTTCGTGCCTTAAATGGGTTTCGAGGGCTTCCTTCACCGCTGTCCGTTCGCTGGCCTTCAATCTGCGCAGGTCTTCGACGGCCTCAGGGGCCAGGAGTATCTCAAACCGCATTCTGGCTATATTATAGCCAGAATACTCACCGTCGGATAGTGCGCTCTAACGTGGAGGTTACCGGCGCGCGGCTACGGACAGTTGACCAACGTGCGATGCTCCCCGCGCGTCCGGGTACACCGCCATGTTAGAAGGCGCTACTTGCGGCGTGCGGCGTCCAGCGCAATACCGACAAAGACAATTGCGACCGCGAGCATGACGATGCCAACGAGAATGTCCATGGCTATAGCTTCCCTATTTGATCGATACGGCGCTCGATATGTCGATGGACTACCACGATGCCGGTCGTCACCAGAGCCACGGTGATGACGGCAAGCGCGACCGAGACAGAGCGCGTGCCATCAGCTGCCGAAGCGAGCCAGCCGACCAAGCTGATGTCTGTCACGACCATGATTCCCTGCCACAACTTGAGGTAGGCGACCTGTTCCTTAAGCCGATCGGGTTCAGGCCCGGTTGTCCAAGATTAGAGCGACGATGTCAGGATACATCAACGTCGCCATACGCGCCTTCTAACGCTCTCGCCCACCGGCGCGCGACTGCGATGAAGAAAAGAGTTGCGACGCTTCACGCGCGTCCGGGTGGGGCGTGCGGTTAGAGCTCTCTCCTTCTATCACTATGTACTCCGTCTCTGGACACAGCCGTCCGAGGCTAGTTTTTGAGTAAAACCAACAGGCGCTTCTATTACCACCGGTTCATTCGGAAGTGACTTGTCGTGTACGAGTAAGCGATAGTCGGTGCTTGAGACTAGGCCTGAAAAGAGGTACGTCTTTCCAGCACCGGCGAAAAACTCAATGCACGTGAATGCCTCTGCTCCTCTCCCACCAAACCCCGGCGGGTGTCCCCAGAGTCGAACAGCAATACGTTTTAGGCCAGGCGGGACGTTCACGGATCCGGCGCGATAGCGACCTGCTCCAGTATCAATTCCATTTACTTCGAGAAGCCGAACGGTTGTGCTCTTTCCGCCAACAACATCTAGTACGGTA
>WNGH01002918.1_pt1 | contig 16288 bp, 20 predicted proteins | sample 5400631 | NCBI WGS metagenome assembly WNGH01 (sample SAMN13153373, study PRJNA577476) | soil metagenome | isolation source: 115 cm soil or saprolite under Garry oak tree replicate 1 | place: USA:California | collected 2016-06-15
CGATGCCATGGTCCTCGTTCTGAGGCGTGGTCCCATCTGCGAGCGATGCGTGGCGAGCCATGTTGGTATTCCGGCCGTTGCCGACTTGACGAAGTCACCCTTTCACGAGCAGATCACCCACGCTCATGGGATGTGCCGCGCGTGCAAACGGCGGGGCGTAATGGTGCTCTCGGTCAAGGGCTGAACTGATGCCTTCGCGCCGCCGGCCGGATCCGGAGCCGACGCTGTCGATCTTCCCGGACCAGGTCCACATCGGCGACCGCTTCACCGACGCTGACACCGGGGACGAGTGGGAGGTCGTCTCACGACCAGTCACGTACAAGAAGGGCCACGAGGTCCGCGCACGCGTTCAACGGCCTGGCGATCCTGGCACGGCGCGGGAGAAGCAGTGGGCGGCCCACGAGAGGATCACGGTCCGACGAGGATGGCGCCGGCGCCGATTCGGTCCACGGCCAAGCCAGACAACGATGACGCTGATGATGTCGAGAGCCTGCGCCGCGAGCTCCGCCGGTTGCGCAGCGAGGTCCTCCGCCTCGAGGACGACACGCGAGCTCGAGAAGCGCATCGCCCACTTTCAGCGCGAGATGGAGCAGCTGCGGGCGAAGATCCCGCGGGGAATCTCGACGTCGTAGAGGCAGGACGTGACGCGCCAGCATCTCGGCATCGTGCTCGTCATCGTCGGCACGGTCCTGCTCGCCTTCGCCGTCAAGGTCATATCGTTGAGGGGGCCGATCGACCCCTCGGCGGCCCAGGTGACCCAGTTCACATCGTCAGGACCATCGTCCCAACGGAGGCGGCGATGATCAGCGACGATCCGGCCGTGGCTGCAATGGGGCGGCCTCGGGCTCCTTGCTCTGGGCTCCGCGCTCCAGTGGTAGACGTTCGTGAATAACGCCCGCCCACGCACTCCTCGTCGCCGCCGCCCTCAGTTTCGTCCTCCTCGAGCGCGGCCACCGCGGATGCCCGTCTAGCAACCCACCACGGCGGGGACGCTTACCGAGCGAGCCCCCCGGCCTGGGCGTGGTGCCGTGTCGCCTCTCGGTGCGCTTGGCACTCCATATGCTCTCCGTCCTGGCGAGCATCCATCTCGGTGGGGAACGGGGAAGTTGTCAGGAAAAGTTGGGTATTCCTCGCCCGCGATACGGAAAAACCGTTCCTCTGCGGGGCTCGACGGTCGTGCTCGCTATAGTGTGCTGATTGACGAGCCGCGGTGGAGGCTGAACGGGAGAGCTGCTTTCCCTGAGCTGTTGGAGGGGCAGCGTGGCTGAAGCGCGTCGGCTCATCGCGTGGAGTCACGGGGTCGTGACGGGACAACGCCTGTCCCCACCGGGCGCCCTGAGGGCAGGCTCCGAGTACCACGGCGTCGGCCACACTGGGAACCTCGGTCTCATCGTCGTTCTCGTTGCCCTGCTCGCGTTGGGTACTGGGAGCGACGCCGCCAGGCGAGTCTCGTCTCCGACGCCGGTAGTCACGCCGACACGCGACACGAGTCCGCCCACGATACTCCGGCGCCCGGCGCCGACGAGTCGTTCTGCCAGCGTCGTCGATGAGAACGATCGACGCGTGCTCCTGCTCCTGCTGCTCAGCACCCAGCGACCGCGATAAGTCGGACGATTGCTCGGCGCTCCGCATGGCACGCGGTAGCGCTGCGGGATGCCCTCTTGACCACGCCGTGCGTGGCCGGACGGGCCCCCAGGCGGGCATCGTTGACCACGGCGGCGTGCTGGGTCGGCGAGCGCGTCGCCGGCAAGCTCGTCATGCTCCACGCCTGGCTCGACACGTGGTCCGGCCTGTGCGCGATCGTCGTCGGGATGCAGCGGCACGGCTATGACCTGTCGCTGACCCACGATAGGAACGGATGGCGGGCGACGTTCCTTCATCGGAGCCACGCCCTGTATCCCTGGGTCGGTCAGGTGCTCCACTGGTGGCCGACGCCGTGGCGAGCGGTGCAGGAGGCCGCTTGGCGAGCGCTGAGTACGCCGTTCACGCGGGACTACTCCGTCATGGACGATCCGCCGCAGTAGGCCGGGTTCTCCTGTCATGATCTGACCGGCGCGGACAGTCCGAGCTGCCTAGGAGACGGCCTCGAGAAGTCGTGCAACTTCTTCGGTCTTTGCGACGATTTCGCGTAAGTCCCTTGGCGGAGGCTGCGGGTGCCTGAAGCGGCAAATCATCACGGACAGACGTTCAGGGTTACGCTCAGTGACTGGATCGAGGTGGATTTGTACGTGATGTCGCTGAATGAGGCTAAGTACAATTCCACGAATTTCAGGGTCCGGGAGTTGCGCCGTGAAGCTTTCGGGGCCATCGATCTCAGCCAACAGAAACCCCGTGGGTGCCGAACAGGGCATCCTGAGCCAGAGTGTCCAGATCCCCCGATGGTAATTGAGCTGGATCGTAACGACCCGCGCGCATAAACGTGCTCGGACCACAGTCTGTATCGGCTGGGCTGATCGTGCGACGCCCGCGAGTTCAGCCCCAAGAAGAGAAATAACGGAATCCGAAAATGCGCGGTGATAGCACTGAAGTCGCCATAACCTCGCGCTGAACCCGAGGACTCCCAGGCCCGCGACTATCACTAGGACGGTCGTCTCGGGACTCACGGCGATTTATCTTCACATACTGGGGCCTCCATCGGGCGGAGCCCGATCGACTGGTACGCGTGGCGACGTATTTCCAACTCCGACCGGTGAACGACCAATGGAAGATCGTAGAGTAAGGGCAGTGGACTCAGGCGGGCGGGACTGATGGGCGCATTCGTTGGGCGGCTACCTTTAGTACACGGGTGATTAAGCCTGTGGGCGCGACGCTCCTTCATATCCAACTAGACGTGGCGACGGGAAAGGCGTTCGAGTTCTACAAGCGGATGTTTGCGGCTCTCAATCTACGAACAGTAGATGAGGGCGTTGACTATCTCGGTGTGACTGATGAGCGGATCATGCTCATTCTGCGCCGTCGCGTTGGTCTCGTACTGGGAGGCGGGCGCATTGGCTTTCGTGTTGAGTCACGTGTGGCCGTGGACAAGTTTCTCGCGACCTTTCTTGCCACGGAGATGATCACACCGCTTGCGTGGCCCGATGAGAGCAGCGAAGATGCCGGCCGCTACTACGCTGTCACGTTCGAAACTCCTGACGCGACCCGCGTTGAGATCGCATGGGTGCCTCTGTAGAGCCACGCTTGACGCACACCTACCTGACGTCTACAGTCCCGGCGTCCGACCTCGGCCGGGAGGAGTTCCCGTGAAAGGCAAGGTTGCGCTCAGCAGTATCACGCTCGCGGCAGTGCTGACTGTGCTCTCCGCGTTCGCCGGCTGCGCGTCGCTCTCCTCCCCCAGCGCAGTCCCGGAATTCACAGCGCAGAGTCGATGCGAGCGGGACGGTAACGTCTGGTGGGCCAACCTAGGCATCTGCTCGCGAGTGTGATTCCTCAGAGGGCCGAGCGAAAACTGACGCAGACATTCTGGAGGCTAAGACTGTACGGGACGCTCACACTCCAGGAGGCCCAGCACATCATCGCCATCGACTGGTTTCAGTACTATCGCGACCATGTCTTGAAGTAAGCATGAAGCGTGACGTCGCGCCTCGTCACCGTATATCGAAAGCCTTATTGACGAGCGACTGGACTCGGGCTACCGTCGCGCTGTCGGTGATGAGCGCGACGGTAATGCGTGGCTGGCCGTACCTCACGCGACAGGCCGAGCTTCGACGCCGCCGCATGGTTCAACTTGACGTCGCCCCGGCGCCCGATCGTGCAGCAAGCCACGCGAGGATCAACTCTACCGGGGAGGTGTCTTATGCAATTGCAAGTACCGTGGTTTAAACCGGCTGCCTGGGGTGTGGTTGTCGGCGCCGTCGGATCCATGATCATTGGTTTTTCATGGCTGGGCTGGACCCTCGGCGGCACTGCCGAGCGGATGGCAGTCGAACGAAGCAACTCGGCCGTGATCGTCGCTCTTACCCCCTCCTGCGTCGCGAGATTCATGCAGCAGCCAAACGCTCCCGCGAAGCTCGCAGAGTTCCAGAAGATCGAGTCGTGGAAACAGCGCGAGTTTATCGAAACCGGGGGATGGGCGAATTCGCGAGGAGACAAAACTCCGCACGTGGGCGTTGCGAACGCGTGTGCCGAGGAGCTTGCTAAGACCAAAGCGTAGTCGCGGCAACCGGCGGCCAACACGTTTTATTCCGAGCCATCCTCCGCGCAGGCTCCGATGAACGACCGCGCCTGGCAACATCGCTGGCTGCGCGTCCAGCGCCTCATCCGCTCGATCCTCGAGGTGCGCCGGGACGAGGAGACGCGCCCGATGATGAAGGTGACGATGACGAAGGCGCTCTGGGAGCGGGAGAAGATCCGCCGCGCCGGCTGGTGGAACTGATCTAATGCCGAGGAGGCAGCAGCGGAGCGTTATCGGTCGGCGATGCTGCACTCTCATCGTCTTGAATGTCATCGCTGGCCTGGTCGCCGGGTGCGTGTTTCATACTCAGTACCCCCGTGATTGGCCGGCCTTGGCGGCGAAGGGAACGGACCACTGTCCGTCGATGACGGGATACTTCGAGAATTTCTTTTCGGAGACGACGGGCCCCAAGGATCTGCCGCCGCTGAGCGTGCTTCTGGGCATCGACCGTGGGGGGCGCGTTCTCGAATTTGTGCAGAATCCCGACCAGAAGCTCGTCGTCAGAGCGACCGACTCTTCGGGCTCGATCATCATCGAGGAAAAGGCATTGGACTATACGTGCGATGAGGACGGCATACAACTCGGAGGCCACTACGGGATTCATGCCGCGAATGTCGTCGGCACCATCTCGCGGGACTCCCTTCGGCTGACCCGGGCGACTGACGGAAGCTTGGTGGTCCGTCGCCAGTCGACCGACTTTGTTCTAATACTTGGCGTGATCCCCGGAGGCTTCGTCTCGGGCGCCGACTGGTACAGATTCGCGCCGTGGAAGCCCCGTCCATTCGGTTCTCAAGACCTGTCGGGATCGGACCCTCATTGATCAGCCAGACGTGCCGATGGCTGCCCCCTCGCGTCAGCGGGTGGCTCTTGCCGCCCGCCTCTCCCAGGTAGAGCAACTCGGCCGGCGCGTGCGGCTCGATCACGGCCTCGTTGGCGACATCGGCGACACCCTGCGCGCGCTCGTACCGAAGCTGAGCGAGCATTCCGACGACCGGCACCTGAAGGCCGCGCTCGAGCACTACCGGAAGGCGCGCAAGGACCTCGACGAGCTGGCGGTCGGTGAGCCCGGCAAGAAGCCCATCCATCCTCAATACCTGGCCCGCGTCCTCAACGAGGTGGCCGCGCCGGACGCGATCTTCTCTTGTGACGTGGGAAGTCCGACGCTCTGGGCGGCCCGCTACCTCGCGATGAATGGCCGCCGCCGATCAGGTCCGGCGCGCCAAACCTGATCCCGACCTTGCACTGCGGTAGCAGGTCCTCAGATCGTTGGTGCTGGCGTGGAGGCGTATCCTGAGTTCCACGCAACAGAACCTCGATCGAGCGGCCTCCTAAGATCGCCAACACGACAGCATCACCCGGAGGTAGGCATGTCGGAGTCGGAGCGATTTGAAATCCTGGTTCTTGGCAGTGGCGCGGGCGGCAAGCTCCTGGCGTGGCACATGGCGCAATCGGGGCGGCGGACGGCCGTCGTGGAGCGACGCTGGATTGGTGGCTCCTGTCCCAACGTCAATTGCATGCCCAGCAAGAACGAGATCCACAGCGCAAAGGTTGCATCACTGGTGCGCCACGGTGCGGAGTACGGCGCGAGGACGGGGCCTGTTGAGATCGACATGGGAACGGTCCGTGAGCTGAAGCGCCACATGGTCGACCGCCAGATCGCCGCGCATTTGCACAACTACGAGGCGAGCGGCACCGAGTTGATCATGGGCTCTGGCCGGTTCGTGGCCCCGAGGACACTCGAGGTCCAACTGAACGACGGCGGCACGCGGCTGCTGGTCGGCGACCGCGTGTTCATCAACGTCGGCACGCACGCGGCCATTCCCGGCGTGCCAGGGCTCGAAGCCACCCGTCCGCTCACGAACATCGAGGCGCTCGAGCTCGATTATCTGCCGCCGCATCTCATCGTGCTCGGAGGCGGATACGTGGGGCTCGAACTGGCCCAGGCCTATCGGCGCTTCGGCAGCCGCGTCACCGTGATCGAGCACGGGCCGCAGATCATGAGCCGCGAGGATCCCGACGTCTCGGAGGCGCTGCAGCGCATTCTCACCGACGAGGGTATTCAATTCCTGGTCGGCGCCGAGATCCTGCGTGTGCAGGGTCGATCAGGAAACAAGGTCGCCCTCGTCGCACGCGCCGTCTCCGGAGAGCAAACGATCGAGGGCAGCGACATCCTGGTGGCCGTGGGCCGCATCCCGAACACCGCGGACATCGGCCTCGACAAGGCAGGCGTCGAGCTCGCCGCTCATGGCTTCGTTCGTGTCAACGAGCGCCTGGAGACGAGCGTACCCGACGTGTGGGCCATCGGCGAATGCGCGGGGAGCCCGCAGTTCACGCACGTGTCGGAAGACGACTTCCGCATCATCCGAGACAACCTGGCTGGCGGCACGCGCAGCACGCGCAATCGACTCGTCCCATATTGCATGTTCACCGACCCTCCGCTCGCCCGCGTGGGACTGAGCGAAGCCGACGCCCGGCGCGACGGCGTCGATGTGCGCGTGGCAAGGCTGCCGATCAGCCGCGTGCTCCGGGCGCAAACCACCGGCGAGACGCAAGGCTTCATGAAGGCGCTGATCGGTGCTCGTCACGATCGCATTCTCGGCTTCACCATGATCGGCGCCGAGGCGGGGGAAGTCGTGGCCGCGGTGCAAGCGGCGATGCTGGCCGAGTTGCCGTATTCGAGGCTGCGCGATGCCGTTCTCGCACACCCCACGATGGCCGAAGGGCTCGGCCCGCTCTTGTCGACTGTGACTGACACCGCCCGCCTCTCCCCAGGTAGGAAAGACGTTTATCAGTAAGTCAGCCGATCTCTGAAGAGGTCGATCGTTCTCTCGCTTCACGAGTAATACTTGTCAGTTAGCTGTAGTGGCACAACGCGATCCTGGAGGACCTGTAGGAGGGATGCAATAAGGTCTGCGCTTCCGGCGACGTAGAGAATCGGTGTATCCCCCGGGTGATGGATATACCAGCGGCCGCCGGCTGGAAAGATGGCGTAAAGACCTCCAGCGTGAGGCATCTCACAAAACGGGTCCTCAAGTTCGAGGAACAACTTGCGCTCGATAGCCCAGTAGGTCGGCTCATCCGGGGCATACGACGCAGACCTGACGAACACCGTCTTCGCTGTCCCAGCAAAGCGATCTAACACCATCCGCGCGAGAGCAGGAACTTCTCTCGGTAAGACCGAAGGAGCGATACGCCTCGGCGATCCCCTCTACGTCATACCGGATTTGTCCGCGATAAGCGACCCACGGTAACAGGATCGCCGCGTAGCCTTCAAAGTCTAGAGGCATAACTTGGCTGATCGATCCCAACCTCGACTGCCAGTCAGGCGATGGCGTGGGAGGAGTTAGAGGCTCCGTCCTGCCATGTGAGATAGCGTCGAACGGGATACCGGTGGCCTCAAGAGAGTCAGGCGAAAAGCGCATTTTTCGCTCGTGCAGGAACTCCCCGGCCGTGATTGGCCGGTAGAGAGGAGTTTCAGTCATAGCTGCCGACGACGGTGGTGCTGAGCGCCTGCCGGGCCATGACCTGGATCTGCGAAGGGCCTGATGCCGTAGACGACGGCGGGCGCCCCAGCTCCGCAGGAGCGGGACGCCCGTGTCGCGTCACGCCGACTTCAGCGTCTCGTAGACTGCCGCCTCGAGCTGGCCGTAGAGCTTCACGGCCTTCGGGTCGGCAAACGGCAGGATCTGGGTCATGATCAGGCCGGCGACCTTCTTGGCCGGATCGAGCCAGTAGTACGTGTTGTAGAGACCGCCCCAGCTGAACGTGCCGGCGCTGCGGCCGTTGGGCCCGGCTTGGAGATTCATCATGTAGCCGAGGCCCCAGCGAATGTCCGCGCCGGGGAAGAAGTTGACGTCGTTCGACAGGGCGGGCATCGCGGTCTTGAGGACGCCGCACGGGATGTTGCCCGTGTGGTTCTGGTTCATCAACGCGACGGTCTCCGGCTTGAGGATGCGCGTGCCGTTGAGGCTGCCGCCGTTCAGCAGCATCTGCAAGAACACCGTGTAGTCGCGGGCCGTCGAGTAGAGCGGGCCGCCCGCCGGCCAGAACTCGCCCTTGACCGGTACCGGCTCCAGCGGCTGCAGCGCGAGCGAGCCGTCGGGCTGGCGCGTGTGCAGCCGCGCCTGGCGCGCACGCTGTTCCTGGCTCGTGACGTAGCCGCTGTCCTTCATGCCGAGCGGGCCGAAGATCCGCTCGCGGAAATAATCCTCGAGCGCCTGGCCGCTGATCGTCTCGATGATGCGGCCCGTCCACTCGATGTTGATCCCGTATAGCCAGCGGGTGCCCGGATCGAACACCAGCGGCTGGCGGAGCGACGCCACCTTGCCGGTGGCCCGGCCCGGCATCCCCGTGACCTTGAGGTAGCGCCCGGTGTCCGGGTCCCAGATGTCGTAGCTGAACCCGGCGGTGTGCGTCAGCAGCTGGCGCAGCGTGATCGGCCCCTTGGCGGGACGGACCTTCGGCGCGCCGGCCGCGTCGAAGCCTTCGAGGACCGTGGGCGAGCCCAGCGTCGGGTCGATGTTGGGTACCGGTCCCTCGAGCGTGAGCTTGCCCTGCTCGACGAGCTGCATGGCCGCGACGGTGGCGATCGCCTTGGTCATCGAGGCGATGCGGAAGACCGTGTCGGGGGTCATCGCCGCCGTCTGGTCGAGGGCGCGGACGCCGAACGCGCCCTCGTATAGCAGGCCCTTGTCAGTTGTTGCCATCGCCACGACGCCGGGCACTTCCTTCGCGTCCACGGCTTGCTTCAGGACGCCGTCGATGCGGGCGCCACGGCCGGCCTGGGCGTGAGCCCGGCGGGCCGGCGCCGCGTGGCCGACCGCGGCAGCGGCGGCGATGGCTGCGGTTCCCTTCAACACCTCGCGGCGGCTGTGCAATGACGTCATGGCCAGTTCCTCCCTCGGCGGATATGCGCCCGCGCCTATCGAATGTCAAGACGTGCCGGCGAGCCGCACCGCTGGCGCCCGCCGCGCGGGCGCTGCTCACGGGGTGGGACGGTTACGGCCTCACGCCCGACCCCAGAGCTGGCGCGTGGCCAGCCGCGCACCCTCGGCCAGGGCGGCGAACTTCAGCCAGGCCACGCTGGGATGGGTGTCGTTGAACCGGATGCCGGAGGCGGCGAAGCCGCAGTCGGCGCCCGCGATGACGTTGTCGCGTCCCACGATCCGCGCGAACCGGACGATGCGCTCGGCGATCAGCTCGGGGTGCTCCACGAGGTTGGTAGTGTGGCTGATGACGCCGGGGATCAGGACCATCCCGGCCGGTGGCTTGAATTGCTCGAAGACGTGGTACTCGTGCTCGTGGCGGGGGTTGGCCGCCTCGAACGAGAACGCCCCCGCCTTGATCCGAAAGAGCACGTCGACGATGTCCTTCAGCGCCATGTCGTGCACGCGCGGGCCCACATCGATGCTGTAGCAGGTGTGGAAGCGCACGCGCTCGGGCGGGATGCCGCGCAGCGCGTGGTTGATTGCCTCCACTCGCCGGGCCGCCCACGTCCGGCATTCCGCCACGCTCAGGCCGGGACTCATCATGTAGTAGGTCACCAGGCGCGGGTCGTCGACCTGGAGCACGAAGCCAGCGTCGACGATCGCCCGGTACTCCTGGTGGAGCGCGTTGGCCAAGGCCTGCTCGTACTCCTCGTCGGTCTTGTAGAAGCGGTTGGGCAGCGTGGCGAAGACGTAGGACGGCGCGATGGCCGGCACGAACACCTCTTCGTGGGGCCGGCCCTTCACCGCGATTCGGAGATTCTCGATGTCGGCCTGCACCGCGTCCTGGCCCCGGTAGGAGACCGGCCCCGTGCAGACATCGACGCCGAACTGGCGGGTGTTGCCGCGCCCCCCGAGCCCTTCCGCGATGCGATCGGACCATGCGTAGTAGTCGGGGAAGTCCAGGTACTCGCGGCTCGCGGCGCGGGTGCTGCCTTCCTGCCCAGGCGGCGCCGGCTGGCGCTCGAAGCCGGTGAAGCGCTCCACGACGTAGCCGAAGAAGCTCGCCTTGCCCTGCTCACCGTCGGTGATGACGTCGACACCGGCCTCGGTCTGCCGGCGGACGACGTCGGTCACCGCCTCGCGCACCAGCTTGGCGTAGGCGCCGCGATCGTACGGCTGGCCGCGGTCCTTCGATTTCAGAATCGGGACGAGGGCGTCGGGCCGCGTCAGGCTGCCGACGTGTGTCGTGAGGATCCGCTCCGTGCTCCGTTTCATCGCTGGTTGACCGGTCCTCTCTCCAGCCGCGTCACGCGGCTCAGGCGCCCGATGCTAGACTACGCGGACTCACTGAGGGAGGAGAATCGCCATGCCGTTCTACGAACGAGGCCCCGTCCGCATCCACTACGAAGAGGTCGGTTCCGGCTTCCCCCTGCTGCTCATCCCGGGCGGCGGGCTCAATTCATCCTTCCAATCCTGGCAGACAGCCTCGCCGTTCAAACCGATGGAACGGTACAAGGACGACTTCCGCTGTATCTGCGCTGACCTGCGCAACGCCAACCCCGGCCAGTCGAGCGGCCCGCTGGAGATCGACCGCCCCTGGGACGCCTACACCGACGACCAGCTCGGGCTGATGGACCACCTCGGCATCCGCGAGTTCATGGTCATGGGCTTCTGCATCGGCGGGCCGATGATCCACAACCTGATCAAGCGGGCGGGGGACCGCGTCGTCGCGGCCGCGATGATGCAACCCAGCGGCTTCAGGCCCGAGACCCCCGACCTTTTCTACCAGAACAACATCAAGGGCTGGGGGCCGCAGCTTTGCGAGAAGCGCCCCGACCTCACAATGGCCATGGTCCACGACTTCCTCACCAGCATGTACACCAACCGCGCCGACTTCGTGTTCACCGTGTCGCGCGATTTCGTGCGCTCCATCAAGACGCCGCTGCTGATCGCGCCCGACGACGTGCCCGCGCACCCCTACAAGGTCGCGATGGAGGTGGCCAGCCTCGCCCAGAAGGCCGAGGTGACCATCTATCCCTGGAAGGATTCGCCGGAGCACATCGACGAGGTCGTCGAGCATGCGCGGCGCTTCCTCAAGGCGCACGAACCGGTCAGACGATGAGCGAGGGACGATTCGCCACGTTGACGGCCGACTACAGCCTCGTCTCGATGATGCTGAACGTCGCGCGGGTCCCGCTGCCCGCCGGCGTCGAGGCCCCGCTGAAGTAGCGGCCTACAGATCCGTCCCACTCTCGACCGGAGGCCAGCCGATGGAGTTCGGGATATTCAATCTGATGGGGTCGCGCGAGGCGAGCAAGCCGACCGCGCAGGTGTTCGGCGAGGTCGCCGAGCAGACGAAGGTGGCCGACGAGCTCGGCTACACGATCGCCTGGTTCGCCGAGCACCACTTCTCGAACTACTGCCTGTGTGCGTCGCCATTGATGATGGTGGCGCATTGCGCCTCGATCACCAGGCGGATCCGGCTCGGCACCGCGGTCGTGGTGTTACCCCTGTACAACCCGGCGCGTCTCGCCGCCGAAATCGCCACGGCTGACGCATTGTCGAATGGCCGACTGATGCTCGGCATCGGCGCCGGCTACCAGCCGTACGAATTCGAGCGGTTCGGCACCGACATCGCGCAGAACCTCGAGATGACCGAGGAGTTCTGCGACATCCTCGACCTGGCCTTCAGCCGGGATTTCTTCAACTACCAGGGCAAGCACTACCGGATGCCGGACACGCATATCCCCGCCCGCCCGGTGCAGAACCCGCTGCCGATCTACGTCGCCGGCCATACCCAGGCGATGTTCCGGTCCGCCGCGCGGCATGGCTATCGGGTGCTCTCGTCGGGCCGGGTGGGCGGCGTCAAGCTGCTGGCCGAGCAGTATGCCGACATCGTCGCCGCGTTCGCCGCCGAGAACGCGCCACTGTCGCGAGCGCACATCACCATCAACCGCTTCGCCCACATCACCGACAGCCGCGAGGAAGGGATGCGCTTTGCCGAGAACGCGCGCTATCAGACGCGGCTCGCGTCGAGTCTCAGGCGCCGGCAGGAAGTCATGCAAGGCACCGTGCTGGTCGATGTCCCGTTCCCCGACGAGCCGCCGCTCGACACTATCTACGACAATCTGCTGATCGGTGATGTCGACACGGTCGCCCAGAAGCTCGTCGCCGAAGTCCACGCCACCAAGCCCGTGCACGTGTGCTTCTCGTTCAAGGTCGGTAACACGCCGCACAAGGCGGCGATGCGCTCGATGGAGCTGATGATCGGCGAGGTGAAGCCGAAGGTCGAAAGGGCGCTCGCGCCATGAACTGGCTGGTGAAGGAAGAACCGACCCACTACGGATTCGACGCACTCGTGAAGGACAAGAAAGCGGTCTGGAGCGGCGTCCGGAACGCGCTGGCGCAGAAGCATCTTCGCGCCATCAAGACGGGCGACCGCATCTTCTACTACCACACCGGTGACGAGAAGGCGGTGGTCGGGATCGCGAAGGCGTTGTCCGATCCCTATCCGGATCCGGAAGACCCGAGCGGAAAATACGTTGCGGTGGACGTCGCACCGGTCAAGCGGCTTCCCCGGCCGGTCACGCTCGCCGAGATCAAGGCGGACGCAGCCTTCAAGGACTTTCCGCTGGTCCGCATCGGGCGGCTGTCGGTGATGCCCGTCACCGATTCGGAATGGGCGCTGATCGAAAGCATGGCCGGGAAGGTCCGCTAGCTGATCACACGCTGTCGAGGCCGCTCGACCAGCGCCGGCAGATGTGATGGGCGATCGCGATGGGCGCCGGCAGCGACACCTTCGTAGGATCATCGGGGCCGGCCGCGGCACGCGCCACCATCTCCCGGATCTCGTCGCGAGAGAACCAACGCGCCTCGGCGAGCTCCTCGGCGTCGATGGTGATCTCCTCGGTCAGGGCCTCGGCCAGAAAACCCATCATCAGGCTCGACGGAAACGGCCACGGCTGGGCATCCAGGTAGCGCACGCGCCCGCAGCGGACGCCCGCCTCCTCGCGCACCTCGCGGCGCACCGCTTCCTCCGGAGTTTCACCCGGCTCGACGAAGCCGGCGAGGCAGGAGAACCGGGCGCCCGGGCGCCGGCGGTTGCGGCCGAGTAATGCGCGCTCGCCACGGATGGCGAGCATGATCACGACGGGATCGGTGCGGGGGAAGTGCGACGCGCGACACTCCGGGCACTGCCGTTTCCAGCCGGCCGACGCCACCCGGGTCGGCGATCCGCACTGGGCGCAGAAGCGGTGTCGCGCGTGCCAGTCGAGCAGGGAGCGCGCCTCGGCGAGGATCGCCGCCTCGCCGGGAGCCATCGTGGGGGCGAGCGCGCGCACGTCGATCAGCTCGGTGTCGACGTCGGGCGCGACGTTGGCTCCGGCCGCATCGATGGCGAAGTGCGCACGCCCATCGCCGAGGCCGAGGAAGATCAGCGCGGCGCCTCCATCGATCTGGTCGCGCCACTGCGCCACGGGCTGCCAATCGAGCGCCGGTACCGTCGTACCGCGAGTGAACGGCTTGAGATCGCGCAGCGGCAGCAGGCGCGTCTGCGGATCGCCGAGCAGCGTGGCGATCCACTGACCGTCATCTCGCCGCTCGCTGGCCCGATCCAGCGGGTTGCCGCCGAAGCAGTAGACGTCCTCCATGTCCGCGCTAGGCCTACTCCACCTTCACCGACCGGCCGGTCGCGGCGGACCGCTCGATCGCGTCGATCAGCTTGTGGCGCTGGACGGCCAGGTTGAAGTCGACGTCGAAGGATCCGCGACCGCGCAGGGCGTCGGCCGCTCGCACGTAGGCCTGGGCGACGTTGTAGGGCTGGCCCGCCGGGGTGCGTTCGGGAACGACCTTGTACTTGGACGGCACCGGCATCGAAGCCATGGGCTCTTTGCCCTTGCCTCCGTGGATCTCGCTCCCTCCGGTGTTGAACGAGCCATCCGCGCGGAGGACCAGGGTGCCCTCGCGTCCGTAGATCTCGATCCGGTTGCCGCCGGGATTCGAGGGAACGGCGGCGACATTGATCGACACCTCGGCGCCGCTCACCATGCGGCCGATCACGTTGATGCTGTCCGGCGAATCGACGGGGACCGCCTTTCCTTCCAGAGTTCGCCACTCCGGGATCCGCGTCGACACGCGGGCCGAGACCTCGGCAAATTCGCCGAGCACGGCGCACAGTGCGTCGATGGCGTGGCCGGCGGTGATGGTCAGCACGTTGGCGCCGTTCGCCCGGACGCCCTGCCAGATGCGGCCGGGGCCCCGCTGGAGCTGCGCCTGCACGACGCAGGTCAGGCTCGCGGTGAGCACGTCGCCGATGTGGCCCTCGCGGACGAGGTCCCGCGCGTACAGAATCGCCGGGGCGCTGCGCGCCTGCAGGCCGACGATGGTCTTGATCGACCGCTGGCTGGCCAGCCCCGCCATCTCTTGCGCCTCGGCAAGATTCTTTCCGAGGGGCCATTCGCAGAGCACCGGCTTTCCGGCCTGCAGGCCAGCCATCACCAGCTCGCGGTGACCAGGGACTCGCACGCAGACGACGATGAGGTCGACCTCCGGATGCGCCGCCATGTCGCCGAAGCGGTGGAAGCCCCGCTCGGCACCAAACGCCGCGGCCGACGCCTTGGCGGTGTCCTCGTGCGCGGTACAGACCGCCTTCAGCTCATAGCCGGGCAGCGCCTTCAGGGCGGGGACGTGGGCGTTGGCGCCCCAGCCGCTGCCCCCTTGGGTGACGGTCGCTCCCACGATGCCCACACGAATCTTGTCTGTCATCGAAGCCTCCTTGCCCGTGAAACGCGACAGTACCGCTTGACACCTCCGGTTCGCCAGCGGAACATCGCGGCCCAATGCGGCAGATCCCGAAAGAGAGCCTCTTGCCGGCCGACATCGATGCGGAGCCCCTCGTGCAGACCGCGGCTGCACTGCGGCCGGTCATCCGCAGCTATCGCGAGGAGACCGAGCGAGAGCAGCGGCTGCCGAAAGCGCTGGTCGAGCAGTTCCATGCCGCCGGCTTCTACAGGCTCGTGAGGCCGCGTGAGCTTGGCGGCCTGCAGGCCGATCTGCTGACCTATCTGCGCGTCGTGGAGCTGCTGGCCGAGGGCGCCGGCGCCGTCGGCTGGAATCTCTGCAACAACAACATTGCCCAGCTCGTCACGCTCGGGTTGCCGGACGAGGGCGTCCAGGAGATCTACGGGCACGGGACCGACGTCGCCGTCGCCGGCACCGCCGTGCAGGGAGGCGGGCGGGCCATACCCGTCGAGGGGGGCTACCGGGTCACCGGTCGCTGGCCCTTCGGCACCGGCTGCCAGGAAAGCTCCTGGATGCTGGCCAGCTTCCAGATTCTCGACGGCGCAGAGCCGCGACGGAGCCCGGACGGTGCCTCGGCCTACTGGCGCGGCGTCTTCGCGCGTTCGGAAGCGCAGATCGTCGAGGGGAGCTGGGACGTGTCGGGGCTACGAGCGACCGGCAGCTTCGACTGGACGGTCGACGATGTCTTCCTCCCGGAGCGGCGGACGATGGTGCACGCCGGCGTCCCGCTCGACAACCAGTGGAGTCGCTGGCCGGGAATCTCGTACGCGTTGCCCGCGCAGGCGTGGCTCGGTCCCCACCACAGCGCCGTCATCACCGGAATCGCCCGGGCCGGCATCGATGCGCTGATCGAGCTGGCGGCCGGGAAGACGCCGCGCGGCCGGACCGGCCGGCTCTGCGAGAACCCTCAAGTTCAGGACGCGGTCGGTCGAGCCGATGCGATTCTCAACGCCGGTCGCGCCTACCGCACCGCGATGGTCACCGAGATCTGGAACACCGTTGCGGCTGGCGACGAGACCACGCTCGAGCAACGGGCCCGCTGTCGGTTGGCCTCGGTCTACGCCGCCGACAGCGCTCGCGAGGCGATGGATCTGATGTACCGGCACGGTGGCAGCACGTCCTACCGTCGCGAGAGTCGTCTGGCCGAGTGCTGGCGCGACCTTCACGTCGTCGGCCAGACGGCCGCGATCGCGCCGGAGTGGTACCCGATCGGCGGCCGGGCCTTCCTGAACATGGACCCGGGCCCGCGGCTGCGCTAACCACCCGGATCAAGGCGGGGACGGAGCCTCAGGGCCTGATCGTTCGTTGATCGGCCTGGTCCCGGGAACTTCTTCGAGGAGGAAGAATACAAGATGAGACTCGGCGTGGTGTTTCCCCAGACGGAGATCGG
>WNGH01007359.1_pt1 | contig 16278 bp, 19 predicted proteins | sample 5400631 | NCBI WGS metagenome assembly WNGH01 (sample SAMN13153373, study PRJNA577476) | soil metagenome | isolation source: 115 cm soil or saprolite under Garry oak tree replicate 1 | place: USA:California | collected 2016-06-15
GGAACCGAGTTCCAGCCGCGGGAGCATGGTCCGGGGATCCTCAAGAATGCAAGCACAAAGATCATTGGACAACAACCAGGGGACATGAGCCCGCTCGTGAATCACCTGTACCTGAATCCGGTTGCGTTGAACGAGGTAAAGCGTTTCAGGGCACCCCGGAAGGGAGAGTGTGCCGATGCACTCTTGGTGCTAGGAGAAAAAGCCGAGACGACGCAAACGATTCGAATCGCACCGACGGCCACGGACTACTGGGTGTGTACAACGTTTCCTAGAGAGAGAAGGTACAGGGCTTGGGTCCTAAAGAAGTTTGCGGACCAGCCGCTGCTCGAGACCTATCAGGAATTGGCGCGACGGTTTCCTCACGGATTAGCGGAGGTTCCACCACTACCGGAAGAGATCTCAGATGCGGTGACAGGAGAAATGCAGTCATGAAACGGCTCTTTTCCGCGATGTCCCCCCGATGGCAGCGACTTCTCGGCTTCGCTGCCTGGGGAGCACTCATCGTCGTGATTCTTGCGAGTGCGCCGTTCCTGTTCGACCTTGTAGGTCGTGGCATCGGTTGGATTATCGGGTTGTTTCCACACCCGGACGAGTCATGGAAGGAGTGTTCATGGTGTTTTTGACAAACGTACTGTTCGGCCTTTTCTTCGTCATTTTTTCCTATTGGATGGTCATCGCAAGAACCCGGCGGCGAGTGCTAGCTCTTTCGCTGGCAGGTGTATTGGCCGTGGCGCTTGTCAGTCCGCCGCCGACACAGGCGCAAGGGAGCCTTGTGGTAGCAATTCAGTCCGTGCTGAACGTAATCAACGGCATGATCAAAACGGCATTGAACTCGATCAATTCGGTGCGAACGGCAATCAGCAATCTCTACAAGCAAGCGACATGGCCTGTGGCCCTGATCAACCAGGCGAAGGCCATGGTAACGCAGATGATCGGCCAATACAGAGGCCTCATGCAGAACATTTTCAGCATTAACTTGAAGAGCGCCACGCTGCCTAATCCGATCGGCCTCGAGAACGCTATGCGAAATCACCAAACCAACGATTTCGCGAGCCTTACCAGTTCGTTCGGAACCACCTATGGCAGCGTTCCAAGCGCGACGGCGGCCAGCCCGGCAGACCGCACGATGATGGACATGGACGACGCACTGGCGGTCGACAACTTGAAAACACTGAAGATGAGCGACGCCGCTGATGATCTGACCTTGCAGGCAGCCAATAACATTGAGAACGCTGCCAGCCAGGCGGCTCCAGGATCAGCGCCTTTTCTAACCGCGACCGCAGTTGTTGCCAGCATCGAGAGCCAGGCTCTGACGCAGAAAATGCTCGCGGCTGAATTGCGCCAGGAAGCGGCACGGCTGGCTCACGAGAATGCCCTTCGTAAACGCGGAGCAACGGTGACCGAAGATGTGAACGCGCAGATTCTGAATCTGCTGAAACGGAATTAGGAGAGGAGAAATCCGATGATAAATGCTATCCAGGGTGTGAAACGAGGATTGAGGTGGGCTTGGGGACACAAGGTCCGGACCCTTGTTCTGTTGGTGGTCTTTACTCTCCTTGCGCCGAAGCCTATTAGGAGTCAATTTGTCGACCCCTGCTGCGCCATCCTCACGACTGGTCTAACCACGATCAGCAGCACGTTAAGTAGCGCCATCGGCGGAGGGTTGAATAGCGTTCTGTCGATCGAGAAAGACATCTCGAACTTCGAGCAAACTGTCGTCTGGCCACAAAACCTAATCAATCAGGCCCGTTCGCTGGTAGGGAGCGTTCAGGGCATCTTCAACCAGATCCAGGGTGTGATGCGTATCCCCGTGAATAGCGCGACCCTGCCGGCAACACAGCAGTTTGAGCAGAACCTCCTCTCGCGTGATCCGAACCAGATCGCCCAAACCGGCGCGCAATACACGGCTGTTTACGGTGCGGTGCCGAACGCGACCACCGCTTCACCGCAGACACGCGACATGATCGATATGACGGATGCCGCGGCGCAAGCAGCAATGAAAAGAGCAATCGAGATCGATGCCCTGGCGGATCTTGAGCTCCAGGCGGCAGGCCAGATTAACCAGAGCATTCAGACAGCCGCCCCCGGGAGCGCACCGATTATTGAAGCGCAGGCAGATGCATGGCTGGTTCGCGCCAATGCGTACACACAGTCCGCAACAGCGGACCTGATGCGCGTGCGCGCCATCGATCTGGCCAACGCGAGCGCCAATGTGAAAAACGGCGCTGCAAATGCCGCCGCTGTACAGCAGCAGATTTACAACCTCCTGAAGAGGCAGTGAACCGTGTTCTATTTTCAGCAACTCCTCCAAACAGCGCTGAATGGAATCGACAGCGCAAACGTTACGGGCGCTGTGTTGGGCGTTGCCAGTACGATTCTTCTGCTCAGTTTCCTCTACAGCGCATACCAGGCATTCGCCTCAGGGGGAGATGTCCGGATGCTTGCGATTTCGGCAATCAAGTATCTGATTCTGGGACTGGTATTCGCCAACTACGGCACGGTCTTTCGCGACGTCAACGGAATGTTCAATTCCGTGGCCAACTTCATTTACAACTCAACGGGCGTCGGGGATCTCTTCGCGAATTGGATGAATCAGTTGGCCGAGTATTGGCAAGCCAATGGGAACATATCTCTGTGGAATCTTGTGACCGGGCTGGCTTCCGGAGTCATCAGCCTGATCCTGATCCTCAGCGCGTTCGTCCTATTTCCTGTTTGCTATCTCATCTTCACCGTCTTTTATGCGATGTACGGGTCGGTGCTCTACGTGACGGGTCCCTTTGTCTTGGCGCTGTTGCCGGCGAGGGGCCTCGGCCAGTTGTCACGCACCTACCTCGTGAACCTCATGACGTTTCAGGCGTGGGGGCTCATTTACGCAATCCTTCAAGTCCTCATGTCTGCGGTGAATCTCTCAAGCATAAACGCCGTCCTCAACGCGAACGGAGTTCTGAACAGCTTTGTCGGTTCGAGTCAAATGATTCTTCTAGCTCTCACGGCAAGCATTTTCTCACTCTCAATTGCATTGATTCCGTTCATTGCCAGCCGGATTGTTCGTGGTGACATGGGCAGCACAATGATGACGATCGTCAGCGCTATAACGACAGCAGCCAGCACCGTGGCTGGGTTGGCGGCTGGGTCATTCAGCGGTGTTGGAGAGGGTGCGCTTGCTTCTCACGCAGCAGGAGGGGGAGCGGCACCACTTCCTCCGCCACCGGCGGGACTAGGGACTGCGTCGTCCGCGCCGCTTGCCGCTGGCGCAAGCGTGTCTCCAGTTGGCGGTGCCGCGGCTGCAGCCATTGCGTCCACATCTATGTCGCCAACACCGCCATCGGGCAGCGCAATGAGTGGGGTGAGTGCTGCTATGCCCAGCGGCGGAGACAGCGATGTTTCCTCCGCGACAGCAACAGCATCCCCTTCGTCTTCACCCGTTTCGGCAGGGCGTTCCTTTGCCAGACCCGGCCAATATCGCGCGTTCAACATTCCGCATGCCATGGCGTGGCACGTCGGCTACTCGTTCGGGTCGGCTTACCGAGGACTGAGAGGAGGGGAATAGCAGATGAGAAAGATAGACCGGATGTCAGAGCTTCCTGAGGTCACCCGGTACACGAAGTATTACGAGCACGACGGCATGCTCCGGGCCTATGCGAACCGCGCCATGCTGCTAGCAATGATTTTCGGCGGGCTTGCCATGACCTCTCTGGGTTTCGCCATCTACGTTCGCCTGCAACCGCCGACCGTGATCCGCGTCGACAGCGATGGCAACGCTTCGGTTGTGGGCGGGCCCCATGCCGGTAAGGTGGCAACATTCAGCCTTTCTGTGGATGCCTCGTCCGCAGATCCTTCTCCGGGCGTTGCACCTACAGATCTCGACGGCCGAGCGGTCGTGCGCCATTTTCTTGATCGGTATCTCACGTACACGCCGGACTCGGTGGACCGGAACATTGCCGAGGCTTTGAACATGATGACGGCAAACCTGCGCGTCTATTCCATGAACAAACTTCGCGAAGAGGACACGGTGGGAAAGATTAAAAGCGACCACATGATTTCAGATTTCGCGATTCGCTCGATTGAGCACGTGAAGGGAACGCCTTGGACCTACACGGTCTTCGGCGTAAAGGAAGTTCACCGTGTGAAGAATGCGACGGAGGCGACGGATCAAATCGTCGCGCGGTACAACTTGCGCCTGGTCGAAACGGCTCGCTCAGAATTGAATCCGAGCGGACTACTCGTGGCCGAGTACGGCGAACAACAGATGGTTGGCGAACGAGAGGCGGGGCTGCTGCAAAAGAGCGCCCTCGACAAGGACAGGCCTTGAACGATTTGCCGCCAAGAGGCATGCACTCGAAGGCGGTGGAGTAGAGGAAAGGAGGACTTCAACGTGGCGGTAGGTGCGACAGAGGTGGTCGGAGATGGGAAAGATTTGCAGGCGAGCCGTTCCTCGCGTGGAACTCGCAATCTGCGAATAGGACAGGCGCGTGGCGTGGAAGGGCAACGCTTCTTTCTTGCCAAACCAGGAGGAAGTCACGGCGTTCCCGAGTTCAGCAAGGAGTTCCCGGGAGAAGCGGAGGCAATGGTGGAATCCCTCAAGACCGGCCTGAGCTACTTCGTGGTTTCCGAGTGGCGAGGTGTTGCCGATTTCTCGGGTAAGAAGCCGCAACTCGGCCGGGAAGCCGTTCGCGGTGGGCCCAAGACGGGATAGCAAAAGTTTCTTCACAGACTGAAGTTGGTCTGTCGAGAGCCGTCCACAAGCTCCAATGATTGTGGATCAGTGCTTGGCTTGCTCGACGTGTGCCCTGTCAGGCCCACAAGAGTGAGTCAGCAAACTCCTGGTTTGTTTTTGCCGAGCAAACAAAGGAGAAAGAAGCGCAGCAACGAGGAGGTCCAACGCGTTGATCTGCGCTTAAACAACTAAACCTGGTTCGGTTCTTCGCGAGCCTGACCGGAAACCCGTACCTCGTTTTCGGCCCAGGACAGCGAAGAGACCGGCGGCAACGGCCTCCTTGTCTGTTCTTTGCCGGACGGAAATAAGGAGGAGGAAATGCCGACTGAAACGGTGAGTGGAATGCCTGTAGTGACGCTCGACATCAACTGGCGAATACGCTCCTCCAGGGTCTTTATCCCGGCATTCGTGTCGCACGGCTCAATGTCCCACCTGGAAGGTTGGAGGATCACCAGGAAAACGAAGTTCAAAAAGCGATGAGGTCTTTCGGTATAGATGGCGTGCGGTATCGGCTCGTCGGCGCAAGCGCCTCGGCAAAGAGCGGCAAGTTCTACGCCGTGGACGAACGCTACGAGCCGGCCATTGCGGAGCGTTTCCGTAAATGGCCGGAAGCAGCTATCACCTACTTCGGGATCCTGGTCTCGCCGTGCAAGCAGCGAATCCAGTTGCCCGACGCAAGGGTGATGGTTGTGAAAGACCGCACGTTGGGCACGAATGACTGCCGGGGTTGGATCTCGCGGTCGGTGTTCGAGCGTTTTCATTTGCCCGGGCACCGTCTCTATCAGTTCCGGTTGGCATTCGAAAACACGCAGGCCAAGGGAGCATGCAAGGTGATGCCGGACGATGTCGCCCAGAAACTCGGGGCGGACATCATCTTGCCAGAGTCGTGTGTGAAACCCGAGTACAAACAATCCACGCGATTCTTGGACTTCCTCCATTGGCGACGGCCGAAGATCGAGGTCAGGAGCTACCGGGGACCGGTGGTATTTGGCATCCGGGAGGTTTCAAGGACGCTCGATCTCCATAGCAGTTACACACTTATCGAACACGCGCCCTGGGAGTCCATCCAACTCGAAATCGTGCCGTTTGCAATGGAGCAGGCGCGCAAGCTGCGGACGGCATGCGAGGATGGCAACTACGATGAAGTCATCGAACTCCTGGGCACATCCCACGCACAAGCTCCATGGGAAGAGGCGAACGACTCGGAATACACCTCATTCGAGCACACCGTTGTTGAGGCTGTGCTCAAAGTGGATTCGAGTGGCTACCTCATCAAACACCCTTGTTTCAAGATTCCAGGCTTTGCTCTTGCCGACGACGGCTTCCTCAGTCTATATCAGGGGCAGGTCGTCGCCGCATCCGACTGGCTGCCACAGGACCGAGCCATCAGTTCGGTTCCGTGCCCGAAGGGTTTGGTCGTGCGCTACCCAATCCGCATGTTCGAAGATTTGCTTCCTTACACGCGGGTATCTGCCGAAGAGGCGGTCGACCTCGTAACGCAAGTCATCGAAGAGCAAAACGGCTGCTCGATGGACAGCGAGGCAGTCGTGGACTTGGTGGAGAAGCAGATCAGACTTGACGGAGCATTCACCCTACACAGCGAAACTGCTGCCAAGAACGGAGGAGATTTCGACTTCGACCTCGTAGCCGTGGTCGAAGGCGATCGCTTCCCCCGCTTTGTGGAAAGCCGTTTCGCACACCAGGACCGGCACGAAAAAGCGAAATCAAAGCGCACCAAGAAGCAGAGTCCTTGGTGGAATCTCGCACTGGTTGCGAATCAGGCCAAAGGAAATCAGATTGGCTCGATCACCGACCTGAAGACCTCCTGTTACGCCGCTGGTTTTCGAGGAGAGGCCTACCAACTCGTGGATGAACTGCAGCATGCCTTAGACAGCCTGAAGTGGGGCACCGAGGTGAACCAACAGCTCATCGCCGAGATCCGTCAGAAGGTGCCACTCGCGCCCTGGCTGCAATTGAAGGACAGAGAGCGGGTCAGCGATATGCCGGTGCATGTTGAAGTTCTACCCACTGACAAGATCGGGTACCTCTATAACCTCGCGAGAAAGGACGTCGAAGACTTCTTTTCCGCGAAACTGCCAATCGCCGACTTCCACGGGCTGATTACCAACGAGCATTTCACGCGAGAAATGTCCCAGGAGTGCCGGTTGGTCAGCCGCATCTACGCGGAGGAAGTCGGAAAACTCATCAAGGAAAAACAGGCTTTGGATGAAGCCTTGGCGAAAGCCGAGGCTGAATATCAGGCCAACCGGAATGACCAAGCAACCAGGAACGAAGCACGTACCCGGCGCAACGCCGCCCGGAGTGCCGTCCATGCCTACAAAGAAAGGTCCCGCGAGGAATTTCAGGCTTTACGCTCGATCATTCGAGCGTGGGGAGACGGAAAGAAGCAGAACCGGCGCGGCTGGTGCCAGTCCCTGCACGCAGTCATCTGTGCGGGGAAAGGAAACGGCTCGCTGCTGTTTCATGCCTTCCCACAGGAAATCATCGACAAGATTGCGGAGGAGACTGGCAGCACCCCTGTGCAAGTCTTTGTGCCCGATCTCGTGGATGGTGAAATCGAGTTTGACGAGGAAGGCCGCGTTTTCCTCGTTGAACAATTCCCCAACGGCGACGGCAGCACGCACGAGCGCAAGATCTTCCTCCTTCAGATATCGAAGAAGGGAGAAGTGCTCGTGGATGGGAAGGTTGTCGATCGCGTGCAGCCATTCCCGATGCGATACGGGTCCGGCACGATCCGCGATGGCAAGCTGGTGTTCAAAGACATTCGCCAGCACACCACCGTAAAGCGCTCAACAACAACCTTGAGCAAACCGTGTGACGGAACTTGCGGCGAAGATTCTTCGCTGAGTGGTCCGAGCACGGCCCGCGCACAGGGAGAAACTCCATCGTGAACCAAAGTCCAGGGGGCCTGAGGTTCGGGGCCTCCTGGGCACCCGTATATATAAGGATGGGAAGGAGAAGCGGAAGTGAACAAGATTTGGCTTTCTTTTGCAGCAGTTGCAGCCCTCTCATGGCCGGCCTGGGGACAAAAAGTGGAAGTGCAGAAGCCGAGCCGCGGTCAGATCCTCCACGTCCAAACCGCGTTGAACCACCTGACGGTTCTCGAAATGACTGAGCCGGTCAGCATGGTTGCGGTGGGTAGTCCCGTATTCAAAGTGGAGTGGCGCGAGAACAAAGTCTTCATCGAACCAACGGAAGAGAGCGTCGCGACCAATCTGTTTGTGTGGACGGCGTCGGGCCGTTTCAATTACGAACTCGACCCCGCGGGAGCCGTCCCGCAAATGGATTTCGCGATTGACCAGCCAGTTGCAGATCCACCAGAGGCCAAGGTTTCCGCGAATCGGGCTGTCAAGCCGAGTGGTCCGTCGCCAGCGGAGGTGCTCATCGAAGCTAAGCCCGTCCGTTTGTATGGGTCGCTCTCCGACAAGAACCGAATTGCCCTTTACCTGACGGATTTGCTGGAACACGACGGGCAGGTCTTGATCCGGTACACCATTCGTAACAACACCAACAAAGCCTATGTCCCCGGAGCACCACAGGCGGCCGCACTTACTGCACCGCATTACCGCCAATCCCTTTACCCGCTTTCAAACTATCAGCTGAGCCCGACTGAGTCGGCAAGATTGAAGAGTAGCGGTGAAACGTCAGTCGAGGTTTCAAACAGCGAGATACGCTCACAAAGAATCGAGCCAGGGCAGGAGAAGACGGGCATTGTCGTAATAAAGCTTCCTCAGGAGCACATGGAGCCCGTCGTGCTTCGCGTGACCTTTCTTGCAGGCCCCAAGGGCCCGGTTAGCGCAACGCTGGTGCTTTGAAATGCCGAAACGCGTTAGAGCGGATGAGGCCCATGCATGGCTCAAGGATTACTTCAAACAACGGCGGGACATCGGTCTCGGCAAAGTAATCGTGGACATCGTTCTCAATCCGCGGAACCCATTTGAACCGGAGGCGTGGCGTTTGCCGAGACGCGGGTTTGTCACTGCCGTGGGCCTGTTCGCCTTCGCCGTGGGTTGGTTTGTTTTTTTCAACTTCGCGAATTAAGCGAGGTGCAGCGATGGGAGTCGTTGTACAGGTCGTCGAAGCAATCGCAGTTCTCATTCCAGACCTCCAAATGCTGTCGCTGAGTGTGCCCGCGCTCTTCAGCCTTTACTGCGTGGGGAACACGCTCGGTCTTCCCGGGACCAAGAATACGAACTCGGCCCTGCTGATCTCATTCGCCGTCGGATATCTGGTCACTGTCGCTCTGAACATCTTTAGCTCTCTGGCGCGCCCGGTGCGGCCTAGCATCGCTCGCTTACCGTCAAGGACCGGTTACGCGGTACGCGATTCACTGCCAGGGGTGCGCATGGGGGCGGTGGCGAGATTCAGGTTCCTGATGCGCAAGCGGCAAGAGGATCGGCTGCGCAAGAAGGCGTTGTTGATGCGGTACGACTTTGAGCAGCGTGCGCAAGGACTGATTAACGAGTTGTCTCAAGGGCAGCCAGAACGTCTGTGTGAGAGTTATTCCCAGGTGCCGCGGCACTCGATGTTGGAGTATGAGGATTACAACCAGAAGACCGTCAGGTGCTGGCTCAGAATGTATCGGCGCGGTCGACGCGTTGTCGTCATCGCAACAGACCTGACCTATAGGCTGCATTCCGGCTCGAGCATTACAAACACGATCAAGACTGTTGCGGTTGAAATATGCCGGCAGTTCCAAATCGCACCGTGGGACCTCGTCTTGGTCGAACACTATGACTTTAGAGGTGAGGAGTGCGCCATAGGGCTCGAGTATTCCGAGCAATTCGACATGGTGGAGTTGCAATGGGACCGACGGAGGAAAGAGTTCTGCGACCCACAATGGAAGAGGCTGTCATTGGGGGAAGTAGAGAAAGTGACCGGGTGCTTTCCGTTTGGGGATTGGTGCACGGAAGCCATCAAATGTGAGTAAACAGGTCCAAATCGCGCTGGAAGTGTACGTCGACCTCACTGGGAGGAAAATCGGGCATCTGATTCTCAACTCTGAAGAGTTGACTGGCAAGCAAGACATGCGCGCCTTGAACTCATGAGACCCACGTATTCAGCACCACGCGAACATCAGCCCCCATTCGGGAGCTACGAGACGATCCTTGTACTGTTGGTCGTCGCAGGCGGCTGGATCGTTTGGTACATTGCGCGCGAGTTGTGCCACTTCACTGGCAGACAGCTTCTGGAATTTGCAGTCTATTTCCTAATCGCACTGGCCGCGGTCGCCTGGCCTGAGTACCGGTTGCTCACGGCGCGATCCCGCCGCGAAAAGGAGTGGCCGCATCCGCCGCTCGTTGTGTCCGCCAGAAAAGACGAACGGGCAACCCGGCAGGCTTGGAACCAGAGTGCCGTTGTCCTCGGCTACGACGTGCACGGAAAGCCGTGGCTCTGGCCCGACCGCGTTCGGGTGATGCAGGGAATCATCCTGGGAATGACCGGCACGGGCAAAACGACACTGCTGCGGAACATCATCACACAAGACCTGTATCGAATGGTTGGGCCTCCCGACGATCGCCATCGCATCCCCATGGTGATCTTCGATGGCAAGGGTGATATGGAATTCTTCTACAGCCTTCTCCCTCACATTCATCGCGCAGGGCGCCTTCGCGATTTGCGCGTGCTCAATCCTGGCCGGCCCGATACCTCCGTGCGCTACAACCCGTTCCATTGCGGCGATGAAGACTACATGCCGGCGGTAAACATGGTGTTCGGCTCCTTCAATCTGCACGACGAGTTCTTCGCGAAGCACCAATTGAACTACCTCGCGGATATTGTGCGCGTGCTCGTGTACACCGGGCTGAAGTTCAACTTTTACGACGTACTGGTTATGGCCATCGATGAACTGGTATTGCGGGAGCAGGTAGCGCAGGCTGCCCGGCGCCTTGAGCAGAGCGAAAGCATCAGCACGCAACGAAGGCTGAATTTTGAGATGTCCGTCAAGAATCTGTATCAGTCGTTTCAGGACAGGGAGCGAGTACAAAAGATCCAGGGCCTACTGAATGAATGTATGACCTTTCTGGATGATGAACTAAGCCTTATCACGGGATCATACGAGGATTTGCTGTCGCTTGACGATGTGATCGAGCAGGAACTCATCCTGTTTGTGACCTTGAACGTGAATAAAAACACGGAGCCGGTGCGCGCGCTCGGGAAGATGTTGCTGCAAAATCTTCAGTTAGTCGTCGGCAAAAGGTACGAAAGCGACACCCATCGCCGACGCGCCAACAAGCCGCTATTCAGCGTCGTCCTCGATGAGTTCGCACCCTTCGGGTATAGAAACTTTCCGCAGATCCTGCAGACAGCGCGGGGAACGAACACGGCGTTCCTGTTCTCGATGCAGAGCCTTCCCCAGCTCATGCACGTCGGCCGAGGATTCAAAGAAGACGTCACTTCCGCCCCAAACACAACCATGGCGATGAGGACTCGCGACGAGGAAACGGCGAGCTATTTTCTGAGAGCCTCGGCGGAACATCGCGTCACACGGCGCAACCTGACGATGGAGCGGTGGAGATTTTTCGGATTCGAAAGCTATGAGGAGACAGGCAGGGCGGTCGATATCGAGGCTCGCGAAACTCGAGCCCTCGACGAGCACATCAAGAACCTGCCCAAGGGTCAAATGGGAATTCTGATGACGGATGACACGCGCGGCACACTCCACGCCCACCTGCATGTGCGTCCTCCCGCTGACGTCACGATCCCTCACTTCGAACCCGAACTGTATCCTCGGCTCAAACAGTCCCGCGCGACGTCTGTAGGTGCGAATCTCCGATTCAAGAGCCCTGAATTTGCGGGGACACGTTACGCGAGACGTGGGCACTGACGATGGGGAATATGAGGCGACTAATCTGTCACGGCTTGTTGACGATCGTCCTTTCCTTTGCTGCGTCCAGTGTCCGGGCGCAAGCTCCGCGACAGCCGTCCCTTGGCCGGGACACATGGTACGAATTCCTGCTGAAGAAATGTAACCCCAGCGGTTTCGACTACGGGGCCTGGCTTGAGAAACGACGCGAAGCTTTCCTGGAAGCAACTGTGAAGGAACCGCACTTCTTGTACAGCTTGTCCGTGACGGCTGGCCTGTTGTTCATGATGGCTGCCTGTACGAAATTGATTCTGGACAACCGCCGCCGAATGCGAGTCACCGAGGAGATGATGGCAGACGTTTACAGTCATGATCTCATTTCGCGTCAGGTGGCGAAGGAAGCCATCGAAAGACATAACCGGCACATCGAGCAGTGCAACCGCGCAATCGAAGCCTCGGAAGCAGGAGACGCGCGGCCCGGCTGGGGCGACACACAACTTGACAATCTAAAAGGGGAGTTGCAGCGCGTCGCAGGCCAGCTCGAAGCCACGACACAGGATCGCAACAAGCTTCAGGAAGAGCTCCGGCAGAAATCACTCATCGTTGCTGACCTTTCCACACGACTCGATGCTTTGTCAAAGAAGTTGAACGGGCCGCGCGACGACAGCAGCGGTGCCGGGGAGTCCGTGTCAACCGATGCCAATGCAGGCGGCACCAGGTTTGTCGGTCACATCAATCGGCTGCAAGAAGAGTTGTACACCGAACGTCAGAAGAACAAGCGCTTGAAGGGAGCCTGACAGGAATGCTGGTCACGATCACGGGTTTTGGCAGTGTTTGGCGTCGGCGTATTGGAAAAGATCCGAGAGATTCAAGACGGTTTGCGCGGGCAGCGTACTTCAACACTACCGGAGTTCCCGTCAATGGCAAGATCCGAACCCGCCCGAAAATCGTCGGCCAGGTGCGGTTCAACGGAGTTGGAGGTTTCGACCCGAACTATCCGCTTCGCATGATGAACAGTGTCTTTGAATGTGCCGACCCATGTATTTGGCAAGGCCAAAACAAAGTGTTATTCGAGCGAATGTTGCCAACACCACAGCAGCCCGATTATTTCCTAGTGGTAGCGAGAGCTTCTGAAGTTGGTCACCTGGATGTGGGCTCGCCCGCGTGGAAGTCGGAAGGCACGCTGCTGATTTCCTTCAGCGAATCTCGCGACCAACAGGAGGTCATGTTGTTGATGCCGGCTGATGCCTGGCTACGCAGTAATCTGGGCAGGTACGTCGTCCGGCCGTTCGTGTCCTGGCCCTGGAGTGCAAGGCTCCAGTTAACGTCCGCATGGTGATGTGAAGGATGCGCTACCCGGAAGGATCGATTCAGCTCAACCAATCGCGCGATCTTCCTGTCTTGCGTCAAATCCTGCATTCTGAATTCATCACACGCTCCCAATTATTCGCGTTCATGGAATTGCATAACTATGAGCGCAGTCGCAATTCACTGGACTGGAGAATAAGGAGATTGGTTGAACAAGGACTCGTAGTGCGGCAGACAGCCGTGGCCGGGATAGGAGATGTTGTGTATTCGCTCGCAAATGAGGCCGCGGAACTGCTGCAGAGTATGGGCGAATACTGTCTGATTGGGCGTGGCCGATCTACTGGCAAGAACGGCAATCAGAGCGTTCTCCATGCGGTTGGGCTAAATGATATCCACCTCAGCTTGATGCGCTCTCACGTGCTAGTCCGGTGGATAAGTGCGATGCAGATTCGTTCACAAAATGAGCTGACCGACTATGGCTTCGTCAAGGACTACGATGCGGTTGTCACGGTTCGGACCGAGATTGGAGAATATCGATTCGCGCTAGAGTATGAACGCACGCCAAAAGCGATGAAGTACTACAGCGCAATCGCATCCTGCATCAGTGAGGAAACTCACCTGAGTCGTCTGCTTTACCTCGTCACAAATTACGACTTGCTGCGCTTTATCTCAAGATTCTTCCGGCAGAGCAAATGTGCGGTGTTCTTTGGTCTCGTCGGAGATTGGCATTCACAACTCCTGGAAACACCAGTGTCGAGCGCTTCTTCCAAGCGCCCGATTCCATTTCGAGAGGCTCTGCATGGCGCGGCCACGTATCCGGCGGCAACGCCGCTTAATTATCGTTTGCCCTTCCATTGAGCTTTCTATGAGTACGTATTGAGTGCGGATTGACCCTGTGGGTGCTCTGTAAGCGACTGAACAGTCAGCGCCAATTCGCTTACTATACCCGTTTTCATTGATATTCCTGGTCGGAAACGATGTTATAGAAGCTTAAACTACGGATGGTTGATTCGTGAGTTTCTCTCTCGAAAGTCGGCTCTGTGACCCGTGTTTTCGTTCTTGGTGCGGGCGCGTCCCGTTTCGCGAGCTACTCTCTTAGTCTCGAACTGTGGAAATTTGGCAAGCCGCGCGAACTCGTGACGAAGACATTTGAGGAGTGGATATCTAGCATGCAGGCAGTTGGCTGAACTGCGCGAGATCGGGGACGCCCATAAACGCCTCAATAAACGCAGTCAGATCATCGAGTCATTTGGTACCATGCCCCGTACGATCAAAAGATGCCCAAGCCTAAGTACACACACGTCACCAACGAGCCGGGTGACCTGGCTTCGCTCGTTGACCGCTATTTTCTTTATATCGACATTCTTGGGTTCACCGATCTGGTGATGAATACTCCACAGCATGTTGCCGGTCTTTACGAGGTCATTAGCAGCCTAAATGTCCATCGCCACGAATCATTCGGCACCATCGTCTTTTCTGACACAATCCTCGTTTATCCGAAGTTCGAACGAGGCATGGGACAGCAGACCGACGCATACTTCATCATGTACCTGTGCGAGTTTGTGAAGGACTTGATGTACCGCTTGAGGAACAGAGATATCTACTTCCGAGCCGTGCTCACTCAAGGCAAGTTCACACACTATTTCCTAGATTCCATTCCGTGTTTCTACGGACCCGCTTTAGTCGATGCCTACAATTCCGAGAAGCAGATCAAGGCAGTTGGGTTGTTCATGGATTGTCGCTGCACTTCGCGCAGTACCGTATTTCGAACCGAGCCTTTCAATGACAGATACGAGTTCGTCTACTTGCTGCAATCACTTGAGGAATTTGAGCCGCACGGCATGTATCCATTCCCTTATCCTGATCCGTCAACTTTCCACCAGACGGACCTTCCATGGGAACTCGCGCAGGACACGTTAATTCTCTCAAATATCGCACGCAATCGAAGCGCGGCTGACCAAAGGGTGGCCAAGAAATACGTGACCACTTGGAATTTGCTTTGCGCGCGCTATCCAACGATTATCGAGCAGCTCGAGGAAGCAGATTTTTACCCCTCCGTCTTCTGTCGACGACTCGACTGGACCGAGAGCATGAACCGTGCGACGGCACTCGACTGAGCGACAGGCTGCGCTTAGAGCTAGGCGGGACGCGGTGTGCCAGTCGCCAGAGCGACTGCGGCTTGTGTCACCTTCCGAGCGAGAACTAAACCTGTTAGCGTGCGGTTCACGGAGACGCTACTACTGTTTACGAGTGAATTGTTTCTCCAAGAGATCGATGGCTTGCAGCATCTCAGTGCGGAGTTCGCTGCCCTCGATCTTCTCTATCGTCTCCGTGCGTGCTGTGGCAAAGACGGACACTCGGGTTTTTGATGTGAGCAGCATGTTCAAACCCACCACTAGCGCTTCGGCGTCTTGTTGAAGTGTTGTAAAGGACCTTGATCTCACCATTCTGCACGCTTTCCCGGTAACACGCCTTTGTTCCGTATCTAAGATCGAAAGGAGAACTCTGATGTTTGGAATGATGAATGTAACCCCAATCACTAATCTTCACAATGCGTCATCACAAGTTAGCGAATCCCTGGAGCAGGCCGTGACTCGACTGCTTGATGTCACTGAGCATCCTGCAATCACCAAGTGGGTGCAATTTCCGAAAGCGTTGTTCTTATTCCTTACCACTCCAGGAGATCCAGAATCGGGTGCGTTTTATGTCTATGACCGCCGCTCGAAGGAGTGGTTCTGGGTTGACTTCGAAGACGAGAAATTCGGCGGATACAACACTTCCGATTTCGAGCAATTGGTCCGAGAATGCCGGTTCCTCGACATAGTGGAGAGTCCCCAGTTGCTTCGGAGCAAGGCTCAGTGGATCATCCAAGCGGGCTCCCGACCGCGGATAGGCACTCAGTCTATCCAAGTTGCTCCCCCTTCGCTCGCCGTCTAAAACCTCCGCATTGACTCAGCCAAGAACACTCCATCCTCACTTATTTGACAGCCAGGACATCTGGGTTTAGACAGGGGCCGCAACTGGTCAATCGGGAAGTTGTCGGAAAGGCGGAGCCGTGGAGAACCCGACAAAAGCCGGCCCCGGTGTCGTCGTGGACTACCGTTCATTGTTTGTGAACCGCCTGGCTTATACCTTGCAGTCGTCACGGCCCCATCCCGAGAACGGGAGGCATTATTACTTTCGACCGAAGGCAAGGGTGACAGGCGAGGAGTTGAGTCTAACTGCGGCCACGATCCGGCGTCACCTGGAAGGCGAACTCACCATCGGGCTGTTCGCGATCAACCCAAAAACGCAACGATCGAAGTGGGTCGCCATTGATGCCGATTATGCCGGAGCGATACAGGATCTGCTCAAGCTGCAGTATTTCCTCCAGGAGGACAACGTGGAGGCCGCCTTGGAGATGAGCAAGCGGGGCGGCCACCTTTGG
>WNGH01023952.1_pt1 | contig 16264 bp, 18 predicted proteins | sample 5400631 | NCBI WGS metagenome assembly WNGH01 (sample SAMN13153373, study PRJNA577476) | soil metagenome | isolation source: 115 cm soil or saprolite under Garry oak tree replicate 1 | place: USA:California | collected 2016-06-15
CGGCGTCACCGAGAATGCGATCCCGAGCATGTCCAAAGATGCGATGCAGTCCGGCAACATCCTCGTGAACCCGCGCGAAACCAAGCTCGATGACATCGAGGCGCTCTATCGTGCCGCACTCTAAGAGCGGATAGCCTCTCGCCGATGCCGATCGCGATCTTTGACATGGACGGCGTGCTGTACCGCGGCGCCCAGGTCATGCCGTACGCGCGCGAAGCGCTCGACCGCCTCCGGCGCGCGAAGTGGGACGTCTTCTTCGCGACGAACAACTCGACGGCAACGCGGCTCGATTACCTAAAGCTTCTGCAGCAGCTCGGGCTGGGCGGCGACCTCGACCACATCGTCACGAGCGGCTACTCCACAGCGCACTACTTAGAGCGCCGCCGACCGAAGCCGAAGGACGTCCTCGTCATCGGGGCCGACGGCCTGCGTGAGGAGATCCGCGCCGTCGGGATCGCGGTGCGTGACGCGGATGCGCTACCAGGTATTCACCCACCGCCCGACGCGGCCGCCGATGGCGTCGACCCCGGCGCGATGCGGCGCTACCTGGTATCGCTCGACCTGCCGCCGGCGCCCGATACGGTCGTCGTCGGCCTCGACCTGCACCTCACCTACGCCAAGATCGCGGAAGCGCAGCGGGCCATCCTCAACGGCGCGGACTTCGTGTGCTCCAACCGCGACCGGGCGTACCCCGTCGAGGGGCGGCTTCTCCCGGGCGCGGGGACGATCGTCGCGGCGATCGAGGTCGCGACCGACAGGAAGGCGCTCTGCATCGGGAAGCCCGAGCCCTTCCTGTTTGCGGAGGCCATCCGCAGGGCGGGAAAGCAGAACGACCGAGTCGTGGTGGTAGGGGATTCGACCGACTACGACATGGTCGCGGCCCACCGCGTCGGCGCGACGGCCGTGCTGATCACGACGGGTCTGACCGAGAACGACGCGCTGGAGAAAGCCTCAGGCGATGCGGTCCCCGACCGCGTGATCGGTTCGCTCGACGAGCTGTTCGCGCTCCCCGAGTTCTCGGGGAGCTAGAAGTCGAGACCCTCCCAGCTGACGCCAGTGGGCCCGTCCAGCACGTTCGTGTCTCCGACGTCGGTCCAGGCTGTGCCGCGCTGGCCTGATTCCGTCCGAGCCCACGCCGTGCCGGACGCCGCGTAGAGCGACGCGACCACCACGGCCGCGACGAGGATCGTCTTCAACTTTCGCATTGCTCTCTCCCTCCCGCTAACTCGCGACCTTCACGGCCTCGAGCGCCTGCTGGTACATGTGCTCGTGCTGGTGTGTGTGGACCGGTTCCTTGCCGCGCGCCATGCGTCTGCGCTCCTCGATGCACACTTGGATGAACGCCTCGACGACGACCGGGTTGAACTGGGTGCCGGCGTTCGCGCGGAGCTCGCGGAGGGCGTGCTTTGGCCGGAACGCCACTCGGTAAGGCCGGGCGCTCGTCATCGCGTCGTACGCGTCGGCGACCGAGATGATCTGCGCGGCGAGGGGGATCTCGTTCCCCTTGAGGCCGTGCGGATATCCCGTGCCGTCGAAGTTCTCGTGGTGCGCGAGGACGAGCGGGCGGATTCGTTCGAGCATCGGCACGTTTCCGAGCAGGCTCGCGCCGATCGTGGGGTGGGCCCGCATCTCGACCCACTCTTCATCGGTGAGCTCGGCGGGCTTCGAGAGAAGCGACTCAGGAACCCCGATCTTGCCCACGTCGTGGAAGAGCGCGCCCAGCTTTATCGCGGCGATCTCCTCGGCGCCGAGGCCGAGCTTGCGGCCGACCTCGACCGAGTAGTGCATGGTCGTGGCGGCGTGACCGGAGAGGTGCGACTCCTTTGCCTCGAGCGCGCCGATGAGCGCGCCGATCACGGACACGTGCGACTGCTCGAGACGGTCGTTCGTCTGACGGAGAAGCTCGTTGACCGTGCTCAGCTCCTCGTTGCGCTGGCGCACCTCCGTCGACTTCGCCATGTACAAACGGAACGAGTACCACGCGACGACGAGAGGCACGGTGAAGACGAAGACCCCGAAGAGCCCGATCGCCTGGTACGCGAGCGCGAGCGCGGCACCCTGAACAGCGGTGGCGCCGAAGTTCACGGGCATCCAGCTGTAGTTGGTGCGCCAGACCGAGACGACATTTTGCGCTTCGGACATCGCGATGGCGACGGCGGTGAGCGAGGTGTTCACGAGGAAGTACGCGGCGGCCGAGAGCCCAACCGACACGAGGGTCGGCGCGATCGCTCCTGGCGGCGTCATTCCGCCGGTGAGCCGGTAGAGCTCGCCGGCGGCAAAGGCCGAGAGCGCGAATGACCCGAAGTTGAACGCGACCTTGCGGAGGGGCTTGCGGCGTGGCGTCACCGAGTTCACCAGTGCTTGCGCGAGGCTGACCCACACCGCCGCTCCGGTGCCGTAGAGCACGTAGGCGGCGATGACCGCGGCGAACGAGACCGAGATCGCACTTGAGCGGAAGAGGAACACCGGGACGCGCTGCGCGAGACACGCGAGCCCGACGAGGACCGCCAGCATGATCGGATCGAGCAGATCCAGTCGCATCGTGGTCGTCGCTGCGACGAGCGCGATGAAGCCCGCGAAAGTTATGGAGCCGACGTAGAGGTCGATCCGCCCTTTCATCATCGCAGCTCCCACGTCACGCTGTCCCACGTCACGCCCTCCCATGACACGGCCTCCCATGCCACGCCCTCCCAACCCACCGACTCCCAAGAAATGCCTTCCCAGGTGATCCCATCCCACGTGATGCCAGGACCGAACACGTTTCCGCTCGCCGCGAGAACCCGCAGCAACACATTCGAGGGCAGCAGACCGACGTTCACGCGATCGGGCCGTACGGTCAGCGCTTCGTCGACGTCCAGGCCCGGCGTCCGCGTGCCGGCGATCCGGCGTCCGCTCGCAGCGTCTTGGTCCAACGCCGTACCCGGAACGCGCAGCGAGACGACGTGCTCGCCCGGGGCGAGAACATCGGGCTTCGCGAATCCGTCGCGCGTCGGGCCCCGGCTGCTGAAAACTGACTCTCGGTCGTCATTCGTCGCGAGGGTCCCCTGATCGGCGAACGAGCCGACCGTAACGACGAACGGATCGGCGCCCGGCATCGACACGGTGCCTGCGGCAGGGCCGTCGTTGCCGGCGGCGGCGACGACGGTGATGCCCGCGAACCACGCAGACTCGACGACACCGGCAAGCAGCTCGCGGTGATAGCTCGAGCGCTGCGGCGCTCCGAACGAAAGGTTCAGGACCTTGATGCGCATCGTCGCTCGGTTCTTGAGGAGCCAGTCGAAGGCGCCGAGAACCGAGTGCATCGTCCCCATGCCGTTCTGGTCGAGCACGCGCAGCGAGATCAGCTTCGCGTCTGGTGCGACCCCCTTGAACGTTTCGCCGTGCGCGGCGATGAGGCCGGCGACGAAGGTTCCGTGACCCGAGGGATCGAGAAGCGTCGCCCCATCGTTCACGAAGTCCACGCGTGCGATGACGGAACCCTCGAGGTCGGGATGCTCGGCGATTCCCTCCTGCCGGCCGCCGTGACGACGGCGTCGGTGGCGATGAAGGACACGCGTGAATCGCTCTGAAGGGAGGGGAGGGAGTCGGCGGATACACGGGCGGTGACGATGTCGAGCGTGTCGAGTGCTGCGACATCGGTCGCTCCGGCGGCCGTCGCCTTCGCCGCGACCGCGCCGGCCGTCCCGTGCGCGACCTGGACGAGGGCGTAGTCGCCGACGGCAAGGCTCGGATCAATCGGAGCGGTCCAGCTTGTCCCGGGAAGCGCCGTAAAGAGGAGTGCGAGCGCAAAGAAAGCCGCCAAAAGGCGCCTCGCGGTACCACCCATCTGCCCCGTCATTTCCCCCGTTACTCCCACCCGAGTACTACCTGCCCACTCAGGGGAGGTCATCCCCTACGCGGGTGATGTTCGTCGAAGCAAGCGAACGCGCAATGGCCTGGGAGGCACTCGAGCGACGGTCGACACGCAGGCGACACGTCGGTTCGCGGGTTCTCCACCACATGCACGACGGCGCAACCGCCGTGCGCGAAGAGAACTAGTAAGGGTGCATTAGCCAGCGCGCCGGATGCGCTGATAGAGCTCGCGTGTGGCGGGCTCGGGCTCAGCGCCGAGATCGCGGTGGAGCATCGCTTCGAGCGCCTGGTAATGACGGACGGCGAGGCCGTGGTCCCCGGATTCGTGGTGCGCCCGCATCAGCAGGCGATGCGCTTCCTCGTCGTAGGGCTCGAGCTCGAGGAGCTTCTCAAGAGGCCGGACCGCGGCCTTCGGATCCTTCCACTCGAGTTCGAGCGTCGCCAGCTCTTTTGCCGCCGCGACGAGTTGACGGTCCGTCTCTTCGCGCTGTCGATCGATCCACGGCGCCGCGAGGTCGGCGAGAAATTCTCCGCGATGTACCGCTACCGCGGCACGCAGGTACTGGATCGCCTCGCGGGATCGTCCGGCGTCCTGGGCCTCGCGACCGCGGCGGAGCGATCGCCGGAACACTTCGAGGTCGACGTGGATCGAGATCGGAAGCGCGAGCCGATACCCCGTATCGGTCCGCACGACGCTCGTGGCTTCTGACGCGCCGGCCGACGCGAGCGCCTTGCGGAGCGCGTGAAGCGTGAAGTGAAAGTTGGAGAGCGCGGACGCGGGATCGGTCTCCGGCCAGAGCTGCGCGACGAGCTCATCGCGCGAGGCCGCGCGCTGCCGATCGAGCAAGAGCAGCGCGAAGAGCTCCTTCGCTTTGCTCGTGCGCCATCCGCGGTCGCTGATCCGCGTGCCCCCCGCGCGAAGCTCGAACGGACCGAGCACGAATGCCTGAATGCTCTCGGCGACCGACGACGAGATCGCGTGAGCCGGCGTCGGCGCGGCAGGCTGCAAGAGAGTCGCGAGGATCCGCATGTCGTCAGGGTTGAGCTCGAGGTCGCCGAGCCGCAGCCGCAGCGCGTCCGTGAGGGCTGGACGCAACAGCAGGAAGTCTCGATAGCGCTCCGCGGCGACGGCGCGAAGCGAGCCTCGAGTCGTGGCCGGGTCGTCCTCGATCGGCACCGACAGCAGGGTCGCCTTCGCTTCGAAATACCGCGCGCGGATCGCATGCGCCGACACACGCGCCTCGCGATACGCGCGAAGGGCACCTTCGCGATCGCCTTGTGCCTCGGCGACGGCGCCGCGCGCGATCGCCGCGCGTATCGCGGGTACCGGACCCGGCGACGAGCCGGCCAGCGCCTCGGCCGCCCGCAACGCGTCGTGGGCGGAGTCGGGATCGCCGCGGAGCGCGCGCAGCTCGGCGGCCGTCGCATGGAGCTCCGCGATCACGTGGTCGTCGCCCTGCTCGCGGCAGAGCTCGACCCCGGCGCGGTAGACCTCCTCCACCGCGCCGCGCTCGCCCATGAGCGCGTGGACCGTCATCAGGGTCGAGCACATCGCCGCCTGCGCGAGACGGAGATCGTTCGCGCTCGCGATCTCGAGCGTTTGGCGGAGCGTGTCGAGAGCCTCCGCCGTGTCGCCTCGGCGCGTGCGTACGTCCACCAGTCCCCCTTCGGCCCAGCAGAGCGCGGTGACGTCGGCGCTCTTCTGTTGAAGCGCGAGGGCCCGCAGGTAAGTCCGCTGTGCCGCGTCGAGCTCGCCGAGAAGGTGGTGCAGCTGCGCGAGCGCGATCGCTTCGGCGAGCTCGCCGGAGCGATCGGTGAGGAGCGCGAACATCGCCTCGGCCTTGAGGTGCGCGCGCGCCGCTTCCTCGATCTCGCCCAGATCGGCGTGAGATCCGCCGATGACGTGCCAGAGCCAGGCGCTCTGCGACGACGCGCCGTCGCCGATCAGGCCGAGTGCCTCGTGCGCTTGGTCCAACGCCTCACGGGGCCGGCGGAGATAACGCAGCGCCTGCGCCGACCACGTGAGCGCGCGCGCCAGTCCCTCGGTGTCGCGTCCACGGCGAAGCTCTCCTGCGGCGTCGCGGTAGTTCGCGAGAGCGCGCTCGTAGTCGCCGCGCACGCGGTGCAGAAGTCCGCGCAGGAGGATGACCCACGGCAGCCGCCGTTCCGCACCGGGAGGGAATCCATCGAGCCAGCGCTGCAGGGTCGCGACCTCGCTCCCGCCAAGTGCGCGCTCGCCGTTGTCGCGGACGAGCTGCGCCGCGCGTCGATGATCTCCGGCTTGCTGGAAGTGATGGATCGCGCGGTCGACGTCGCCGCGTGCCGCGGCGCGTTCCGCGTGCCCGCGGTGCAGCTCGACGATCTCGGCGGCGGGGAGGAGCTCTCGCGCTCGCGAGCGGAGGAACTCGGCGAAAAGCGGTTGGAAGCGATGGCCAGCGTCCGCGCCTTCGCGCGTGACGAGGCCCGCCTGCTCGAGCGAGGCAAGGAGCTCGCGTGACGCGCCGCCGGCGCTCACCGCCTCGTCGTCCTCGATGCGCTCGAGTAGCGACCAGCGGAGGATCGTGTTCTGATCCCGGCGCGTCCCACGCCGGAGGACCTCGCTGTTGAAGTAGGCGTAGAGCTCGGCCCCCCCGCCTTGGAACTCGCCGAGCTGCTGCCAGCCGCGCTCGCTCACGAACGCCGCCGCGAGCCGCAGGCCCGCGGGCCAACCGCCGGTGCGCGAGTACATCGCGTCGATAGCGTGCTCGGGCAGATCGAGCGCGAACTCTCCGCGCAGGAGCTCGACCGCCTCGGCGCGGGTGAACGCGAGCTCGGCCGCGGACATGTCGAGCACGGATCCGGCCAGCCGCCACCGAGGGAGGCCGCCGAACTGCGGCGTCCGTCGCGTGGCGAGCACCAGGTGGGCGTTGTCCGGCAGCAGATCGACGAGCTCGTTGCCGAAAGCGGCGAGCGGAGCGCCGCCGCGAACGCTCGGATGGTCGTCGATGAAGAAAATGAGCTCGCCCAACGGCGCGAGCTCGTCCGCGAGTGCTTGCGCAAGCTGCGCGAGACGCCGCTCGAGGCGGCGCCCGCGATCCAGAAAGGATGTGAGCTGCTCGCCGAACTCCGCCGTGTCACGTCGCAGAGCACCGACCAGATCCGTGAAGAGGACCAGCGGATCTTCGTCGCCGCGCCCCAGGGTGAGCCACGCCGTGCGCCGGCCGGAAGCGCGTAGAAGGTCGGCGTATTGCGCGAGGACCGTCGTCTTGCCGTAACCGGCCGCGGCGTGCACGAGCGTCAGCCGGTGACGCTCCGCACCTTCTAAACGATCGAGCAGCCGCTGCCGCCTGAGGAGCGGAAGCGGCAGCGACGGGGGCGTGTAGCGGGTGCGATCAGGCCCGCGCTGCGTGACGGTCAAGGCGTCGCTAAGGATGCACTCCGACCGCGCGTAAGAGGGTGGCGGTCCCGTAGCCAAGGATGAAACAGCCGGGGATCGTGAGGACCCAAGCCGTCACGATCCTGCCGGCGATACCCCAGCGAACCGCCGAAAGCCGCCGGGTCGACCCGACGCCGAGGATCGCGCCCGAGATCGCGTGCGTCGTAGAGATAGGAATGCCGAACCGAGTCGCGATCTCAATGACCGTGGCCGCGGCAGTCTCCGCGGCGAAACCGTTCACGGGCTTGAGCGCGGTAATGCGCATGCCCATGGTGCGGATGATCCGCCAGCCGCCGGTGGCGGTGCCGAGGCCGATCGCGAGCGCGCAGACCACCTTGACCCACGTGTCGATCACAAAGGGCCCGGTACTCCCGTGGAAGGCGTAGATCGCGAGAGCGATGATGCCCATCGTCTTCTGGCCGTCGTTCCCCCCGTGGCTGAACGCCATGTACGCGCTCGAGAGGATCTGTGCTCGGCCGAAGAAGCGGTTCACAAAGCGATAGCTAACGTTCCGCAGGCCCCAGTACAAGGCAAGCATCAGCGCGTATCCGAAGATGAACGCGACGACTGGGGAATACACGATCCCGAACACCGTTAGTTGCAGGCCCGGAGCGATGATGACGTCGAGTCCGTGCACGGACAACGCCGCGCCGATCACGCTGAAGATAAGTGCGTGGCTCGAGGAGGTCGGTAATGCCGCGACGAACGTGATGAGGTCCCAGATGATCGCGCCGATGAGCGCCGCCACCACCAGATCCTGGGTGACGATGCTTTTGTCGACGATCCCGCTGCCCACGGTCTTCGCGACCGCCTCTCCCGAGAGCGCGCCAACGAGGTTCAGCGCGCCGGCCATGAGGATCGCTTGGATCGGGGTGAGCACGCGGGTAGCCACGACCGTCGCGATGGCGTTCGCCGCGTCGTGGAAACCGTTGACGAATTCGAAGGTGATGCCGAGAAGAACGACGAGACCAAGCAGGACCGTGGCGTTGTCCAACTAGCTGTGCTTCACCTTGATGGTCTCGACGATATTCGCTACGTCCTCGCATCGGTCGATCGCGACCTCGACCAAAGAGTAGATGTCCTTCCATTTGACGATCTCGATCGCGTCGTCCGACCCGGCAAACAGCTCGGCGACCGCCTCGCGCCAGACCTGGTCGCCCTCGTTCTCGAGCGTATGGATCTTGATCCAGTGCGGCTCGAGGTTCTTCAGACCCTCGAGGTTCTTGAGCATCGAGAGCATCTCGCTCGCCGCTGATACGAGGACTTTCGCTTGACGTACCGCCGGCGGACGGATGGATTTCACCTTGAACAGCTGCACGAGTTCCGACACGTCGTAGCAAACGTCAGTGACGTCGTCGATCTTGCTGGCGAGACCAACGATGTCCTCGCGGTCGAGAGGCGTGACGAAGGTCTCGTTCAGATGTCGCACGATCTCGTGGTTGAGCTTGTCTCCGTGGTGCTCGATCGCATGGATGTCTCGGACCTTGTTCTCGACCTCGGTGAAGTCGCCGAAGAGCTTCGCCAGCGCCTCGGCCGCCTCAACGGAGTTCTGGGCGGCCTGTTCGAAGAGGACGAAGAACTCGCTCTTCCTGGGCAGGAGCGATAGACGCACGGGCGTTCTCCTTTGGCGGCATATCCTGCGGCACCGCGACCGCCGGCGCGTTTCCCCTCAGCCAGGCGCCTGGCTCTCGCACGAGCTGCGGCACCTCCCGGCCGCCGGCCTCGCTATTCGATCGTTTCGAGGTGCGCCCCACGAGCGCCGTCGTCTCTGGAACATCAATAATCCGTAACGACTCGCCGGTCTGCGTCATCCGGTTGACCCTCCGGCGCTCCCTGCGACGCGTGGAGCAACCTTGAACACGCTCCGATCGGTCAGAAGCGTCTGCTGACGTCCGGGGCCTCGACCGCCGCCGAGCTCACGTGCGTAATGCTGGCACGTCGCCAGGGAAGCGAGCGCCGTGGCATGACGTTTGCTCAAGGGCCGCTAGACGAGTCGCCATAGTGCGAGAGAAAGAGGAAACACGATGCTGCTCTTCGCGATCGGGATCATGGCAGGCCTAGCGCTGGGGATGATCATCGTGGGCTTCCTCGCGATTGGCGCGTACGACCGCGGATTCAGCGAAGCGCTCGAGCGCCGCAAGGCGTGGCGGACTGAGCTTGTCGCGCGGACGGTAGTCGGAACGCGGGCGCTCGTCTCGGCTCGCAAGGCGAGCTAGCAACACCCCAAATCAGGTCGAAAGGGGCCGCCGAAGGGCGGCCCTTTCGTCTATTTAGGCGGTCTTAGGGCCCAAAGAACTTCCGCTTCAGGTCCTCGATCGCCCTCTGGAGCGCGTCGATGACCCCAGGGATGCCTGTCGGGACGATCTCGACGCTCCCGTCGCGCGCGATCCGCAGCTCGTCGCCCGGCCGCACCGCTGCCTTCACCACCGCGCGGTCGGCCGTGATCGTGAAGACCACCCGGTTCTGGTCGTCGACGATCGTGCCGACCCGGATCTTGCCCTCGGGCATCGCCTTGATCACCGCCTTCAGCTGGTCGTCGGACCGGAGGTCCGCTTGAGGCTGAGGCGCGATCCGGCTGATCGTCTTGCCGAGCTCGTCGAAGAACGCCGTCGGCCCCCTCATTACGGGACCGAGCAACGCTATGGCGACGCCGATCGCGACGAGTACAACGAATATCCCGATGACGAATTGGAAAGCCCACATCGGGACGAATCTCTTCATTGGTTGCTTCACTCTTCTCCCTCCGGTCGAGCGCGGGCCGACGGCGTGACCGAGGGCCCCCGCGCGATGGGGCACCGGCCGGAGGCCGGGGGGTCCCTGTCGCGTAGAGAGGGTTTCGGTCACGCCGTCGGCGTCGGTCCGGCTCGGGCGACCGCTCGGTGGGAACAGTGTGTGCAGCAGTCCTTGGAAAGAAAAGAGAAGGAGGCCCGTTGTGGCTCAACTCGACACCGAAGACCGGGAAAAGATGGACAAGCGCAAGTTCGCGTACGTCGACAAGGAGGGCGAGGGCCACCTCCCGATCAACGACGAGGCCCACGTCCGCAACGCCATGGCTCGGTTCAACCAGACCGACTTCGAGTCCGGCACCAAGAAGGAGACAGCTCGTAAGAAGATCGTGAAGGCGGCAGAGCGCCGGGGTATCAAAGTCGGCAAGGGCGACAACGTCGCGAAAGGCCGGAAGACGAAGGCCAAGCGGTAGGACGTATCTGCGACCATTCAGTCCATGACAGGGCTGAAGGTCGTCTGCATTGGCGGCGGGCTCGGAGCTCCGACGATCATGGCCGGGCTCCGCCGCTACACCGAGGAGATCACCGGGCTCATCGCGGTGACCGACTCCGGGCGGTCGACGGGTAAGGTCCGCATCGCGCTCGACGTGCCGGCGCCCGGCGACATCCGGAGCGCGCTGACCGTCCTCGCGGAGGGCGACCCTGCCCTCGTGCGGCTGTTCTCGCATCGGTTCGAGACCGACAAAAGCGAGGAACTGAACGGCATGGCTTTCGGCAACCTCTTCCTCGCCGCGCTCACGCAGCAGGAAGGATCGTTCCTGCGCGCGGTGGAGGAGGCTTCCCGGCTCCTGGGGATCCGCGGCCGTGTTCTCCCGGTCACTCTCTACAACACCCATCTCTGCGCGAAGCTCGCCGATGGGACGGTCGTGGAGGAAGAGGTCAACGTGCGCGCCCCCGGCAAGGCGCCGATCGAGCGCATCTATCTGAAAGACGACGATGTTCGCGCTACCGACGGCAGCGCGGAAGCGATCGCCTCCGCAGACCTCATCACTCTCGGCCCCGGCAGTTTGTTCACGACGGTGTGCGCGTGTCTTCTCATACCGGAGATCGCGCGTGCCATCGCCGACGCGCAGGGTCTCGTCGTCTACGTTGCGAACACCACCACGCAGCCGGGCCAGACCGACGGCTTCAGCATCGCCGACCACGTGCGCGTCGTCTCCGATTATTTGGGCGGGTCCGGCCTCGACATCGTGCTCGTGAACGACGATCCGCCGCCCGACCATCTTCGCGCCCACTACGCCGAGCGCGGAGTCACGTACCTCGAGCCCATGGCGGCGGAGCTCGCGAAGGTGGAAGACCTCGGCGTCCGCGCGGTGGCCGCGCCGGTCATCGACAAGTGGAGCGGCCCGCGCGATCTCTGGTTGAAGCAGGACACGATCCGCCACGACGCCGCCCGTGTGGCGACGGCGCTGGTTCGGCTCGTCGACGAGCGCCGGCCGCGCCTCCGCGCTTTGCCGTGATGGCCGTCGCGTCGCGGGTGCGGCACTTCCTGTCGATCGGGGACCTCGAGCGGGACGAGCTCGCGCTCCTGTTGGAGCAGAGCGCGAACCTGAAGGCGAGGCCGTCCAGCGGAGGCCTCACCGGCCGGACCGTTGCCCTCATCTTCGAAAAGCCGAGTCTCCGGACGCGTCTCTCGTTCGACGTCGGCATCGCCCAGCTCGGCGGTCACTGCGTGTATCTCTCGCCCGCGGAGGTCGGTCTCGGCCGCCGCGAGAGTGTGTCCGACGTTGCCCGCGTCACCAGCCGCATGGCGGATGCGGTGGTCCTGCGGGTCAACGCGCACGAGACAATCGAGGAGTTCGCGCGCTACAGCGAGGTTCCGGTCATCAACGGACTCTCCGACTTGTCCCATCCGTGCCAGGGCCTCGCCGACATCTTCACGATCCGCGAGCGCAAAGGCCCTGACCTTCGCGGCGTCGCGATCGCCTACATCGGCGACGGCAACAACGTCGCGCATTCGCTCATGTTGTGCGTCGCCAAGACCGGCGCGTCTCTCCGCGTGGCAACCCCCGCCGGCTACGAGCCTCTCGCGCGCTACCGCGAGCTCGCCGGAGCCGACGCGAGATCAAGCGGGGCGCAGATCACGATCGGGAACGATCCGGTCGCGGCGGTGACCGGCGCCGACGTTGTGTACACGGATGTCTGGACGAGCATGGGTCAGGAGCAGGAGTACGAGCGTCGCCGTCGCGCGTTCCAGGGGTTCCAGCTCAACGCGCCGCTTCTCGCGCGCGCGAAACGTGACGCGATCGTCCTGCACGACCTTCCGGCGCACCGGGGCGAGGAGATCACCGACGAGGTGATCGACGGTCCCCAGAGCGCGGTGTTCGATCAGGCGGAGAACCGCCTGCACACGGAGAAGGCTCTCCTGTGCTGGCTCCTCGGAGGAGAGCGATGACCGATGGATGACGAACGCACGATCCTGGCCGATTGCTGCGAGGACTGGATCATCGAGTGGGGCGGCTTTTATCGCTCGGGACGGGAGTTCCGTTGTCCGGAGTGCGCGACCGAGTGGAAGAAGACCGAGGCGGACGGTTACCTCCGCGGTGACGGGAGGTCATTCGTGCGCCGCGCGCGGTCCGGACCGAATGCTGAATTTCCATACCTTGCGGCCGCGGACGGACACGAACCGAACGTCGAACGATGCTGCGCGAAGATTCTCCTTGCGCATGGCGAGAGAATGGCCGAGGGCCTGTTCGTCTGTCCGGTCTGCGGTACGGAGTGGGCGCGCACCACTCAGCGACTCCACGGTCTTCGTGTTCCGGTGTTCGCGAAAGCCGGTCTTCGCGAGCCATTGACGGTGCAACCTGGGCGTACACGTCCGTTCCTTGTGGCCCTCTCGGAATATTCGCCACCGCGCGATTAGGTCGGGGGCGGTCTCATTTGGTCCGCCGGGCGACAGCATTACGCGCGCACATCACCGACCGCGCGGGGTCGTTGCTACTCGGCTGACCGAACGGACTCGGACAAGAGGCGTTAGTTCCCGCGGGTGACGAACGTTCAGCCACTTGGTTGAACGCCAGTTGGGGAGGCTAACGTGGCGCTGTCACGTTCGCGGAACCTTGCGGCGGTCGTGCTCATTGTTGCGCTTGCGCTCGGGCTCGGGTCGAGTGCGGTCCTCGCTCCCGAGGCCAACGCGCTCGTTTCGATCAGCACGCTCACCGTCGTCGACGGTGCGGTCCTCATCAGCCACGACGGCGCTGACTTCACGTCAGCACGCGAGGGCGATGTCCTGGGCGCCGGCGACACGATCCGCACCGGGACCGGCGCGGCGGCCGAGATCACGTATTTCGAAGGATCGAGCGTGCGGCTTGAAGCCGACACCGAGATCGTTGTCGAGCGTCTTCGCACCGAGGCAGACGGTGGCACCGTCATCGGCATGATGCAAACGCTTGGCCGCACGTGGCACGTCGTCACGAAGCTCATCAGCGGAAGCTCTCGCTACGAGGTGCGCACCCCGAGCTCGACCGCGTCGGTGCGCGGGACTATCTTCGCAGTAGACGTGCGCTTCGATGCCGATGGCCCTTCCGCGACCGTGACGACGAGCGAAGGCGTGGTCCTACACACCGCGGCTGACCCAACGGTCGCCGAAGCCACACAGGTGCGCGTGACCGCCGGCCAAGCATCGACGAAATCCGCGAGCAAGCCCGCTGAGCCGGTGCGCGCGGCGACGCCCGCGACCCTTCGCGATGCGCCGGCGCGGCCGGCAACGATGCCGCGTCCGGCGAAGAGTCCGAAGCCGGCCTCCGATCGCGCGGATCTTCGTTCCACAGCACAAGCCGCGGATCCCGTGCTCGTCGCTGCGCAGCCGAAAGACCGCGCGAAGAGCTCTAAGCAAGAGCCGAGACGGGACAGGTAGGGACTCGTGACCAACTGGACCTAATCAGCGCACTGGCGCGATCCTCGGGACGCGACCCTTGGCGCGGTCGCGCGACCAGCTCATGTAGTCCTCGGACCTGGCGGTCCTGCGGTCTGCTGCTGCGGCAGTAGTGCGTATTGCAGAGTCCGCGCGATCGATGCGGTCGCTCGCAGCCCGGTACAACACAGATCGGCGGTACCTCGGTAAGCCGGATTGGGTTGTAGACCGCCAGCGCAGCGTCGATCGCCGCCGTCCTACGAAGACCCATGTACGGGCGCAGCGTGCCCATCCACCCGGCGGCATGGTGACCCGCGATTTGTGCGACATAGGGAGGACGCCACCGTTCTGTGCGGGCTGCCTCAACCCAAAGTCGCGTGTTGAGGAGGTCAGCGACACGCTCGACCACGTCCTGCTCGCACATCTCAACCTTGATTACGGGATAGGACGACTGGCCATCCCAACTAGCGAGGAACGAGCCCTCACCCTCGAGGAGGCCTGCCAGCCACGCGCGATCACAGGCTTCCTGGGATGCACCTTGGACGGTGAATAGATCGGATGCAGCCACGGCACCGGGCGTGACATGCGGGAGCGACGCATCACCATCTGTTCTCGGTCGCCGACCTGACCTCCGCAGTTGCCAGGACGATATCGCCCGATCAATCTGGAGCTGGCGCGCCTTACCCAGGAATGGTCTAACGAGGTACATGATCCGAACAGCCGGAGGACGCGATCGACGACGTCGCGGTCAGTCATCGAAACCCGCAGGATCGGAGTGGCTGGTTTTGACGGAGCGCCGCGGAGAAAAGTTCCCTCACCCTCGAGGATCCCGACGAGCCAGTGAAATTCCTTTTCGTCTATGTGGACATATGCGCAGGGGCGGAGGATCGTGTCAATAGGACCGTCAACTGGGCGGCTAAGCGGTTTCGAACCGCTGCTGGGAGGTCCACAACCTCTAGTGCTACCACTACACCATAGCCGCCATGGATCGAACGCGAGTGCGCTCGAGTGTCAGTCTAGCGGATTAACGCCCCGCTTTCGCCTTCGCGTCCGCATACAGGCCGCGCACCATCTCCGATCCGAAGTGGTACTGCCCCACGTCGAGGTACACCGTCCACACGTCGACTGCGCCGTTCCAATCCTGCTTCGCGTAGAGCGCGAGGCCTTTCACAAAGAGCGCGTCCGGGTCCTTCGGACGCTGCGCGAGCACCCGGTCCGCGGCGACGATCGCGCCGTCGTTGCTGCCCGACGCGACGAGGATGAGCGCGAGCCCATCGAGCGCGGCGACGTTGTTCGGGTCTTTCGCGAGCACCGCCTGATACCGCGGGATCGCGTCCTGCGGGCGCCCGGCCTGCACGTAACCGTCGGCGAGCGCGAGCTGCGTCGGGATGTCGCCTGGGTTCGCGCTCGCGCGCGCCTCGAGCGCCGCCAACGTGTCGATCTGCGGAACGGTGCCGGTCACGGTTTCACCGGGCGCGCGATCGCCGGCCGAGGGCGGCAGGTAGAACACCGCCACCCCGGCGGCGACCGCCGCGATCAGCGCGGCGGCGACCAGCGTGTGCACGGGCGCCGCGCGACGCGGCTCGGGCGCGCGGCGGGCGAATGCGTCGCGCTCGAGCGATGCGCGAAGCCGTGTGTAATCCGAGGACGCGATCGTCCCCGCCGCGCGTGCGAATTCGAGATCGCGCAGCGAGCTCACGGCGCGTGCCACATCATCGCGGTGATCCGGGGGATCCGCCGGCCACGCGACCGGGCGCCGCGCGAGCGGCGCGATGACCGCCGCCGTGCCGGCGAGGAGCAGCACGATGAAGAGCGCGATGGTCATCCTTCGGCGGCCTCCTCGCGCGCGACGCGCTCGCGCAGCGCCGCGACCTCACTCGCGCTCGGTCCCGCCGCCTGCGGCGCATCAGTGCTCCGCAACCGCCCGGTCACGAAGACCAGGCCTGCGGCGAGGGCGGCGATGGGAACGAGCCACACGAGGCCGCTCCAGGACGCGACCGGCGGTGAGAGGAAGATCCAATCGCCGTACGCCGCTCGGAACTCGGACTCGATCTCCGCGTCGGTCTTTCCCTCGCGAACGCGCTGAGCGACGAGATCGCGCATCTGGCGTGCCGTCTCCGAAGTGGAATCCTTCACCGAAAGGCCCTGACACACCGGACACCGGAGCTCGGTAGTGATTTGGTCGATGCGCTCGTCTGCGGTCACCTCATGCGGTCGCGCTGCGAACACGAGCGCCGCGGCCAGGGCGAGCAGCGCGATGGCGATGACCACTCGGCCGTTCATCGCACCGCCCGCGCGCGCAGCGTTTCGATCGCGGTCACCAGGGTGGCCTCGTCGATCGGACCGATGTGCCGTCCG
>WNGH01015915.1_pt1 | contig 16262 bp, 5 predicted proteins | sample 5400631 | NCBI WGS metagenome assembly WNGH01 (sample SAMN13153373, study PRJNA577476) | soil metagenome | isolation source: 115 cm soil or saprolite under Garry oak tree replicate 1 | place: USA:California | collected 2016-06-15
AATCCTTCGGCCATTTCGGTTCAGTTCGCCGGGTCGCAGTTTGGCGGCAATGGTCCGACGCACCTGCTGCCGAGCGATGTGGCCGGGGTGGTTCCGCTGCCCAATTGGGTCAGTCTGGATGGCAACGACGGCAGCGCCGGTCCCCTGACGGATAGCGACGGCTACCCGACCCCGGTGACGATACAGTTCCACGCAGATGGCGGTTGGGGCAGCGGCACCTTTTTCGACGCCGGCACGACCGATAGCGCGCAGCCCAACGCACCCGGCCTGCGCGGGAACCCGAACGACATGATGTTTAGCGGCTATCTGGACGGTGACAGTGCAACCGTCCCCACGCCTAGTACGATTACCTTCAATAACGTCCCCGATGGCGTCTATGATGTCTATGTTTACACGATCGGTGGTGACACTGGCGACGCAGAGGCGTTTACCTTGAATGACGATCCGACCACGACGTTTCACGTGGCGGCTCAAGGCGGACCCGGGTGGGTCCCCAGCGGACGCAAGTTCGTTCAAGGAACCAGCATGGACCCGGCCAATCGGGGTCCGAACTGCAACTACGTGCTATTCGCGGGCGTGACGCCGGCATTTGACGTTAATGGCGTCGAGTTTATCAAGGTCCTGGCGGAGGCAGAAACGTTTCGGACTCCCGTCAACGCGATTCAACTGGTGTGCCACGATGCCACGCCGATTTTATTCGTTACCCAGCCCGCCGACCAAACGGTTAATGAGGGCTGCCCGTTCAAGTTCGGCGAGCAGGTGATTGGTTGTGGCGCCCGCACCTACCAGTGGTATTGCAACGGTTCACTGCTGCAGGGCCAGACCGGCCCGACTTATTCCGGGATCGCCTCGGCGGGTCAGAACGGCAATGTCTATTACGTCGTCGTCACCAACCCCGCCGGCAGCGCGACCAGCGCGCGGGCCACGTTGCACGTGTTGCCCAACCCGACGGTGGCAAGCTGCGGGAGCCGGGGCAATTGCCATGCGGTTTATATCACCTACAAGAAGCCGGTGTTGTTGAATGGGACTTACACCGTGGACGGAGGCGAGGCGGTCACGGGTCTCAAATACGGGGAGAATTCCAACGTGGTGTGCGTGAGCCTGTCGCCGGACCTGGTGCCGGATACCGCGTACAATGTGACGATCAAGGATGTGAGCGGTGCGGACGGCACGCTGATCGGCCCGAACCCATCGACCTGTTCGTTTGTGCACGGGAGCGAATATCCCAGCTTCCGCATCCTCTCCAGGATGTGGGCCAACATGAACGGCCTGGGCGACTTGAACACGGATCCCCGGGTTCCGTGCAGTCCGGACCAGGTCTTTTATGACCTGCAGCAGATGGGCGACACGGAAATCGGCAGCCAGATAGGCCAGATCATGACCGGTGTTTTTATTGCTCCGCAGGACGGGATCTATTACTTCTGGACGGCGTCGGACGACGCGAGCGACACGTACATTGCCACGGACGCGATTCCGGCGCACAAGGTTCTAATGGCCCAGGAGCCGAATTGGGCGGGGCGGCGGAATTTTACCACCGGGAACGGTGGGCGACCTATTGTCAACGAGAACGGGTCGGTCGTCCTGTTTCCGGACGGGTTTGCGCTGACCGCGGGACAAAAGGTATATATTGAAGCCGACCATTTCCAGGGTGGTGGCGGCGGCAACTATTCGCTCACCTACGTTGTCGATCCGGTGGATCCGACCGTACCGCCTGCTGATGGCACTGCGGAGACCCCGGCCAGCCAGTTTATGCAGATGCGCTTCGCGCCCAATTGTCCGGGTTCGGGAGAGCCTTGCGGCGGCACGATCTTCACCAAGCTGTGCGATGTGGAGGTCACGATCGCGCAGGAACCGAGCTCGTTGTGTGAAGGTCAAGAGGTTACCTTCACGGCGCAAGTGGATGGGACGCCATGTTATTCGTACCAATGGCTGAAGAACGGCCAGGTGATTCAGCAGCACGGATGCTTCGATCACCGTAGTCGTACTACCCAATCCGTGCGTATTGAGCTGTAATGCCCACTGCGAGATCAACACCATTCACATCTTTTGGAACAAGCCGGTGCACTTGGATGGAACCTATGCAGTCGCCGGCGTCGCTCTGAGCAACAAGCGATACGGTTCGAGCCAGAGCGAAGTCCTCCTGGACATGGATGGTTCGCAGACACCCGAGACGGACTACACCGTCGTGATCACCGGTGTGACCGACCTGGCTGGCGATGTGCAATTTCCGGCCGAGATCGACTGCCTGTTCCATTACGGCTGGCTCATCCCTAACTCAACCGACTTTGGCCGGTTCTGCGCGGACTTCAGCTTCGGCCTGCCGCTGGGCACGGCTGTGTTTGGCAACAATGGCTTCGCTTACGCCGACGCGAGCGGGGTTGTGCATTTGACTGATTCGCCCGTCACCGGCGCCTATGGTGTCCTGGCCATCCCCGATCAACTCTCGGGCGGGAATTTGGATGCGCTGCATGTCCAATGGAAGAGCCTGTTTGGCAATCCGACCAGTGGCGGCGCTGACGGCTTCAGCTTCAACTGGGGGCCTGACTTGCCCAACAGCCCGCCGTTTTTCGGTGAGGGAGGCATCGGCACGGGCCTCAGTGTGACTATCGATACCTTCAATAACGGCGGCGGTGAAGTTGGGCTCGGGATCAAATGGGCCGGCGCGCAGACCACGGATCTGGCGACCGGCAACCCTTCGTTCACTCGAGTCGGTGACGGTTCGACCGCGGCCAACGCCTTCTTCATGAAGAACGCATTTGTGGACGCCGACCTCAAGGTGACTTCCGCCGGCCACGTCAGTTTCACTTATGACGGTCTGAACGTTCAGGGGGACATCCCTGGCTGGACCGGCATCACGATCCCGCCTGGTCAGAATTGGGCATTCATGTTTGGCGCCCGAACCGGCGGGGCGGCCGAGAATTGTTGGATCGACGATGTCTGCATCAACGGGCGGTCCGATGGTCCGCCGGTCATTATATCGGGGCCGGATGATATCACAGTGCTCGAAGGCGATCCCGCAGTCTTCGACGTGTCGGTGGACGGTTTTCGGCCGCTTAGCTACCAGTGGAAGAGCAATGGCGTGGCTATAGCGGGCGCCAACAGCGCCACTTATAGGACTCCGCCAACGACTCCTTTGGCATCCTATAACGGGACTCACTGGAGCGTCATGGTGTCGAATGATTGCGGGATGGTCACCAGCAAAGTCGCTACCCTGACGGTACTGCCTAGTCCGAAGGTGGTCAGTTGTGCCGCCCGGTGCGAACGCGACGGCAAGTGGAGAGTGCACGTTCTCTACAGCAAGCCGGTGAAGTTGGATGGAACCTATACCATCGATCCGGGCGCTCTGCCGGCTGTGTCGAAAGCGTATGGTGGTGGCCCGAGCGAGGTTGTATTAGACCTTCCGCCGATTGCGCTGGACATGACCTATATGCTCACGATCCAGGATGTGCATGACCAGTCCGTTCCGCCGAATGTGCTTGTGCCCAATCCCACGGTCTGCTCGTTCCATAACGGGTTTGGCGCATTCTGCGCTGACTTCAGCATCTTGCCCGATGGCACCACCAACATGCCGGCCGGCAGCGTCCTAACCGGCTCAGCCTACATCGGTGACGATGGAACGGGCAACACGGTGCTGCACCTGACTGACGCCATAAATAGCCAAAACGGCAACTTCTTCATTCCCGATCAGCTCGGCGGCAGTCCCCTGGATCGCTTGCACGCCCACTGGAGAAGCCTCACCGGCGGCGGCACTGGCGGCGGGGCGGACGGTTGGAGCTTCAACTGGGCGCCCGATCTTAGCGGTACTTCAAGCGGAGGCGAGGAAGGCGCTGGGACTGGCTTGAGTGTGACGGTGGACACCTTTAACAACGGTTTCCCCGATATCGTGGGCCTCGAGATCGGCTGGAAGGGCGTCGACCTGGCGAGTCTGCCGCTGCCGAAAGACGCGAGCCCGGCGGGAATTCGCAAGGGTGTGTTCGTTGACGACGACCTGACGGTGACTCCAGGTGGATTTGTGACCTGGAACCACGACGGTAATATACTCACTGCGACACTGCCCGGCTTCGGCGCGGGCATCGCTGGCGGCGGCTTCCTGTTCGCCGCGCGGACCGGTGGGGCGAACGACAATCAGTGGATCGATGACCTTTGCATCAATGTTGATCCATGCCTGTGCAATCCGTTCACGATTGTGCGTGACCCGAATGACCCGACTCACAATGGGCTGGTGATCCAGTGGTGCTTCCCCGGCCGGCTGCAATGCACGCAAGAACTCGGGCCCAATGCCAATTGGCAGGACGTGACCGATCCCGCAACCGGCCAGCCGGTGCCGTCGCCGTATCTCATCCCGAACCCGGCTAAGGGCGCCAGGTTCTACCGAACGGCTTCGCCGTAGGTAGGACTGGCTGACAGCATAAAGGGAATTGCAAGAGACCGGGATTTTTTCCCGGTCTCTTTTTCAGTTTTGTCGGCGCCTATTCCGAAAGAAAACCGTTTCCTCCCCCAAAGCTTGCGGTTTACAGCGGGTAGCCTGCGTGCTAAAAGGCCAGACAATGAAAGGTATAAAACTCTCCGGCGAAACTTGGCTCGTGCTCGGGCTGATGCTGCCTCGCTGTGCGGCCAGCGCGTCGGACTGGCAACAAGGAGAAGGCTACCGTTGGCGTGAATTGAAGCTGCCCGCCACCGGCAGGACTTATTTGGAGCGACTCTCTCCTTCGCTCACCGGAATCACCTTCACCAATTATGTCGCTGAGGAAAAGGCCTTGGAGAATTCCCTGCTCACGAGCGGATCCGGGGTGGCCGCCGGCGACATCGATGGCGATGGCTGGTGCGACTTGTATTTTTGCGCGGCGGACGGACCGAACGTGCTCTATCGAAACTTGGGCAATTGGCGATTTGAAGACGTGACGGCATCAGCCGGCGTAGCGTGCACCGGCCAGCATTCTACGGGCGCCGTTTTTGCGGACGTGGATGGGGATGGGGATTTGGACCTGCTGGTCAATTCACTGGGCGGTGGCACCCGGCTGTTCCTCAACAATGGCAAAGGACATTTCGCCGAGGCGACGGATGCGGGGTTGATCCGGAAATACGGCAGCACCTCGCTGGCGCTGGCGGACATCGACGGAAACGGGACGCTGGACTTATATGTCGCTAATTATGCGGCGACCAAAATTGAAGATCGGCCGAATGCGAAGTTCGACGCCAAAACGGTGAACGGCAAAGTGGTGATTACGGCGATTGATGGGGTCCCCACCACTTCCGCTGAGTTGACCAACCGATATTATGTCGATAGCGGGCGTACCGTCCGGGAACTGGGCGAGCCTGACATCCTGTATCGCAATGACGGTCACGGAAAGTTCCGGCCGGTATCCTGGACCGACGGCTCGTTTCTGGACGAAGCGGGCAAAGCGTTGGCCACCCCGCCTTATGACTTTGGTTTGTCGGTGATGTTCCGGGACATGAATGGCGATGGGGCGCCGGATATTTACATCTGCAACGATTTATTCCCGCCCGACCGCATTTGGATCAATGATGGCCGGGGCCGCTTTCGCGCGTTGTCGAATCTGAGCGTGCGCCATACCAGCCTCTTTTCCATGGGCGTCGATACATGCTCAGTCGCGAGCATGAGCGGCGGATGGTCCAAACGGTAGGAGTGGGGCGCCTGTTCCTGCCGGTCGGCAAAATCGACAACCGGCCGCAGTACAAAGAAAACACCCTGTTCCTGAACCGCGGCGACGGCACCTATGCCGAAATGGCGCACCTCAGCGGTCTGGAAGCGACCGAATGGTCCTGGATGCCGATTTTTTTGGATGTTGATCTGGATGGGTTTGAAGATTTGCTGGTGACCACAGGACACACTCGTGACTCCTTGAACGCAGACGCCGTCGGCCAAATTCTCAATCTGCGGCAGGGTCGAAAACTCTCGGATGCGGAACACCGCGCGCTGAAAAAAAAGTTTTATCCCGTGCTCAATTTGTCCAACCAAGCTTTTCGCAACCGCGGCGATTTGACGTTCGAGGACAAGGCCCATGAGTGGGGATTTGATTACGTGGGCATCTCACAAGGGATGTGTTTGGCGGATTTAGACAACGACGGGGACTTGGATGTGGTCGTGAACCACCTCAACGGCGTAGCCGGCATCTATCGGAATGAAACGATCGCGTCGCGAGTCGCCGTGCGGTTGAGAGGCAAGGCGCCAAACACGCGCGGCATCGGAGCAAAAATCAAGTTTTTGGGCGGACCGGTGCCCCAGAGCCAGGAAATGATCTGCGGCGGCCGCTATTTGTCGTGCGATGACACCCTGCGGGTGTTTGCGACGGGCAAGGCCACCAATGGGATGAGCATTGAAGTCACGTGGCGCAACGGGGAGGTGAGCATGGTCAACGACGCGCGGCCCAACCGAATTTATGAGATCGATGAAGCCGGAGCCGGGCCACCGGCTTCGAAACCAAAGCCGGAGTTGCAGCCGCTGTTCAGCGACGTGAGTCACCTGATCGGGCATAGCCACACGGACGAAGGGTTCGACGATTTTGAGCGGCAGCCGCTCCTGCCAAAGCGGCTCAGCCAACTCGGACCCGGAGTAAGCTGGTGGGACGTGGACGGCGATGGTTGGGAGGATTTAATCATCGGCAGCGGCGCCGGCGGCTCGATGGCGATCTACCTCAATGATGGAAAAGGAGGATTCCGGCGCTGGGAGAATCCACCCCTGAGCCAGCCCGTCAACCGGGATCAAACCACCATCCTCGGTTGGCGAAAGACCGACGGCCAAACCGTGCTCCTGGCCGGCGCCTCCAATTATGAGGACGGAACGCTGGGGGGCAGTTTCCTGCGCGAATTCAATGTGAGCAAACAACGGGTGGAAGAGAATCTTCCGGGTTGGGAAATATCCGCCGGGCCATTCGCGTTGGCGGACGTGGATGGGGACGGGATTTTGGATTTGTTTGCCGGGGGCCGAGTGGTGCCGGGCCGATATCCGGAGGCGCCGTCCTCGCTGATGTTCCGCGGCACCGGAGACCAATTTGTTATAGATACGAACAACTGCAAACGGCTGGCGCGAGTTGGCCTGGTCAGCGGGGCGGTTTTCAGCGATTTGGACGGCGATGGCTTCCCGGAATTAATCCTGGCGTGTGAATGGGGGCCAGTGAAAGTATTTCGGAACGAGCATGGCAAATTGCGTGATGCAACCCGGGAACTCGGCCTGGACAAGTATGTGGGTTGGTGGAATGGCGTCACCACCGGCGATTTCGATGGCGATGGCAAACCGGACATTGTCGCGAGCAACTGGGGGCGCAACAGCAAGTATCAACGTCATCGGGAACAGCCCTTGCGGATGTATTACGGAGAATGGACTGGGCGCGGCACGCTGGATTTGATGGAGGCCTACTACGATCATGCGATGCAAAAATGGGTGCCTTGGTGCACCTATGCCGTGGCCAAAACCATGCCGTGGGTCATCGAACAGTTTCCCACGCACGAGGCCTTTGGGGCGGCGGGTGTGGCGGAAATATTGGGTGAGCGGCTGAAGACCGCGGAGGTCTTGCAGGCCACTTGGCTGGAGACAACTGTGTTTCTGAATCGCGGCGACCATTTCGAGGCCAGAGTTCTGCCGATGGAAGCGCAGTTGGCGCCTGGATTCGGCATCAGTGTCGGCGACCTGAATGGGGATGGGAAAGAAGACATTTTCCTAAGCCAGAATTTTTTCGCGGTGGATGGGGATACTCCGCGGTATGATGGAGGGCGGGGCCTGTGCCTGGCCGGCGACGGAAACGGCTCCTTCGATCCCATTCCCGGACAGAACAGCGGCATAAAAATCTATGGCGAGCAGCGCGGATGCGCTCTGTGTGATTATGATGGGGACGGGCGGGTGGATTTAGTGGTGGCGCAAAACGGGGCCGAAACCAGATTATTCAAAAATCAGGGCGCGCAGCCTGGGCTGAGAATCAGGCTCAAAGGCCCAGCGGGCAATCCCAGCGGAGTTGGGGCTGCCCTGCGGCTCTTGACATCGGGGAAATTAGGCCCGGCACGGGAAGTCCATGCTGGTTCGGGCTATTGGTCGCAAGAGAGCGCTGTGCAAGTGCTGGCCGGCGCCGAAACGCCGGAGCGGATCTGGATCCGCTGGCCGGGTGGCGCCGAGCTGACGTTGCCCATCCCTGCTGGCGCCCGTGAGATTATGGTCGATCCCGCCGGTAAAGTCGAAGCCAGCCACCACTGAACATAGCTGCGTTTTTATAACATTGAAACCAGCGAGGAAATTGATAACGTGGTCGCTTGAGTGAGTCCGAGGCTAAAGCAGCGCGACGGGCAGAGCACAATGGGGCACCGGCGGGAAAAACGCACCCCTCTGGTCCTGGCATCAGGCGTCACATTGGCCATAGGATTAATGTTGTTGGTGCTTTTTTCGGTTATGCGCAAACGGTCGGGCGCAACCTCAGAGCTCCCCACAAAAGCACCGCGAATGACCAATCCGGCGCCATTGGGCCTTGCCTCGGCCACCAGTGCGCCGTCAGGCGGCGCGAATGGTCCCGGGGCCGCCTTGGGTTCGCAATTGTCAGATTCGGAGGAAGCGGCCAGCTACCTGAACCGGGGCACTGAATTATTTCAACGCGGGAAATTCGAAGAAGCGGCCACCAATTATGCAACGGCCGTGAAGCTGACTCCCGGAGACGAGACGGCCCACTTTGACCTGGCTTTGGCACTGGCGCGGCTAGGAAGAGCGAGCGAGGCGCAGGAGCAATACCTCGAAGCGATTCGCCTGTTTCCCGAGTACCCCGAAGCGCATAATAACCTCGGCAACCTCCTCGCCAGTCAGGGCCAATTGACCGAAGCGGTGGAACATTTGAACACCGCGCTGAAGCTTTCGCCGGACAGTGCTTCCGCGCACAACAATCTCGGCACTGCCTTGATAAGACAAGGAAAGCTAAACGAAGCGGCGTTGCATTTTTCCGAGGCGGTGAGGCTCATGCCCGACTACGTGGAGGCGCGCTGCAATCTGGGCAACGCCTGGTTGGCGCAAGGCAAAACGGACGAGGCAATCGCTGAGTTCCAAGCGGCGCTGCAACTCAAACCCGACTTTCAACCAGCTCAGCGCGGGCTTGCCAAGGCACGCCATAAATAAGCCGCGACTTCTTCGCCTGCGCTCTTGCCCGCTCAACCGCACTAACGCTTCACCGTAACTTTGCCACTCTCATCGGCCTGAATTTCCTTCACTTCTGTGGGGATTAGGCTGGTGGTTGTCTTGCCGCCGGGCCAGCGCACCCAGATTTGGGTGGGCGGTTCCGGCGTGCCCAACACCTGCACCGTGCTGTCCTGCGACCAATAGCCCGAGCCCGCGTGGAGTTCCCGGACCGGACCCGCCCGTTGGCCAAATATCAACCGAAGTTGGGCGCCGATCCCGCTCGGATTGCCGGACCGCCCGGTTAAGCTCACTCGCAATCCCGGCCGCGCCCCGGCGTTGTGATATAACTTGGTTTCCGCCCCGTTCTGCGTCACCACTAAATCCGCGCGCCCGTCACCGTCGTAATCGCACACCGCCGCCCCGCGCTGTTCGCCATAGATTATCACGCCGGATTCTTGTCCCGCCACCGGTGTCAATTTCCCCTTGCCATCGCCGCGAAGCCATAGCCCCCGGCCCGCGTCCAAGCGGTCGTCTTCAGGGCGAACCGCAAAAAAATTCTGGCTCAAGAAAACATCTTCGTTGCCGTCGCCGTCCATATCCGCCACCGCCACGCCCGCTGCCGGAGCCCATTGCGCCTGGGCTGGCAGCGCCACGGCTTCGAAGTGATCTCCGCGATTGAAGAATAGGGTCGTGGCCAGTGTGCCGGCCCTTAGTTCTTTGGCCTTGGGGAAGCGCTCCCCGAGAATCTCGGACACGCTCGCCGTTGAATAGGCGGTGTGAGTGGCAAATCGTTCGCGCAGCCAAGGCATCGCTTTTCCGACGGCTTCGAGGTCCCGCCAAGGCACGATCTTTTTCAGACCGGAGTCAGGATAGGCTTCCAACAGGTTCACCTGGCCATCTTCGTTGAAGTCGCCATAGTACAAAAGCCACGGACCGGCCGGCGCGAGGTTGTAAAAGCTGTTCAACCCCCAGTTGCCGGCAACAATATCCATGCGGCCATCGCCGTCAAAATCGCCCGTGGTTACGCTGCTCCAGAGGCCGGTGTATTTGTCCATGCCCAACTCACCGGTCACGTCCCGGAGTTTCCCGCGGTCGTTTTGAAACACTCGCACCGGCCCCCATTCACAAGCCAGGATCAATTCCGGATAACCATCGCCATTCAGATCACTGAACACCGCGCCGCTGACCAACCCCGCCTTCTCCAGGACACGGGTGTTCTCCTCATCCGGCAACAATGCATTTGCGCTGAGCCGAAATACGCGAGAGGAGGCTGCTTCCGGGTACCGGCCGGGTATCACGCGGCCGCCGACGAACACCGACAGTGGCCCAGCGCCATCGATCTCGGCCACGGCCATGGGGCCGGTGCTGGAAGCATCGTTCGCAACAATGGCCGCAGGCTGGGCTCGTTTTCCCTGCACGGCGAATTGCCGCGCGGCAGGATTATGGCTTTGGGCGGTCTCGTAATTTGCCGATCCAACCAACAGCGTGACGGTTCCCTCGCGAAGGCTGGCGCCGACGACCGCGGTCTGGTCATCACTGGCGGGTTGGCCCCACACCGGATCGGACCACGGCTCGAAACTGCCGACGCCGGTGTTGTGATAAACCGCTAACTTCCCTCCCTTCCCGCTGCCAACGATTAAATCCTCATAGCCATCGCCGTCCAGATCGCACCAGGCGACGCCGGGCCCAAGCTGACTGAGTTTCCTGGGCAGGAGCGGTTGGCGATCAAAGTCGCCAAAACCCTCCTCATAATGTTTGTGAGTGAGCAGCTGGCTTACGTCCTCAAACCAAGGCCGCACAGCTGGTTTTGGCGGGCGCGAAGCAAGCTTGGCTCCGGCTTCCTCGATCTCGTAAAGATAGTTTGGTTCGGCGTTGGGTACGACACTTTGAGTTCGGTTACGCCAGGTAACCTTGATGGACAGCCTGTTGGTCAGGCTCCCCGCGGCGAAGACGCGCAGCGCCTGGTCCCCGGAGAGGTAACGGCCTCCACAAAGCATCTCCTGCATTTGAACCGGGACCGGTCCGCCCAGTACTTCGATCCTGGCGCCGATTCCGAATGGGTTAGGGATTTTCCCTTTCAACCGCACGGCGACGCGTGGCGCCGAGGAATCGTTTCGGTAGATCAAGGGAGCGCCGTTCAAACAGTTTATCACGACGTCCAAATCGCCATCGTTGTCCAGGTCGGCCAGCGCCATGCCGTGCGAAATTTGCCGGGAGTTGAACCCCCAGCGGTCGCCCGCATCCTCGAACGTCAAATCCCCCCGATTGCGAAAAGCCGCGTTGGGCGTCTCAAGACGCGGATATTGCAGCAAGTTCCTGCGGGTGGTTCGCTGCGACTGCCCGGCGGAAGGAGGCAGTGAAGCCAGCACGTCGCGATCATTCACGTCGAACATGTGTCCGTTGGTAATCAACACGTCTTCGTAGCCATCCAAGTCCACGTCGAGGAATATCGGGGTCCAGGACCAGTCCGAGGCCGCCACTCCGCTGTAGTACGCAATTTCCGCGTAGGTGCCATCCCCCCGATTCCAATACAACGCGTTGCGGGCCACTTCTTCGCGGTTATCGATCTGTCCCGGCAAGCGTGGCTTGGGATCCATGGGGCTGAGTTGACGCAAATGGTGTGCGTGTTCGCGGCTCAACATCTCCACGGTGATAAAATCAAGCTGCCCGTCTCGATCCAGATCGCCGAAGTCAACGCCCATGGAGGCATAGCTCATGTTGCGCAACGCCAGGCGGTCAATGGCCTTGAAGTGACCGGTGCCGTCGTTTAACCACACCCGGTCGGGAGTTTGAAAATCGTTGCATACGTAGATGTCCGGCGTGCCATCTCCATCAATGTCACGAATCTGCACCGCCAGCCCGAAGTCCGGCGGAGGCGACACTGGATGCCCAGCTTCATCCCGGAACGCATCTTCCCACTTGACCGGCGAGAAATGCGCCTGACCGTCGTTCCGGTAAAGGATGTCCGGTTCGCCATACTCGTAAATTTTCCCATTGATGACTTTCAGACGCTTAGCGTAACGGCCCGTCGCCACTGGCTGGCCATTTACCGTGGCGAAAGAATATGCGCCGCCGTCGCGCAAAATGGCTTCGATCCCGAAGTAACAGACGTATAGATCCAAGTTGGCGTCGCCGTCGACGTCGCCCAGGGCGAGCGAGGTCGTCCCGCCTTTTGAAATCAGTCCGGCGGCTTCCGTGACATTCGTGAATTGACCGTTGCCCAGATTGAGAAAGCAGGCGTTCGGTCCCGTGAACGAAGTGACCAGCAAATCGAGCCTCCCGTCGCCGTTGAGATCGGCGAATACCGCTCCGGTGGACGACTGGTTGGTGCACGTAACGCCCGCGGCCAGGGCGACGTCTTCAAACCTCCAGTTTCCCAAGTTGCGATAGAGCGCGTTCGCTCCCTCCTTGTTGCAAAAGTACAAGTCACACCGCCCATCATCATCGTAATCCGCAGCGGTCACACCGGCGCCGTTCATCAGATTCTGGCGCTGCAGGACGCGCTCGACGGAGAGCTTATTGGTCCAGCGAATTCCTGTGGCACCTTCAGTTTGGCTCGGCGATAACCCTCACCCGCTTCCCAGGCCAATCCATCGGCAGCCCGGGCCGGCTCGAGCGCCTGGCAAAGGAACCATGCCGCGGCAAGCATGCTGGTCTTGTGCTTGGCAATCATTGCATGAGGAAACCTACCGGGAATTCTCTTTCAGCGCGGTTGCAGCACCTGGAGTTGTCCGCCGTGACCGACCGAGATCTCCTTCGCGTCCTTGGGAATGTCGCTGGTCGTCACTTGGCCTGCCGGCCAGCGGACCCAGATCTGAGTGGGCGGTTGCGGGGTGCTCAAGACCGTCACCGCGCTGTCCTGCGACCAATATCCGCTGCCCACATGGACCTCCCGCACCGGGCCGGATCGTCCCCCATATCTTAGCCGCATTTGCGCTCCTATTCCCTGCGGGTTGCCTGGCGGCCCTCGAAGTCGCACCCGAAGTCCGGGTTTGGCTCCGACGTTGCGATACAACTTGGTCTCCGCCCCGTTCTGGGTCACAGCCAGATCCATTCGTCCGTCCCCATCATAATCACACAGAGCGCATCCGCGTTGCTCGCCATAAACTTTGACACCGCTCTCTTGCCCTTTGACAGCGGTGAACCCGCCGCGACCATCGCCGCGCAGGCACAGACCGCGTCCCGCGTCGTAGCGAGGGGTTTCGGGGTGGGTGGCAAAGAAATTTTGGCTCAAGAAAATGTCTTCGTTCCCGTCGCCGTCAAAATCCCCCACGCAGATGCCAAAGGCCGGAGCCATTTGCGCTTCGACGGGCAAGGCCCGAGCTTCGAAAAAGCTGCCCCGGTTCAAAAACACGGTGGACTCCAGCCAGTTGGCTTCCCAATGTTTTGCCGCCTTCAAGTGCTCGCCAAGGATTTCCTCCAGGCTGGCTTCGCCGTAGGCCTGGTGCGTGGCGAAGCGCTCGTGGAGGAAAGACAGCGCCTTGGCCATGACCTCCAACCCACGCTCCGGCACGCGCTTTTTCAACTGTGGATCGAAGTAGGTCTCAATCAGATCTTCGGTTCCGTCGCCGTCGAGGTTCCCGTAAAAAATCTGCAAAGGTTCCGTTCGATGACTTTCAAAGCGAGTATTCCGGCCCCAATTGGAGGCCACGATGTCCATTCGGCCGTCGCCGTCAAAGTCGCCGGCCGTCACCCCATTCCACCAGCCTTTGAATTTTCCCAGGCCCAACTCCTCGGTCACTTCGATAAATTTTCCGCGCTCATTGTGGAACACCCGCACCGGCCCCCATTCACAGGCCATAATCAAATCCACCGCCCCATCCCCATCGAGGTCGCTAAAGACCGCCCCGCTGACCAATCCGACTTCGGCCAGGCGCCGGGTGTTGTCCGCATCGATTTCGAATTTTCCGTGCTCATTCCGAAACAGGATCGAGGAGGCGGCGCGCGGGTATTTTCCGGGCCGACACCGCCCGCCCACGAACAAATCCAAATCGCCGTCGCCATCGATGTCGGCCATGGCCAGCGGACCGGTGCTGGATTCCTGGGCGGGGAAACTGTCCTCGACTTGTTTGGCGGCCAGATCGTACTGCCGGACGCAACTGCCGATGGCCAATCCATCTTCATAATTTGCGGAGCCGGCGAAGAGGATCATTTGGCCTGGGGCTTTCCGCCAGGCTAGCACGGTCGTTTGATCTCGGGTGACCGGCTGCGTGGCGGGCGGCGAATCCCAGCGCTTGAAATTTCCCAGGCCATCATTGCGATAAACAGCCAATTGCCCGCCTTTGCCGCTGCCGATGATTAAATCCTCCCACCCATCGCCATCCAGGTCATACCAGCTGACGCCGGGTCCCAGCTGACTGAATTTCTTTCCCAGCAGCGGCTGGCGTTCAAAATCATTAAACGCCTCATCGACGTGCGTGTGTTTGATCAGATGACTCACGTCCACAAACCACGGCTGGCGGTCCGGACTTTGGAAGCTGGACTGTGGACTCGGGACTTGCTTTGCGCCCGTTTCTTGGACTTCATAAAGCCGGTTGGCTTGAACCCCGGGGATGGTGTTCACCGTGCCATTGCGCCAGGTCACTTGGATGGTCAGTTCATTGGTCAGCGCGCCTGCGGCGAAGACCCGCACGGAATCGTCCGAGGAGAGGTAACGACCGCCGCAAATCATCTCCTGGCTCTGCGTCACCGGGCCGCCGGTCACTTTGATTTTGGCGCCGATGCCTCGGGTGTTTGGGGCCTGGCCTTTCAATCGAACGGCTAGACGCGGGGCCGGGGTTTCATTTCGGTAAATTCCGGCGGGCGCATTGAGGCTGTTCACCACCACGTCCAAATCCCCATCGTTATCCAAATCCGCCAAGGCCATGCCGTGCGAAACTCCGACAAAATCAAATCCCCACTGGGCGCCCACTTCCTCAAAGGTCAAATCGCCCCGGTTCCGGAAGGCGAGCTTGGCAGTGGCGAGGCGCGGGAAGAGTTTGCGCGCGGCCAGGACCTCGGCGTTGGACATTGGCCGGGCCGCTCGCATGGCTTTCAGGCGCTCGGCGATGTCGAAGTTGCGCGCATCGCGTTCATGGCCGTTCGTGATGAGGAGGTCTTCCCAGCCATCCAAGTCCACATCGATAAAGACCGGGCACCACGACCATTCGGAAGCTTCCAAGCCGCTTAACGGCGCGATTTCGGCATAGGTGCCATCACCGCGATTGAGCGAGAGCGTATTGCGCGGATACTGGAGGCGGCTTTCAATTTCACCAATCACTGGCACCGGTGGTTTGCGATCGGGAATGAAATTCATGCGGCGCCGGTGATCGCGACTGAGCATGTCGAGCACAAGAATGTCATCGAACCCATCGCGATCGATGTCCGCAAAATCCACGCCCATGGAAAACAAACTGGTCTGGCGCATAGCGAGTCGGGCCATCGCCCGAAAGCGCCCCTGGCCCTGATTGATCCAGATTCGATCCGGCGAATCGAAGTCGTTGCAGACATAAATGTCTGGCAAACCATCCTGATTGATGTCCCGGAACATGACTGACAATCCCCAGTCAAACGGGGGGCTGGTCAAAGCCCTCCCATCTTCGTCCAGAAAGGAACCATCCGTGAAGGAGACGGGAACAAAATTTGTTCCGCCCTGGTTGTGGTAAAGGACATCCACCTCGCCGGCCTCCTCGATCCCGCCAAAGGCGTTCACGGAAAATCGGTTGGCTAAATCCGGCTCCGTCACTGGCCGGCCATTGACGGTGGCGACGACCTGTTTGCCCTTTACCTTCTGCAACCAGAACTTCGCCTGCGGCATATCCACCAGCGCCGAGGCGCGATAATTGGCAACATAAAAGTCCACGTAACCGTCGCCATCGATATCGGCCAGGGCCAGCGACATCCCGCCTTTGTTGGGGTTGAGTGGGGCCGCTTTGGTCGCTTCGGTAAAATGGCCTTTGCCGTCATTGAAGAAAATGTGCGTGCCGCCGGCCAGCGAGTTCACGATCAAGTCCAAGTCGCCATCGCCATCGAGGTCCGCGAAAGCCGCGCCGGTAGCGTCAAGATCCGGACAGGCCAGACCGGCGGAGGCGGTGATGTCCAGGAATTTCCAGTGGCCGAGATTGCGATAGAGCGCGCTGTGGCCGCCCAGCCCGCAAAAAAACAGATCGCACCA
>WNGH01008397.1_pt1 | contig 16261 bp, 14 predicted proteins | sample 5400631 | NCBI WGS metagenome assembly WNGH01 (sample SAMN13153373, study PRJNA577476) | soil metagenome | isolation source: 115 cm soil or saprolite under Garry oak tree replicate 1 | place: USA:California | collected 2016-06-15
GCGTGATGTCTGCCATGGTGTACGGATCATAGCCTGCGCGTCTGAGTCTGGCAGCTCGTGCCGTCACCTGAGAATCCGTTTGATTGACACCTCACCTCTCGGAGGATATTCTGTGAGGACCAATGCCTATGCCGATACGTGAGACTGCGCCGTTGCTGATGCCGCGCTCGCTTATCGGGCCGCTCATGCAGCTGTACGACTACCCGCACCCGCGCAAGCCCGGCCGGGTAATCCGCGGCTACGACCGCCACCATGCGCTGCGTACCGCTCGCATGTGCGCAGCGGTCGCGCGGCGCCTGGGTCACTCTGAAGAACGGGTGGAGCGGTACCAGATCGCGTGCCTGCTGCATGATTTGGGACGGGCGGGCCTCGATCAGGAGCTGTTCGGCAAGATCTGGTCCTGGGCCCGGGCAAACGGCATTCCCACCAGGCCCCGTGAATGGCGCGCGGTCCATCCGTCCACTCCGTACGGCCGGGAGACGGAGGCGTTTCTGGAGCACTACGCCCAGGACCTCGCCAGGCGCGGCGTGCCGCTCGATTCCTGGACCGCCGAGCAGGTGGAGATGCGTCTCGGCTACGCGCGCCGCCTAGCCCGGCAGTTGCGCGCCGCCAGGCCCAAGCTGGCCCGGCTCGGCGTGAAGTGGGCGCCGTGGATGGAGCGCGTCATGCTCTACTATTACTACCCCGAGAAGCTGAATAGGTCGGCGCGGTGGGTACGCGAGCTGGCCGAGGTCCTGGTGGCGTGCGAGCAGTTCGAGGCCTACAGCAACCGCCAGCGCGGGCGCGACTACTACACGCGCAAGAAGGAGAGCTTGCCCGAGGCCTTCGCCTACCTCGACAAGCTGCAGGTGGAGGACATCCTGAGTCCGCGTGTGGTGCAGGCGGTGCGCGGTCTGGCCGCGACGGGCGCGTTCGACCAACTGCTCGCCGAGGCCCGCGGGGCCGCGCTGCCGCGTCGGGAGCTCCGGTACTTGCGCAGCCTGAAGCGGGACGGCTGAGATGAGCGTCAAGACCATCCCGATCCGGCTGGACATGCGCGGCAACACCCAGATCGAGAACATCACCAAGCGGGTCCAGGAAGCGGTGGCCGAAACCGGCCTGCAAGCCGGGATCGCCACGGTCTTCGTCCGGCACACCACCGCCTCCGTGATGCTCATCGAGGACGAGCCGGGCATCCGCGCCGATACCAAGGCGATCTGGGACCGCTTGATCCCCGCTGATGCGCGCTGGGAGCACAACACCCGCAATCCCGGTGAGGACAACGCCCACAGCCACCTGCGGGGGCACCTGCAAGGCCCGTCGGTAACCATCCCCTTCACCGACGGCGCGCTGCTGCTTGGCACGTGGCAGCAGATCGTCGTGGTGGATTTCGACACGCGGCCCAGAAAGCGCGACCTCGTGGTCCAGGTGGTCGGCGAGTAGCCGTATTCATTCTTCACCCGCTATCCTTTTTTTCATCGTCGTTCTGGCGGTGGTGCTGCTCGTCTGGCCGGTCGCGGGCGAGCAGGACTGCGAGCTCCATATCAACGACCTGGGACGAAGCTTTCCTCTCGGCGGGATGGAGCGCCATGCCCTGTGCCGCCTGGCCGGCGTCGTCAACGATGCCACGACTAGCCACATCAACCCGCCAGTCCTGACGCCGATCCGCAAGCCAGTCTACGACTTTTTGCTGGACCACGTGGTCCTGACCGCCGAGCTCGTCCGCACGCTGGGGATCGGCCAATACACCATCAAGCGGGTCGGGGCGCAGGGTTTCCAGGGAGACGACGGGCAAGGGTCCGAGGCACTGGTCGATCTGCTCTACCAAAACTCGTCGCAGCGGGTCTACCACATCCAGGGCGCGCATCACGGCAAGGTCCTCCTGATCACCGGCGAGGCGATCATCATGCTTACCTCGCAGACCCGGACCGGCCACGACGGGAAAGAGTCCGTTGAGACGCGGATGGCGGTCTATTCGCGGCTGGATAACCCCATGCTGGCGACCGTGGTCAAGGTGCTGCAGCCGTTCTTGCGCGGGGTGATCAACGGGAAATTAGCCGGCCCCTTTCTTGCCGTCCACCGCATGGGTGAGCTGATCGCCTCCGATCCCGGGCAGGTCTCCCGGCAGGCTGGAACCATTTCGGAACTCGACAAGACCGAGCTCGACGCCCTGCGGGTCCTGCTCTTGCCGTCCCTTACTCCCGCGCGTCCTTGACGACCTTCCCGCCCTGGATCACGTACTCCAGGCGCGCGGGCTCTTCCAGCAGGGCGATGTCGTCTAGCGGGTTGCCCTTCACCACGATCAGGTCGGCCTGCTTGCCGGCTTCGACCGTGCCGATCTCCTGCTCGAGGCCGAGCAGGGTCGCGGCCGAGCGGGTGGCGGCCTCGAGCGCCCGCATCGGCGTGAGCCCGAGCTGCACCATCCGGCGCAGCTCCTGGGCGTTGCGCCCATGGTGGTTGAAGGGCGTGCCGGCGTCGGTGCCCATCGCGATCTGCACGCCGGCCTTGACCGCCTTCCGGAAGTTCTTTCGCTGCGCCTCCGCCATCCCGGCGCACTTCTCGAGCGCGTAGTCCGGCATCCCGCCTGTCTTGCCATGCTCGAAGCCGGACTGGATGGCCGAGAGGGTCGGGACAAGAAAGGCCCGGCGTTCGAGGAACAGGTCCAGCGCCTCGTCATCGAGCAGGGTCCCGTGCTCGATGGAGTGGACACCGGCGCGGAGGGCGTTCTTCATGCCTTCGGCGCCGTGCGCGTGGGCCGCGACGCGCCGGCCGGCGCGGGTGGCTTCCTCCACGCCGGCCCGCAGCTCCTCCGGCGTGAGCTGCGTTGCGCCGGGGGAGGTCCCCGGCGTCAGCACGCCGCCCGTCGCGATAAACTTGATGACGTCCGCGCCCGCGCGAATCTGCTCGCGCACCGCCTGTACGACCTCGGCCGGCCCGTCGGCCTGGCGCCCGATGAACCAGGCGTGCCCGCCCGGCATGCAGATCGCTAGGCCCGCGTTGAGCGTACGGGGGCCCGGGATGATCCCGGCCTTGATCGCGCGGGCGACCGAGATCGAGATGTGATCGCGGGAGCCGACGTCCCGGACCGTCGTGATCCCGGCTTCCAGCGTCGCGCGCGCGTGGGTGACGGCCTTGATGGCGGTGACGGTTGGATCGTCCTGTTCGAGCGTTCGGATCGCATCCGGACCGGCGTCCAGGCAGTAGTGAACGTGGCAATCAATCAGGCCTGGGAGAAGGGCCCGCCCCTGGCCTTCGATCACGCGTGAGCCTCGCGGGATCTTGACCCGGCTGTCGGGGCCGACCGCGACGATCCGATCGTCGTCCACCACGACCGTGGCCCGCTCCAGCTTGGCGCCGGTGCCGTCAATAAGCAGCACCCGACGGATCGCGAGCGGCATGGGTTTAGACTCGGAGCGCGGCCTGGACCTCGCCGACGTGGCCGTCCACTTTCACCTTGCGGAAGATCGCCTTGAGCTTGCCGGTTTCGTCGATGATGAATGTGCTGCGCTCGATGCCCCAGTAGGTCTTCCCGTACATGTTCTTCTTCTTGTAGACCCCGTAGGCCTTCGAGACCCTACCGTCCTCATCGCACAACAGGGTGAAGGGGAGGCTGTATTTCTTGATGAACTTTTGATGGGACTCGGCGTCGTCCATGCTGACGCCCAGCACGACGGTGTTAGCCTTCTCGATCGCGCTCAAGGAGTCCCGAAAGCCGCACGCTTCCTTGGTGCACCCCGGCGTGTCGTCCTTGGGGTAGAAGTAGAGCACCACCTGTTTGCCTTTGAGGCTCTTCAGGCTGACCGTCTGGCCGTTCTGGTCGGGCAGGGAGAAGTCGGGGGCTTTGTCGCCTATCTGCAACTCATCGGCCATAGTACCCTCTTAAACAAAGCGGCATCATATCTGCCGGATGCGGCGGTCTGTCAAGAGGTGGCCGGGGCGGGGAACTAGCCGGATAAGACGGGCAGCTTGACGGTGAAGGTGGCGCCCTGCCCCAGGGTGCTCTCCACCGTCACGCGTCCGCCGTGTTGGAGCACGATGTCGCGGACGATATGGAGGCCCAAGCCCGTGCCCTTGCCCTGCTCCTTCGTGGTGAAAAACGGGTCGAAGATCTGTGTCAGGTTGTTGCGGGGGATGCCGGTGCCTGTATCCTTGATCGTCGCGTAGACGAACCCGTTTGCGCTGGAGGTGGAGAGCGTCAACGTGCCTTTTCCGTCCATGGCCTGCACGGCGTTGGTGACAAGGTTGACGAAGACCTGCAGGAGCTCATCCGCATTGCCCCGCACCGGAGGCACGTCGCCATACTGCGTGGCGACCGTGATCTGATCATCCACGGTCGCCCGCCGCGCCATTTTGACCGCCTCGTCCAGCGTATGGTTGAGGTTGACGTCGCACTGCTCCTGTCTGTGGGCGCGTCGGGCGAACGCGTTCAGGTCCTTGACGATGCCCGAGATGCGCCGGCCCGATTTGATGATGTCCTCCCCATAGTCGCGGATCACCTCCGGCCGTGTCTCCTCCAGCAGGTGTTCCGCGAGACCGGTGATCGTATAGAGGGGATTGTTGATCTCGTGAGCGATGCCCGAGGCCAGCGTGCCGATGCACGCCAGCTTCTCCGCCTGGATGAGCTGGTCGTGCAGATCCTGTTCGTGCTGGGCCAGTTTCCAGATCAGGAGCGCGGCCTTCCCCCCCAGGATTTCGGCGCGTGGCGGCTTCTGCTGGACGAGCTGCGCCCCCAGCGCAGCGTCGCCGGTCACGTCCACGATGAGGTCGGCGCGACCCTCCGCAATGAGGGCGAGCGCATCGGTCGTCGTCGGAATGCCCAGGTTCTTCGCCAGGCGCAGTCCCTGCGCCTCGGGGTTGCGGTCGGCTACGCCGACGATCTCGAGGTCGGGACTGCGCGTGAAGAGTTCGAGGAGCGCCGTTCCGCCCTTGCCGGCGCCCAGGATGATCACCCGTATGGTCTGAGAGGATAGACTCACGCGCCTCCGTTCAGTGGTCGTCTCTCAATGCCAGCCGGCGCGCCATCGCGCCGGCAACGCTCTCCAGCAACTTGTCTTTGTCCGCTGGCTTGACCTGGTAATCGTAGACTCCACGGTTCAGCAGCTCAGTTGCCATCTTCTGGTCCGGGAACCCTGTGAGAACGATGATCGGCACCGAAGGGTACTGCTGTTGGAAAAAGGTGATCGCCTCCACTCCGTTGACCTTGGGCATGCGGATGTCGCAGATGATGGTATCGACCATAAACGCGTTGTCGTCCGCGCCGATCACCTCGATGCCCTTGCCCCCGTGGTTGGCTTCCACAACGTCATACCCGGCCTTGGTGAGCGTCAGGCGCAGGACCTTCCTGACGTCGTCTTCGTCGTCCACGATCAGAATGCGACCCTGGCCCGGTGTATCCTTGGTGTGCAATCCCCATGTCATACAATCCTCCTTTGGCAGTTGGTGGTCCCCGCTGCACCACCGCCCGGGTGAGTCAACTGAGATCAGGTTGCTGTGGCATAGGCCTGCAAGGCGGCGGTCAGGGCCGCGCCGCTCTGCTTGGTCCACCCGTGTTGACCGAAGATCTGTTCCAGTGTGGACAGCAGCGTCACCACGTGTTCATGCCGCGAGGATTCGCCCATCAATCCGATGCGCCACACCCGGCCGGCGAGCGGGCCGAGCCCGCCGCCGATCTCAATGCCGAATTCGGCCAGCAGCGTCTTGCGCACCGCCGCCTCGTCCACGCCGGCGGGCACGCGCACGCAGTTCAACGTTGGCAGCCGGTGTCCGGCCTGTGCCTGGGGTTCGCACCCCAGCGTCGCCAGCCCTGCCATGAGCGCCGCACTGTTGCGGTTGTGACGGTCAAACCGGGCCTCCAGCCCTTCCTCCACCACGAGGCGCAGGGCTTCACGCAGCGCATAGATCATGCTGATGGGCGCCGTATGGTGGTAGGCGCGTTTTCCTTCTGCCCAGTAGTCCGCGATCATCGACAGGTCGAGGTACCAGCTCTGCACCTTTGTCTTGCGCCCCTTGACCACCGCCAGGGCGCGTGGACTCAAGGTCAGCGGGGCGAGCCCCGGCGGGCAGCTGAGGCATTTCTGCGTCCCGCTGTAGCAGGCGTCGATCCCCCACGCGTCCACCCGCACGGGCACGCCGGCAAGGGATGTGACGGCGTCCGCGACGAGGAGCGCCCCGTACCGCCGGCAGAGCGGGCCAATCTCCTCCATCGGCTGATGGGCGCCGGTGGAGGTCTCCGCATGGACCAGGGCGACCGCTTTGGCGGAACCTGCCTGCTTGAGCGCGTCCTCCAGGCGGTGCGGGTCAATGATCTGTCCCCACGGGACCTCGATCTTGATTGCCTTGCCGCCCGCGCGTCCCACGATGTCGGCCATGCGCGTGCCGAACACGCCGTTCACCCCCACGATCACGGTGTCGCCCGGCTCGATCAGGTTCACCAGCGCTGCCTCCATGCCGGCCGAGCCGGTGCCGGACACGGCGATGGTGAAGGGGTTGTCCGTCTGGAAGACCGTGCGGAGCAGGGCCTGTACCTCGTTCATGATCGTGAGGAATTCAGGGTCCAGATGGCCGAGCAGCGGCGTGCTCATGGCGCGGAGCACGCGGGGATGGACGAGGCTGGGACCAGGACCGAGCAGGAGCCGAGGAGAAGGAACCAGTTCCGACACGGGAAGGGGCGCGTCCTTCGGGACAGAAGCCTGTCCCGGCAGGCTTGGGGTGGGCGGGTGCGAACGGGAAGGGGCGCGTCTTGGCGCGCCTGGGGAGGGCGGGTCCGACGGAGGCTGGGGCGGGCGGGTGTGACCGAGCGACATGGGCGCATTATACCGATTGCTCCAGCAATGTAAAACGCCCGTTGGGGGTGCGTCGTTCCGCGGTCGGTTTGGTGCTATACTCCCGCCCCATGCCTGTCGCCGACCAGCCACCCGAAAGCCCCCACTCCCTCTTCTCTCCCTGGGTGACCGCCGCCTATGGACTCTTCGTCGGCGTGTATCTCGGGCTTGCCGTCATCCCGTCTTCCTCGTCGCGGCTGGACCAGTTGGATCACCCGGAAGAATCGCTAGAGCTGCTCGTGTCCCGCGACCTGGACCTGCGGGACGCGCTCCACTTGGCTGCCGACTGGAAGCGGGCGCTGTATGTAGCCTTCGCCGGTCCCGAGGACACGCTGGGCGACGCGATTGCCTGGTACGACGAGCTCGTCAGCGCGGGGCCTGCTCCCCTCACCCAGCTCTATCGGGTCATCCTGCTGGGGGAGGACGGCCAGCTGAACCGCGTGGGCGCCGCGCTGGTTCCCTGGGAGTTCCAGGGCGAGTCGGCCGCTCGCATGGCGCGGTGGATCCGGGCGGCTTACCTGACGCCCGCGCTCGATCGGGAGACGGGGCGGTCGCTGGTGGAGGAGATCCGCTCGGAGCTGACTCCGGGCTGGTTTGCCGATGTGCTGGTCGCACGCGTGGCCGCCGCGATGGGCGATCGGGCCGTCCAGGACAAGGCGGAGGCGGCCATCGTCGCGCGCGGAGAAGCGCTGCTCGATCGCTGGATCAGCTTGATTCTGGGACAGCTAGTCCTGCTCGCGCTCGGCGCGGTGGTCCTGGGCAGGCTTCTGACGAGGCGCCTGTCGGTACTGGTCGGGGACGCGCCCTTACCGCCCCTCTGGTCGCAACAGGATGGCCTCGGGCTTTTCGTGCGGGGGGTGTTCGGGTTTCTGCTTATCGGCCTGGCGTCCAACCTCCTGCTGCCGAAGGAGTCGCTGTTCACGGGCATCTCGACGCTGGTGGCGGGTGTGCCGATGGTCTGGTGGACCCTCCGGTACTTCTCGCGCCGCGGCTTGTCGGTGCCGCTGGCCTTCGGGTTGAAACTGCAGCCGGGGGGAGTGTCGCGGATCGTCGGGGCGACTCTGATTGTCAGTACCCTGTCAGTGCTGGGAGAGGTGTTGATCACCGTAGGCAGCGATGCGCTCCACATCAAGGCCCATTGGGCGGACGGGCTTTTGGAGAATCTATTGTGGGGACCACCGTGGCTCGTCGCCTGCGAGCTCCTCGATAGCATTGTCTGGGCGCCGCTGATCGAGGAACTGGCGTTCCGCGGCGTGCTCTATGCCACTCTGCGGAAGGCGGTCGGGGTGTGGCCGGCAATAGGGGTGAGCGCGGCCTTCTTCGCGCTGGTCCACGGCTACGGGGTGATCGGGTTCGCGTCGGTCTTCTGGAGCGGGATCCTCTGGGCGCTGGCCTACGAGCGGACCCGCAGCCTCCTGCCGGCGATCCTCGGCCACGCGATCAACAACCTGTTCGTGTCGGTGGAGTTTATCTGGCTGCTGCGGGTGTAGGCTCTGACGAAGTGCCGAGCGGTGGCGTGAAGAGACTCTCGGGAGGAAGGAGGCACTCATGAAGACTAGGCTGATCGTTCTCATCCTGTTGGTTGGGATTGCGCTCGGCGTAGTTGGGACGATCTTCGGGCCGGATGTGGCCGGTCCCTATCTGCCCGAAGCGTTTCGGGGCAAAAAAGCTGAAACCATCGACGGAGAGGTCGTGCGGAAACTGCGAGAGGGGGATCGCCTGCTCCTGACGGTGCATACTAGTCAGGGATCGGTCCTCGCAACGTTTAAGAAAAAGGTGGCAGAGATTGACCTTCTGGTTCAGCAGGGGGATACCGTAACCCTGGGCCTCAGCCGGTACGAGCCGTTTGTCGACGAACCAGCGATCGAGCGGGTCAGAAAGCAGGAGCCAACATCTCGGCCTAGGGCCGGTGCACCGCAATCTTCCCCAGGAGCAGAGGCCCCTCAAGAGGAGAGGGCAGGTCAGCGTGGGAAGGTGAATGAATGATGAATCAATGGCGTAGAAGGATTCTCGCTGGGTACTTGGCGTCCGTGTTTCTTGCTGTGATCTACGTGCCGTGGAAGGAAGAGAGCGTCTATTACAATATCTACAAGTATGCATGGCTCTTCGATCCACCTCGGTACAAAGCTGAAATCGCGTATGGCATGGTGGTCCTTGAGGTCATCGCGATCAGTATTGTGGTTGCCACACTCGTGATCTTCCAAGACATCATAGAACCACGGTGGCTCAGATTCTTGGAATGGCTGACTAAATCCAAAGAACAGCGCCCTCCAGGGATTAAGGAAGCAAGCAACCTTGCACAGTTCTATCTTTCCCTGAGAGATAGGTTCCGGTCTAAGCGATCTTAGCTTGACAGGCCCCAGGGGGCGGCCTAGCCTTGGCCTAGCAGAATAGGGTGGGACAACAACTGAGGCGGGTCACCACCACACGACGGTCATCGAGGATTACCCATGGGGCTTCCGCATTGCCCCAAGTGTAGAAAGAACCTTGTTCATCAGTCTCGACGACAGGGCCTGATCGAGGCTCTTTGGGGCTTCTTTGGCATCTATCCCTTTCGCTGCCAGCTCTGCACTCACCGATTTCTCGCCTTTCAATGGTGGTGGCGCCGCTTCATCAACTACGATGACCATCGAGAGTATGTTCGATTTCCGGTTCGATTCCAACTGACCTTTTCCGGCAAGCAGGTGTCGGGTGAGGGAACCGTGGTCAACCTGTCTCGACAAGGCTGTGCGATAGAAACTAATACCCCGATCCCCCCCGGCGAGCTTTTTCACCTCAGGATCCATGAACCTGACGGTCACCCGCTGTTTGAGATTGAAGCCGCAGCGGTTCTGTATATTGCGGACCGGAAGTATGAAAGGTTGGTTGGGGTTGAGTTTGTCCGTATCCAAGAGAGAGAAATGCAACGGCTTGTGGGGGTTATAGAGGACCTCTGCACTGGAACCCGGCGCAACCCCACGCCGTGATGCCGAACTGCTATCGCAAGAGGCAGAAGGGGCGTAAAGGTTTCAAGCTAGAAGGAGGGAATCGCGATGTCGCTGATGTGCACTATGCAGGAGTGCAAGCAGATGCCCGGCATGTGCAAGCATGAAAAGATGATGCTCGGCGTTTTGCTGATATTGATTGTTGGTGTGGGGACCTACTTTCTGATGAGCTGATAACAACCTCTTCGTGTCGGTCAAATTTATCTGGCTGCTCCGAGTGTAGGGGCGGGGTTCATCCCCGCCCCAATGTTATCCCTCTCCCTTGAGGGGAGAGGGGAGGGTGAGGGTGATCGTGATGACACGAAATCAAGTTGACTCAACGACCCGCGCCTTGGCAAGGCCCTAAAGAACCCTAGCGATAGTTCACGCCTGATAGTGATTGAGTGTTACGAACCCTTGGGGATTTCAAGCAAATCGGGCGTTTCAGTTGCGACCAAGTATGACTCAGGCAGATTGTGGATTAGGAGCAAAACCGGGAGTGGAACCGGGAGTAAAACCGGGAGTGGGAGAAATCCGAAACGGAAGAATAAGATTACTTGCGAGTTTCTGGTGAATGGAAACTAGCATTGAGGCTCCCTGTAAGCTTTCCAGACAACATACAATAGGCTCCACTGATTTCAAGCCTTCCTTTCCAATCCTCATGAGTAAGCGTACCACCAATCATGTTTTTCTCGGCAAGAACGGTCCACAAGATCTCATAGCCATGTTCGCTCAAAAATGAAAGGAAGCTGTCTTCCTTGGTCAACAGGACACTTGGGCCTCGTTCCTTCACCGAAGGATCAAAGAACACTACGTTCCCGCTAGCATCCAAGTAAGTACCTGGAAAACCGTTCCAATGAAGTCTCATTTGGTCCACGATCAATTTAGCTGGAAGATTGAATCTAACCGTATCTCGAATGGAGCAGTCATAGCCTCTTTCCCAAAAGTACTCATCATTTGTTATAAGGATAGGCCTCGGGATTTTCTCCCCTCTCCAACCCTTAGTCCATCCCGGGTGACCGAAGTAAGGAATATCTAAATACTGAACTGAAGGAGCCCACGGATACTCTCCTGCAAATACCTTCGACATTTCCGTAGATTCTGGCATCCATCTGCCTATGAAATTCTGTTTCTTGGCCCATTCAAATACAAATTTCATATCTCGCTTTCTAACGAGATAGGATTTTAATATGAAAAACCAGTCCCTGCGTGGTCCCTCGTTTTCATCGTGATTAGGAGTGGAAGGTTGCTTAAGGTTTAAAAAGCCCTCCAATAGTAGCCATTTTGTTTGGTCCTTGGGATTTCCTATTTTAATTAAGGATTCAATGGAAGGCAGGTCTTCTGAGCGCCTTAACCAGGTAGCATCATCCACCGTATCCTGCAAGTCATATGACACAGGGAACCACCAACATGGCTTCTGATCCCATGGGTCATTCTCAGTACGAGGGAGAATAAACGATGGATCAATATCTCTGAGAAAGTCTTGCCACGGACCGACATATCTTTGAGGCACTTTTGCCCATGTGTCACCCCGATACTCAAAGTTATCGGCAATTCTTGCCAAGAACTCATGATAGGCAATCCATTGGTATTTCTTGCCTATGCGTTCTGGCTTGTTAGTATCGCGCATGCCTTCACGGATGGAGCGGTCAAATTCACCAAACAACTCGGGAGTCCAGCCAAACTTGATAACTCTTTCGAAAATCCAACGTTGAGCTATAGAGAGGTCAAAGGCAAATTCATCTACATAGGGATTCCTCAAATAGGGAAGTACTACACCATCCAATCGCTTGAGTTCAGTCTTGCTGAGGATCTTTCGCAGATTGCCCTCTGTAAATGTGACTATGGCCTCTAAATCCTGCTCAGAGTACATGGACAATTCCGGTGTCAGTTGTTTTCCCATCCGTCTATAAAGGTCTAAGGTGTTTCTGGCGCCAACATAGTTTGCCAGGGCCTTTTTCTTTTCCCCGACGAGGGACTTTTCGAATTTCTGGTAAAGCTCTTTCCGTGATGGTTTTCTCCTCTCACCGAGTTTCCGGTTAGTCCAGTCGAAACGGTGAGAATTCGTACCGATGATGTACCGAGCGAAATCTCCTTCACTCATCACAGATCCCCATATGTCGCCATAACTTCGATCAGTCTTCCAGTCCTTTGGATAATACTTATAACGCAGTTCATCAGTAGTGCTGGATGGCGGAATCCACTCACTTTTGTAAGGAGGGCGAATCTTTTTCACATCAATTTTAATGCTCAGCCCCTTATTCAGGGCTACCTCAATGACGCCTCTTGCGTAATCACGCAACAGTATATGGGGAGGTGGATTGTCGCCGAGGAAAAGCTGTTCATAGAGCAAGGTCGCGAGTTCGGCAATTCTGCCATCATCTCGGCTTCTCATAGCACAACCATACGCAACGGCTAAGAGCCGTTCCTGTATGTATGGATCGTTTACATCTTGAAAGTCCTGAAGGATAGTCTTCAAGAGCTGTAACCTGTCCTCGAAGAGAGTAACAAGTCCCTTTGTTGCCCTGTCACGTATAAAGCGATTTGAAGAGGTCAGAAACCATCCCAGGGCGATGCCAAGAAGATAAAGCGCATCGTCCTTAATGTAGTGTCTTGCATGCTGCGACCATGCCCAATCAAGCAGACGGTCCACAGCTCCGTTAGAGCCATAATGACGGTGCAGAAAAATTGACCACCATGCATCTCTTTTAGCCAGATCTTGGCTTTTTAGATTCCTGTGCAAGAATTTTGCATTGAATGGATGATCCGGCTTGGGGGCCAACGTCAGGAGAGTGTCGAGAAAACGATCATGAAAGTATGAACTGCGAATGATGGTATTGTTTACGTACTGCAATGCTGCTTTCCCAATGTTATCAGCCCTCCTCCAGAGAAGACTATCAAGAAAAGCCTCTTGAACGGGCTGAAGCGTCTCTGCAAAAGGTGCGACCTCTATAAGCTCCTTATTTATCTTCTCAGGGAGCTGCACAGAAAAGGCCTCAATGAGTCCACGTGCTCCCCAAGCAGAGGCATCATCCTTAACGAATTCATGGAGACACTGCCCACAACTGAAGGAACTTGCAGGATTTGTAGTGTCGAGATACTTCTCCAAGAGAAAATTTGCGATTAGATGGTCGCCGAATCTCTCATATGCAAATCGAACCACATCTTCGGTTGTTGAGTGCTTGCCAAGATAGACAATATCTTCTGCCAGCAATCCTTCGGAGATTAGCCCATTAAATAAGCTTTTTGTATATCCCTGTGTATGCAATACTGATTCAACGATATTTCGGGCATCGTCTCGCTTGAGATAGGACGCTTCCGATTGCGCCATTTTTTCTGCCAGCGCAATAACAGCCTTCTGAACGAACTTGCCTTTAACGTCAAAGTCCAGTTGACCAGGCCTCGATAGTTTTTCATTGATTGAGTCAACAAAAAATTCGAATACCGCTGAGATTCCATCTAGCCCATCTGGTATGGTCGTTAGGCCTCGGTTCTGAAGACCCTTGCAGAAGATCTTCAGAAATAATGGGTTACGAAACTCGGGAACGAGAAGAGGAACTGCTGGTCGTTGGATTTGATAATGATCAAAGAACGTTGCAGTGGCGTCATATTCGTGATCAGCAAAGCCCTCGTGGACTTCACGTACGAACTGAGCGGCGTTCACCTGCTCTGGGACGACTATCCTCTCAAAGGATGTACGAACACTCACGGCCAATCCGACATAAGGAAAACGCGATAATGTCCTAATCATTCCAGCAATGTACTTATGCCATAGCCTCTTCCCCTCTCCCTCGTTCAATGCGTCTATGAGGAGTAAGGCTCGTGTGCCATACGACTGTGCCGTCGCCTCCAATGCGCCTAGCAATTCCTCTTCGTTTTGGCAGGATAGGCCAAGCAGCTTGATTATTTGTTGCCAAGGCTCACTATCGATGAACTGTTCGCCCAGCAACACCACTGTAGGAAGAGTTCTCTCGTTCCTTCGTTTGGCGACATCACAGAATAAGTGGGTCTTCCCGGTCCCAGCTTTGCCGACCAGCAAGAGATACGGTTTGTTGGCAAGCAACGCCTCGTTGGATACGGCAAACGTACGTAACTCATTCAAGGATTGCACTAATCGGTTAAGAAGATGGTAGCTTAGGTCGTGCCGTTCTTGTAGTGAGAAGTTACTTTTAGTGCCCACTTTTTTGCTCTCCTGTTCACGCTTCTCTTCCTCTTTATGAACGCGCCTTAGTTCATCGAGACAAGTCCAAGTATCCTTTCCTGCTTGCGAGCAGAGACCGGCCATACGCTCAAAGTCCAATTGGTTCATACTGCTGGATGGCAAAGCGGATAAAAGCGAGCACAACTGACTCATGGTGCTTTCTAAAGAGGAGTATATGGATTTTGTTGTCTCTGAAATATTGCCAGTAACGGATTTCCAGTGTTTTCTAATTGCAGCAATGTGAGCTGTGAGCCGAGAGTAAAATTCTGAGGTTCTCCCTAAGCCATCAAAATCCAAACTGATTGGAAGTTCTACATTGACCTCTGGAGAGTAGCGCGGGCCGGCGTTCGCTATGGTTTTCTCAAGGCAGGTATTGAACCATCCTTGGCCCAGATATTCTTCATTGAACCAGAAGTAGAGCCGTCCTGCATGCTCAGACTTTGAAAGACGTGAGAATATCTCATGTTCACCCCAATATTCGAAATCAATTGATCTCTTGTTTTTTAACGCCGCTTGTTTCCATTTCGTGACGTGAACATTCCATTTGTCCATGAACCATTCTTGCTCAACTTGTCGGGGATCTTGACGATCTAGCGGAATACAAATAGTGTACAAAACTAAAGACGGATGCTTATCAAGAGCAGTCTGAACAGACTCATCAATCTGCTGCCACTGCTGAGTCGTGGGAACACTCGTAAAGAATTTGGCCTGCCATCCCCATTCTTCGCCAGTCGCTAGTTTCCAATAGCACTCAACTCCAGCATCAGGAGCACGTTTGCGGATGAAATGTGAACCAGGTGGCGTTTTTTCACATGAGGCCAACTGGCAACATAGTTCCTCGAAGGCTTGGTCTTGAGAGCCGTCCCAGCTTCTTAGCCGGTGCCAATTGATGCTCATCTTACCCTTCTGGTTTTAAGAGACTTACGGCCCTGTAGTATAAGCTAGGACTTAAAGCATGGTGTACATAAATTATCTCATTGGGGGCATGAGCTAACCACAATTTGCAGGGTGATTTTTCAGTGGCTTCCAGGCGAAAGTTTTGCAGGTTTTGCGGACAAAAGATTGGGGTGCTACGGTACTCAAAATAAAGCGAACCGCTTGGACGTTTCCTGCCAACTGCGCTAGACTTGCTCAAGTCAATTCCACACCGGAGGCTCTCATGCCGCGACAGAATTTCTCTTTGTACGTCTTTAGTCTAGCCTGGCTTACTCTTGCAGGATGCGCTACCCCGTATCAACCTGAAGGCTTTCGAGGCGGGTATAGCGACCTACAGATTGACGTTAACACATTTCGAGTGGACTTTAGAGGGAATGGCTTCACGTCAAGACGGACAGTTGAAATTTATCTGCTTTATCGTTGTGCTGAATTAACGGTCGAGAAAGGTTACGACTACTTCATTGTTGTGGATCGAGGCTCGGAAGTGAAAACCGGTGGATATACAACACCGGGCTCGTTCGAGGCTTACTCTTATGGTGGTTCTACTTCTGGAACCTACACGCCTGGGCAGACATATACATACAGTAAACATGGCGGAACCATGATCATCAAATCGTACAAGGGAACTAAACCGAGTGAAAATCCGGCAGCGTTCGATGCAAGAGAATTATTGAACTACATGGCGGGACAGGTTAAAAAGCCATAACACAACTGTTGGATAAAGTAGCCTGTCCCCCATTCTCATTTCCGACTCCATTGCCCCAAGCCGAAAATCGAGGGCCTGTTCAGGTGATCGGCGACCCAGTTGCTCAGCAGGGTCGTCATGAGCTGAAAATCCTCGGGCCTGGAGAAGTGGTGGTCGGCGTCGGGGAGCCACGCCGCAGAGTTCGGGCCTCCCAGCGATTCCGACAGCTTGAGGATCTGGCGAGGCGGCACGTACTCATCGTGAGCGCCCTGGACGATGAAGGTGGGCGCCGTGACGACCTTCGCCGCGTCGTAGCCGCTATAGCACAGGCTGTCCTCGTAGAACGCGTATGAGAGCTTGATGCGCCCGCTTCCGCCAGGGACGACGTTCGGGATTGTGTCGGTCGCCTTCCATCTGGCCATCCCGGTCTCGCCGAATTCTAAGTTCAGCATCTCCGGAAAGTCCGGTACGGGGCACTTGAGCGCCAGGCAGACCAGGTGAGGCCACTTCGTCGCCGCCAGGATTGAGACCAACCCCCCAAAGCTCGACCCGACCAGCGCCAGCTTCCGGTAGCCCTTCGAACTCATTAGGTCTATTGCGGCCAAGGCCTGACTGACAGCCAGAGAAACGGTGATCCGCTCAAACGGGCCCTCGCTCTCGCCTTGTCCAAAGAAGT
>WNGH01013461.1_pt1 | contig 16251 bp, 13 predicted proteins | sample 5400631 | NCBI WGS metagenome assembly WNGH01 (sample SAMN13153373, study PRJNA577476) | soil metagenome | isolation source: 115 cm soil or saprolite under Garry oak tree replicate 1 | place: USA:California | collected 2016-06-15
GCTTTGCCGGAAGACCGTGCAGGCCGCGACGTTGGCGGTCCTGGCCTTTTCAATCGTCAGCGCCATCGCCTTGGCGTTGACGTGGAATCCAAAGCCCCAATGGCCATCGATCACGGTTGTGGTCGGCGATTCCTGCACGATGGTCCACTTCGCGCCGGGAACGATATGCCCGACCTTGATGCGGTCGATATAGGTCGGGATCGCGATCACGCCGTGCGAATCGTGGCCGGCGAGGTTGGCGTTGACGCATCCGACAGCCACGGCACTGGCTTCCTCGTCCGACGCGCCGGCGGCCCTGAGCAGCGCCGCACCAATGCCTATGAGACGGTCGGCCTGGACGATCGGCATGGGAATTTCCTCTTGTCACGCCCGCACGGGGTCGGGTCTTGCTTGTTGTCGCCGGCGCATCCTTGTTGTCGCCGGCGCATCGTCTCAAAGCGATCGCCCGTTAGCAATGACCTCGGGCCAAAATCTTGGCTGCGATGCACCTTGCGCATCTCGGCGCACCCGGACCGCGAGCCGCAATTCCCCAGTCCTGCGGCCGATGAGGTCGCCCGAGCAACCGTAGTTCTTCGGACTTTTGCCTGCTGTTATTCGCCTGATGTTTACTCTGAATCGCAACTTACACCCTCCAATAACGCCCATTTAGGCGTCCCATACGCATAAATACGCCAAAGGGCCGGCAAATGCCGCCGAACGGAGCTGACGCCTTTGGAGACGAATATCGCGCGTACGTTCGCGGCGTTGAGCGCAACCAACGAAGCCATTCTGTATGCAAAATGCCCCGAGGAGCTGTACCGGCAGGTCTGTGAAGCCGCATTTTCCAGCGGAGACTTCCTGGCTACGGCAATCTTTTCGGCGGCACCGGGCACCCATGTGCTCCGGTTCGCCACCGGCTTCGGCGAAGACATCGTACGACTGCGCAGCATCGATATTTCCATTGTAGCGGACACCCCCGAAGGTTCGGGAGTCTGCGGACAAGCCTTTCGCGATCAGAAGCTGACCGTCAGCAATGATTTCCTGAACGACACCCGCTCGCTGGCCTGGCGAAAGGGCGCATGCGACGCGCAGGTCGGGGCGGCGGCGGCGTTGCCGCTGATTTGCAACGGCCGCAGCGTCGGCGTGTTGCTTGTCACCCGGCGCGAGGCCGGTTCGCTGAACGGCCAGATGGTATCGCTGCTTGAACGCATGTCGGCGAACATTTCATATGCGCTCGACAACTTCGACCGTGAGGCCGCGCGCAAGAGCAGCGAGCGAGCCTTGCGAAGATTAAACCGGATGTTTGGCGCCATCAGCGCTACCAACGACGCAAGTCTTCGCGCCAAGACGGCGCAGGAACTTTACCAGCTTGTTTGCGATGCCGCCGTTCACAGCGGAGAATCCATTGCCACGGTGGTCTTGCTGGCGGAGCCGGATTCGATCTGGCTGAAGCCGGTCGCCGGAACGGGTGAGATCGTCGAACAGATCACGCAGACGCGCTTTTCGATCGATCCGGATAACGTCTATGGGACCGGCGTTTGCGGCAGAGCGTTTCGAACGCAGAAGCCTTGCATCAATCACGATATCCTTAATTCGGTGCAGGGACGGCCATGGCAGCAGGCGGGACTCAAGACCGGTGTTGTCGCCTGCGTCGCGTTTCCGCTGATCAAGGCCGGCAACAGCGTCGGCGTATTGATGTTCTTTGTCAGTAAATCCTGGGCGGCGGACAATGAGATCATCGCGCTCCTGGCGCGAATGGCGGAGAACGTCTCGTTCGCCCTCGATAATTTCGAACGCGCCGACGAAAAGGCGAAGGCCGATGAACAAAAAGAACGCCTGACGCGAATGTTCGCGGCTCTCAGTGAGACCAACGAAGCGATCATGCGGGCGAGGTCGCGGGCGGAACTGTTCGACCTGGTCTGCGAGGCCGCGGTGCAAGGTGCGAAGTTCAGCTCCACGACCGTAGCCCTCGCCGAGCCCGACTCGGACTTTCTTCGTGTCATTGCTTCGAACGGGCCAAATGCAGGCGAGATGAGGAATCTGGAATTCGCGATTGCGGACCGGCTGCCTCAAGGACGCGGCCTGACCGGGACTGCATTTCGAACGGGGCAGCCCTGCATCACCAACGACTTTCTGGCCGATGAACGAACCATGCTTTGGCACGACAGCGCGCGTCGTTGCGGCGTAGCATCGTCCGCGGTGCTGCCATTGCTTAATGGCGACCGCGCGGAGGGTGTGGTCATCTTCAATTCCCTGGAGCGAGGAACCTTCACGCCCGAGTTGGTCAAACTTCTGCAGCGCCTTGCGGAAAATGTCGCCTTCGCCCTGATAAATTTCGATCGTGCGGACGAAAAAGCGAAGGCAGAGAAACAAAAGGATCGCCTGACAGGGATGTTTGAAGCCCTCAGTTCGACCAATGAAGCGATCATGCGGGCCAAGACGCGGGTGCAGTTGTTCGAACTGGTGTGCGAGGCGGCTGTCCTGGAAGGCACATTCACCTCCGCGACCATCGCGCTTGCAGATCCGGACGGGGAGTTCCTTCGAATTGCCGCGTCGAAAGGGATAAATTACGACCGCATGAGAAACCGCCGCTTTGCGGTCTCGGCTACGGACCCCGAAGGCCGGGGTTTGACCGGAACGTCGTTTCGGACAAAAAAACCCTGCATCATGAACGATTTCCTGGCCGATGAGCGAACCACTCATTGGCAAGCCCTTGCAAGGGAAGACGGGACACGATCCGGAGCAAGCTTTCCCTTGCTGGAAAATGGCGGCAGAGCCGTCGGTGTGCTGCTGTTTCTTTCCCGTGAAGAAGGCGCTTTTTCGGATGATCTGGTGGAGCTCCTTGGAAGGCTGGCAGAAAACGTTTCATTCGCCCTCGATAACTTCGATCGCGCGGAGGAAAAGGCAAAGACCGAGGAGCAGAAGGAGCGGCTGACGCGAATGTTCGCCGCGCTTAGCGCAACCAACGAAGCGATCATGCGAGCCAAATCGCGGACGCAACTGTTCGAAATGGTGTGCGAGGCCGCGGCGAATGGCGGCAAATTCACCTCGACTACCATCAGTCTGGCCAATCCCGACAGCGATTTCCTCGACATCGCTGCGGTGGCGGGGCCGACCGCGGAGACCACACGAAACGTAAAGGTCTCGATCAGCGCCGCGCGCCCGGAGGGGAACGGGCTTAGCGGCCCCGCGTTCCGTTCCGGACAGGCTCGCATCAGCAACGATTATCTGGCTGATCAGCAAGCCAGTGCTTTCCACGCCGTCATTCGCAGCGATGGGGCAAAGTCGGGCGCGGCATTTCCGCTGCTGATCCATGGGCAGCCAGTTGGCGTCATGCTGTTTCTTTCCGCCGAACAAGACACCTTTACAACCGAATTCGCCGAACTCCTGCAACGGCTGGCTGACAATGTGTCGTTTGCCCTTGAGAACTTCGACCGCGCGGACGAAAAAACCGAGGCGGACGCGCGGATCGAATACCTCGCGTCGCACGACAGCCTGACCAGTCTGCCCAATCGGGAAACGTTCAACGGATTGCTTCACTACGCGATCGAAGCCGCGCGTCGCCACCTGCGGCGGTTTGCGGTACTGTTCATCGATCTCGACAGGTTCAAGATCATCAACGACTCGCTGGGCCACGAAGCGGGCGATATGTTGCTGGTGGAAATCGCTAACCGGCTGCGACATGCCTTGCGTTCAAGCGACGTGGTGGCAAGGCTGGGCGGCGACGAATTTGTCGTCATACTGGAGGAAGCCGCGGAAAGTCATGACGTCGAACGCATTACCCGCGACTTGTTGTCGGTCCTCAGCGAACCCTTGCAATTGAGCGGCCACGAATGTCATACCACGGCCAGCATCGGCATCGCCATGTACCCCTCGGATGGCGCCGATGTTCAGACGCTGACCAAGAACGCCGACATGGCGATGTACCTCGCCAAGGAAGATGGCAAGAACGGCTTCCGCTTCTTCACCAAGGAGATCAAGGCCCAGTCGATTGAGCGCCTGACCCTGGAATCGGCGCTGCGTCGTGCCCTCGATCGCGATCAGTTCGCGCTGCATTATCAGCCGAAGGTGGACATGACGACCGGGCTAATAACCGGCGTCGAGGCGCTGTTGCGCTGGACCCATCCCGATCTCGGCGTGTTGCCGCCCGCACAGTTCATACCGCTTGCCGAGGAAACCGGGTTGATTGTCCCGATCGGCCGCTGGGTCTTGAGGGAAGCCTGCGCGCAAAACATGGCCTGGCAGCGCCGCGGATTGCGGCCGGTATCGATGGCGGTCAATCTCTCGCCGAGGCAGTTCCTTGATGAGGACTTGTTGCAGGATATCGACGGGGCGCTGGCGGCCAGCGGCATGCCGCCGGTGCTGCTGCAGCTCGAGGTCACTGAAAGCATGGTGATGCGAAACGTCTCCCGGGCGGTCAAAGTGCTGGACGCCATCCAGAGCCGCGGCATTCGTCTTGCGATCGACGATTTCGGAACCGGCTATTCGTCGATGTCCCTGATGAAGCAATTTCCAATCGACACCATCAAGATCGACCGTTCCTTTGTTCGCGATCTTCCCTATGACTCTGAGGACAAGGCCATCGCCCAAGCGATCATCAGCATGGGCAAGGCGCTGGGGATGACGATCGTTGCCGAAGGCGTGGAAACCGCCGAGCAGGAAACTTTCTTGCGCGATCACGCTTGCGATGAAATGCAGGGTTTTCTGTTCAGCAAGCCGGTGCCATCCCAACAGTTGGCAGAACTGCTTCGCTCCGCGCCTCTGCTTATATCTCCGCCTCTTCAGCCTGCAGCAAGCGCCGCGCTCGAGAACTCAACTCCGCGGCCAGGACGGAGAAGTGCAGCCGTCTAGATGTGGTCTTTCAGCCCGAATGTCCTGCCTTGCGCGGAAATTCGCCGGGCCAGGGCAGCGACGTCTGGCCGGCGAGCGCATTGAGAAAAATTACCGCACCCGCGGCGTAGGTGGCGTTGTCCGGCAATTCCAGACTAGCACACCACGCCGCCGGCATCGATTGCGGCGCGCCAAGGACCTCGAACGCCGACCCCCACCACCATGCCGGAGCCGGCGATCTCGCGTCTTCGGGGACCGCGCGCCATCGGGCGAATTCCTGCACGGCGCGTTCAAATTGCACATTTGCGGCCTGATGCATCGAAATCCCCCTGATCCTCCGAGATGATACGCGTATCTGCAACGCCCGTCGATTCATTGAAAATGCGCAACGCGCGATTTCTTGAAAAGTTGCGTCTCAGGGTGTCGCTTCCGAACCGATCGGCCGGATCCACAACCAGCCCGCGACGCCGGCAAGCGCGGCGCAGAGCGCGGTCACCAGCATCACCGTGCGCAGCGCGCGATCGAATGCGGCGGTCGCGCCGCCGGTGACGTCGGCCCGGCCGGCCAGAACCGCGTTCAATGCTTCGTTGGCGTGCGCGGGTGGTGTTCCGGCAAGGTGATGTGAAAAGCTCGCGAACAGCAGCGCGCCGAGCGCCGCGACGGCAAACAGGCCGGCCACGCGCGCAACGGCATTGTTGACGCCGGAAGCAACGCCGGCGTGAGCTTCACCCACCGATGCCATCACCGTCGACGTCAGCGGCGGCACGGTAATGGTCATGCCGATCGCAAGCACGCCGATCGCCGGAAACACGCCGATCCAATAGGATTTCCCGAGGTCGGCAAAGGCGAGCAGCGCCAATCCGCAGCCAGCGATGATGGGCCCGGTGGTCAGCGACAGCCGCGGCCCGAAACGGTCGGAGACGGTACCCGCGAACGATGCTCCGAACCCCATGATCAATGCGAACGGCAGCAAGGCCGCGCCGGCCTGCGTCGCGGAATAGCCGCCAAGCCGGATCAGGCCGAAGGGGAGAAAATACATCGCGCCGCCGAGGGCGAAGTAGAGCAGCAGCGTCACGGTGTTGGTTGCGGCGAAATTGCGCGAGCGGTACAGCGACAGCGGCATCATTGCTCGTTCGCGGGAGCGTGCTTCGATCGCGACGAACAATATCAGGAACGCTATTCCCGCGCCCAGCGCGCCGAGCACGGCTTTGTCCTGAAATCCAGACGCCGGAATGGCGCCCAATCCCCAGGTGATCGCGGCAAGGCCGATGGAGACTGCGACCGCGCCTTTCCAGTCGAGCGGCTTTGCCTTTTCATCGCGGCTTTCGCAGGCAAAGAAGACCGCAAGTCCGGCCGCGGCAACCGCCAGCGGAACATTCAGCAGAAAGATCGCACGCCACGACACCTGATCGACCAGCCAGCCGCCGAGCACGGGACCAGCCGCCGCCGTCAGCGCGCCGACACCAGCCCATGTCCCGATCGCATGGCTGCGCTCATGGTCGTCAAAAGTGGCACCAAGCATCGCGAGGCTGGCCGGTATCAGTAGTGCGGCGCCCAGTCCTTGAACCGCGCGGCTGACAACGAGCACCGTGATGTCGGGCGAGAGTCCGCAGGCAATGGAGGCCGCGGTGAATATTGCAATGCCGACCAGGAAAATCCGCCGGCGGCCGTAAAGATCGGCCGCCGAGCCTCCGACCAGCACCAGCGCGCCGAGCAGCAACAAGTAGGCATTGACGATCCACCGCGTGGAAGCAGCGTCCGCCTGCAGCGCCTGCTGGATGGCGGGCAGGGCAATATTCACGACCGAGCCGTCGATAAATGCCATGCTCGACCCGAGGATCGTCGCCGCCAGCGTCAGTTGCTTGCGCCGTCGCGACAACGCCGCCGGAGCAGCCGGTGTCGCGCGGATGATTCCGGCGTCGCAGGGCGGCCGTGTGAAACCGATCATCGGGGCCTCGGGAGAGCGTGGCGGACGAGATGCAATGGTGCGCCTCATGCGCCCCATTGGCAACGCTGCAGCCTCTTGATTTGGCCCGTAGCCAGCAAGGCCAGCAGCGGCTCCGGCTTTCGGTGTCGACAATACACGCCGCCGTCATTGCGAGCGTAGCGAAGCAATCCATTACTTATCACAAAGCGGAAGATTGGATTGCTTCGTCGCTTCGCTCCTCGCAATGACGACAGACCAAATTTCATTGGCTGGGTATTAGACTCTCTGGAAGTTAGACTCTACTTCTCCTCCGCGGCGATCGATGTCGCCGGCCCTTCGCCCATGATCAAAAGCACGGTGTCCTCGTCCTTGGCGCCATCCCAATGCACCTGCTTGCCGAAATGCGTGACGAAACTTCCCGCCGGCATTGCGCTCGTGTTGGCGGGGTCGAATTTTGGGCCGGAGCCCACCCACCAGGTACCTTGCAATACGGCGATGTAACGGTCGTTGGGATGGAAATGCGGCCGGCTGAAATGATTGCCCTTGGTCCACCTGGTGTAGACGGCATAAAACCCCGGCTTGGCTGGATCGCCGACAACGACAGCGTTCTGCGCGCCGCGGGCGTCGACCGGGCTCCACGGAATCTGATCCGGTAATTTGTAGATCACCGCGGCGGGATTGAGTTCGGCCGCCGAGCTTAGGCTCAGCATGCCGACGAGAGCGATCGGCATCGCGAGGTATCGCCAAAACCGCTTTGTAGCCTTCATGGTTTCCTCCCTTGAATTTCCGCGAACTGAAGCGCTGTCGCCAGCTCATCTCTTTATTGCGTTCATGCTAACCGGTCTCATTCTTGCGGTTCAAGACGCGTAGAAGGTCGATCCGATGCCGAAGGCCGCCGGCAAATGAAATGTCCATGAAATCACGGCGCAGGGTCCGCATCTTGTTGTCGTGCTGAAGGGTGAAAAAACCGCCGACGTGCAAGCTGTAGAGCGCTGAAGGCCCGCTCGACGATGAAAAGGGGCCGCCGGGAGTATGACCAGCGGCCCGCCGGGCTCAAAATACTTTGGAACTGAAACCGCACCCTCAGCCCCGGTGTTTTCAGATTACGCCGCTCGCCGGTGGTGTGGAGTCCAAAGTCCTGTTCCATGCGAGGAACGAGAAAGCTGTTGCGATCGGGACACACGCGACCTGGGAAGCCGGGCATCGCGGCGGCCCGGACGCCGCGTCGACGGCAGGGCGAAGCCCGAGCCTAACCGCGATGAGATTCGCGCGGCGGCGCAGTCAACGTGCGACGATACGGGAGGTCCCCGTTCAATCGACCAGCCGCTGAACTCTGCATCGTTTCATTCGGTCGAGGGCATGCACAACATCGCTCTTGTCGAGCACGGTGAGCAGGCGCTCGACAGTGCGCATCGCGTCGTGTTGGCCAGGTGCGATATATTCCGCCAGGATGCGACGTGCATCCTCCATCGCGCGCAATACCGTTTCCTGATCGGGCGTGTTCAAACCGGGTGCCGTGGCGTTTCGAAAACACTCGCGTTAGCCATACATCCCGGACATTATCTTCGGGCTAGCGGTTTCGTCGGTGGTGCGGCACCTTTCTTGCCAAATAGCAGGTGAAGGTCGACCAGCCGTCTCATATCGGGACAGCTGACGGTGCCGCGAGGCGACGGCAGAATGTTTTCGGGACAGCGCAAAAAAGCGCCCCGGGATGGTCGTTACCGAGCCAACGGAAACAGGAAGCCGGGAGAAGCGCGACAATGACGACGAGCCAGATCTTCAGCAAATGGGACGAGACGCACTCCGAATTGTGGAGTCACCAGCCGATCCGCCTCGAGCATGAGATGCACAACTCGCCGGCGTTCTCGATGGACGATCTCGCCAGGCTGATCGAGGGCTATCCGCGCCAGCACTACAGCATTGTGCAGACCGGCGCCCGTGGCTCAAGCCGCGTATGGCGCGAAGGCGACATCGGCAATCTCAGAGGCAGCGAAGTGATCGACGCGATCTCCCGCGGCGAACTTTGGCTCAACCTGCGCGAAGTCGGCTCGGTCGATAGTCGGTATCGCCAATTGGTCGATCGCATGTTCGAGGAAATCGCCGCCAAGGTACCCGGCTTCGAGGTGCCGAAAGGCCATCAGGAAGGCATCCTGATCTCGTCGCCGCGCGCAGAGGTCTATTACCACGCCGACCTGCCCTCGCAGAGCCTGGTCCAGATCGCCGGACGCAAGCGTGTCTATGTATACCCGAACACCGCGCCGTTCATTACGCCGCAGCATCTCGAAGACATCACGCTCTTCAATGTCGAAGTCGATCTTCCCTACAAGGCCTGGTACGACGATCATGCCAAGGTATTGGATATCGGACCCGGCCAGATGCTGAGCTGGCCGCTCAACGCGCCGCATCGGGTGGAGAACCTCGACACCTTCAGCGTCTCGATGACCATTTCCTACAGCAGTGACGAAATTCGTCGCTCCGAGGCCGTCAACTTCGCCAACGGCATGCTGCGCCATCGCTTCGGCTATCAGCCGAAGAGCCGGAACCTGCGCGGTCCATCGTACTTCGCCAAGAAGGTGATGGGGAGGCTGCTGCGCGACAGCAACTGGGTCCGGCGTGAGCGCAGCGCGCGCAGCCCGATCGACTTCCGCCTCGACGCCGCCGAACCCGGCAAGATCGTCGACGTGTCGAAGGCGGCGTGAGAGCGGCAGACCGGCGATGACGGTATTGACGACAGCGGCTGTGAAAACGGGCGCGCGCCCGATTTCTCGCGCGGCCCGGTTCCGCGTTGAGTTTGTCCGCGACTGGAAACAGGCGGCGACGTGCCTGAACGATCTCAGCCTGGCGACGCCGTTCCAGCATCCTCAATGGCTTGACGCATGGTACGGCGCGTTTGCCGGCCCTGATGATGTCGAGCCGCTGATTGCCATCATCTGCGATGCGGCGACCGGCGAACAGGTCGCGCTGCTGCCGCTGATCCGCCGCCTGCAAAAGGGCATCCGGATCGTCGAATTCGCCGATCTCGAGCTGACCGACTATAATGCGCCGATGCTGACTGTAGCGGCGCCGCGCGACGCCAAGGGCGCGCGCGCGTTGTGGCGCGATCTGAAGGCCGCGCTGCGGCGGATGCCCGACGGCGCCGATCTCATTCGACTGCGCAAGATGCCGGTCGATCTCGACGGCAGACCCAATCCGCTGGCGCTGCTCGATGGCGCCGGCCCGTGTTCGCTGAATGGCAACATCGTCACGACAGGCGATGATTTCGATGCGTGGCGCTATACCCTTGAACGGGCCGTGCGCAAGGAGCTGGAGCGAAGCTGGCGCGTGTTCACGCGCGACCCCGCCGCCGCGTTCAAGATCGTTACGAAAAAAAAAGAAGCGTTGCGGATTCTCTCGACCATGGAAACCCAGCAGGGCACGCGAATGCGGCACCTCGGGTTGAATTTCATTCTCAATGACGAGACCTGTGCTGCGTTCTACCGGAATCTGGTCGGCAGTGGCGTTGAGAGCGGCTATGTCGTGGTGTCGGCGCTATCGGTCGGCGAGGAGGTGGTCGCGACCCTGCTCGGCGTTCGCAGCGGTTCACGCTACGTGATGGTGCGTATCAGCAATGCCGGCGCGAAGTGGTCGAACTGTTCGCCGGGCCGGCTGATTATCGAACGCTCCATGGCTGCCCTGCACAAGGACGGCATCAGAGAGTTTGATTTCAGTATTGTGAACTACGCCTATAAGCGCCGGTTTGGCGTGGCGCCGCTGCCGTTGGTGGATATCACGGCGTCGCTAAGCTGGCGCGGATTGCCTAACGCGCTGCGCGAGCGCGCCGCGCGCGAGCTTCGCCGCTATCCACATCTAGCCCCCTATGTGCGACGCGTGCTCGGCCGGCCACCGTCGCGGGAAGAGAATTAAACCTGCCGCACCACGCCCGGCTGGCCCGGTGCGCATTCCAGCGCATCGCGATCCCATTTGGCGGCGTTGGCCGCGGCCTCATAAGTGCTTTGCAGAAATTCGAGCAACGCCTGATCCGGCGCCGCAGCGGTGCGCACGGCGTCATAGGGCAGGATGAATTCGCCCAAGGCCTCGCTGAAGAACGCCGCGTCGGGGCGCACTTTGACGGCACGGAAGCCCGCCGGTTCGGGATAGGAATAGGAATAGAACGCGGGATAATCGATCGCGCCGCTGCCGGGCCAGAAGCCGGCGCTGCTCTCCTCGTGCGAATAGGCTTCGCAGGCGACGTCGTCAGAAAGGTGAGGTATGCCGCCGGGATGGCGGGGTGCTCGGCGTCCCGAAAATCGCGTTACCGCGAGATCGAAGCTGCCCCAGAAGAAATGGACCGGGCTTGTTTTGCCCAGAAAGCCGGTGCGGAATTGCTTGAACACGCGGTCGGCGTTCACAAGAATTTGCAGGAAGCGCCGCACCGCAGCCGGATCATAGGAGGCATGTTTCTTGTCCTCCGAAAACCGGATCGGCTCCGGCAATTCGTTAGGCATTTCGTCGATGGCGATGTGGATGCCGGTGTCCCAAAGTGCGGCCATGATCGCGGCGTAGAAACTCGCCACCGATTGTCCGGCCAAGGCAAACTGCCGCTGCGCGCCGTCGCTGGTGGAAACGCGCAAAGCATGATCGATCAGGTCGAGGTCGATCTGAAAGGTCCTGACGCCGTCGGGTATAGGCGAGGTCGTCAGTCCCCTCGCGGTGACGTACAGCGCGACGTGCCAGGAATGATTGAGCCAGGGTGAGCGTACCAGGCGAATCTTGCCGATGATCTGGGTCCACAGATGCAGCGTCGCATAGGTCTCGCGCCAGGCTGCAGTCGGCAATTCCGGCCAAGGGGCTTGTGAGGCGCCGTTCATGGTTCACCGCAATCGGCTGTCATCGGCATCTCCTGACACGAACAGGCCGGGCGCGATCCGGCCCGGCCTTTATATGCGAACTCGCAAGCGTTGGGGATGCGGGTCATTTTTTCTTGGCTGGGTCCGCCTCAATGCGGTCTGGTTCCGTCGTTTTCATTGACCGGGTCACCATTTGAACGAACGGCGGCGGATTCACGAATTGCGGCATTCCGGGCAGCGACGCTTGCCGCGCGTCGCGCGGAACAGGCTGCGGCACCACCAGCGCCGCGCAACGGCCTGCACCGGATTGCGTGCCAGTTGATAGATAAAAAGAATTTCGATCATGGCTGAAGTCCATCGTCCCATGATCGAAATAGGGCGGCATTTGCCGAGGAGAATGCCGCCCGCGACGCATCAGCCATGCAGTTTTTTCGCGGTCTCCGCGATCACGCGCCCTTGATAGCGCGCGCCCGCCAACTCGTTTTCGGATGGCTGGCGGCTGCCGTCGCCACCAGCGATCGTGGTTGCCCCATAGGGCGAGCCGCCGGTGACCTCGTCGAGCTTCATCTGGCCGGCAAAACCGTAGTTCAGGCCGACGATGGTCATGCCGAAATGCAGCAGGTTGGTAATAACAGAGAACAGCGTGGTTTCCTGGCCGCCATGCTGGGTCGCGGTCGAGGTGAAGGCGCCGCCGACCTTGCCGTGCAGCGCGCCTTTCATCCAGAGGCCTCCGGCCTGATCGAGGAAGTTCGCCATCTGCGATGTCATGCGGCCGAAGCGGGTGCCGGTGCCGACGATAATCGCGTCGTAATTGGCGAGGTCTTCGATCTTCGCGACCGGTGCTGCCTGATCGACCTTGTAGTACGAGGCTTTGGCGACATCCGGCGGCACCAGTTCGGGCACGCGCTTGATGTCGACGGTGGCGCCGGCTTCGCGGGCGCCTTCGGCGACGGCGTTCGCCATGGTCTCGATGTGACCGTAGGCGGAATAATAGAGAACAAGAACTTTTGTCATGGTTGGTTTCCGTGAGGTTGAGATTGAATTAAAATTCGTCATTGCCGGGCAAAAGCGCGAAGCGCGTCTTCGCGCTAGATGACCCGGCAATCCATCGCCTTCGAAAGACTCGTCCGAAAAGGGATGGATGCCCGGGTCATCTAGCGCGAAGACGCGCTTCGCGCTTTTGCCCGGGCATGACGAGTCAGAACGGCCTTACGCCGCGTCGACCAGCACCAGTTCGGAGTCTTCCAGCGCGGTGATCTTCAGCCGCGCCTCGTCGCGGATTGCGACGCCGTCGCGGGTGTTGACCCGCACGCCGTTGATCTCGACCGCGCCCGCCGCCGGCACCAGATAGAGATTGCGGGTTTTGCCGGGCGCATATTCCGCGCTCTCGCCGGCCTTCAGCGTGGTGGCGAGCACCCGCGCGTCGGCACGGATCGGCAGCGCGTCCTTGTCATCGTCGAAACCGCTGGCGATGGTGACGAAGTTGCCGGAGCGATCCGATTTCGGGAAAGGCTTGGCCCCCCAGGTCGGCTGGCCGCCTTCCGTGGTCGGCTCGATCCAGATCTGGAAGATTTTTGTCAGTGCCGGCTCCAGATTGTATTCGGAGTGACGCACGCCGGAGCCGGCGCTCATCACCTGCACGTCGCCGGCTTCGGTGCGGCCCTTGTTGCCGAGACTGTCCTGATGGGTGATGGCACCTTCGCGGACATAGGTGATGATTTCCATGTTGGCATGGGGATGGGCGGGAAAGCCGGTGTTCGGTGCGATCTCGTCGTCGTTCCACACCCGCAAGGATCCGTGGCCCATATTGCTGGGGTCATAGTGACTGCCGAACGAGAAGTGATGCCTGGCTTTCAGCCAGCCGTGATCGGCGCTGCCGAGTTTTGCAAAAGGTCTGAGTTCGATCATGGGATGTTCCTTGGTTTGGAATTTGGTTTGATGTGACGCCGGCGGCGATCTCTTCCGCGGTGCCGTAGCGTTGCAGCGTGCTGCGTGCGCTGGGCTTCCGCGAACGCGCCGCCATCCCTTGGATTCATGTCGGTGTCGATCGAGCTGGGCTGCAGCACATTCACGGTTGTGATTTGGTCATTGGATTTCTCCGTTGTCTGAATTCCGATTGGCTCTGGATATGCGCTTCCGCATGGTGCATAAATAGAAACTGTCGAAACACATTGTTTCTATAATTGTCGCAATGGGAGAGCGCGGTTGGCAAAGCTTCCCGATTTCGAAGGCCTCGCGATTTTCGCAAAAGTCGTGGAATTGCGGTCGTTTGCAGCGGCTTCGGCGGAACTCGCGCTGTCCAGGGCCACGGTGTCCAAGGCCGTCAGCCGGCTGGAGGAGCGGCTCGGCGCCCGCTTGTTCAACCGCACCTCGCGGCGGCTCGCCTTGACGGATGCCGGGCAAAAGCTGTCCGAACGCGCGGCGCGCCTGCTGCTCGATGGCGAGGCGGCGGAGAACGAGGCGCTGGCGCAGTCGGCGACGCCGCGCGGGCTGGTGCGGCTCGCCGTGCCGATGACGTTCGGCGTGAGGAAGGTAGCGCCGATTCTGCCGAAGTTTCTTGAGGCTTACCCCGACGTCGCGATCGACCTGCACCTGAGCGATGCCATGGTCGACCTGATCGGTGAGGGTTTCGATGCCGGCTTGCGGATCGCGAGCCTGCCGGATTCCTCCTTGATCGCGCGGCGGCTGTGCGCGATGCCGCGATATACCGTAGCATCACCGGTGTATCTCAAGCGGCATGGCCGGCCGACGCATCCGATGCATCTCGCGCAGCACAAATGCCTCGGCTACGCGTATCTCTCGACGCCCGACGTCTGGCACTATACCAACGCTGCGGGCGAGCAGGCGAGCGTGCGGCCGGCCGGGCCGCTGCGCGTCAACAATGGCGAGGCACTGATGCCGGCGCTGCTGGCCGGATTGGGCATCGCCGACCTGCCGGATTTCATCGTCGGCGACGCCATTGCGTCGGGCGAAGTCGAAGTGATCCTGAAAGGCTGGAAGCAGACCGAGGGTGCAGTGCATCTGGTGACGCCGCCCGGCGGCCCGCGTCCGGCCCGCGTCGAGGTGCTGGCGGATTTTCTGGCGCAGCATTTCGCGGCGGGGAAGAAGCGGGGAAAATAATATCGCACGGCGCGCGTGTTCTTACCCGCGACTATCGCAATGTCATCGGTCTCGCTACGTTGCATCCAACAACCAGAACAAAACCTCCCGGGGAGACCTGCCGATGAACCGCCGAGAACTGTTGAAAGCCGCCGCGGCGTTGCCGCTGGCGCAAGGCGCGCTATCAAATCCCGCCTTCGCGCAAACTGCCTATCCCTCGCGCAATATCACCATGATCGTGCCGTTCCCGGCGCAAGGCGCGCTATCAAATCCCGCCTTCGCGCAAACTGCCTATCCCTCGCGCAATATCACCATGATCGTGCCGTTCCCGGCCGGCGGCCAGGCCGATCTCGCGGCACGGCCGGTGGCGCTGGCGCTGGAGAAAATCCTCGGCAAGCCTGTCATCGTCGACAACCGCGCCGGCGGCGCCGGCGGGTCGATCGGCAACGCGGCGGCGGCGCGCGCCGATGCCGACGGCTATACGTTATTGATGACGCTGTCGTCGCTGGCGGTGCTGCCGGAAGCGGACCGGCTGTTCGACCGTCCCGTGGCTTACGAGGTCTCGCAATTCGCGCCGGTGGCGCGCGTGCTCGCCGATCCCACTCTGCTCGCGGTGCCGGCGTCGGCGCCATGGAAGACGCTGCAGGATTTTGTCGACGACGCCAAAAAACGCCCCGGCGCAATTCCCTACGGCTCGTCGGGCCCCTACGGCACGCTGCATGTGGCGATGGAGATGTTCGCGGCCTCTGCCGGCATCAAATTGCTGCACGTGCCGTTTCGCGGCGCCGGCCCGGCGCTCACCGCGCTGTTGAGCGGCACGGTGCAGGCGCTGGCGTCGGCGCCGGGCACGCTGAAGCAGCAGGTCGATGACGGCAAGATGCGGGTGCTGGCGAACTGGGGCGCGGAGCGGATCGCGAGCTTTCCCGATCTGCCGACCTTCAGGGAACTCGGCTACAAGGACGTCGAGTTCTACATCTGGGCCGGGCTGTTCGCGCAGCGCGCGCTGCCGGCGCCGATCATGACGCGGCTGCGTGAGGCGATGGCGCAGACGGTGAAAAGTCCCGAGGTGACAAAAACCTTCGAGACCGCGGGCAGTCCGGTCGCCTATATGGACGCGCCGGAATTTTCCAAATTCGTCGCCGAGGACTCTGCGCGCCTGATCGCGGCGGTGAAAAAAATCGGCAAGGTGGAGTAGCGTGGGCGCCTCGGCATTCGTGTCTCCGTTCCTCGGAAAACGGCGATCATTTTCACATTTAGTTGTACGGAGCGAACCTTCCCAAGCCTCATTTCTTTTGAAGCCTGAGGCGAAACATTTCCAGCTGGAACGCACGTCAATTGAATCGGAAGGATCGGAGATGCGAGCGTACCGGGTAGTTCTGAGCCTTGCGATATCGGTCGGCTGCGGCATCGCCGTTCAAAATCCTGCTGTTTCGCAGGAAAATCGCGGAACGATGGAACAGCAGATGGCCTGTACGCCCGATGTGTTCCGGCTTTGCGGCGACCAGATACCGGACGCCAACCGGATTGTGGCGTGCCTGCGGCAAAACACCCCGCAGCTCAGCAGGCCATGCCGCGCGGTGTTTGAACCGG